>Ga0126381_100003112_pt1 | contig 18077 bp, 17 predicted proteins | sample PanSoiMetPlot_28_FD_96465 | JGI IMG/M metagenome (GOLD analysis project Ga0126381, IMG submission 96465) | Tropical forest soil microbial communities from Panama - MetaG Plot_28 | ecosystem: Environmental > Terrestrial > Soil > Tropical forest > Bulk soil | place: Panama | collected 2016-02-17 | reverse complement strand
CCCGTGCTCGAGGCGATCGCGCGGCGGCTGGCCGAAGGCGCCAAGGAGCACGGCGAGCGGGACTTCAGCGCCACCTATCTGACCAGCACCCCGATCGCGCGCTGACCGAGCGGACCAAAGAAAAAACAATCACCCGGCGCGGGCGATCTTTCATGCGCGATTGCGGCCGTAGCAAATGCGCGGACGGAAAATGCAAATAAACGATCATCGCGCGTTGGTTTGTTTTTCATTTACCCCGTGGACCATGCGCCTTCAGATTTCCTGCCACGGTGGTACGGTGCTTGCATCGCGGTGCGACGGGGGTTGCGGCCGCGGTACACCGGGGAGGCGGTCACCTTGGCGGCCAGCAGTGATCAATTGCGGGGCCCCGTCGTCGGCCCGATGGCGGCGAGCCCGCTCGGGCCAGGTATCGACCTGGCGGTGTTCGGGCTGCTCGATCAGGTGGCCGAGTCCGTGCTTGTCGCCAGGCCGATCAGGGACGGCGACGGCGTCCTGGCCGACTTCGCCATCGAGCACCTCAGCCCCGGCTACGTCGACCCCGCGGGCCGCTCGCCGGCCGAGCTCGGCGGGCTGACCCTGCTGCAGGCCTACCCGGACAGCGCGTCAGGCGACGGCCTGTTCGCGCGGGCGGCACGGGTGCTCGCCGACGGCCTCCCGCAGCGAGTGACCGGGCCGGTCGCCATGCCACGGACCGGACCGCTGTCAGGAAGCAACGACGTCGCCCAGATCGCGGACCTGCGCGCCGCGGCACACGCCGGGCGCGTGGTCTTCACCTGGCGGGGCAGGTCGGCCGGCGAGGACAGCAGGCTCGCCGAGCTGCTCGGCCACGTGCAGCGCCTTGGCCAGCTAGGCGGCTGGGACGAGGACTTCAGGACCGGGACCGTCCGGTGGACCGAGACGGCGTTCGCCATCTTCGGCCTCGACCCGCAAGCCAGCCAGCCCATCGCCATGTCCGACATGCAAAGCTACGTGTACGCCGTCGACCGGCCACTGTTTCGCCGCTTCAGGCAGTCGCTGCTGCGCCAGCGCGAGCCGGCCGCCGCGCTGTTCCGCGTCGTTCGTCCCGAAGACGGGGCCGTCAGGCAGATCCGGGTCTTCTCCGAGCCGGTGCTCGAAGACGGCGAGGTAGTGGCGCTGCGCGGCGCCTTCCAGGACGTCTCGACGCTGTACCACACGCAGGTCGCGCTCGCCGCCACCCGCGACCAGCTCGCCGACAGCGAGCAGCGCGCCGCCGAGGAGCACGAGCTCGCGATCAGGCTGCAGCGCGCGATCATGCCGTCGGGCACCCGCATCGGGGAGACCTCTGGGGTCGACATCGCGGTCCGCTACCGGCCGGCCCAGGCCGGGTACCTGGTCGCCGGCGACTGGTACGACACGCTCACGCTGCCCGGCGGCGACCTGCTGATCGTCGTCGGCGACATCGCCGGGCACGGCATCGACGCGGTGACCGGTATGGTCGCGGCCCGCAACGCGTTGCGTGGCCTCGCGGCCACCGGGGCGGATCCGCGCGAGCTGCTCAGCCAGCTGAACTTCGCCGCCTGCCTGTTCACGGACGGCCTCACGGGAACTGTGATCTGCGGGCGCTATGACCCGAAGGCCCGCGTGCTGCACTGGGCCAGGGCAGGGCACCTGCCGCCGGTGCTGGTGCGCGGCGGCGTCGCCGCAGTGCAGCCGATGCCGGAGGGGATGCTGCTCGGCATGGACATGGCCGCCGAGTACGAGCAGGTCACGCTGCAGCTGCGCACCGGGGACATCCTGCTGCTCTACACCGACGGGCTGATCGAGCGCCGCGCCGCCTCGATTAGCGACGCCCTCGCCGAGTTCGCGGCGGCGGCGGTGCCCGTCGAAAAGGACATGGACAGCTACGCTGCCAGGATCTTGGCAAGCGCCGGCTCCGACACCGGCGACGACGCATGCCTCGTCGCGGTGCGGATCCTGTAAGACCAGGCTCTCGTACAGGCCCGCGGTCTGCGCCGCGACCGCCTCCCAGCTGAACGACTCGACCGCGTGCTGGCGGCCGGTGCGCCCCATCGCCGCCGCGCGGACCGGGTCGCGCAGCATGGTGTTGAGCGACCCGGCCAGCGCCGCCGGGTCGGCGGGCGGCACGAGCAGCCCGGTCACGCCCTCGTCGACCACCTCGGGGATGCCACCGACCCGGGACGCCACGACGGCGGTGCCGCACGCCATCGCCTCCAGGTTGACGATGCCGAGCGGCTCGTAGACAGACGGGCAGGCGAACACCGTGGCGTGCGAGAGCAGCTGGATGACGTCGTGCTTTGGCAGCATCTCCGGGATCCACACGACGCCGGTCCGCGACGCCTGCAGCCCAGAAACCAGGGACGTCACCTCTTCGCGCAGCTCGGGGGTGTCCGCCGCGCCGGCGCAGAGCACCAGCTGCGCGGCGGGGTCGAGCATGGCGGCGGCCCGCAGCAGCACCGCGACGCCCTTTTGCCGCGTGATCCGGCCGACGAAGATCACGTATGGCCGCTCGGGGTCGACGCCATACCTGGTGAGCACGTCGGTCTCCGGGTCCGGCGCGTACTCGGCGGTGTCTATGCCGTTGCGGATGACCACGGTACGTTCCGGGGAAATATCGGGGTAAGCGGCCAGGACATCGGCGCGCATGCCCTCAGAGACCGCCACCACCGCGGCCGCTGAGGTGGCAGCCACCCGCTCGCACCAGGAGGACAGCGCGTAGCCGCCGCCAAGCTGCTCGGCCTTCCACGGCCGCAGCGGTTCCAGTGAGTGCATCGTCATCACGTGCGGCACGCCGTAAAGCAGCGACGCCAGGTGGCCGGCGAGGTTCGCGTACCAGGTATGCGAGTGCACGACGTCGGCCCCGGCCACCGCGTCGGCCATCGACAGATCGGCGGAGAAAAACCGCAGCACCTGGTCCTTGAGCGCGTCCCACGGCTGGTGCGCGACGGCGCCCTCGCGCTCCGCGCCCATGCAGTGCACGGTGACGTCGACGAGCCCGGACAGCGCGCGGGCCAGGTACTCGACGTGCACGCCCGCGCCGCCGTACACCTCAGGCGGGTACTCACGGGTGAGCAGCGCCACGTTCAGGCGGCTCACCGCCGGACCTCCTGGCCCTTGCCGACCACGGTGATCCCGCCGGGCGACACGGCGAAGCCGCGCGCACGGTCGTACTCCTTGTCCACCCCGACCTGCGCCTCGGGCGGGACTACCACGTTCTTGTCGATGATCGCGTCCCGGACGACGGCGCTACGCCCGATGTGCACGTTGTGCAAGATAACGGACTGCTCGACCTCGGCCCAGCTGTTGACCCGGACGCCGGGCGACAGTACCGACCGCCTGACCAGGCCGCCGGAAACGATCACGCCGTTGCTGACCAGGCTGTCGATCGCCCGGCCCACCCGGTCGCCCTCGTCGTGCACGAACTTGGCCGGCGGCAGCGACTCTACGTGGGTGAGGATCGGCCAGCGGTCGTTGTACAAGTTGAACATGGGCTCGACCGTGCGCAGGTCCATGTGCGCGTCGAAGTACGCGTCGATCGTCCCCACATCGCGCCAGTAGCCGTGGTCGCGGTCGGTCGCGCCGGGCACCTTGTTGTTCAGGAAGTCATACGCCTGCGCGCAGCCGTCCTCGACGAGCATCGGCACCAGGTTGCCGCCGATGTCGTGCCTGCTGTCCTCGTCGGCGGCGTCCCGGCGCAGCGCGTCCACGAGCACCTTGGTGTCGAACACGTAGATGCCCATCGACGCGTACGACTCCTCGGGGCTGTCCGGCAGCGGCGGCGGGTCAGCGGGCTTTTCCAGGAACCTCTCGATCCTGCGTCCGTCGGCCGCCACGTCCACGATCCCGAACGCCTTGGCGTCCTGGCGCGCCACCGGGATCGACGCCACCGTCACGCCCGCGCCGTACTCGACGTGCTGCGCGATCATCTGGCGCGGGTCCATCCGGTACACGTGGTCGGCGCCGAAGACCACCACCAGGTCCGGGTTCTCGTCGTTGATCAGGTTCATCGACTGGAAGATCGCGTCCGCGGACCCGGTGTACCACTGCGGGCCGAGCCGCTGCTGCGCCGGGACCGGAGTCACGTAGTTGCCGAGCAGATCACTCATGCGCCAGGTCGTGGTGATGTGCCTGTCCAGGCTGTGGCTCTTGTACTGGGTGAGCACGGCGATTTTCCTGATATTGCTGTTAACCAGGTTGGACAGCGCGAAGTCGATGAGGCGGTAGACGCCGCCGAACGGAACGGCCGGCTTCGCGCGGTCGTCGGTCAGCGGGGCCAGGCGGGTGCCCGCCCCGCCCGCGAGCACGATCCCAAGAACCCTCGGGTCCGCCATCTGTCTGATCCCTCCCGTCGTCGTCCCCACGGGGAGCCTATCGACCCGGCTGAATCGGCTAGCTAAGCAGGTCGCCGGGGCTCGGTGAGGCAAACCCCATTATCCGGAACGAAGCGGGCTGTCTCCCAGGGTCTAGCCGCGGTTCGCGGCCGCGAGGACGGACGCGGTCCACGTGATCGCGAGTACCGCCGCCGCGGCGGCGAGCGGGATGCCGCCCGGCCAGTGCGCCGCCTTGAGCGAGCCGCTCTCGCGCAGCGCCGCGCTGGCCGGCGAGACGTCCGAGGCCAGCGCCAGGACGATGGCCGCAAGCGTGCTGAGCATGGCCAGGCCCGGGTGGCGCAGCAGCGGCGGGTTGCACAGCGCGCCGACGGCGGATCCGATGAGCAGGCACACGACGGCGGTGCCCAGCCCGGCGAACAGCACCGCGGGGTGCGCGACGGTCGCGGAGAGCTTGTTGGCGTCGGCCGCGGAAACGGACGCGTCGGTGAGCACCTCGAAGACGGCGCCAGCGACCCCGAGCACGACCCCGCCGCCGAGCGCGACGAGCAGCGTGGCGAGCTGCGCCCTGACCGGCCCGGCGGCCGCGGCGACGCAGGCCCTGGCGGCGTCGGGCTCGGCCATGAGCATGGACCTGGTGAGGAACGCCACCACGGGCACGAGCATGGCGGCGCTCCAGTTCAGCCCTTCGGCGAGCGGCATCGACGCGGCGGCGCCGACGGACACGAGCAGGCCATAAGCGATGAGCGGGAAGATCCAGCGATGCGACCGCAGCATGATCGACGTCTGGTACCGCAAGAGCGCGCTCACCAGGCCGCCTCCTCGGCGTCGGCGGCGGCGTCCCCGGCCGCGGCGCCTTCGGCACGGACGCCGCTGACGTGCACGCCGTCCAGGGTCAGCACCTGCCGCAGCAGATGGTCGGACGCGCTCGCGGCGACCCGCACGGTGGCCCGCCCCGGGCCCGCCGAGCAGGACAGCACCCCGGGAAGGTCCCCGATCCTGGCGGCCGCGCTTGCCTCAAGCGCTCCGTCAAGCTCGACGACCACGACGGCGCCCGCCGGCGCGGCGACGCCGGGAACCGCCGCGGCGACCGTCACCCGCCCGCTGCCGTCCAGCTGCCACTTCTCGTCGATCCGCCCGGCGAGCCGGGCCTGCTCGTGGTCGACGAACAGCACCGTGCCGCCGTCGGCGACCCGCTCGAGCGCGGCGGCGTCGAGCGCCCCGCGCGCGGCCTGGTCCAGGCCCGTCCACGCCTCGTCGAGCACGAGCAGCCCGGGAGCGGACAGCACCGCCTGCGCGATCGCCACCTTCTGGCACATGCCCTTCGACAGGCTGCGCAGCGGCTGATTCGCGTAGCTCGCGGCGCCGAGCCGTTCGAGCCAGTCGTCCACGCGGCGCGCTCCCGATGAGCCGCCCAGCCCGTGCACCCGCGCCATGTGCAGCAGGTAGTCCCGCGCCGGGAACGGCAGACCGCCTGGGAACCGTTCCGGCACGTATCCCGTGTGCGGACGGCCGGTGACCCGTCCGGCCGACGGCCTGCAGACGCCCGCGGCGACGCGGAGCAGCGTGGACTTGCCGCTGCCGTTCCTGCCTTCGAGCCGGATCAGGCGTCCCGGCGGCGCGTCAAGGCTCACGTCGCGCACGATCCACGGCTGACGCACACCGTACCGCTTTCCCACAGAATCCAGCCGCATCCGAACCTCCACGCGAAGCGTAGCCCGACGCGCCGCCTAGCGCAGTACGTAGCGGGTCGCGCTGACTAGCGCGGCGACGCCGGCGCCCAGCGTGGGGTCGATGAGCGGGGCGAACAAGGGGGAGTGGTTGCCAGGTCCGCCGTCGGTCGAGCCGCCGACTCCCCAGAACACCGAACGGGCTCCCGCCGCCGTCCCGAACAGCCCGAAGTCCTCGCTGCCCATCCGCGGCTCGATCTGGCTCGCCTTGTCGAGCACCCGCGCAAGCTCCTCGGTCAGGTCGGCGTCGTTGACCGTCACGGGGAACGCGCTCAGCGTCTGGTACGACGGCGGGCGCGGCGCGCCCGAGGCCGCCGCCTCGGCGTCGATGATCCGCCGCGCGCCCTCGCTCAGCCGGCGCTGCACCTCCGGTTCGAACGCGCGGAAGTTCAGCGTGATCGTCGCGGTGTCCGGTATCACGTTCTCCGCGTGCCCCGCCCGCAGGCGGGAGACCGTCACCACGGCGCGGTCGGCCGGCGCGATCTCCCGCGCCACCAGGGTCTGCAGCCGCAGCACCGCGGCGGCCGCCATCACCACCGGGTCGACGGTGCGGTCCGGCTGCGAGCCGTGCCCGCCGCGCCCGTAAAACGTCACGTCCCAGCTTTCCGCCGCGCCCATGATCGCGCCACCGCGGTACAGCACGGCGCCGGCTTCGCTCGGGAAGACATGCTGGCCGAGCACCACGTCCGGGACCCCGACCCGGTCAAGCAGGCCATCGTCGAGCATCGCCCGCGCGCCCGCGGCGATCTCCTCGGCGGGCTGGAACACGGCGATCACCGTGCCCTGCCAGTCGCCGCTCGTGGCGGCCAGTTCCGCGGCCGCGCCGCACAGCCAGGTCACGTGCATGTCGTGGCCGCAGGCGTGCATCACGTGGGTGCGCTCGCCGCGTGCGTCGGTCGCGACCACGTCGCTGGCGTAGTCGAGGCCGGTCTCCTCGCGCAGCGGCAGCGCGTCCATGTCGGCGCGCAGCATGACGGCCGGGCCGTCGCCGTTGCGCAGCACGCCGGCCACGCCGGTACCGCCGATGCCGGTCGTCACGGTGAACCCGGCGGCGTCCAGCCGCTCCGCGGCTTTTCCGGCCGTCCGGTGTTCGGTGAAGGCGAGTTCGGGGTGGGCATGCAGGTCCTTGTAGAGCGCTTGCAGGTCAGCGCGCGGATCGTCGAGCGTCATTCCGGCATTATGCCGAACCTCGCGAGCCAGCCGCCCGCCACCGTGCGCAGCCGGTCGGCCTGCAGCCGGTACACCCGCTCGCGTCCGCGCAGGGCGATCGTGACCAGGCCGGCCTGCTCCAGGACCCGCAGGTGCTGCGTGGTCGTCGGCCATGAGCAGTCGAATCGCTCGGCGATCGCCCCTGAGGTCATCTCGCCGCCGCGCGCGTGCAGCACGGACAGGATCGTCCGCCGGGACCGGTGCGCGAGGGCCGCGAAGACCACGTCGAAGTCGTCGAGTTCGGCGAGCCCTCTCGGCCGCGCGCTCACGCGGGCAGGACCACCGGCTGGAAGTGCGGGAACTCCCACTTGGGCCGTCCGTCTCGCTCCTCGAGCAGCGGGTCCATGGGCTCCCAGATCGCCAGCACGTCCGGATGCTCGTGCGCCTGCGCGAAGCCGCCTTCCACCCACGTGAAGATCTCGACGTACGTGACGCCCCCTTCGGCGCCCCGGAACACAAGCGCCTGCTCGTCGGTGACGAACCCGAGTTCGCGGAGCGTACGCCAGTGGCGGGCGAGCAGCCGGGTGAACTCGTCCTCGCGGTCGGCCCGCACCCGGTACGTGCAGATGACGGTTTCCTTAGCCATACACCTAATATTTAGCCAACCACCTAACCAAGTCAACCCTCATCCCGGGCGGCGGCGTCAGTCGGCCTGCAGGACGAAAAAGAGGAAGCACAAGAAGCCGGACCCTGGGGGCTTGTCCTGCAGGAAGTCAGGGAGCAGTCCGCGGGGGGTGTCTGGCGCGGGGAGCGGTTCGTCGATGGCGGCGATCCGGAAGCCAGCTGCGGTGAAGGCGTCGATCATCGCGGGCAGCGGCCGGTGCCAGTACGTCAGCACGTAGCTGTGGCCGCTGGAGGTGGTGTATTCGTCGGACCACTGGTAGGTCGCCCAATAGTCGGCGCCAGGACGGGTCAGCGGGTGTCCGGTGATGGGGTGGTTAACAGACATGATCAGCCGTCCGCCGGGCCTGAGCACGCGCCGCAGCTCGGCCAGCGGTGCCGTCCAATCCTCCAGGTAGTGCAGCACGAGGGACACGAAGACGTCGTCGAAAGCGCCGTGCGGGAACGGCAGCGGGCGGCTCAGGTCGGCCATCTGCAGGTCCGCGTCGTCCCCGAGCCGCCGCCGGGCCAGCTTCAGCATCTCGGCGCTGGAGTCCAAGCCGGTCACGATGGCACCCCGGTCGCGCAGCGCCGCGAACAGCGGCCCCGAGCCGCAGCCCGCGTCGAGGATCCGCCGGCCGGCCACCTCCCCGGCCAGGGCCAGGGTCGCGGGCCGCTCGTAATAGGCGTTAAAGAGGTTCACCTCGTTGTCGGCCGAGTACGCCTCAGCGAAGCTGTCATAGTCGTTGATCCCCCGCGACTTGGCAGAGTCAGCGGACGGCGAGATGAGCCTGGCGGAAATCCCCCCAGGGGATTTGTCATCGTTAGGCATGCCGCCCATGCTGGCATACCGGATGGACTCGGTATGGGGGCGAACGCGCGCTACGTCACGAATTGACGCAACACGCGGCGCGAAGCGCCGAAAAACGCCTTCCGCGCTGTGCGGAAAGAGCAGAATTAGGCCCGCATCACACGACTGATCTTTGCTCGCGCATGACCACAGATGGCACGCATGCCACGCGCGGCAGGATCGCAGAGGCGGTTACATTGACTGTTATCGAAACGGCGGGTGTGCGCACGCTCGCCGGCCACACGGGCGCGGTTAACTCGGTGGCGTTCAGCCCGGACGGCGCGCGGCTCAGCACGGCCAGCGAGGACAAGTCGGCGCGGCTGTGGGACACCGCCACCGGCGATCTGCTGCACACGCTCGCCGGCCACTCCGACGCCGTGTTCGCCGCCCCGTTCAGCCCGGACGGCGCTCTGGTGGCCACCGTCAGCGCCGACCTGACGCCGCGGCTGTGGGACGCGCGCTCCGGCGGCTGCGCCAGCGAACTTAGCGGTCACACCATCGCCGTGTTCGGCGTGTCGTTCAGCCCGGACGGCGCGCTGCTCGCCACGACCAGCTATGACGAGACCGTCCGGCTGTGGGACGTGTCGACCGGCAGATGCGCGAGCGTCCTGCGCGGCCACGGCGACATCGTGTATGGCGCGGCGTTCAGCCCGGACGGCGCGATGCTCGCCACCGCCAGCGGCGACGGCACGACTCGCCTTTGGGACCTGCGCAGTTGCACATGCGCGCACGTTCTTACCGGGCACACCGGCATCGTCTCGGCAGTGGCGGTCAGCCCGGACGGCGCGCGCGTCGCCACCGCCAGCTTCGATGGCACCGCGCGGCTGTGGGACCCGGCCACTGGCAATTGCCTGCACATCCTTAGCGGCCATGCCGACACGGTGTGGTCGATAACTTTTAGCCCGAACGGAGCCGTGGTCGCTGCCGCCAGCGAAGACGCGACTGCCCGCCTGTGGGACACGGCGTCGGGTGCGCCGCTGCGGACGCTCGAAGGTCACACGGACTCCGCGTTCGCGGTCGCGTTCAGCCCGGACGGCGCCCACATCGCGACCGCGAGTTCGGACACGACCGTCCGGCTGTGGGACGTCGCGTCCGGCAAGTGCGCCCGCACGCTCGAAGGTCACACGGGCGCGGTCAGTTCGCTCGCGTTCAGCCCGGACGGCGGGCTGCTAGCCACCGGGAGCACCGACCAGACCGCGCGGATCTGGGCGATCTAGCAGCGGGAGCGCGGCGAGCAGTTGTCCGGCGGCCAGTGCGAGCAGGAGCTGGCGGGCGGTCAGCACGCCGGTAAGCAGCCCGACGCAGGCGGCGCCGAGCGCGTACGCGCCTGTCTTCAGGCTCGCGGCGGTGGCGGTCGCCTGCGCGTAGCGGTCCGGCGGGATCGTCCGCTGCCTGACGGTCAGCGTGGCCGCGAGCGACGGGCCGTCGGCGAGGCCGGCCAGCGCGGCGAACACCAGCGCGGCCCAGAAGGACGGGGCGACCGCCAGCGCGGCGAGCAGCAGGAAGAATCCGAGCAACGCCCCGAACAGGACCACCGGTCCCGACCGCCGGGTCAGCAGCCGGCTGCTCAGCAGCGACCCGGCCAGGCCGCCAACGCTCAGCGCGGTCAGCAGCCAGCCGCCGCCGGACGCCGGCCGGCCGAGCGCGATGGCCAGCAGCGGAAGCGCGACCGGCAGCGGACCCTGGAAGAACTGGCTGGCGGCCCCCGCGATGCTCACCGAGCGCAGCTCGCGCGAGTCGCGGAGCAGTCGCAGTCCGTCCGCCACCGCGGAAAGCAGCGACTCCGCGGCGGGCCCGGAAGCCGCCGGATTCGCAGCGGGCGGCATCGCAGCGGCCGGCATCGGAGCGACGAGCACGAAAAACAGCCCGCACGCGGCGACCGCGGCCACGCAGCCGAGCGCCGCGCCCGCGCCGAACACGCCCGCGATCGCGGCGACCAGGCCGGGTCCGGCCAGGCCCGCGACATCATAGCTGGCCGAGTCCAGCGCGTTGGCCCGGCCGAGCGCCGCCGCCGGGACCACGAGCGGGATCAGGCTGCTGTAACCGCCGGTGAGCACTGGCGCGGGCAGGCCCGCGCACAGCCCGAAGACCGCGAGCAGCCAGCCGGGCACGCGCCCGGCGAGGACGAGCACGGCGCCGAGGGCCACGGCCAGGGCCACCTGGTTGACGGCGAACAGCGGCCGCTTGCGCCGCGCCCGGTCCAGGTACGCGCCGAGCAGTGGCCCGGTGACCAGCGTGGGCACGGTGAACGCCCCGACGACGAGGCCGGCCAGCCGCGGGTCGCGCGTGCGGGCGATGATCAGCAGGACGAGCCCGATGGCGGCCGCGTTGTCGGCTAGCCGGGAGACGGTCGCGGTCGCGATCACCAGCAGCCCGGGACGGCCGATCCCCGCGCGGCCGGCCTGGCTCATCGGCGGCTCATCAGCGCGGGATGATCGCGTAGGTGAGCGCGGCCGCGGCCGCGCCGAGCACAGCGCCGGTGATGACCTGAGCGGTGGTGTGGTCCTTCAGTTCGACGCGAGACCAGGCGGTGAGCGCGACGAGCAGGTAGGTCAGCGTCAGCGGCGGGCCGAACATCAGCGACAGGATCGTCGCCGACCCCGACGCCACCGCGCAGTGGATGGAGATCTTCCATACCGTCGTGATCGCGGCGAGTACCGCGACGCTGCACAGCATGCAGCCGAAGTACCAGGTCAGCTGCCGCGGAGCGCCGAGCGTCGCCAGCACGAGCAGGCCGGCCGTGACCGAGGCGAGGATGAACGCCAAGACGATGAGCCGCGGCCGCTTCGCGCCGACGTTCCTGTCGTCCCAGCGGCCGCGCGCGACCCCGCGGGTGATGAACAGCGTGGGCAGCACCGCCGCGAAGAACGCCGCGAGCAGCCCCCAGCCGAGGCCGGCCACGCCGTCGGCCCGGTAACCGACCGCGACGACGGTGGCGATGATCCAGTTCTTCGGCTCAAGCAGGTACGTGACCAGCTGAGCCGCCGACCTGCGTGTCACCCGCTCCTCACCCGACCAGGCAATCATCGTTGCGGTCGGCTTGCAAATTGATAAGGGTGGGCGGGGGAAGGGGGCGGGGCGGGGGGAAGACTTGCCACGCCCGAGTGACGCGAGTTACGGTCCGTGCATGCCCGCACGCACCGGCGCGGAGTTCCTTGACCGGCTGGCCAGGACCCGGACGCACGTGGAGATCCAGGGGGAGACGCTGACGGGCGGCGTCGCCTCGCACCCCGCGTTCCGCAATGTGGTGCTCAGCTACGCGGAGCTTTTCGACATGCAGCACGATCCGGCGTACCGCGACGTGCTCACGTACCCGTCGCCGTCCACCGGCGAGCCGGTGGCGACGTCGTTCCTGGTGCCGCGGACCGACGCGGACCTGGTCAAGCGGCGGCAGGCGTTCCGGCTGTGGGCGGACAGGTCGCTGGGCATGCTGGGCCGCACCGGCGACTACCTGAACAGCGCGCTGATGGCGCTGGGGTCGGCCGCCGACTGGTTCGGCCAGGCGGACGCGCAGTATGCGCGGAATATCCGTGCGTACTACGAAAAGGTGCGCGAAGAGGACCTGCTGCTCACGCACACCCTGATACCGCCGCAGGCCAACCGCGCGGTGGCCGGCAGCCAGCAGGGCGCGGGGTCGCTGATGGCGCATGTCACCGCCGAGGATGACAACGGCATCGTGGTCCGCGGCGCGCGGATGCTCGCCACGATCGGGCCGTTCGCCGACGAACTGCTCGTGTTTCCGTCGACCGTGCTGCGCGGCACGCCTGAGGACAAGCCGTACTCGTTCGCGTTCGCCGTCCCGTCAGACGCCAAGGGCCTGCGCTACATCGCGCGCGAGCCGCTTGACTACGGCCGTTCCCACTTCGACCACCCGCTCGGATCACGGTTCGACGAGCCCGACGCGGTCGTGGTGTTCGACGACGTGCACGTGCCCTACGAGCGTTGCTTCACGCTCGGCGACCCCGAGTTGTGCAACGGCTTCTACACCGCGACCTCGGCCATCGAGCACATGACCCACCAGGTGGTGGCGCGGACCACGGCGAAGACCGAGTACATCCTCGGCCTGGTCTCGCTGCTGACCGAGGCCATCGGAATAGGCCAGTTCCAGCACGTGCAGGCCGACGTCGCGGAGATCATCGCGACGCTGGAGACGCTGCGCGCGTTCGGCCGGGCCGCCGAGGCGGACGCGGCGGTCAACTCGTTCGGGGTGCTCACGCCGGCCTGGGCGCCGCTGAACGCGGCGCGGAACACCTATCCCCGGCTGTATCAGCGATTCCCCGAGATCTTGCGCAAGCTCGGCGCGTCCGGGCTGATGGCCATCCCGACGCAGGCCGACGTCACCGGCCCCGCGGCCGCCGACATCGGCACCTACCTGCAGGCGGCGACGCTGACCGGAGCGGAGCGGGTCCGGCTGTTCCGCCTGCTGTGGGACACCTGTGCCTCGGCCTTCGCGAGCCGCCAGGCGCTGTACGAGTACTACTTCTTCGGCGATCCGGTGCGCATGGCGGGCGCGTACGTGGCCAGCTACGACCGGGAGCCGTACATGACCCGGGTGCAGGCCTTCCTCGACCGCGACTGACTCGCGGGGGTTCAGGCTACGAGCAGGCGAAGACCAAGCTCCGCCGCGTCCAGGCCGGCGAGGTCCCGGTTGCGTTCCGCCCACCGTCCTGAGACAAGGTCGGCGCGCAGGCTGCGCACCGCCCGCTGTTCGGCCTGCGGGCCGACTCTGGCCCACACCGATACGCCGCGGCGTACCCGCTCGTCGAGGTAGGCCTCGGGCCGGCGCCAGTAGGCCTCAAAGAAGCCGTCAGCGCAGTCCCACGGAATGGGCACCGGCTCCACGCGGGCTCCGATCGCGCCGGCCATCTCGGTCAGCGACGGCAGCCTCGCGAGCAGGTCAGCGAACTCAGGCAGGTAGTCGCGGGTAAGCCAGAACGAGCGCCATCCGATCTCGCTGGCGTCGATCGTGAATACCACCACGCGGCGCGCCGCGCGCCGCATCTCGCGCAGGCCTGCGATCGGGTCCCGCCAGTGATGAATGGTGGCGAAAGCCATCGCGGCGTCGAAAGACTGGTCCTGGAACGGAAGGCTCTCGGCGACGGCCGCCACGCACGGCGCCGCGCCCGCCGGCCGCTGCGCGCGCATGACCGCCGACGGTTCCACGGCGATGACGTCACGGCCGGGGGGCTCGTAGGAGCCGGTGCCGGCGCCGACATTCAGCACGGTCCGCGCGTCGCGCAGCGCCGCCCAGACCTGTGCGGCGATCCGCGGCTCGGTGTGCCGCGTCGCGGCGTAGGTTGCCCCGATGGTGTCATACAACTGCATGTCGGCAGCTTAGGCCGCGTCGGGCAGTTCCAAGCTGGCCGGACCCGCGGATCATGAGGACCCGTGATGATCAGGTCCTTATCAAGCCAACCTTCCCTTGTGCGCCGAAACATTTCCGTATCGCGGCGTCAGGATTGAGAATCATTACGCAGGAAGGGAGATTCGTCAGCCATGACCCTGCGCGACGCACTGGCCGCCGGCACCTTCACGGTCACCGCGGAACTGAACCCGCCAGCGGACCCGGTGGCCGAGCCGGTCCGCCGCACGGCCGCGGCGCTGAAGGACCTGATCGCGGCCGCCAACGTGACCGACAACGCGGCGGCGACGGTCAAGGTCAGCCCGCTGGCCGCCGCGGTCTGGATGATCGAGCAGGGCCTCGAGCCGATCCTGCAGGTCACCACCCGGGACCGGAACATCATGGCGCTGCAGTCCGAACTGCTCGGCGCCTGGGCGCTCGGCGTCAGGAACATCCTCGCGCTGTCCGGTGATCCGCTGAAGGTCGGCCGGTACGGGGACCTGGCCAGCAGGGTGACCGATCTCGATTCCCTGGGCCTCGTGGAGCTGATCAGGAAGCTCAACGACGGGGAGCTCGCCGCCGGCGAGACCATCTCGGTCCCCACCGGGTTCTACGTCGCCAGCGCGATGAACCCGCTTGTCGACGCGGCGGCCAAGGTTGAGGCGAAGATCACCGCGGGCACCCAGTTCTTCCAGACCAACATCGTTTACGACGTGCCCCGCTTCGCCAAGTGGCTGGCCCCGCTGACCGAGACCGGGATGCTTGACGGGATCCCCGTCCTCGTCGGGGTCATGCCGCCGCGCAGCAGCCGCGCACTGGAGCACATGCACAACAACATCCCGGGCGTGGAGGTGGATGACGCGACCTTCGCCCGGCTCGCCGGGCTGACCGGGGACGAGGCGAAGGACGCGGGCGTGGCGGTCGCCGTCGACGTGATCACCGCGCTGCGCGAGGTGCCCGGTGTGGCCGGCGTGCACATCATGGCGCCCGGCTGGGAGGCTGAGGCCGTCGCCCGCGTCGTCGAGGTGGCGGGGCTAGCCGCGGTCGCGGGCCGGCACGACAAGCCCTGACTCATAGGCGGTCACCACGGCCTGCGTCCGGTCGCGCAGTCCGAGCTTTGCCAAGATGCGGCTGACGTGCGTCTTGACGGTCTCTTCCGTCACCACGAGCCGCCCCGCTATCTCCGGGTTGGACAGGCCCTCGGCGACGAGCCGCATGACCTCGGTCTCCCGCGGGGTCAGCGAGGAAAGCGCGGCCGGCGGCACCGCCGGCCGCTCAGCCGCCGGCCGGATCCGCGCGAACTCGCTGATCAGGCGGCGGGTGACCGCCGGGGCGAGCAGCGCCTCGCCGGCCGCGACCACACGGACCGCCTCGAAGAGCCGCTCGGCGGTGACGTCCTTGAGCAGGAACCCGCTCGCGCCAGCCCGCAGCGCGTCGAAAACGTACTCGTCCAGATCGAACGTGGTCAGGATCAGCACCTTGGGTCCCGGCTCTTCGGTGGATTGGAGCACGCGCGTCGCCTCGATCCCGTCGGTGCCAGGCATCCGCACGTCCATCAGCACCACGTCGGGCCTGACATCGCGGCAGACGCGCACCGCCTCCGCCCCGTCGGAGGCGGTGCCGAGCACCGTGAAGTCCGGCTGGGTGTCAAGCAGCGCCGCGAACCCCGCCCTGACGACCTGATGGTCGTCGGCCACCACGATCCCGATCATGGCACCTCCGGCTTGACCGGCAGCTCCGGTTCGACAGGCAGCTCCGGTTCGACAGGCAGCTCTGGCTTGACTGGGAGCAGGGCCTCGACGTAGAACCCGCCGCCAGCGGCGGCGCCCGTGCGCAGCGACCCGCCGACCGCCGTGGCACGCTCACGCATGCCGAGCAGGCCATGCCCGGTATTGCCCGGGGACGGTCCCGGCCCGGGGCCGTTGTCGCGGACCCGCAGCCGCAGCGCGTCGTCGCGGTAGCGTAGCTCGACGTCCACGGCCGCGCCTGGCGCGTGCCGGCGCGCGTTGGTCAGCGCCTCCTGCACGATCCGGTACGCGGCGAGCTCGACGCCAGGGTCGAGCCCGGCGACCGGACCCGACACGATCAGCCTGGCGCCTCCTGGCGACGCATCGCGCGCCAGGTCGATCAGCTCGGTGAGCTGCGACAGCCCCGGCTGGGGGTGCCTGTCGGCCACGGTCGCGTCCGCGTCCTCGCGGAGCACGCCGAGCAGCCGCCGCATCTCGGTCAGCCCGGCACGCGCGGTTTGGCCTATCTCGACGAACCGGCGCGTGCCGGCGTCGGGCAGGCCCGGCGTGGTCAGCCGCGCCGTCTCGGCCTGCACCGCGATCATCGAGATGTGGTGCGCGACCACGTCGTGCAGCTCGCGGGCGATCCGGGCCCGCTCGCCGCGCGCGGTGTGCTCGCTGAGCGTGTCCGCTATCTCCTCCAGGGAGGCGGTCCGGATGCGCGCCTCCCGCCGCGCCCGCACCGCGATGCCGGTCCCCGTGGCGACCGGGACGAGCGTCGCCAGCAGCACGTCCGCGCTGCTCTTCGTCGTCAGCGCCAGCACGAGGAACGGCAGGGGCAGGCCGAGGGCGAGGAGCTGCGCGCCAGCATTGCGGCCGCGGGTCCCGACCGGGACGGCCATGCCGGCCGGGCCGGCCGCGCCGAGCCGGTAACCCGCGATGAGCTGCGCGGCCATCCCGGCGACGGACAGCGCGCCGAGCACGCGAAGCGCCATCGTGGCCACCGTGATCATGACTGCCGCGGGGACCGGGCGCAGCACGCCGAGCGGCAGCGTGCCGGCCAGCGCGATCAGGCAAAGCAGCGCCGCGTACGGGATGACGGAGCCGTCGGCCGTGTGGGACGCCGCCGCGTGCGCGATCGCCTGACCGGCCGCGGCCAGCCCGAGCAGCCCGGCGCCAAGCGCCGGCGCATGGCGGCCGGTGGCTATCCGCGCGAGCAGGTGCGGGCCCATAGCAGCCATTGTCCCCGCAGGCAGGCCCGATCGCGTCACCCGCGTACGCGATGAGGGGGTAGCTCGCAGGAGGGACCACGGGTCCGTTCGGTACCCCGGGAACGGTACCGGTGAAGACCGCTCCGTGGAGTGACGACCGCGACCGGGCGCGGACCTTAGCGTTACCCACCATGGAAGCAACGATCGAAGTCGCGAGGCTGCGCAAGCGGTTCGGCGCGACGCAAGCGCTGGACGGGATGACGTTCACCGTCCTCCCCGGCCAGGTGACCGGCTTCGTCGGCCCGAATGGGGCGGGCAAGTCCACCACCATGCGCGTCATACTCGGCCTCGACGCGGCCGACGAGGGCACCGCGCTCATCGGCGGGCAGCCGTACGCCGCGCTGCGGCACCCGCTCAGCCAGGTCGGTGCGCTGCTCGACGCCAGCGCGCTGCAGGCGAGCCGCAAGGCCCGCAACCACCTGCTGTGGCTGGCGCATTCCCAGGGCATGACCTCGAGCCGGGTCGACGAGGTGATCGAGCAAGTCGGCCTGGCGTCCGCCGCCAAGCGGAAGGCCGGCGGTTACTCCCTCGGCATGCGCCAGCGGCTCGGCATCGCCGCGGCGCTGCTCGGCGACCCGCCGGTCGTGATGATGGACGAGCCGTTCAACGGCATGGACCCGGAGGGCATCGTCTGGATGCGGACATTCCTGCGCTCGCTCGCGGCGCAGGGCAGGGCGGTGCTCGTCTCCAGCCACCTGATGAGCGAACTGCAGGACGCGGCCGACCATCTGGTCGTGGTCGGCCGGGGCAAGGTCATCGCGGATCAGAGCGTGGCGTCGCTCATCGCCGCGGCGTCCGGGGACCGGGTGGAACTGCGCACGACGGCGCGGACGCAGGCGCTGACGGTCCTGGCGCACGCGGGGGCGACCGTCGCCGTCACCGACACGGACCTGCTCACGGTCTCCGGCCTGCCCGCCGAGAAGGTCGTCGCGGCGCTCACGGAGAGCGGCGTCCCGTTCGCCGAAGTACACGCCCACCGCGCCACCCTGGAAGAGGCGTACATGGAGCTGACCAGGGATGCTGTCGAGTTTCGGGCGGGGGG
>Ga0126381_100003111_pt1 | contig 18082 bp, 20 predicted proteins | sample PanSoiMetPlot_28_FD_96465 | JGI IMG/M metagenome (GOLD analysis project Ga0126381, IMG submission 96465) | Tropical forest soil microbial communities from Panama - MetaG Plot_28 | ecosystem: Environmental > Terrestrial > Soil > Tropical forest > Bulk soil | place: Panama | collected 2016-02-17 | reverse complement strand
TTCCAATTGACTGGCCAGAGCCCTTCGGACTGGTGATGATTGAATCGATGGCATGCGGTACGCCGGTCGTCGCGTTTCCTGGCGGTTCAGTTGCGGAAGTCATGGACGACGGCGTGACGGGCTTCGTCGTGAACAACATCGAACAGGCAGTAGAAGCAGTGCGTCGCGTTCGCGGCCTGAGCCGCGCTCGATGTCGGGAAGTTTTTGAGAAACGGTTCACAGCGAGCCGCATGGCAAGCGATTACCTGAACGCGTATAGTCGTCTGGCCGATTCCAGTATGAGAAGAGTGGAGCGATCGTTGGAAACATCAATGCGCTCTTTTCAAGATTCCCTGGCACGTTGAAAATTACAATGGGCAACGAGACGGATCGGGAATTCCAAAAATTCTAGCGCGATACACACGCACTTCGTTCATTGGTCACGTTTCCTTTTTGTGGGCGGTACAGCGTACCGTGTTTACAACAACGGAAATCAAACCAGAAAAGAAAGGGAGAGAAGAAGAGGGATCATGAATCTGGAGACATTAAAAGAACTTTACGTGAACGAACTTCGCGATCTGTACAATGCTGAGAACCAACTAGTCAAAGCATTGCCGAAGATGGCGAAAGGTGCTTCATCCGACGAATTGAAGGAAGCTTTCGAAAAGCATCTCGAACAGACCAAAGGTCATGTGGAGAGGCTGGAGGAAGTTTTCGAAGAACTCGGCCAGAAGACCAAGGGCAAAACCTGCCAGGCCATGAAGGGCTTGATCGAAGAGGGATCGGAAGTTCTCAAGGCAGACGGCGAAGATTCTGTTATCGACGCAGGCATTATTGTAGCTGCGCAGAAAGTTGAGCACTATGAGATGGCTGGTTATGGCAGTGTGCGGAGCTTTGCGCAACTGCTTGGGCAAGACAAATCCGCAGATCTTCTGCAACAGACTTTGGATGAGGAATCTGAAGCAAACGAGCTTCTGAATAAGTTAGCCGAGGACATCGTGAACCCAGAGGCGCTCATGGAGCCGGAGATGGCATCGGCTTCTTCAAATCAGTAGTTGTTCGCGAATCTACTGAGCAGCAGTGGTTGGGATGCATTACTTGCAGGTCGCGCTGTTACATAGCGCCGACCGCAAGTAATGCATCAGCCTGCGGCGGGCAGAAGACTGTCCGCCCTACCGACGAATGGTCAGCACAATGGTTTGAGCGCGTACTGAAAGATCACTCTTCGTTGTGCTGATCGGGCTCTCTATCGAAAATGGCGCATAACCCGTCACGATAAAACCGCAGGCGAAAGCCATGCTCCTCAGCAAATCGCGCGACTTTTGGTTCGCGCCGATTCTCGTCTTCCGGCCAGACTCGGCTGAGTTCTTCCTCGTAAACAGCGTAGTGTTTTGCTGTCTTCAGCTCGCGCTTAATTTGTCGCAACAGTTTTCGCATCTCGCACCTAGACAATCAGTTCCAACCGTCACATATAATTCCGAAAAGCGTGGGGCGAGCGGTTGTATTTCACGACCTGAAACTGCACGACAAAGGGTCGACATTCGCCGGATAAAACCCCTTAGCTGGCAGAACTCGAATTTAGTGCAGGGTTATTGACGGGAGAAACAAACTAATGAGAGCGAAGGCGAGATTACTTGGTCATCCGATTCACCCGATGTTAATCGTGTTTCCACTGGGCTTACTCACAGTAGCCGCGATTTTCGACATCATCTTCGTCTCCACGCACAACAATCATTGGGCTGACTTGTCGTATTGGATGATTGCATCAGGTGTCATTGGTGGATTGATCGCTGCAGTGTTCGGAGTGATCGATTGGCTCGCTATTCCGGAAGGTACACGGGCGAAATATATCGGACTGATTCACGGCCTATCAAATGTCGTTGTAATGGTTTTGTTCATCGTCAGCTGGTTTATGCGTCGGCCTAACCCGGCTGCGCCGGACATGACGGCGATGGTCCTTGGGTGGATCGGGATTGTCATAGAACTGTTTGCCGGTTGGCTCGGCGGTGAGCTGGTTTACCGGCTGAATGTCGGTGTCGATCGGGGTGCGAATCTCGATGCGCCCAATTCGTTGTCCGGTCGATCGGCGTTTGGAGGCCTTGGTCGCCGTTCGACGCGTGGCGTAATGCGCGCACGTTAGAACATTCAATTACGCGATCAGCTTCGCGCGAACGGCGTAACGATCGTTCGCGGTCGTTTGTCTGCTACTGTTCGAAGCTACGTATTTGGCTGTTCGAGAGCGGATTGCAGCTCTTGGAAGTTAATTGGTTTGACCAGGTGAAAATCGAATCCGGCCTCTTTAGAGCGTTGTACATCTTGCTCGGTGCCAAAGCCGGTGAGCGCAATTGCCTTGATGTGCCCTTTCGCTCGCGCTTGTGCGGCTACTTCGTAACCGCTGCCATCGGGCAAACCGATGTCGCACAACACCGCGTCGATGTTATTCAAGCTCATGATATCAATCGCACCTTCCACATTATCTGCGGTGACAACCTTGTGACCAAAATGGGTCAGTAGGCGCGACAATGTGCGCCGGGTGTCCTGGTGATCCTCCACAAGGAGTATACGCAACGGTTTTGTGGCCTTGCCGCCGAGGCGATGATTCAGGCCATTCGCTTCAGCTCCCTGTGGCAGAGCGTCCAGCGTAACTTTGAACGTCGCGCCGAAAGTTCGGCCACGACTCTCCGCTTCAATTCTGCCATGATGGAGGTCGACAAGGCGTTTGGAAATCGCGAGTCCGAGGCCAAGTCCGCCGAACTGCCGGGTCACAGAAGGATCAGCTTGCTCAAACGGATGAAACAATGAAGCCAGGCGCTGAGGCTCAATTCCGATTCCTGTGTCCGCAATTTCGAAATGAAAACGTCCAGCTTTGTCGTTAGACGTGCTAATCGTGATCTGGCCGCCTTCAGCGGTGAATTTCACTGCATTGTTGATTAAGTTCCAGAAAACTTGCTGAAGCCGGATGCAATCAGCAAGGATGTGATGGCGCGTCGCCTCGAGTTCGATCGAGAGTTTTAATTGCTTTGCTGCTAAGGCGGAGCCCGCGGTTTCAACCGCGTTCTTAATGATTTTGTGAGCGTCACAATCTTCCAGTTCGAGATGAAGCTTGCCGCGGGCAATCCGGGTCAGATCGAGCAGGTCGTCAATTAATCGCGCCTGTAGTTGTACGTTGCGCTTAATAATCTCAACATCCTCACCGAACTCCGGCGGAAGTTTCCCCGCGTTATCCTGGAGATATGTGGCTGCTGCTAACGCAGGCGTGAGCGGTGTGCGTAGTTCATGGCTAAGCGCAGCCAGGAAATCGTCCTTCGCCTTGTTTGCTTTTTGCGCCGCAATGTTTTCCGCTTCAAATTCACGGCTTCGTATTTGGTCGGTGATGTCGCGAGTAACTTTTGAGAAACCGCGGATTTTGCCGGTTTCATCTCGCAAGGCAGTGATGACAACCTCCGCTTCGAAAGTTGATCCATCTTTTCGGACTCGCAGACCCTGGTCACGAATGTATCCGCGGCGGCCCGCTTCGCGCAGGTTGCGCTGCGGTCTGCCGGCGGCAACGTCGTCTGCTGTGTAGAAGGAGGTGAAGTTTTTTCCGATGATTTCGTCTGTGGAGTAACCTTTGATTTTCTCCGCACCTGTGTTCCAGGTGATCACGTTGCCGTTGGGATCTAGCAGGTAAATGGCGTATTCCTCGACGCTATCCACTAGAATGTGGAATTGTTCGGCGGTCTCATGCAGTGCGGTGGTGCTAGGCAACTTCTTGAACATCGGCTGCGACGGCAATTCTCCCGTACGATTCGAACCTTCCCTCTGATCTGGTTCCCTCAGCACAAAAACAATTTTATCGAGAAAAATAGGTTAGTAAGACAAGCGGTAGCTTGCAGTCACCGTGTTTGAACACAAGCTCAGTAGCCTCGGCCCCTGTGCGGTAGGGGGGTGTCCACTGCGTGCGCTCCGTTTCTAGATCGGCAGCGGCGGGCAGACGAATGCCGTCTTGGACCAAGTTGGCGTCGCCGCCAACCGGAAACCACAACGTTCAGCGCGTTTTCTGTTTTCTAGCTCGCGCGACCGTTTCGGACGAGGGCTGAGTGGCAAGTTCAGCGGCTTTGAGGCTAGGAAGTACCTCAGCGCGTGCGGCCTGTTTTCGCCTCGCCTTCGATTTCAATCATGATGGCCGAAACAGCGGAGGAACTTGGTAAGCGACCCGAAATTCGCAAAGAACTGGAGCGCGCCAGAGGGCAACAACATCCCGAAAGGATCGAAACTGAAGGCCATAACAAATTCTGGTTTGTCATATACGCCATTGTTCTCGCGATCTGCGCCGCTATTTACTTCGGTATCGGCGCGAAAGTCATCCCGCTGCCGGACACTGATGTTGGCGTTGCTCAAAGAATCCTGCGAGGTACAGCGCTGATCACGATAGTCTTCGCAATCGCGCGTGTGGTTTCGGTGTATGGATTGGCTCGGATCGAGGATCCTTCTACTCGTTTTACCCTCCAGCGCATCGCGCACCTGGTCATGGCGCTAGCCGTCGCGGTGATCGTCGTCTCGATCATTTTTGTAAATTGGTACGCCGCGATTGCTGCCTTCGGTGTTGGTTCGATTATCCTCGGGCTGGCGGTACAAACCCCGATGAAGAGCTTCATTGCTTGGATTTATATTCTGATTCGTCAGCCTTATCGCGTCGGTGATCGGATACAAATCGGTGACGCGACTGGCGACGTTATCGATGTCGGGTATCTCGATACCACTTTGTGGGAATTCGGCGGCAAATACATGTCCGGCGATCACCCAAGCGGTCGTTTGATCAAGTTTCCGAATGAAAAAGTGCTTGATGAACTCGTGTATAATTATTCCTGGCCGCTTTTTCCCTACATCTGGAACGAGATCAAGTTCCAGGTTGCGTACAACGCTGACTTGGAGTTTATCGCCAGCACAATGCAGAAAATTGCTGAGGAAGAGCTCGGCAAGGAGATGATAGAACGCGTGCAAACGTTCCGTGACTTGCTTGCTCGAACGCCAGTTGACGAATTGGAAGTGCGCGAGCACCCGCGGGTGATTTTTCGGGTCAATGAAAATACCTGGCTGGAAGCGATAGTCCGCTATCTCGTAGCGCCGCGCGAAGCCGGGCGCGTGAAGACCCGGTTGATCAAAAAGCTTCTCGCCGCGCTGAACGCCGCTCCGGAAAAAGTGATGTTTCCGGCTGGGGCAAACCGTTGAAGCCACTCCGGAGGTCTGAACGAGAACACGCATTCAGAAACACGCGGGCCAATCTGCAGATACGATTCACTCTGAGAGGAGGTGAAGATATGTTAGGTTGGGCTGTAGTATTTTTAATTATCGCAATTGTGGCAGCGGTCTTTGGCTTTGGCGGTATCGCAGCAGCATCAGCGGGAATTGCGAAACTTCTGTTTTTTATATTCCTAGTGCTGTTCATAATCTCTTTGATTTTTGGGTGGCGGGGCAGAGGCGTGTCGTGAACTACAATAAAGTTTAAGTAGGTTGCGAATCCCGCTGGGAAAAGCAAAAGCGGTAGAGAGCAAAGTGCCAGGCGCAGGGAAGATTGGGTCGCTTGTGTGCTTTGCTCTCTGCGCGTTCTTCTCCTCGGTATAGTCGATTAAAGGGGAGCAGCTTACAGTCTGATGCCATGTTGCGTTCGCGACGTCCGGCTGGTGCGGGCAACAACCCGGACGCAATTTTTCAGTTTTCTCCCTTTGCGATGAAGAGCCCGACTAAAAGGCCCCTGGTCCGTATTCGTGCGATTCGCCTCTCTGAGGCGAAAAGAAGACTAAGCTGCGGCGAGTTATTTTTAACTTAACCAAATCCGAATTCGATGCGTTAGTTGGTGGCGATGGATCGCATCGTAGGGATTGAAACCGAGTACGGTTGTCTTCTCAGCGAAGACGAACCGCACGTGAATTCCGAGCTTTGGCCGGCGAAGGTCAAAAATTACCTCTTCCGGAAGGCCGACGCCGGCACGATCGATTTGCATTACCGGGATTATGAGGAACCCCCTGGTAACGGCGGTTTTCTCCTGAACGGCGGGCGTCTTTATCTCGACATGGGGCACATCGAGTACGCATCGCCGGAATGTTTGCATCTGCACGATCTTGTGACGTACGAGCTGGCAGGAGACGACCTGTTACAATCGGCACTCATTGCACTCGGCGCGGAAAATCGTGTTTCGTTCATCAAGAACAACGTGGACCATCACACCGGGGCAACCTTCGGCTGTCACGAGAACTATCTGATGCGACGCGAGGCGCAGTTCACCCCGCCAATTCTCGGAACGCTGCTGACTTTTTTAGCGACGCGCCAGATTTTTACCGGTGCGGGACGCGTCGGGCAATCGAATCCATTGGCGTTCGATTTTGAACCACCCCAACCGGAAGGGCAGGTGAAGTTTCAACTCAGCCAGCGTGCCGACCATATCGTCAACGACATTTATCAATGGGTGCAATTCAATCGCGCTATCATCAATGCGCGCGATGAGCCGCTGGCCGATTACCGCAAATATCGGCGGCTGCATTTGCTCATCGGCGACTCAAACATGAGTCCGTATGCCGCCGCGCTAAAGGTTGGGACGACCGCGTGCGTTTTGTCCTTGCTGGAGGAAGGCCGTTTGCCGCGAAACCTTGTTTTGGCCGACGCCGTGCAAAGCACGCGCGACATCTCTCGCGATGCGAGCGAGCGATGGATCGTCCAGCTCGAGAACGGGAAAACAGTGAGCGCGCTGGACGTGCAATGGGAATTTCATCATCTCGCGCAGAAACATCTGCGAAATAGCAGCGCCGAAACCAACTGGTTGCTGGAAAACTGGGGATTCGTTCTAGAGGCAATTCCGCATAACCGACAGGCGCTGGTCGGCGGCGTTGACTGGATCACCAAGAAATGGTTGCTGGAGACTTTTGTGCAAGCCGAGGGACTGAGCTGGGACGATCCGTGGCTGCAAAGCATCGATTTGGAATATCACAACATCGATCCGCGGCGCGGGTTATTTTTCAGTGTCACGCCGGGAAAACGAATCTCAGACTGGAACAATGGTGTTCGCCGTCCCAGCGCGATGCATGTGCCTCCCGCCAACACGCGCGCATCAGGCCGCGCGCGGGCGGTTAGCTTTTTTCAGAACTGTAATTTTCCCTATGTAATTAACTGGGACTCCATTGCCTGCGACAGCCGTGATTTTCTGGTTATGGGTAATCCCTTCGAGACTTACAACGAGGAAGTCGATCGTTTCTTGTCAAAGCCGCGCATAATTACCAGTGCGATGGAGCAACAATTGTAACGGTCGAGTTAGAAAAAACAATTCGCGATGTCGACGATAGAAAAGCAGCTGACTAACGATCTGACGGCTGCCCAAACGACAGTGCAAAATGTTGAACCGCCGTCCGGTTCTGATAAGGATGGGCCGATCTGGGGCTACCATTTTGTCCCCAACCAACCACCACGATCAATCACTTCGGACGCGGCAATTGCGTTTTTGACCGCACCGGGTCCCGCTCCATCGGATGAATTCGCTTGGTTGCATTTTTCGCTTTCTAATGCGGCTTCTGAGCCCTGGTTAAAAAAATATCTGATTTTGCCCGATACTTTTTACGAATCGTTGCATAGCGAGCTAGACGCCACGCATTTGGAGCAAGATGCAGATTCACTGGTAGCGCGTATTCATGATGTACTTTTCGATTTCACATTTGACGCTCCCGTTGCGACCACCACTCTTTGCGTAAAGCCCCGAGTACTCGTAAGCGCACACGTCCGGCCCTGGCGCTCGATTGATCGACTCCGGACAGCGGTACAAGGGGGCCAAGTGTTTCGTTCGCCCATCGAAATTTTGGCGCGCCTGCTGCGAGATCAGGCCAATGTGTTGGTTGACATTGTGCGGAAGTCTAAAAAGGTGGTCGGCCCAATGGAAGAGCAGTTGCTGGCCAGGCGTATTTCTGTCAGTCGCGGCGAATTAGCTTCTCTGCGGCGGATGTTGGTTCGGCTCCAACGGCTTTTGGCCCCGGAACCGGCTGCATTCTTTCGTCTTCTTAGCCGACCTCCCGATTGGATTTCGCAAAACGAACTTCAAAATCTGCAACAAGCCGCAGAGAAGTTTTCTACCGCCATCGGCGACACGGCAGCGTTGGTTGAGCGCGTCAGACAACTTCAGGAAGAATTGGCCGCGCTCGTCAGTGAACAGACCAATCGCACGCTGTTTCTGTTAACGATGGTCACTGTGCTGGCCTTGCCGATCAATCTAGTCGCAAGCTTATTTGGGATGAATGTAGGCGGTATTCCTCTAGCCCAGGAGAGGTACGGTTTCTTTTTGGTTCTGGCTCCGCTGGTGTTCCTGACAGCGTTATTGGCGTATTGGGCGTTTGTGAGACGGCGTTACTAGGAAATTTTCCAGAGCGAGGTCCAATCGCGGTAGCGGCACTTTTTGAGCCCTTGCTCCCTCGTCGGTGGGAGACCGCCGTTACAGAGGATTTAAGAGAGCGCTCTGAAACTCACTGCAATCTTTGCAGTGATGAGATGCCGTAGTTCTCCTGAAGCGCAGTGGCTTCGGCGGCCACTTGCGATGCGTCCAGTTCGATCTGCTTGGGATCTTCTTCGGTCTCGATTTTAATGAAGCCTTCGACTGGTTGTTTCACAGCTTCGGAAAGGTCATCCAGCGATTTGATTTCTTTACCATTGACCTTCGTCACCGTCAGATATGCAAGATCATCATAGCCGATTGTGCTGTTCGCAGGGAGCACCTGGCTGAGAATGACGACGCGACGATTTCTCTCGGGGAAAAGCTCCGATTGGAAATGGTCCATGTAAACCAAACGCTGAGGCGCTTCGCGTTGCCAGTTTGGTCCCCATTCCTTGAGATATTGGCGGGATAACTCCTGGAAGATCAGCCCGCCAAGAACATAATAACGCGGCGGCTGATCCAGAGAATATGGTGGGCTTACGTAGTCCTTCGCCTGGCGATGTTCCAGAGTCACGTTGAGCTGCATTGGTTTGCCGTCGCGCTGAACGTGGAAAGGAACAACATCGCCGGCGTACGCATGCGCCGTGAGCAGGTTCGTGAACTCGATCTTGCCGTAAAGCGGATCTACGTAGTTACCGTTCTCATCAACATCGTGATTTCCGACCGACGTCACGATGTCGCCCACTTTGAGCCCCGCCTTGTTTGCAGGTGTGCCCGCCTCGACATTGGTTACATAAACGCCGCCTTTGCCTTTTTCTTCTGCGAACTCGCGCAGAGCAGGATCGCGCGTCGGGAAGAATGAGAATCCGGCAGACGGGAAACCACGATAATTCTGGCCTTCAGCTTCCTTTAAAAAATGTGCGATGACCGGCGCCGGGATAGCGTCGAGCAGTTGCGAGCGCGAATCGTAACGCAGCAGTAATCCGGCGAGTTTGTTATTCTTGACCAGCGGCACCGTGTAACTGTTTTCACGATACTGCATCGGAATGCTGACGCGATAGGTCAGAAATTGTCCGACATCGACGGGGTAAGGCGTCATTTGCACCGTCGTCACAAGACCTTCCGTGGCCAGCAATGCGCCTGTCGGTTCCAGTTGCCAGGCTGCAAGCCGGTCGCCAACGACTGTGTCAAATGTAATTTCGAGCGGTGTGATGCCGTCCAGGAAACTTTTGTCAGCCGGTTCGAGCAGAGCGAGGTTTGCTTCGTAATCGATCACCCGGACATTCGCCGCTGTTTTTTCACCGGATTCTGCGCGCTCAAGCTCGACGTAATTTTGGTTGGTAACCAAATCGGCCGTGACGAGCACACGACCCTTTGGCAAAACGGCTCCGAGCGCACGCTTTGAAAAGGGAGCCTTCTTTTGCCACGGCCGAAAATAATCGTATCCCTGTCCAGTTACATTCACGCGCACGAGCGCGACCTGTTTTGGGTTGATAGCGGTGGTCGGAATAGCCGGTTCTTTCTTTGCCAGCGCACCGCTGATCGCGACGAGAACAATGCTAAAAGTGATGAAAGCGTGTCTTTGCATTTCAATGTTTATCCTCTGCAGCTGCGATGCGCGACGCTGGCCGCTCCTCAAGGTTTTGCTCTTTTAAAACGTTGTAACGGGCCTTAATGCGTTCGCGCGCGGCTTCGACTTTGCTGCGGTCCAGAACCAGCGGAGGTCCGTCACCGATCATTCGAATCACCAGCCGTTCCGGTGCCTGAGCGAAAGCGTCCGACAGTTCATCCAGCGTCCGGATTTTTTTGCCGTTTACTTCATCCACGATCGCGCCGCGGTAAGGAGTAAGATAACTGTTGATCGGGTCAGGCAAAATGTTGCTCAACACAATGACGTCGGGATGCTCAAGATAAATTTGATCCAAAATGAAGTATTCGAAAAAATGCCGGAGACGCAGGTCCGATGTCCGATATGCTTCGAGCATGTCCAGGCTTAGCGGTTGGAACAACAGTCCGCCGTAAAGGACATAACGTGGGCGCACATCATAACTGTGACCCTGAATCGAGTACGGCCACGGCTTGAACAATTTCAGCGTCACCGTCATGGGCTGTTTGTCCCGTAGGATGTCGAGCTTTACCGAATCGCCTTTAAACTTCCGCTCAACGACTTCCTCGAACTGCGAGCGTTCGCCATCCAATTCGACGTTCGCGTCGCTTGCGATTGGATGACCGTCAATTGAAAGAAGCACGTCTCCCGATTTTAGAATACCGTCGGACGGACCGGCCGCCACCACGGAGCTCACGAGAACGCCACGGTCGTCATCTTTTAATCCAAGATATTTTCGTTGCGCCGGATTCTGTAATTTTACATAGGTGATCGCTAAATCGGGATATTCGTCATAACGCCCGTTGCTGATATCTTTCAAAAAGCGGTTGATCACCGGCGTCGGAATCATGTAGGCGACTCCCTGGGCGACGTCGCCGCTGTAGCCCTGAAACGCGACGCCAACGACTTTGCCGTCCTGCATTACCGGACCGCCACTATTGCCTGGGTTTATTTGCGCGCTGATCTGGATCGCCAGGTGCTGGTCAACGGACGAATGCGTGTACATCTGAAAATCAATCCGCGACACGATGCCGGTCGTGACGGACATGCGTTCGCCACCGATCGGATAACCGTACGCTGACACCGTTGACTCCAGTGCCGGAATGCCACCCAACTTTAGCGGGAGCATGTTCTTGAAGAAATCCTTCGACGACACAGTGATCAACGCCAGATCGCAGTCGTTGGCGATAAATTGTACCTGGGCCGGATATTTGTTGGGATCGCCGTCGCGTTCGACCGTGATGTAGCGGCTGTTGGCGACGACGTGTGCGTTTGTCATGATACGGTTGCCGCTGATCACAAATCCGGCGCCGACGCCACGCTGTAGCCCGCCCGCGTTCCACGGAGCCTTGTAATCGGGATCCACCGAAGTGGCTGTGATTCGGACAAGACTTTTCTGGATTGGCCCGTTTGGTTTTGGTGGGGCAATAGGCACTGGCACCGGGACTACCGCCTGGCTAGGAGGACTCGATCGTGACATGCCCGGACGGTCGACGGGGCCCTGCGGTTCTTCCGGAGGCGCGGCCGGTGTGCCTTCCTGTGCCCACACAAAAGGTGTGAATAGGAAAATAGCGTAACCGATAGTTAAAATGCGTTTCATGGACACAAAGGCTCGAATGTTAGAGAGCCTTAGAGAGAATCAAGGTGGCGGATTTCAAATTGCAACTGGTCTTTCGGCCACATACAGACACGGCAAAGGCGTCGCGCGTTCAAATCATTGACAGACCGCAGCCACCTAACTCTGTCGAAACAGCATGTTCAAGTCTGCAGAAGCCGCGTTGTTGGCAAGGAGATTGAATGTACCGTTTGTTCGAATGTCTTGCGCTGCCCGGAGGAAAGCGCCCCACGCCGCCAGCGCGAGACCAGAGCCGACGGAAATGCGGCGCACACCAAGGTCGGTGAGTTCGGACAATGTAAGTTGATGATTGAATCCAGAGACGAGAACATTAACCGGCGTTGGCGCGACTGTTTTTACAATTCGGGTGATTTCATTCGGATCAGTCACGCCCGGCGCGTATAGACAATCAGCGCCGGCTTCAGCATACGCGGTGAGTCGGTCGAGTGTGGTGTTCAGCGGCTCTGGGTCACCGACCAGCCAGGCTTCGCAACGGCCGGTCAACACCACGCGAGTTTTCGAAGCGTCGATCGCCGAGCGCGCTGCTCGAATGCGTTCGATCGCGAGTTTCTTCTCATATAACGGACGGTCGCTACGGCCGGTACTGTCCTCGATGGATAAGCCGGCGACACCGGTGCCGACACAGAGTTCCACATTCGCGGCGACGTCCTCAGGTTTATCTGCGTAGCCGGCTTGGAAATCTGCGTTCACAGGCAGCGACGTTGCTTGCACAATCTCTCGGATGTGCGCGAGCATCTCGTCACGGGGAACCCCGCCGTCGGGTTTGCTACGCGAAAAAGCGAATCCCGCTGAAGTAGTGGCGAGCGCTTTGAACCCAAGTTGTTCGAGATAAACAGCGGTACCAATGTCCCACGGATTTGGAAGCACGAAGCAGCCTGACGCATGCAGCGCCCGGAATTTCTCGACGAGAGATGTCTGCGTTGTTTTCATCTTGGAACATTAGGCTGCTCCGGCAGCAGCGCGATTCCTTTGCGATTGCAATCGGCGAGCAGGGGAGTGCCCGCCCTATCACTTTATTCGGTGGGCGCCGTCACTCCGCGCGCGGCGACTCTTGAACTCAAGCCCGCGCAGTTTTCCAGAGCTCTCGCAGCGGGCCGTGAGCGCCGTAGATCGGATCGTAATCGGGAATTGGCAAAGCTGCGATTGTACGATCGGATTTTGGCCGTTCGCCAGGCAAACCCCGAAGCAAATCCCAACTGCGTCCGTCCGGATAAGCTCCTACGACACTAAAATCCGGACTCGCGTCGATGTTCCGATGCGCCACACCGGCTGGGATGAGAATAACGTCCCCGGAGCGGACCTCCACAGTTTGACCGTGCTCCCCGCCGAGACGCAGTTTTGCGTTGCCGTCATACACACCGAGTACTTCGTGTGATGTGCTGTGATAATGAGCAAAGGAATAGACCCCGTTTCGCCACGAATTGCGCCAATCGTTCTGAGCGAATCCGCGTTCGAAAACGGAAGCACGGTCCTCCGCTTCCACGGTGATTGCCGCCCGGTACAATAACACAGGCAGAACGCTGCCCGGATAAACTCCGTCGTCCTTGAAATGCAATTGCTCCGGCTGGACGGTCTCTTGCTTCTCAGCCATCGGGAAAACACTCATAAATTCCACGGAAATATCGCGCAAGCAGAGAACAGCGGTCGTATTTAATTAAATCGATCGCAGACAATTGCGTCTTGCGTCTCTGAATGTCACTCGTATTGGCGAGTATCGCCATTTTAATCAAAATGCAAAAGCCCGAAGGTGTATCTCAATTGGTCGAACATCTTTTTCGCCACGAATCGGCAAAAATGGTGGCGACGCTAGCCCGGATTTTTGGCATCGAGCATTTAAACCTGGCCGAAGACGTCGTCCAGGAGGCGCTGGGCCGCGCATTGCAGACGTGGCCATATCGCGGCGTTCCCGAAAATCCCTCTGCGTGGATTATGCGCGCGTCACGAAACCTCGCACTGGATGTGATCCGGCGAGAAAAAGTTTTTCGCGGTAAGGAAGCGGAAATCGCGCGACTGATCGAGGCCAGCGGATCCTCCACCGCCGGAGTGATGAGTTTTTCAGAAACCGAAATCGCAGACGACCGATTACGAATGATGTTTGTCTGCTGTCATCCAGTTATTCCTCCGGAGGCGCAGGTAGCTCTGGCATTGAAAACACTCTGCGGTTTCAGCGTTATCGAGATCAGTCGGGCTTTCTTGACGACTGAAGCGGCGATTGCGAAACGATTGACACGCGCAAAACAAAGGATCCAGGAGGCGCATGTTCCATTTGAGATTCCGGTCGGCACTGAATTGGTGCGGCGGCTCGACAGCGTGCTGCAGTCGCTCTACCTCCTGTTTAACGAGGGCTACAAAGCATCCAGTGGTGACAAGCTGGTTCGGGCAGAACTGTGTCACGAAGCGATTCGCCTTACAGAATTATTGGCACAGCATCGCGCTGGGAATCACCCAAAGACGCGAGCGTTGCTGGCGTTGATGCTGCTGAACGCCGCGCGCACGCCTGCACGTGAAGATGAACAGGGCCATCTGCTTCGACTTGAAGAACAGGATCGTGCGCGCTGGGATCATACGATGATCGCGCGTGGCATGTCGCAACTGCGCGAATCGGCTGCCGGTGCCGGAATCAGCGAATATCATATTCAAGCTGGTATCGCCGCGTGTCATGCGACCGCAGTCGATTATCAAGCGACGGATTGGGCGAGAATTCTCTCCCTCTACGATCGATTGATGGAATTTGATGATTCGCCTGTGGTTGCGCTCAATCGCGCCGTGGCAGTTGCAAATGTTCACGGCCCGAACGCGGGATTGAAAGCAGTGCGCGCCATAAGAAACCGTCAGAAATTAGCGTCGTATTACTTATTCTATTCGGTGGCCGGCGAACTGGAGATACGATTAAACAATCGCGAAGCGGCGGCCGAACAATTCCGTAAAGCATTTAAACTCGCAGAAACGAAATCGGAGCGAGCGTTCCTTTTGAAACGACTACAGCAGTGCGCTAACGCTGGGCCAACTAATTAAAGACTCCTGTCCCGGATCGCCTCGCTCGTTCGTCGTATCTGACAAACAATCATTTCAACAGAAGGAAAAACATGAGCAAGTCAGAGAAGAAACACGATGCAAACATCGTTTGGTTTGAAATTCCGGCAGACAATCCGGAACAGGTCAAAGCGTTTTACACCAATTTGTTTGGCTGGAAAATCAATCCATTTCCCGGTAGCGACGATTACTGGCACATCGATACGGGTGGAGGAGATGACACTCCAGACGGCGCGTTGAAGAAGCGTAAACACCCCCAAGAGCCGGTGGTCAACTACGTCAGCGTTGATTCCATCGATAAGTTCGCCGATAAAATTGCAAAGCTCGGCGGCAAAATCTGCATGGCTAAAACTGCGGTGCCACACATGGGGTATTTCGCCGTTTGCCAGGATACAGAGGGTAACCCGTTCGGACTGTGGGAGAGCGACCCGGCGGCAGCCTAAAAAAAGTTGTCCACGAGTCAGTCACTCGTTCGTCGTAGTTTTTGAATGCAGACAAACAATCAAATCAATTAAGAACAAAATGAACACACAAAATCAGGATGGATACATGCTGCTGTACCGCACAGATGAATGGTACAACAGGATTTCGCAGGAAGAGCTACGGAAACTTATGAACCAGAACAAAGCTTGGATCGAAAGATTGACCGCTCAGGGGAAAGCCAAACCTGGCCGCGCGCTTGAACGCAGGGGCGCGTTCGTTTCTGGCACCAATGGACGATTCGTTACCGACGGTCCATTCGCTGAGTCCAAGGAAGCCATTGGGGGTTATCTTATGTTGGATGTGGAAACAATGGACGAAGCCATTGCCATCGCCCAGAGCAGCCCAGGCCTGGCTTACGGCGGTTCAATCGAAATACGGCCAGTGGCTCATGAATGTCCGCTCGACGTTCGCGAACGCGAATTGGCGAGAGAAGAACAACTTGCAACTGTTTAAATTCAATAACACCTAACTCTGAATCACTAACTACAAAATATGAATACACAAAATCAAAACGGATACATGCTGCTGTTTCGCGGGAACGACTGGCTGAAGAGCCTTTCGCCAGAAGAAAAACAGAAAGTCACAGACCAATGGATGACGTGGTTCCGGCGGTTAACGGATGAAGGTAAAGCCGTCGCGGGCAATCCGCTGGAGCGCGAAGGCAAAATCGTTTCGGGTAAAAACCGCGTGGTCTCCGATGGCCCATTTGCAGAGTCCAAAGAGGCGATTGGTGGCTATTTTCTTCTCGACGTCGCCAGCATGGACGAAGCGGTCGCGATCGCGCAGGAATGCCCCGGGTTGCCGTATGGTGCGCGCGTCGAAGTCAGGCCAGTTGCGGCTGAATGTTCCGTCGCGAGCGAGCTCAAACATGAGGCGCAGTTCGCCAAGGCATAGCGTGACGCATGCGGCGGACCCCTCATAGCTCACTACGTTGACTGGTTTGCCATTCCTGTTGCGAAGCCGGAACCTAAACATCCTGCCGGCGCCGTGCTTAGAAGGCCGACAGTTAAAAGGAAGGAACAAGGAAATGAATCGTGTTACTCACTTTGAAATTTACACTGACAACCCACAAACGGTGCAGCCGTTTTACGAGAATGTCTTTGGTTGGAAGTTCAACAAATTCGAAGGCGGCCCGATCGAATATTGGTTGGTTACGACAGGCGACGAAGAGCCGGGAATTAACGGCGGGATGACGCGGCCGCGAGAAGGCCAAAGCCCCGGCACATTAAACACCGTCGCAGTCAAGTCTCTTGATCAAACCATGAGGAAGCTCGAGCAGCACGGTGGAAAAATCTGCGTACCGAAGATGGCGATCCCAAAGGTTGGCTGGCTCGCTTACGCGACAGATCCGGAGGGCAACGCCTTTGGAATCATCGAACCGGATGCGGCGGCCGAATAAGCAAAAAGGGAAACGCTATGACAGCAAACACCATTCGACTTCATCGCGTCCTTCGTGCGACGCCTGAAAAAATTTACAAGGCATTTCTCGATCCCGACGCGATGGCCAAATGGCTTCCGCCGAATGGATTCACCGCCAAGGTACACAGGATGGACGCCAAAGTTGGCGGCAGCTACGAAATGTCGTTCACGAATTTCACAACGGGCAAGAGTCATTCCTTCGGCGGAACGTACGTTGAATTGGCTCCGCACGAACGAATTCGCTACACGGACAAATTCGACGATCCGAATCTGCCTGGCGAAATGCAGACGACCGTCGCATTAACGAAGGTTTCCTGCGGAACTGACTTGAACATCGTGCAGGAAGGCGTGCCTGGTGTCATCCCGGTCGAAGCATGTTATCTCGGCTGGCAGGAGTCGCTGGCTCAGTTGGCGAAACTGCTCGAGCCCGATATTCCAGATTAAAGCGACGGGCCGCTTCACCATTCAATGACCGTGCTGGCCCAAGTGAGGCCGCCGCCGAACACGACCATCAATACATAATCGCCCCGTTTGATTCGCCCGGTGCGGTTTGCTTCGTCGAGCGCAATCGCCACCGCGGCCGCTGAGGTATTCCCGTATCGATCGAGATTCACGAACATTTTGTCCCGCGAAATGCCGAGACGATCGGCGATCGCCTCCATGATGCGCAGGTTTGCCTGATGCGGAATGACGCAGGCAATGTCCTCGACAGATAGCCCCGCCTGATCAAGCGCTTTTTTGGCCGCGTTCAACATCGCGATGACAGCTTGTTTATACACTTCTTTGCCGGTCATATGGATGGTAGCCAGGTTCATGTCCACGTTTTCACGTGTGATCGGGCAGCGCGACCCGCCGCCCGGCATGAACAAGATGTTGGTGTACTGTCCGTCGCTGCCGATGTGGGTGCTGATTACGCCATGAGGACTCCCGCGGTGACGCAAAATAGCCGCTCCAGCGCCGTCGCCAAACAGCACGCACGTATTGCGATCGGTCCAGTTAGTGATTGAGGTTAACTTGTCCGCGCCGATCACGAGAACTGTGTCGTATGTGTGCGAGGTGATGAACTGCTGTGCGATTTCCAATCCGAAAATAAAACCTGCGCACGCTGCGGAAACGTCGAGGCAGGCAGCGTTCATCGCGCCGATCTTTTTCTGAACGAAGCACGCTGTGGCTGGGAAAAGCATGTCCGGTGTGGCCGTTGCCACAAGGATGAGATCGATTTCTTCCGGCGCAATCTTCGCCTGCTCGATTGCTTTCAGCGCTGCTTTCGCCGCCATGTCGCTCGTAGTTTGGTCCTTAGCGGCGATGCGACGTTCCTTGATGCCGGTGCGAGTGATGATCCACTCGTCGCTGGTATCCACCATGCGCGAGAGGTCCTCGTTAGTCAGAACCTTATCAGGCACATAACTCCCAGTGCCGATGATAGAGACCGTGCGCAGCGTTTTATGAGAGCGCGGGTTCGAGCGGGGCTGTCGTTTCATGATATCGGCGAATCTCCTCGACGATATGCGGGTTCACCTGCTGTTCAATGGACTCG
>Ga0126381_100003109_pt1 | contig 18092 bp, 14 predicted proteins | sample PanSoiMetPlot_28_FD_96465 | JGI IMG/M metagenome (GOLD analysis project Ga0126381, IMG submission 96465) | Tropical forest soil microbial communities from Panama - MetaG Plot_28 | ecosystem: Environmental > Terrestrial > Soil > Tropical forest > Bulk soil | place: Panama | collected 2016-02-17 | reverse complement strand
TTCAAAAACATGAGTTGAGGATTCCGCTCGCGGTAGGCCGTTTCCAACCAGGAGAGAGCGGCCTCCCGATCCCCCAGCGCCAGATACACTGCGGCAATTCCCATCTCCGCGCCGGGCCGCCGCGAGGGGGGCAGCTTAAGGAACTCCCCCAGGTCCCGTTGCGCGATTGCTCCATGACCCGCAAGCGCCAGTACATACAGTCGTCTGATCAACTGATCCGGCCCGCTGAACTGTTCCAGCGCTTTGTCGAACGAACGCAGTGTTACATAAATGTTTCCCAGCCGCTCGTGTGCTTGCGGAAAGTCGGGATTCAGCTGGATTGCCTCTTGCAGGAGCGCGATCGCTTCCTGCGATCGGCCAACCCGAAAAAGAGCCCAGCCCATCCAGGCGGTCGCCGCCGGACTGGAGGGACTCAACTCATACGCACGCTTCCATTGGTTGAGGCTTTCGGTCTGCCGCCCCATTGCGTCCAAATAATATCCATACCACCGGTGGGCCATTTCCTCATTCGGGTTTAATGCGAATCGCGCGCTTGAACTCGCGTTCCGTGCTCGGCCAATCCCACTCGTTCATCCTGGCGCCTGCGAGGGCGGTATGCGCCTCCGCTAAGGTGTCATCCAGTTCCACCGCTCTGCTGGCGGCCGCTTCCATCTTGGGCAAAGCCTCGATGCCCGACATGAAGCTGAGCTGCATCAACGGACCGTAGCACTCGGCCAGCCCTGCATACGCCAAAGCAAATTGCGGATCTCTCCGGATCGCCTCTTCGAAATACACAATCGCGCGTTTCAGAGCGGTATCAGTTCGCTGCTCCCAGCAATAGCGGCCTTTCTGATAGAGCCAATACGCCTCCACATCAGAAGTCGACTTCTTCTGGAGACGACGGTTCTCTTCGCCGGTGAGTTTTGGCGCCAAAGCCGTGGCCGCGCGAGTGGAGATCGCATCTTGAACGGCGAAGACATCTCCGGAAGCGTCCTGGTAGCGCTCCGCCCACAACGGACGTCCTTCCGGCACTCCGATCAACTGGACCGTAACCGCAATCCGGCCTTCCTTCTCCTGCAGGCTGCCCTCCAGAACGTACGCCACGCGCAATTGCCTCGCGATCTGAACGAAGTCGCGTTTCCCGTCGGTATAAGCCCGGACTGCGCTCGTGGGCCGGACAGCGATCTCGCTCACGTTGCTCAGTTTGGCGATGATCGCATCCGCCATTCCCACTTCGAGGGACTCATCCGGCTCGGATCCGGCCAAAGATTGAAACGGCAAAATGGCCACAGCCGGCTGCGCCGTGCGCGGAGAACGAACGGCGCCAAGAATCCAAACCCCGACAGCGGCAATTGCCAGCGCCGCAAGCGCTGCCCAGCCCACCCGCCTCGATAGGCCTGTGCGAGCAGCCTGATTCGCCCCGACCTCCCGCTCCGGACCGGGGGGAACGATTTGCGCCAGGCGCGCCGGCCCTTTTTCGACTGGAACATCGAAGACGTAACCCCGCCGGGACACAGTCTTTATGATTCGCTGATCGTCGTCCCCGAGCGCCTTCCGAATTTCGAGAAAGCACTGGGCGAGCGAGTTGTCCGAGACGAACGAATCCGGCCAGACCGCGCGCACCAGTTCCTCTTTGGAAACCAGCCGTCCGGCATTCTGGACGACATAGCGCAGAGCCTCGAACGTTTTGGGGCGAAGCTTGACCTCAGCCTCGCTCGAAAACAGGCACCCTCTTGCGAGGTCCAGTGTGAAATTTTCAAAACGATAAATCGGCGGGCGCTCGGACGAAAGCGGTGAAGGTTGCGAGGCCATGGTCGGGCGCCGGGCCTCGATTATACAACACTTTAACGGAAATTAGAGCGAACTTTGAGCAATCTTTCATGACTTGCCGCGCAGCCGATGCTAGTTTCAAACTCGCCGGCGAAATAGAGGTCGCCGGACGAAATCGAAACGACGGAGAAATCTCATGATCATCGTAAAATTCGCATCGGCATCGGCGCTGGCCCTCGCAGGCACGTTGTTGTGGGCACAAGCACCGGGCTCATTCGTTACTATTGACGTCCCAGGGGCAGTCTCAACTACTTCCTCTGTGGGCAGTGACCGGCTCAAGATCAACGCGCAGGGCCAGATCGTTGGAGGATATACCGACACACTCGGCAAAACGCACGGCTTCCTCCTGAGCAACGGCAACTTCACTACCTTCGACTACCCCGGCGCGGTCTACACAACTCTAAACGACATCAGTCCCGGTGGGGACACTCTTCTGGGGATCTATCAAGACGCCAGCCTCATGTTCCACGGCTTTTTGCTGAGCCAAGGCAACCTGAGCACCATCGATGTCCCTGGCGCTGGTTCAAACATCCCCGGTTGCAGCATAGGTTGCGGTACTCAGCCGCTTGTCTTAAGTCCGGAGGGCGATGTCGGTGGCGTCTTCAGCAATAGTTCGGGAGATCACGGCTTTGTGCTCAGCGGTGGAACCTTCACTCAGATCGACTTCCCGGGCTCCGTTTTTTCTTCCGTGCAAGGGGTGAATGCCGGGCGGATTGTGGGGGCAGAAGTCAGCGGTGGGAGGGTCCATGCTTATGAGCTGGTGAACGGCACCTTTACCCAATTTGATTTCCCGGGATCTGTTTTTACGGGGGCTGCCGACATCAATGCGGCGGGGACCATCGTCGGGGAATACTACACTCCTGACGGCGTAAGCCATGGCTACAAACTTGAACGAGGGCAGTTCACAACCGTGGACGTACCCGGGGCGGTTTATCAGTGGGCCAACGGAATTAGCATCACGGGCACAATCGTCGGAAAGTATAAGACGCCGGATGGTAAGTTTCATGGATATGAGCTTTACTGACCGGGCGTAACGACTCTGTGGATCGCTGTTCTTACGGCCACGCGCAGGCCAGTCGGATCGGCCATGAGGTGGCGATCCCAGAGGATCTCGAGAACGGACAGCAGTTTGGCGTCTCGCGGACAGCGCTATTGGAGTTTGGCAAGCAGGTACTTACGGCGAATTGGACGATGGAGGGCCGGCGGCGGCCACCCGGCAGCCGCCGCTCGGCTCCATAGTGGCCTTTTTCCCGTCGGCCCAAACGAACTGAACCTAAACGCAAACACTTAGACTGAACTGAAATGTATCGGACTGATACTATGCACGATCGATTCGCGCTAGCGCTACCCAATTCCATCTGACACTCGACGGCTTGTAATTGGCTGCGAGGCACGTCGGCGTTGTTGTTGCGTATCACGGAGAGGCCGGCAGACTGCACTAGGTAGTCCCCGTCATTCTCTTGCTGCTGCCCCTGCGCGCGTGAATCGATTCGTCACCCCTCTCGAAGAAGGACGGCTGCGACCGGTGTTGGGTTATGGGCACGACAGCTGTGCCGGAAGGGTTCGCCGTTGGCTGGAAGCAAGCCGGAACTGACAATCATCCGATTCGGGGACACAGACGGATTTAGTGCACGGCCCCAAGGCTTCATGATTCGCCGGCAGTGGGTCAGTTCAAACGGACCCGCTGCTGACCCGTAAGTCTACAAGCCGAATCGCACGCGAGAGCGTTCACGAAAAGACCAGCACACCGCTCTCCTCGATCGCGAACTCAACGTCGGTGAGGACGGCCGTTCCGAAGAGAAACTGCACGAGTTCGGGCGGGGCTTGGAACGGAACCTGGGATGCCGACCCGACAATCGTGTATCGTCCCGCATGGTCAACCGGCGAGCCCAGAAACTGGATCGCGTCCAGACCGGCCGGGAAAGCGTCGGCCACGGGCGGCGGCTCGGAAGCAGTCGAGCGGATATACCGGTTCTCCGTGCTGAGCGTCATGGTGGTGCGCCAGTCGTACACCACCACATCGCCTGCATTGCCCCCGGGCTGGGATCCAATCAGTTGATCGACGAGGCCGCGCGTCAACCAGCCGGTCAAGATACCCACGTTCGGCATCGCGACACCCTGCGGCGGCTGGAAGAGAAATCCGATTCGTACCCGCACCTGGAATTCGACGTCGCGCGTGACAGCGAAGCGTCCGCCGGCAAGCTGGGCTTGGATGGTTCCCGGCGCCGGCTGAAAGCTCCCCATCGCTACCAGCAGTGGATTGGTGTTGGCCGCGATGGCGGCCAAGTTTACCGTTCCGCCCAGCACGGACTGGATGGCAGCCGTCACCTGAGCGGGCGCCGGCATCGGCGGGAATCCAGGGGGCGAAACCACATAAGGGAGCTGACTGAAGCTGGTTGGAGGCGCGGCGGTGTATTCGGTCGGGTTCGGACCGGCGGGAGTGAAGGCGATGCTTTCGCACGGCGGTATCAGGATCAGTTCTTCGGTGGGCATGCCGGTTGCTGCATCGATATAGATGGCTGGGGGAACGCCTGGGTCCGGCTCCTCGAACAGGGCGTAATGCCTCATGTACAGCCGCAGGTGCGTGGCTTGTTGCGTGAAGCTGCGCCCCACGAATGCCTCGGCGGCGTACCCCGGTTTCGCCGTAAGCGACAGCGCCAGTCCGGCAGAGACTCCGGCAAACAGGAAATTCCGCCGGCTGATGGGAGATGTTTTCATACGATTCTCCTCACTCCCTGATCGTGCGGGCGGCGCCAATGCTCCCCCTTTCGTTTTCCCCTCGATTTTCATGGTGTGCTTCCTCCGATTGAATTCCGGCTTAATTCGCCATCAATTGGATAGGCGCTAAACCAGTCCTTGATTTGTGCCGGGGCTCGAAAGTTTACCTTGGGACATTGCTCATGAGGTCAACCATCGGGAATGCATTGGGGCAACTTTCGTCTCGCCTATCACAATCCACCGTACCCCAGGATCTTTTTCCGGCCTCTTGCGTCTAACCCGGCATACACCGGGGATACGAAAGGAGCAATGTGCGCTTCTTGTACTTGCTGGTTAGCGACCTGCGTTTTGCCCTGCGGATGGTGCGGCGGAATCCAGTGTTTTCCTCCGTTGCGATCCTCTGCATGGCGCTGGGTATCGGAGCGACCTCCGCGATATCGAGCCTGACATACGCGCTGTGGGTCGATCCATATCCCTACCGTGACTCTAATCGGCTGCTCAACTTGAGCTTCGTCGACTCGCAGGGACGAAACGGAACTATGTATTACTCCCTGGCGGACTATCTGGAGTTGCAGCACAACACGAGGACACTGGAGGAGATCGCCGCTCGAGATTCGAGGAACGCGGTAGTCACAGCGGGCCTGCCCGAGAGTGTCAGTGTGGTGCTCTTCACAGCGCACGCGTTCGACCATTTTGGCGTTCCGGCGATGCTGGGCCGGACCTGGACTCCCAGAGATATCCCCAATCCCGGCGCGCCACCAGCATTGGCCGTCCTCAGCTATCTCTTCTGGTCTCGCCACTTCAACGGCGATCGAGCGGTCATCGGCCACACGATCGAACTGAACCGGCAGCCGTACACAATCCTTGGTGTCGTGCCGCCGCGCTTCACCTGGAACGACGCGGACGTATATATCCCGATGCGGGTGGCTCCCGACCCGAAACACTTTGTCGCGCTGATGACGCACGTCAAAGCCGGCCTCAGCCTGGATGCCGTGAATGCGGAGCTTCAGGGCATAACGGAGCGGTTCCGAGCGCGCAGCCCAGACAACTACCCAAAGCCCGGCTTTCGGATGAAGGTTCAGACCCTGAACGACTTCCTGCTTCGCCGCTTCGGGGGCACGCTGAAGGTTCTGATGGCAGCCGTCGGCCTGCTGCTCGTCATCGGCTGCGCGAATGTCTCCATCCTGCTCCTGGCGCGCGCCACGGTGCGGCAGCGGGAGATCGCGATTCGGGTTTCGATCGGCGCTCCGGCGCGGCGCATCCTTCGGCAGCTTCTAACCGAATCGGTCGTGCTGGCACTCTCCGGCGGGCTGCTGGGCGTATTGCTGGCCTATCGAAGCGTTCCCGTGATCGTGGCTCTGATGCCGCAGTACTCGGTGCCCCACGAAGCCGACATCCGCGTGAACGGGGCGGTGGTGCTGCTGACATTTGTCATTTCGGTCCTGACCGGCATTCTCTTCGGGATGGCGCCCGCCCTGCAACTGGCCGGAACCGATATCAACCAGGCGATGCAGAGCGGCAGCCGAGGATCGTCCGAACGAGGGCACGGGCGCAAAATCCGGAGCGTTCTGATTGTGGCCGAAGTCGCGCTCACCATTGTCCTCCTCACAGGCGCGTCGATCGCGATCCGCAGCTTTCTGGCGCTGGAACGCGTGCCGCTCGGATACCGTCCCGACCATGTGCTCGCCATGAATATCGACCTTCCGCCGGGGCGGTACACGACGTGGGCCGCCCGCAACAGTTTCTACGAGCGGGTGGCCGAAGAGTTTCGTTCCATTCCGGGAGTGACCACCGCGACGTTCACGGAAACCGCCTTCCCGCCGTATATCGGTTTCAGCACCGAATTTGAAATCGCGGGCCGCTCCAAGATGGAACGCCAGCAGTTGCGGGTCGGCTTGATCGGGCCTCACTATTTCGAGGCGGTCGGAATTCCCTTACTGCAGGGGCGCTCATTGACCGAAACCGAGATTGTGCAAGACGCGCACTTCGCAGTGATTAACGAAGAACTCCGAAAACGGTACTTCCCATCGGGCGCCGGCGTTGTGGGCGCACGAATTCATATTCCGGGACTCAAAATCAACCAGCCGGACATCTTCACCCCGCCGGAGGGTGACGCCTGGTTCGACGTGGTGGGCGTGGTTGCGACCGCGCTCAATCGCGGTTTGCAGGAAGCGCCCGAGCCGGCCATCTATATTCCCTACAAGATGGTAACGGTCCCCGGGGCCACGTTCCTGCTCAAAACGCAAGTGGAACCGACTTCGATCGCGCGTGCGGCACGACAGCGCCTTCGTACGCTGGATACCGATCTTCCGGTGACCCAAGTCCGAACACTGGAAGAATTTCTGAGCCGGTTTGAGCGAGCATATCCTCGCTTCAGCACGACGCTGTTCACTATATTCGCCGCCTTGGCCCTGCTCCTGGCCGCGACGGGTCTGTACAGCATCGTGTCTTACACGGTCGCGCAGCGCACTCACGAGTTCGGCATCCGCATGGCGCTTGGCGCCCGAAGGGGGGACGTGCTTCAGCTGGTGGCGGGCTCCATAACCGTGCTGCTGACGGTGGGAATCATCGCGGGTCTCACGGGCAGTTTAGCCTTGAGCGGAATGATCTCCCGTTTCGTCGAGGGGTGGAATCCACGCGACCCCGTCGCGTATGTCGTCGTGGTAACCGTGCTGGCGCTCACGGGATTGCTCGCCTGCTGGTTCCCGGTCCGCCGTGCTACGACCATAGATCCGATGGCCGCACTCCGACACGACTGATGACTGCCGCCTTCGGCGGCGGGACTGGCGAAACCGCCTGTCCCGCCGAAACCCAGCGCCAGCTGGCTGAAGTACGGATAACCATGGAGGCCGACCTACCCAGCTATGGCGTGGGCCGTTATGGCAGCGTACGATGAAGAGCGCTACCTCACCCAAAGGGATCAGCCGCGGACCTTGCGGAAACTACCCATGAATGGTTGAAGCATCAAAAACTCTTGGGCGCACCCCGATACTCACGGCTTGGCATAGACGATCCGCGGACCACAGACAGAAGACGCGGCATGATTCAGAGCAATCGGTTTCTGTGGCATGTCTATGACGATATACAGCTTGTCCTCGATGGCCGCCAACTGCCATTTTCGGCGGCGAGTTTGAAGGCGATCGTGATGGTCGATGTCCTCCATCACATTCCTGACACACGGGCATTTCTGGCAGAAGCGAATAGGTGCGTGCGATCGGGTGGAAGCATCATGATGATTGCGCCCCGTCTCTCGTCGGGGTCGCGGCACATCTATACCCGTTTGCATCATGAGCCTCTCCACCCCGATGCCAAGGGGTGGAAATTCCCTACACGGGTCCGCTGTCGGGAGCGAATGGCGCTTTGCCCTGGATCATTCTTGAGCGGGATCGCTGTGATTTCGAAGCCAGTTTCCCCGAACTCACGATTCGGGCAGTACGACCCTTTATGCCCTTTCAGTATCTTGTCTCGGACGGGGTTTCCATGCGCCAGCTAATGCGGGCAGCCACGTTCGGGCTTTGGCGGCGGATCGAATCTCGGCTGAGTTCCTGGTCGCATCATTGGTCGATGTTTGCCTTCATCCACCTTGAGCGGCGATAAGACATAAGCCGGCGCCTGGCGGAATGTCCCAGCCAGTTTGTAACACCCCGCTCGCTAACGCGCGGCTCCGATGTGAATGTGTATGGCCATATGGGAGCAAGAGCCGCCGCTCGAGCGCCAGCGAAGTGGGGACGCGAAATCACTGGACAAGCGTCCTGACGTCCATTCATCTGGCCTTTTTGTGACGGAGCCGCTTGGGGCGAGGGTGGGCGGGACGGGAGAGCACCTCTCGCACTTTGGTAGCCAGTGAGTCCGGATTGAACGGCTTTGGCAAGTAGGCCACGTCCTGCTCCAATACGCCGCGGCGGGCAATCATATCAGCGGGGTATCCAGACATGAAAATGACCTTGAGTTTCGGGCGGGACCGCCGGATTTGATCGGCAAGATCTTTGCCGTTCATCCCTGGCATAATCACGTCGGTTAACAAAAGGTCGATGCTGCCATCATGCTTCTGTGCTATGACCGATGCCTGGTCGCCGTCGGTTGCTTCTAGAACACGGTAACCATACGATTCCAGGATGGCCACGACATACTTCCGGACCTCTTCCTGATCTTCGACAAGAAGCACCGTTTCCTCGCCGCTCATGTCCATGGCTGTGCCGGCGCCGGGCTGATCCGCGGCGGCGCGGGTCTCCACCCGGGGCAGAAAGATCCTGAATTTGGAGCCTTGGCCGGGCGTGCTCGATACGTCGATCCAGCCGCCGCTCTGCCGGACGATGCCATACACGGTCGCTAACCCCAAACCCGTGCCTGCCCCTTGTTCTTTCGTGGTGAAGAACGGCTCAAAGACATTCTGCTTCGTCTCCTCGCTCATCCCGATTCCACTGTCGGAGACGGTGAGCATAATATATGGTCCGGGAACGAGCTCCGTAAAGGCCGCGACGGCACTCGCATCCAGATCCACATTCCCGGTGGCGATTTTGAGTTCTCCGCCGTCGGGCATCGCATCACGAGCGTTTACCACGAGGTTCATGATCACCTGGTGGATCTGATCGGAGTCGGCCATTACCTGCCCCAACTCGGGGTCTAGCGATGTTGTGAGCCGGATGTCCTCTCCGATAAGGCGCCGCAGCATCCGGTCGGCATCGGTTACAATGACGTTCACATCCAGCGGTTTCGGCTGAATCATCTGCTTGCGGCTGAATGCCAGCAGCTGTGCCGTGAGACCGGCCGCCCGCGTTCCCGCCTTTTTGATCTCCTGCGCATGTAAGTGCACCGGATCCGATGAATGGGTTGCTTTGAGTATGATCTCGCTGTATCCGTTGATGATTGTCAGGAGGTTATTGAAGTCGTGCGCCACACCTCCCGCCAGTCTGCCCACACTCTCGAGCTTCTGTGCCTGCCGCAGGCTGGCCTCCAATCGGAGCCGATCCGTAACATCCACGGTTGCCGCGATGGCGCAAGGCCTGCCCTCGATTTCCAGCAATTCGGCAGAAAGCAGGCCCGTCCTCATGACGCCGTCCTTCCGGCGGAATTGAAACTCACAGTTCAGGAGCTTACCCTCTTGCATGAGTAAGGCCAGGCTCTTATCCCGGTGCGGATGATCGACCCAGAGCGACACCTCATCCCAGCTGCGTCCGGCCATCTCGTCTCTGCTGTAGCCGGTCAAAGCCTGGAAGCTACCATTGACCTCTATGTACTTATGGCTCTTAAGATCCGCGATTGCGATGGCGGCCGGATTGGATTGAAAGGCCTTATGAAACTTTTCTTCCGACTTCCGTAGGGCAAGTTCCATCAACCTGCGGTCGCTGATGTCACGTATGGCGGTAATCGAAACGGTCCGTCCCTTCAGATCGAAATAGCAGCTTGAAATCTCAACCTGAAAAATCGTGCCGTCCTTCCTTTTATGCCATCGCACCGGAGTGAAGTTCTGCATTTCCGTGCAGGCGCGGAGGGTCAATTCGGGCTCCGCCGACAAGTCAGTCCTGTTCTTGGAAAGGAGTTCCTCGCGGGTATAGCCGTAGAGACGTGTTGCGGCGCGGTTGGCTGCAAGAAGTTTGCCGGATTCCTGGTCCAACAACAGAAGAGCGTCGGACTCGACTTCGAACAGTTGGCGGTACAGTTCTTCGCTTTCGCGCAACGCCTGCTGCGCGCGCCTCTCATCGGTAACATCGACGGCGAACGCTATGGCGCAGAAGGCCCCGTCGATTTCAATCGATTCCGCCGACATCAGGCCGATGAGAATATCGCCATTCTTCCGTCGAAAACGGATTTCAACATTGCGGTACCCACCCTCGCGGACGATCCGCCGCCGCGACTCCGCCAGATCCCCAGGATCGCAGTAGAGCCCGAGTTCAGCGGACGTGCGTCCGATCAACTCTTCCCGCTGATAGCCTGTAATGTCGGCAAACGCGTCGTTGACCGCAAGGAACCGTGCGTTTCCATCAATATCCACGATGCACATTGGAGCGGGGCTGGCCTGGAAGGCTTTAGCGAACTTCTCCTCGCACTCCTGGAGCGCCTGTTGCAGGCTGCGCTGCGGGCTATCAGCGAAGCGGAGAATGAGACCACCCCTCGAATCGGGTATGGCGGTGATGGCATACGGCCGGTTATCCGCTATCTGTAGACCTTCCAGGGAAACGGTGGTGTGTGTCGCCGTTGCGCGGCGGAAGGCGGCTTCCAGAGATACGCCCGGCCTTGCTCTGCACACTTCCCACGCAGGCTTGTCCAGGAGTTCGGCACGGCTGATCCCCAAAAGGTGTTCCGCGGCGCGGTTGCCGAAGGTAAAGCGGAAGTCACTCCCTACACGTGCGCATGCTTCGGGAATTGCGTCAACGATAAGGAGAGCGTCGTCAAGCGCGCTTGACATCGGGGCATCACCCTATTAGGCGAGTTCTGACCGGCCCATCATTCCGACGTCTAGATCGAAGACGTCTCTCGACTGATTCTTTTTTTTAGCCGCCCCCGTTCGGGGATCGGGAGGTCCGTTCACCACTCACCTGCAATTTGATAGTACCCGCCCGGCGGCAGATGCAAACGATGGCGCGAAGTCTCTCCTCTGTGCTTTGCCGGAAGGGACTCGGCCTTGCCAGCCGGCAACGACTCCTGCCGCAAGGCAGCGATCGGATCGATGCGGGACGCGCGCCGTAGAGGCAGATAGCCCGCCAGAATCGCGGCGCTCGCCAGTGTTGCTACCGCTCCTGCCAACGCCAACGGATCGTTCGGTCTCATTCCGAGCGGGAATGAGTCCACGACTCTTGAGCCCAGCAGCGCGGCAGGCAAGCCGATCGCAGTCCCCGCGGCCACGAGCAGGAAGACCTCGCGCAGAATCGTTCTGACCACACCCCGGCGCTGCGCTCCCCGCGCTATGCGGATACCGATCTCTCCCGTCCGGCGGGCAACGTTGTAGGACATGGTGGCCTAGAGACCGACGCATGCGATCGCCAGCGCGAGCAGAGCGAATGCGCCGGACAGGCGCGCCCGCGTGATCTCCTGGTTGATGGTCTGGTCGATCCAGGCGTGTTGGGTCTTGACATCGGCCAGCGGCAGGCGATCGTCGGCGCGATGCTCGCCGTTACGCTTCTCAAACGTGATCGCGGTCGAGCTGTTCGCACGCACGCTGTCGAACCTGGCCGGGATCGAACTGGGATTCAACCCGTGGGAGCCGGGTGCTCGCAGCTCATCCGGCAGCTCCTCACTGAGAGCTTCCCGCTCGCGCTGATGGGCCGCGTGGGAGGCACTGCGTTCGCACGCTGAGGAATCCGCTGGCTTACTCTACTCCTGGCGAACGGCCGCGAGAATTACACGCTCCCCGCGGACCTCAACGGGCGCGTCTTGTGTCTCGCCGCGGCGCTCTCCCTGCTGACCGGCGTGCTTTTCGGCCTCGCCCCGGCTCTCCGATCCCGTGCCTGGACCTCATCGCCGCGTTGCAGGAGTCGCGGACCGGCGAAAGCAGCGGCCGCAGTCCCCTGAGCCTCAGCCGGCTGCTAATCGTCGCGCAGGCTCAGGCGCGCGGCGATTTCGCGGCGGCGTGCCGCCGTGCGCGCCAGAAGGGGATTGACGATCTTTACGGTTGGTCGCGACGAAAAGGAAGTCGATGACACACGCCGTCCGCGCCGGCATCAGCGTTTATCTGGAGCAGCTCGCGGCGGCGTCACGCGATCTGCAGCTCCTGCCCACGTTCCTGCGTCTCGTCGCGCTGGTGCCGTCCACCATCGCGCATTTGATGGGCACCACGTTGCCTATGCAGCGAATCTTCGTTCCGCGGCCCTAGAGGTTTGGTTTGTCCCTCGCCGGCGGTGGAAGTGGACGAGAAAGCACCGCCGGTTCGCTTTTGTGGTGACTGCATCCGAGATGGCGATGCCAGAGAACGGATCTATTTTTTCTGATACGCCGTCAGGGCGTCTGGAGCCCGGCTTCCGGTCACTTTGAAGACAGGTGCAGCTCGTCGTTGGGGAAAGTTCCGTATTCACGCAGATAGAACCCAATCCGCGTAAGCCGATCAAGAATCGACCCGGGAGCGGGCAGTATCACTCCAGCCAGTGCCCAAGCGACTACCTTTAACCTTGTCGCCTGACGGTGAAGCTGATGCCGCCTGGCGAGTGCTTTCAGGCATGGGAAAGTGATATTAATTATGTGCCTAAATTGTGGCGGATGTTCACCTTAGATATCATTCCGCGAGATCGCAAGTTGGTATAATTTGCGTTCTGGAGATATCAAACGGATGGCAGATTTGCTCCCGGCCTCGAACGCTGGCTGCTTTCTCTGCGGGCGTCCTGGCACCATATTAATAACGGCTCCACAAGGCTCCGTCTCGAGCTTGGGCATGTTGCGGTACGAGTGCCCGATTTGTGGACCATACGAGATTCGCCGCGTTGTGGGCTTGAGCGTCGCGAGTTCTGCGCCCGTGGAACTCTCAATTGATGTGCGCGCCGAAAAGGACGTGCGTCCCGACAGGGATGGGCGCCCGTTGGAAATGGAGTCGGCTGCGCTCGAACATTGGGCCAAGGCCCTCGACGACGCCGAGAGGCATCGGCGCGCAACGAGTAGAACGGCCGACCCGCCCGAGCGGCATAAAAACTCCGGCGCATCGGCCTGCGCCTGAATTGTTCGTCAAACACCGCCACTACTGCTCGGTGGTAAATGCGAGCAGCGCATTGCCGGATTTCCCTCCGTAAACCGGATATCCGGACACGACGAACACCATCCCCTCCGCCACCACAGGCCCGGCCACATCGAGCGAGCCGCCGTTTGCGGCAACCCCATTGCGCGTATCGAAGGAACGCTCTGTATCGAAATCCCAGAGGACCTTTCCGCCGGCCGCGGAGTATGCCCTCAGGTGGCCATCCAACGATCCGGAGAACACGACGCCTGGAATCGCCGTGACGGCGGCGGATTGCGCGGGGCTGCACGGCCGGCGTTCGCCACAGGACACCGCCGGGGCCTTCCACTCCTCGCGTCCTGAATCCACCGCGTACGCTGCCAGGCCGCCGCCTACTTCCGGGTTGATGTTGAGTTTGGTGGGATCCTCGGATTTCAGAAACGCCAGGTCGGAAATTGCAGCGAAAATCGTCCGGCCGTCGGTTGCCGGCCCCCATTGAATACCGCCCAACGATCCGCCCTTCCCCGCCTTTGCCTTCCACAGCAGCTGACCACGGTGGTCCGGATCAATCGCATAGATCATCCCGGATTTCTGGGCGGCAATCAGGGTTCGCTTGCCGCCGGAGAGCGCCATCAGAATCGGCGAAGAGCCGAAATCAAAATCGGGGCCGGTATCCGGCTGGCAGCTGGGATCGTGCCGGGTTATGCAAGCCAGGTTGAAGACGTCGCCCTCGGTGAATTGCCGCGACCAGACGAGCTTTCCGCTGTCCAGATCCAGCGCCAGAACGGCGTCGCTGGTCGGAGTTGCGGGAGCGCTGTAGTTGTCGCCGGTCGTCACGTACAGAACGTGCGCCTGTGAATCTACGGTAGGGGAAGACCAGATACCGGCGCCCGACGGTCCCCACACCTCTTTGCCTTCCGGCGTTTTCGCGACTACCGCGGGAGTCTCTGCAATGGCGTGCGTGCGCCAGAGCAGATTGCCGTTGGCGGCGTCGAGCGCGCTCACGCTGCCACGGAAGGTGCAGCATGCGTAGCTGGGATTGATCGCCATCACCTCCTCGGCAGAGGACAGCGGGACATAGAGGCGGCCGTCGAAGTAAGCCGGCGCGCCGGTCACCAGGCTCCCTACATGATCCGATACCCTCGTCTGCCAAAGCTCCTTTCCATCCGACAGAGCGATTGCATGAACAACGCCTAGCGGATCTCCGAAAAACAGGGCCTCCTGTTTGCCGGAGCGCCCGATGGTAATGCCGGAGCGGACGGAAATCGCCGTGATGGACCAATAGGTGCAACCCGTTGCCGCGTCCAGTGACGCTAGAACTCCATTGTCGGCGCCGACGTAAACGCGCCCGTGGTAAACCGCGGGCTGCGATCTCATCAGCGAGACACCCGCGAAGCCATACGCCCACTTCAGCTTCAGGTGGGGGACTTGCTCAGGCGAAATCCCGGGGCTGGGCTGAAAGCGCCAATTCTCCGGACGATTACCCCAACTCGTCCAGTCTCCGCCATCGGCCGGGGCGGACGGACTCGATGTGCAAGTGTTGGCCTTCGCGAGCCCGGTTTTGCTGGAAGGTGGCGGGGTCCCGAGCCAGGCGGCGACCTCCTCCTTTTCCTTTGCCGAAAGAGCCGCGCCTTGAGCTTTCATCACGCCCGACGTCAGCGCGGCGACAATGGTCTCGGGAGCGATCGCGCGCAAGGCGCTGCGCGGCGGAATGCGAGAGTCCGGCGCATTCTTGTCGTGACACTGGGCGCAATGGGCGCTGTACACGTCGCCGCCCGCCGAATCCTGCGCCGCCTCCAACGTCCTGGCGCACCACGCCAGCGAAAAGAAGATTGCAATTGCGATTTTCGAATTTGACCTCAAGCGTCCCTCCCCGTCGTTCTGCTCCGCCAGCTTCGAGGCAGCGGTTCGTGCCGTTACTTTCAGAGTAGCCCTTGCAAGGATGAGTATGCCGCCGGCCGCTCGTCGGTGAAAGTGAAATTTGACGAAGTGGACCAGCCGGGGGATAAAGCGGCGAGATGTTTCAGAATGGATTGGCGGTCAGCACTTTCAACCTCTCGCTGTACATGCGGCCCGATTGCAGGCGCACGCCGCTGGCGAGAGTGACGAGGTACTCACCGTGCAGGACCGGCTGCAGTTCGCGAATCCGTGCGACATTCACAATTACAGATCGGTGAATGCGCGCGAACACTTCCGGGTCCAGTGCTTTTTCCAGCGCGTTCATAGTCACGTGCACCAGGTGGCTGGAGCGCTGCGTGTGTACTTGTACGTAGTTCTCCGCCGCTTCGATCCAGTCGATGTCGGCCGCATCCACGAACATGGTTTTGCCTGATGCCCGCACAGCCAAACGCTTGACGTAGCGTTTGGGAGCAGTGAGGCTCTCGAGCAGGTAGAGAATTTTCTGGCTGTCCTCGTTCCCGGCGTTAGATTGCAGCCGCTCCTTCACCCGTGCCAGCGCTTTGTCGAAGCGCTCCCCGGTAACCGGCTTCAACAGGTAGTCGATGGCGTTGATTTCGAATGCCTGAATGGCATACCGGTCGTGGGCGGTCACAAAAACGACAGCGGGCATCTCCGCGCCGCCGATCTGGCGCACAACTTCGAAGCCGTCCATCTCCGGCATCTGGACATCGAGGAACACCAGGTCGGGCCGCAAGGCGCGGATTGCCGCCACGGCTTCCTGCCCGTCTCTCGCCTCGTGAACCGCGGCGATTTCAGAATCGCCCTCCAACAACACGCGGAGCCCGGTACGAGCGAGGGGCTCGTCATCGACCAGCAGGACGGTGAGCGGCATGTGCCTCCAGTGTGCCGGCAACGAGACTGCCGGGCACGGCGACTGCATCGGCTGCGGCGAAGTGATACGGCAACGTCATCCGGGCCACCGCTCCACCCTCGGGAGCGTTCTCGAGTGTTAACTGAGCGGAAGCGCCGTAGAGCTGCTCCAGCCGCGCGCGTGTATTCGCCAGCCCGATTCCACGCTTGGGCTTGCCCTGTCCGGTCAACCCCGGGCCGTCGTCGCCGATCTCGATCAGAAGGTCATCGCCGGAGCGGCGGGCGCGGATGACGAGCGACCCCGCTGCGGAACTGCGGCCGATACCGTGCCGGATCGCATTTTCCACAATCGGCTGCAGCGCCATGTAAGGGATGGCCGCATCGAGACATTCCGGCTCGACTACGATTTTTACGTGCAGGCGATCTTGAAAACGCACCTGCTCGATCGACAGGTAGAGCTCCAGATATTCCAGTTCGCGGCTCAACGGGACTTCCTGCGCTTCCACGTCTTCCAGTACCAGGCGGAGAAGATCGCTGAGGCGAGCCAGCATTTCTTCGGCCTGCGGCCCGCGCTGCTGGCGCACGAGAACTGTGATTGCGTTCAGCGTGTTGAAAAGGAAATGAGGCTGGAGCTGCATCTTGAGAGCGCCCAAGTGCGCTTGCACCAACTTCCTTTCGAGCTCGGAGGAGTGAAGCTGCAAGCGCAGTGCCTCGCGCCGGCGTTCCTCCAAACCGCGGTACCATCCGAATGCGTACTGGATAGCGAGAATGACCCAGTAGGTGAGAATGCCCTGGTGGAACCCAATGATCAGGAGGAATACGAAGGTGCTGGAGTACCCTGTCATGATGGTTGGGAACACGCGCAATGTTCGCAGTACCGCCGCTTCCGCCGCGAGGTCCACGAAGGCAACCAATACCGAGAGGCAGAGGTGCAGCGCGATGCGCCGGGCGAGTCGCCTTCGCTCCAGCCGGTACCGGCGTCCGAGCCACAGCACGACGGGCGTGAACAGAAACCACACCCAAACGCCGACCATCCACGATATAAGGTGGTGCTGCCAGGGTGTGGGATCCCGAGTAACGATCTTCTGGATGAGCCCTTGGCTGAATAGGAATAAGCCCATGGCGTTCCATACCAGAAACAGCAGCCCGTACTTTCGCGATCGTTTGAGGGTGTCCATCGCAGCCCGGCGGAGTCTACGCATAGCTTATCCCACCCGGACGCAGTGCCGAAGCCCGCGTTGACGAACCGGCCTGATTTGGGGACCAAGCGGCCAACCGAACAATGCCGGATGGCCGGCCGGCTACGGTCGCAACATCACGGGAAGCTGCGAATTCCGGGAACCCCGCTGGTTGAACTGTCGTAGTTCTACTTACCGAGGTCCACATGGTTCTCTGGCAAGACGTCCGATACGGGACGCGGATGCTGCGCAACTCGCCGGCTTTTTTGGCCGCGTCGGTCCTTACCCTGGCGCTCGGCATCGGCGTCACTACCGCGATTTTCAGCGTATGCGATTCGTTGCTGTGGAAGCCCATACCGCTGCCTCACCTGGATACCCTCGTCATGGTGGTGGGGGCGGATCCTGCCGATCCCAACGATTGGAATAGGATTGCACCGGCGGATGCGGCCGACATCCAGCGCGACAACACGGCTCTCGACGAGTTCGCCGGCTGGAACGACGGGTTGGCCAATGTCGTGTACGATGGCGAACCCGAGCGGGTCAACCAGGCGATGGTTACGGCCAACTTCTTCGACACCGTCGGAGTGCATCCTGCCATCGGACGCGGTTTCCAACCGGGTGAGGATCAACCGGGGCGCGAGCGCGAGGCGATTCTCAGCGACCGGCTCTGGAAGCGGCGGTTCGGAGCCGATCCGGCGATCGCCGGCAAATCCGTGCGGTTGGACGATCAGACCTTTGTCGTTGTCGGTGTTATGCCTTCCAGCTTCGATTTTCCGCTCGCCACTGAGGTGTGGACCCCGCAGGCGCTGACGCTCGAGGAGCGGAATTCGCGCCGTAACAACTCCATGGTATATATTGCCCGCCTGAAACCGGGCAGCAGTATCGGCCGAGCCGCCGCGCAGGTTGGCAGTACCGCTGCGCGGCTTGCAACCGCCTATCCGGACACCAATAAGAACCGTCATTTTGCGCTGTGGCCGGCG
>Ga0126381_100003108_pt1 | contig 18096 bp, 17 predicted proteins | sample PanSoiMetPlot_28_FD_96465 | JGI IMG/M metagenome (GOLD analysis project Ga0126381, IMG submission 96465) | Tropical forest soil microbial communities from Panama - MetaG Plot_28 | ecosystem: Environmental > Terrestrial > Soil > Tropical forest > Bulk soil | place: Panama | collected 2016-02-17 | reverse complement strand
GGCGTAATTTGCGGCGGTGCGGTCGACGGATCGAACCAGCTCGGAGAGATCGTAACATGCCACGCCATGACGGCGCGTCCGGAAGGCGGCGAAGACGCGGCGATCGACGAGGTCGCATTGAAGGCGAAGGCCACGACGAGCAACGATGCGGCGGACGCCAAGTGCCGCCGCAGGTCCCGGAGCAATCTCATTGTCACTCTCCCTGTGTTTTGAAGTTTCTTGGTGTGAAGACTGAAAAGGATGAATCGTGACGGGTTCCGGGGTCAAGCTCGCTCACGTTGCGCGCGTGCATGACACGTAAGATTTCCTGGACGCTTCCGCCTGCTTACGGCATCATTTCCTCTCTCCTGTCCAACCCTTCCTTCACATCAGGCGCCGTTTAGCTTATCTAGACGTAGACGAAAGCGGTTTTGTGCTGATGCTTTGAAGAATAGGCAAGAAAGGCGTGACAATGGTTTCTATCGAATCGACCCCGGAAATGGCCTCCACAGTCTACGCGACTATGGCGCGCAATCTGGCGGTGGTCCGGCGTCGATTGGGTAGGCCTTTGACACTGGCAGACAAGATCTTGCTCGGCCACCTCGACGACCCGGAACACCAGGAGCTCGAACCGGGCAAGAGTTACTTGTTGGTGCGTCCGGATCGCGTTGTCTTCCAGGACGTGCTGGGTCAGACGGGCTTACTGCAGTTCATGCAGACCCGGCGGGAGAAGGTCGCGGTGCCGGCCACGATCCACTGCGATCACCTGATCCAGGCGAGGGTCGAGGGCAGCTCGGATTTGCGCGAGTCGCTGGCCGAGAATAAAGAAGTCTACGAATTTCTGCGGTCGGCGGCGGCGAAGTACGGTCTGGGCTTCTGGGGACCGGGCGCCGGCATCATTCACCAAGTGGTGCTCGAGCAATACGCCTTCCCCGGCGAACTGATCATCGGCACCGACTCGCATACTCCCAACGCGGGCGGCCTCGGAGCATGTGCTGTCGGCGTCGGTGGTGCTGATGCCGTCGAAGTGATCGCCGGATTGCCGTGGGAGGTTCTCTATCCAAAGCACATCGCGGTCCGTCTGACCGGCAGCATGAATGGCTGGACCGCGCCAAAGGACGTCATTCTTTACGTCGCCGGGGAATTGACGGTTTCTGGCGGGACAAATGCGATCGTCGAATATATCGGCCCCGGCGCGCGCACGATCAGCGCCACCGGCAAGGCGACGATCACCAATATGGGCGCCGAACTCGGCGCGACGACCTCGCTCTTCCCGGCCGACGAGCGCATGGCGAAATATCTCCGCGCGACCGGCAAAGCTGCGCTGGTGCCGCTGATGCAGCAGAACCAGCATCTGCTCGAACCAGACAAGGAGGTCGAGGCCGATCCCGCGAAATATTACGACCGCGTCGTCGAACTCGATCTGTCGAAGCTCGAACCCTATGTTGTCGGCCCGCATTCGCCCGATCGTGCGCGCCCGATTTCGCGGCTCGCCTCCGAGGTCGCCGACACCAAAAACGGGTTCATCGACGAGATCTCGACGGCGCTGATTGGTAGCTGCACGAATTCCTCATACGAGGACATGAGCCGCGCGGCGGATGTCGCCGAGCAAGCGAAAGCACACGGCCTGAAAGCGGCTGTGCCGTTTCTGGTCACGCCGGGTTCGGAGCAGGTGCGCGCGACGATCGAGCGCGACGGGCAGATGCAGTCACTAAAGGACATCGACGGCACTGTGCTGGCTAATGCATGCGGGCCGTGCATCGGACAATGGCGGCGATCGGTGGCGGCGGAAGCTGTGCCGAATACCATCGTCACGTCGTACAACCGCAACTTCCCGCGGCGCAATGACGGTTCGCCGACGACGATGAACTTCATCGGCAGCCCAGAGATCGTCACGGCGTTTGCGCTCGCGAAGCGGTTGTCGTTCAACCCGCTGACCGATACGCTCAGCGATGCCGGAGGCAAACCGTTCCGCCTCGACCCGCCGAAGCCCGCCCCGGAAGTGCCCGCCAAGGATTTCGACCGCGGGCACGCGACCTACATTGCGCCGCCCGAGGACGGCGCCAGCGTTAAATTGGAGGTCGATCCAAAGAGCGAGCGGCTGCAGTTGATGGAGCCTTGGCCGGCTTGGGACGGCAAAGACTTTCTCGATATGCCGGTGCTGATCAAAACCCAGGGCAAGACGACTACCGACCATATTTCCCCCGCCGGTCCCTGGCTGCGCTACCGAGGTCATCTCGATAAGTTCAGCGACAACATGTTCATGGGGGCGACGAACGCCTTCAACGGTGAGGCCGGCACCGGGATCGACGTCCTCAACGGCGCGAAGAGCGAGGCGATCAGCAAGCTCGCCCGCGGCTACAAGGCACAGGGGGTCAAATGGGTGGCGGTTGGTGACGATAATTACGGCGAGGGAAGCAGCCGCGAGCACGCCGCCTTGTCGCCACGTCTATTAGGCGGTGCCGCGGTGATCGCCCGCAGCTTTGCGCGGATCCACGAATCCAATCTAAAGAAGCAGGGCCTGTTGGCGCTGACTTTCCAGGATCGGGCGGATTACGACCGGATCCGCGCCGATGACCGCCTCAGCCTCGTCGGATTAGAGAAGATGGCGCCCGGTCAGCCGGTCGAGTGTCGCGTCAAACACGCCGACGGCACGAGCGAGACGCTCCGGCTCAACCACACCTTTAGCTCCTCTCAGCTCGAATGGTTCCGCAAAGGCTCGGCGCTGAACCTCTTCCACCATTGAGAAGCGAAACGACGAAGCGATCTCCGCGGCGCGAGGCAGCTATCCCCTCAAGCTACCCGCTAGTCGGCGGAGCCGGACTGAAGCTGAATGTAATTTTCGATGCCGATTTTGGGGATCAAATCGAGCTGTATTTCGATGAAGTCGACGTGATCCTCTTCGGCCACGAGGATTTCGCTGAACAGGTCGCGGCTGACGAAGTCGCGCACACTCTCACTATGGGCAATCGCCTCGCGCAACATTGGCATCGCCCTTTGTTCAAGTTGTAAATCGCATTCTAATATTTCGCGTACCGTTTCGCCGATCAACAACTTATCAAGGTCTTGCAGATTTGGCAGTCCATCGAGAAACAATATACGTTCGATCAGCTTGTCAGCATGTTTCATCTCATCAAGGGATTCGTTGCATTCATAAGCGCCGAGCTTGGTCACGCCCCAATGCCGCAGCATTCGTGCATGCAGGAAATATTGATTTATTGCGGTAAGCTCGTTCTTTAAAACCGCATTCAAATGATTGAGGACGGTCGCGTCGCCACGCAAGGTCGCCTCCCCCGGAGATCACCCGAAGGGTAACGTAGTCGTGTCATAATCCTGCAACAAGATCTCTGCCCGGCGGTTGTCAGCTCACCGCCGGCAGCTGGCAACAAGGATGCTGGTCTTCGCCGGTTTGGCGCAGAAGCTTCAAAACAGAAGGAACGCATTTACCGCATTTCGCTTTGATGCCCAAGCTGCGGTACACCATCGATACTGTAAGGTTTTCGCTCTCAAGATGGGTTCGAAATTCGCGATCGGTGACCCTATTGCAAATACACACGTACATTCACAGCCCAACCCGAAAATTGACGACATTCATAATGGGCAAGCTGCGATCAATTCGCAATATCATCCGTGACTTGGGCGGCGAACTGCCGCACCTAGCAGCACCCGCTGCATCTCCTGAGTTGAATTTGTCCGATCCGGAACATGAATATGTCCAAATCCCACGCTATTCGGGAAGCGGTGCGAACGCTTTGGGTCTCTAGCGTGCATTATCAACCAAGAGCCGCGTCTGCCTTCATGGAGCGCGCCAACGATCCCCGGCGGCGGCAGCGCGGCTTCACACTGCTCGAGCTCCTCGTCGTTCTGGCCATCCTCGGGCTTCTGATTGGCCTGGTGGCGCCGGCCGCTTTGCGACAGCTCGGCTCCGCCAAGGAAAAGATTGCCCACCAGTCGATCGAACGCCTCGCCGGGGTGCTCGATATCTATAAGCTCGATGTCGGCGTCTATCCCAGCACCGAACAGGGCTTGCAGGCGCTAATCACTCGACCATCGGGGGTTGCGCACTGGAACGGCCCGTATCTCAAGGGTGACAAGGTGCCGGAAGACCCGTGGGGCCGGCCATTCGTCTACCGCAGCCCCAGTCAGCGGCAGGGACACGAGTACGACTTGTTGTCCTTGGGTCCAACCGGTCAGCCGGGCGGCACCGGTGAGGCGGCAGCGATCGTCAACGACTGAATGAAGGCGCTCGCGGGTCGACAGCTAGATCCGATTCGAGACCGGATCCCCAAGCCAGGATTGTGTATCCTTGCGGTAGGGCCGACCCAATCCGCACGACAGCGGTCCGAACCACGCGCGCATTGGCGGGACCGGACGCGAGCGCGGTGATACGCAAGCTCAGCACGTCGGCCGGGGGTTGCGTCGCAGCGACAACCGGCTGGCCGGGCGCCGGGGACAACGACAGTGTGAGCGCTGCAGCCACCACCGGATCGGTCGTGGTGGGGTTCGGGTTGGGCGGCCCGAACAGCGTCAAATGCGGGCGGATTGCGACGAATATCGCAGGGGTCATGCCATTGACGCGACTGAGCTCGCCGAGAGTTTCAAGCGGCGCACCCGGCGGACCATAATCAAGTCCCGCGGCGCGGTATTCTGCGGCCACCGTTTCTTGCGGCCGCGGCGAGGTCGCGGTGCCGACCCATTCGCTGATCGCATTTGCCAAAATACGAGCGGTCTCGGCATCATTTCCGGTCACCCGTAACAGCGCTTCGACTAGCGGTGGTGAAGCCACGCTCGGATTAATCCACGACGCCTCGTCCTCCAGCTTTATCGCTACGCGGGTGTTCCCGATTTCAAGCGGGTGCGCAGAGCCGTCGACCGGCCACCGCTGTTCGGGCTTCGGATCCAATTGGTTGAAGATAGCCTCATAGATCGCGCCGTCGGCTGCCGCCTGTGCCTTCGAATTGGCGACAAGATTGAAAGCAATCTGGATCTCTGTCCGTCCATTTGCAGTGAGGTGGGCGACGACGAACCCGATCAGCACGAGGGTCCACAACACGACTATCAGCGCGAAGCCGCGGTCGCGGCGGCAAATCGGTGGCGCTAGCGACCGCGTGTCCATCGGAGGGTTACAGTCTGTTGGGATTGGCGAGGCCCGGAACCCCTTGCCGTTGCAATTGCTGTGGAACCAGTCCGGCGTTGATCAGCTGGTTCCTTAAATCCTCTGTCAAGGCCCGCGCATCGCGTTGATCGTGTATGACATGCGGTGTGATCAGCACGAGCAGCTCGGTACGCGCGCGGGTGTTGTTCTGAGTGGAAAAGATCGTACCGAAAAGCGGTATATCCTTGAGAAAAGGTATGCCGCTGTTTCCTTCCGCAGCGTTGTCCGTAATCAAGCCGGCCATCCCGACGGTTTGACCATCTTGGACCGCTACCCGCGTGCGAAAGGTCTGATCATTGAATGTCGGTGAGCCACTGACGGAGTTCGTCGCCTGCGCTGCCACCGAACTCACCTCTTGGGCGATATCTAAATTGACCAGACCGCCCGAATTTACCCGCGGGGTTACCTGCATGATGACGCCCGTCGCATGGTAATCGACGCTATTGACGATCGGCGCACCCGTCGTCAGCGTGCTCGTTGCAGTGCCTGTCAGAACCGGTACTTGTTGACCGACCTGTAAGCGGGCCGGCTGATTGTCGAGCACAGTGATCTCGGGTGACGACAAGATTTTGACCTTGGTGACACTGGCCAGCGCCGCCAGCGCGAAATGCGGCATCTTGCTCAAGATGAAATATTGAGAGGTCGATGGAAAGCTCAGACTGCTCAGACTCGGGAAATTCGTAATATTTGCTGGGCCCAAGGTTTCGGCGATATGATCTGTTTTGAAAAAGAATTGCGTGCCATATTGAAGTGTGTCATTGAGATCGACCTGGGCGATTGTCGCTTCGATCAGAACCTGCAAAGGGATAATGTCGATCTTGTGAAGCATTCCTTCGATTACTGAATATTCGCTCGGGGTCGCATAGATCAGCAGCGCGTTGTTGACCCGATTGGCGATGATTCGGATGCGATTCTCCGGTCCGGCTCCTCCCGGACCCGTTTCGGCAGACAATGGTTCGGTGGCGGCGGCAAGTGCACCACCCTCTGCTGCCGTTGGCGGCGGACCACCTGCGCCGAGACCCCCGAGGCCGCCACCGGCGCCGGCTCCCAACCCGGTAGTCCCGGCCCCGACGCCCCCCAATCCCCCGAGCCCACCCCCTCGCGTCCCAACCCCTCCGCCGAGGCCACCGCCACTCGGCCCCCCACCAGGCGCACCTCCTGGCGCGAGCGTGAGTTGCTCGGCGCCCGGCGCAGTGGTGCCCGGCGCCCCCGGAGTCGGAGAAACATTGCGCGGCGTGAAGGCGCGTTGGAGCAAGTTTTCGAGATCGGTGCTCTGACCGTTCTGCACATAGTAGACGTGCCACGAGCGTGCGGTGGCATCCTCGACCTGTTTTGTCAGCTGAAAAAACCGCCGCGCCGCATCGACGTAACGCGGCTGCGAGGACACCACCAGAACGGCATTTACCCGGTCCATCGGCAGCACGCGAACAATACCGGCGAGGGAACCCTCACCCTGAGCTTGCAATACCCGTTCGAACTCGCCGGCTCGCTTCGCCGGGTCGCTGTCGCCCACCGGGAACAAGGCGTAGGACTGGCCCGCCAAAATGTCGATATCAAAAGCGCGGACGAGGCCGGCGAGGGTCTGGCGCACACCCGCGTCACCCGAAATGATCAGCGCATTACGGCCCGCATCGGCAGTCACCTTTCCTCCCTCGGCAACATAGGGCTCTAGCACTTTTGCGAGATCCTTGGCAGCGGCGTAACGCAATGGCACCAACTGGGTGCCGGCGCCGACTGCATTGCTGCCGGAGACCAGGTTGTGCGTCGAGCCGGCGGGCAGCGGAACGACGGCGTAGACGCCATTCCGTTGGATAAGCGTCGCACCGTTTTCGTTGAGCACCGTTTCGAGTGTCGGCAACAGCGCCGACCGCGGTAGCGGTGCACCGGTCTCGATGGAACCCGTACCGTGGACATTTGGGTCGATCGTGTAATTTAGATTGAGCGTGGTCCCGAGTATTGTGCGCACGATTTCGCGGATGTCGGCGTCAACGAAGTTGAGCGTGACATCACCACTTTGACCAGCCGTCACCCCCGGTGGGGGTGGCGGGACCGTGGGTATTGCCTCCGGATTGTGCTGGACAAAGGAGCGCTGCTGACTGCGATCTGACGGGATCGCGCCGCTTACGCGCGGCTCTGCCGCCTGCAAGTTGCTCGGCTGCTCCAGGGGTTCCAAACCCGGCTGCGAAGGTAGTTGGCACGCCGGCGCGGCCGCCCCAAGGGCGAGAGCGAGCAGCCAGACGCGCCGCAACCTCGGCATCAGCGCTGCTGCCGAACCCGCGATGGCCGCGGCACTGCCCCCGCAGGGGGAACGGACCCGGGAGGCGGCGCGACCGCGGCGGTACCAGGCGGCGTCGGCGGTCTGCCGGCGGTCGCGGCCGGGTTTGGGCTTGGCGGTCGCCCGATGGGAGGTTGCCGTGCCGACGCGAGGTTCACATCGAGCTTTGGCTGCAGGGTCTTGGTTCCAGTCGGTCCGGTCAAAGACACTTCTCGTGGTGTGATGGTTTCGACGCGCCAACCGCTCACCGCATCGCCTTCGCCGACCTTCAGCGGCTTATCGCCCGAAATTGCGAAAATAGCGATGCGATGCCCAGGCGTCGTGACAATCCCGGCAAGCCTCGCGTCGGCGAGATCATTATCCGTCGTCGCAGTAGCAGCGCTCTGTGGCGGCCGGCGCGTGCTGCTGAAAAGCGGTCGAGCAAGAGCAGTAGCGACCAGATCCTCCGGCTTGGGGCCTTGTTGTCGGTGGGTCGCTGTCGGGACTACGGGTTTCGCCCAAGTCTCGGTGACCGCCTCGCGATCCGCGCCGGCTGGCCGGAGCTCCATGAACACAATAGCGCCGAACACGGCAGATCCAGCAATCAGCAGCGGTAACAAAAGACGATGCGTCATGGTTTGCTGGCGACCGATCTTTCGCCATCGCGATAGGCATAGACATCGAGGCCCGCATCGAGCCCTGTAGCCGCCGGCGTTCCGGGCCGGCGTAACACCCCGTGGATGTGCAGGTTATCGATAACTAAGGGCGGTGTTGCGGTATCAAGTTTAGCGAGAAATTTTACCAAGGTCTCGTATTGGCCGCTGAGCACGTAGCGCAGACCGATTCGGCGATAACCCGAGCGCGTCTCCACCGGAAGGCTTTCAGTGCTGCCGATCGTCGCGCCGACGGAGGTGGCGAGCTCCTCGATTCGGCTCTGCAGAGTGGCAGCTGCAATTGCGTCACTGGCGCCCTCCAGCGTGATTTTTCGGCTGCCCGCGGCACTGCGCAATTGCTCGACCGGCTCGCGCAGGGCAGGCAACTCTTCCGCAGCGGCGCGCAGCCGCGGTAACAACAGAAGCCGGTCCTCCAATAACACTGCCCGTTGCTCGTAGAGGTCGAGCAACGGCGAGACGACCACCAGGTAAACAGCCGCAAATGCGGTGAGTAATAAACTCACCGCCAAAACCCGGCCTTGGCGGCCGGTCGGCAACGTCGTGAATGAAGCTACGGCCCCACCTCCGCGTTGATCGTGAAAAGTTCGGCCCGCAAGGCCTCGAGCCGGGTGACTGGAGCTGAGAACCCAGGGTTTCGGAACTCGGCATCCGAAGCAAGCGCCCCGATCAATCTAGCAGCGCCCGCAGATCGGCCGCTGAGGGTCACCTTCCGCTGCCGCAGCTCCATCTCGGTCAAGTAAGTGTCGTCCGGCAAAATGCGGGTCGCGGCCGCCAAGACGACAAGCGGCCGGCCGGCTTTGTCGCGTTCGCTTTCGATGAAACCGGCGCTTCCCGACAAGCGCTCAATCTCACGGCGTAGATTGTCAGCCTCGAGGGCCTCCGCGCGAGCTGCCGCTACCTGACGGTCAAGAGAGGCAAGAGTCAGCGCCTGCCGCGCAAAAGGCGTCACGACGGCAGCGATTGCGAGGACGGCACAGCAGGCGGCAGCGGGCCAGATGAGGCGGCTCGAAGGATGATGCGCGCGATTTCCGTCGCCATTAAGCGGCAGGTAAAAGCCCTTGTCTGGGCCTTCGGCGATTTCGATCCGCGTCGGTCGGACCCCGACAGCGCCCAGATCCGTGAGCAGGGGATCGAGCTTTGCCTTCGGCACTAATGATAGGCGCACCGTGAGACGACCGTTTTGCCGGTCCGCCGCTGTAACCCGATGGTTCCAGTAGAGTTCGTCACCCTTAAACGGAGTCTCTCGATCCATCTCGAAGGCGAGGACCTGGTCAAGCTCACGCTCCGCAGCGAGCGGCAAGGTCAGCGTTTTTCCAAGCACATCGGCCTCAGCGAGCCGCAAGACTGTCGTTAAGTTAGCGGCGCGGGGCAGCTCCCCCAAGCCGATTGCGCCAAGTGAAAAATGACCGAGCGGGGTTTCCCTTCCGCTTCGTCTTTGGTCGACTGCGACAGCTTCGACCCCCTGCCCCAAGAAACCAATCGGGGTGATTACCAGCGCGTCACTGGCCCCGAGCGCAGACCGACGCAGTTCCTGCGGTAACAGATCCGCAAGCTGCTCACCCCACCAAGTGAAGAACTCACGCAGCATGCCCCGAGCCCAACCGGCCTCCAATCCCCCTGCACCATCCGCGATGCTATAACAGAGGTGCCGAATATGGCTCGATCAAGGCGACCTTGTCTCGCAGCCCCCGGACCGTAGGGCATTGCGCGAAATGTCGGGATGAGCCAGACGAAGATGCGCGTACTGAAGCCCGAATCGGCACTTTAGGTCAGGACTGAGGAGCAGCGATCAAATCCGGAAAGCGGCGGCGGTCATCCTTGCCGAAGCCAAGCCGGACACGGATAAGCTCGGGGATTCCTGGGCCATCCCATTGCTCCTGCCATCCTGCGGTCTGGCCGGGAGATGGTGAGCCCCAATAGGCGAGGTCGAGGCGCTCGATGTTACGGATCAGCTCGGTCACGGTTGGGGGAGGCGCGGGCGATATAACCAGCTCGTGGCGATGTGGTGTCCATCGCAATACGAGACGCCCCTGGCTCAGCTCGAGTGTTATATCGGCCCGCTGCGTGGTTCCCAGCCCAGTTGGCAAGTCGCCGACAAAGACGAGGTTCGTCGCGCTACCCTTAAACTCAGGGGGATTTGTGCTAACACTACCGAGGCCTGCCGCAGGTGGCGGCGCGATGCCGCTCAATAACGCGCGCAGGACTCGCGCTGCGGCATCGAGTTCTGCGGTTGACGCGACGCGGCGGGACTGTGCTTCCCACATTGTCAGCCCGGCCCGCACCCCTTGCGTGAGCCCGAGCAGAAGCAGCCCGAGCACGACTAGCACGACCAGGATTTCCAGCAGCGTGAAGCCTGCTTGTCTTCCAGACGCCCCCCGCAGCGCTGCGAAACTCACCCGCTCCCCTCCGCGCTTCCGAGCCGAAGCGTTCGCAGAGCCACTGATCGCTCGCCAAGACGCCCAGGCCAGGAAATCACGACTTCTACATTGAACAGGGTCGTTGTGACTGGCGTTATACCGTCCGGGGCGAGCGACGGTCGCGTCGTCAACGGGAGCACGCGCAATGTCCACCGGTAGCCGCCGCCATCCTCACCGGTGAATTCGCCTGCTGCCAGCGCTGTGTTGCGGCCGACCGCAGCGAGGTGCGATTGCGCCCGCTGAACTGCTTCCTCAGCGCGCGCGGCGGTATCTACCGAAACGAGCCCGCCGCTGCCGGCGTGAAATAATCCCACAAGCGCCAGCCCGGCGATCGCCAACGCAACCACGACTTCGAGCAATGTGAAGCCGTTGCCTGCAACGGCGCGGTCAGTGTGCATCTGCGACGCTCACTCTGCCAGTCAGCCAGTCGACCCCGACTGCGATGCGGCGCTGTCCGTCTGCCAGTGAGATTCTGCCGCCAGTGGAACTGCCATCGGGATTGAAACGAATATCGCCAATCGTGCTTCCTCGACTTTCGCCGGCGATCGTGGTCAGTTCGACGGCGAGATTCGTGGGGAGGTTATGTACGATCCCGGCGCCGACTTTATATCGGTGACTGGCGATATCGAGGTCGAACATGACCGGCCGATTTCTGACAATAGCTTCGGATCTGGCCAAGCGCAGTTGTGAGACAAGCTCGGCAGCCGCCCCTTTGAGGCCGAGCCCGGTGCTCCAGGGCGGCTTGAAGCCAGTGATAAGCGCCAATGCCAGTCCTAATATGGCAAGCGCCACGACGACTTCAATTAATGTGAAGCCGTCGCCTTGATGACGGAATGGGGTTGGCTGCGTCACATCGCAAGATCATTGAGGCTCAGCATCGCCGTCAGAAGAGCGCTGACGATCCCGGCAACTGCGAGGCCCATCGCGATAGTGATCATTGGCACCAGGAGTGACACGAGGCGCTGCATCATTAACCGCGCCTGCTCATCATGGATGTCGGCCGCTTTGAGCGCCATTGAGGAGAGCTGCGCTGCCTCTTCGCCAAGTTGCAGAAGGTGAATCGTCCGGGGCGGGAACACACCGGCGGCGGCCAACGGCCGCGCCAAACCGGCGCCACCCTTTGCGCCGACCGCCGCGGCCTCGACGGCCGCCGCAGCCGCGAGATTGCCCAGTGCATCCTTCGCGATACCGAGCGCCGTGATCAGCGGCACACCGTTTTGCAAGAGGCTGCCGAGCGTTCGCGTCAGTCGCGCTGCAAGCGTCTCACGCACGAGGCCGCCGGCGATTGGCAATCGCAATACAAAACGGTCGATCTTCAGTCGGTAGACGGGGTGGGCCAACAGATGTCGGGCAACTAGTCCGGCCGCGAGTAACAGCAACGCCAGCCACGGCAATGCCGCACCGGTCACGGCCCCGGCAACCATCAGCACACGCGTCGCAGTGGGCAGCTCGGCACCGGCTTGCTCAAAAATCGGGGTAAACTGCGGCAGCACATAGTCGAGCAGCAATATGATCGACCCGACCGCGGCAACCACAAGCAATGACGGATATATCAGTGCAGATCGCAAATTGGCGCTGAGGCTGCGCTCACGCTCGAGGAGAGCAGCGAGCCGGTCGAGCGTCGCTGGCAAAGTGCCCCCCGCTTCCCCCGCGCGGACAAGCCCGATGTAAAGCTTCGAGAAGCTTCGCGGCTCGGCAGCCAGCGCCGCGGCCAGCGAGCTGCCAGATCGCACTTTGTCGCGCACCGTCGCGAGGATCCCGCGGGCGCGAGAGTTGCGGGTATTCTCGACGACAAAGCGCAAGGCCCGGTCGAGATCCTGTCCAGCCCCGAGCATGATCGCCAGCTCGCGGGTCAGCTCGCCAAGCGTCGCTTTGTCCAGACCGCGACGGCGACCCAGTTCGATTTGCAGGAGGTCCGCCCAACCTCTCCGCCCGTCGGCGGGGTCGGCGCGCAGCACAATCTGCCCCTGACGCTGAAGCCTCTCGACAACAGCGCCTCGATCCGGCGCCTCCATGAGACCCCGGACGACATCGCCCCCGGGACTTACTGCCGACCAGCGAAACGACGGCATCTCAGCTCCTCGTCGACCGGCTGTCGCTCCTATAGAGGTTGTTCGTTGGAGAGAAAAGCCCTCCCCCCTTGATGGGGGCTTCAAGAAGACGCAGCAGGCTCCGCGACGAAACGTTCATGACTATGCCGGTTAACTTACTTGGCCCACTGCATTGTTACATAAGCGCATGCAGCTCAGGCTTCGCTGCGAATGCAGCGGACGACCTCCTCGATCGTCGTGTCTCCCTCGAGCACGGCCAGGAGGCCGCTGTCAAAGATCGGGCGCATGCCGTGCTCGATTGCGGCCCGCTCGATTGCGGCGTCGCCGGCCCCTTCGAAGATCAGGCGGTCGGTCTCCCGGCTCGGCACCAAGAGTTCCGCGATTGCGCGCCGGCCGCGAAAACCGGTGCCGCGGCAGTCCGGGCAGCCTTTCGGATGAAAGAGCGTGATTTTATCGGCCGGCGCTAAACGTACGAGCTCGAACCTGTCGACCAGCGCCGCTGGAGCAGGGTCGGGAGTCTTACAGATCGGGCACAGCCGCCGCACCAAGCGTTGCGCCAATACCGCCTTGAGGGTGGCGGTCATCAAATAATCCTCGAGGCCCATGTCGCGCAGTCGCGTCATCGTCGCTGCCGCCGAATTGGTATGGATCGTGGACAAGACGAGATGGCCGGTAAGCGCGGCCTGCACCGCGATCTGCACGGTCTCGAGATCGCGTATCTCGCCGATCATGATGACATCGGGGTCCTGCCGCAGGATCGAGCGCAACAGGTTTGCGAAATTGAGACCGATCTGCGGTTTGACCTGGATCTGGTTGATGCCGGTGAGCTGATATTCGATCGGATCCTCGACGGTGACGACATTGCGCGCCACCGTGTTCAGCCTCAGGAGGCCAGTGTAGAGCGTCGTCGTCTTGCCGCTCCCCGTTGGCCCGGTGACGAGCACCATCCCGTTCGGCAGATCGAGCGCCCGCTCGAGGCCCTCTCGGACGTCTGGCGGCAAACCGAGTTTCGCGTAATCGAACTCGACCGAGGTGCGGTCGAGCACCCGCAGCACGACCTTCTCGCCATGAAGCGAGGGCACTGTAGAAACCCGAAAATCGATTTCATGGCCGCGTACCGTTAGCTTTATACGGCCGTCCTGCGGCAGCCGGCGTTCCGCGATATCGAGCCGCGCCATGATCTTGATGCGCGATATAATTGCCGCCTGCAGCCGCGGCGGCGGCGGTTCGATCTCGTGCAGGACACCGTCATAGCGGTAACGCACCCGCAGCCGGTCCGGGAAGGGCTCGATATGGACATCCGAAGCGTGAGTTTCGACCGCTCGCGCAATCAGCTGGTTGACCAACCGGATGACGGGCGCTTCGCTCGCAAGATCTTTGAGCCGTTCGGCATCTTCTTCGGCCGGTTCGGCGTCGGGCACAATCTCGTCCAAGACCTCCTCGGCATCGCCGCCTTCCCCGAATTCGGCGTAGAGCCTATCGAAGGCAGCTTCGAGCTCGATCGGGACCGCGACGGCGACCGCCACAGGTCGGCCAAGCGCCGCGGAAACCGCATCGCGCGTAAACGCGTCGAGCGGGTCCGCCATCGCAAGAACCGCCCGATCCTCGGTTGCGGCGATCGGCAGCGCCCGCGCACGACGAAGAAATTTAGGTTTGAGCCGATCGTCAAACAGCGGTGTCTCAGGGTAGTCCGCCGCTGCGACAAGCGGTGCCGCGATCAGGTGCGCCAACGCTTCAGCGAGCCCGCGGTCGCTCATCAAACCGAGCTGCGTCAACACCTGGTCGAGCCGCGCGCCAGTCTCGGTCGCGACCCGTCGTGCGCGATCCAATGTGCGGCGATCGACGGCCCCGCTGTCTACGAGCGAGGTGCCGAGTTTCGCGAGCAGCTCCGCGGTGTCTCGCGCGCTGGGGAAAATGTTAGACTCGAAGGTCATAGCGGCGTTGGATCACGAGCCGACACGGTTGCCGGTGCGCTAGGATAACCCAAGGCAGGTTTCAGCGCGAGTGCAACCGTCTGTGGCGGAATTGCTTAACCATATCACCGAAGTCGGCGCCGGCGGATGGATCCTCTTAATGGTTGCGCCGATCGTCGGCAGTTTTCTCGGCACGATCATCCGGCGCACGCCTGAAGGCAGGTCGGTCGCCTGGGCGCGGTCGCGCTGCGAGAGTTGTGACACCCCGTTGGCGGCGCGCGATCTCATACCGATCCTCAGCTGGGCGCTGAGGAAAGGTCGATGCCGGTACTGCGGTGCCGCGATCGGCTGGTTCCATCCGGGGGTCGAGCTGGCCGCTTGTGGTGTCGCACTCGTGGCGGTCACGGTAGACGGGGGGCCGGACGCCTGGCTCGATTGTCTGGTCGGCTGGTGGCTCCTCACACTCGGCTGGATCGACCTGCGGTCTTGGCTCTTACCCGACGCCCTCACTTTACCGCTGGTCGTCGCGGGGCTCGCGGTCGCGGTAATACGCGATGCCGATTTCCTGTTCGACCACGCCCTGGGCGCAGCCTTAGGCTATCTGATCCTGGTTGCGGTCGCCACTCTCTATCGATTGTTACGCGGCCGCGAGGGGTTAGGCCAAGGCGATGCGAAGCTGCTCGCGGCGTCAGGAGCGTGGCTCGGAGCCAGCTTGTTGCCGCAGGTAATCGCTGTCGCGGCGCTGTCGGCGCTTGGTGTCGCCGGCTGCCTGCGCCTGGCCGGCATGCCGCTCGGCGCGCAATCGGCATTGCCTTTCGGCCCCTTTCTCGCAATCGCCACCTGGGTTCTGTGGCTACACGGACCGCTCGCCTGACGAAAAGCCGGCCCAGGGTAGAGACAGTCGACCTACCGAAATCGAAGCGAGTAAATGATGAAGGATTCGATGAGGATCGAGCGCTCCGCGACCGGCCGAGCGTGAAACCGCGCCTTTGTGATCAACCCGCCGAACCGATCAAGATCGGAATCGGAAGACAGGAGAAGGTAAAGCCGTCCGCCAACGGTGAGGCGCTCGCGTGATTGCTCAAATAAGGAGGCAATATCTCGGTAGTAGGGGCCAGCGTGCCACGCGCGATCGGCAAGATCGCGCGGTTCACCTGGGAAGGACGGTGGACTGGAAAGAATGACATCGAAAACCGGTGAAGGCTCAACCGCGGAGAGAAGGTTCGAGCACACCGCCGTGACGCGATCCCTGAAGCCGTTTGCTCTGGAGTTTTCGGCCGCCGCGACTGCCGCATTCGGATTGATGTCGAGGGCGGTAACTGACGCAGCGCCGGCTCGGGCCGCAGCGAGCGCAAGAATCCCCGACCCGGTTCCGACATCGGCCACACGCTTGCCACTCAAATCGAGCCGGCCGATAAAGGTCGCAAAAAATTCGCTGGTAAGAAAATAGCGCGGGTGGAACACAGTCGGTGGGACGATCAGCCGGAACCCGGCGGCGTAAGTGCGCCGAACCGAGCGTCGCCTCAGGATGACGTGATAGGACAGAAAATGGATCGCGCGACGCATCCCGCGGCGCCATTGCCGGTGAGGAATGCGGTGCTGGTCAAGCGCGCAGCGCGCTCCCATTGTTTCCACGATCTCGTGCATTGCTCCTCCCGCACTAAGCACCCTAACAAGCAACCCGCCGATTGGTTCAGTTGCGAGGCATCCATGAAGCCAAAAGGCGAGCTCGGCGGTCCGCATAGAGATCGTGCCGGGACGCACGTCGTGCCCAAAGAGTAGGAACACAGGGAGACGGGATGAGAAGATTAGGCCTTATTTTTGTGGTTGCGGCGATGCTCATCGCAATTCTCGCCGGGGTTTGGGTCTTCAGCCGGCCCGAGCGCGGCACAACCGGGTCGGTCAGCACGAGATTCCGCTTCCTCGGACCAAACGACAAGATCGTCGTCGATGGCTTTGACGACCCGAAGGTCGAAGGCGTCGCCTGCCACATCAGTCGAGCGCAAACCGGAGGTATCAAAGGCGGGCTGGGCGTGGCGGAGGACACCAGCGACGCGAGCATCGCCTGCCGCCAAATTGGCCCAATCAAGATTATTGGCGAATTGCGAGATGGGGAGCGCGTTTTCGACGAGCGCCGGAGCCTCCTGTTCAAGACGCTGCAAGTCGTTCGCTTCTTTGACCGCCAACGCAACGTCTTGGTGTACGTGACTTATAGCGATCGTGTCATCGAAGGCAGCCCCAAGAACAGTATAAGCAGCGTACCGATTATGAATTGGCCGGCCACACAGACGTCTGCGATTCCCCGGTAGCTCCGGGCACGGCTGTTTCCCCTATTTGTCCGCGACAGAAGCCTGTAGCGTATTCGCACGCGTCACGGTCGGCGGAGAAGATCGAAAAGCTCAAGGGCAGTGGGCTCGACATCAGCGTTGTCAAAAGCCGTGCAGGCTTTGCCGGCGCGATCGTACGCGTCATCGGCGACCGCGGTGTCGACGGGAGGGTTGTGATCAGGATTTAGGAGATGGAGAAAGTAAATGAACTACGAACACATTCTCGTCGATAAAGAAGATGGCGTCGGCCTTGTCACACTGAACCGCCCCGAGAAACTGAATGCGATGAACCGGCGGCTGTCGAGCGAATTGCACAACGCAGTCAAAGAGCTCGACGCCGATGACACGATCGGCTGCATCGTCATCACCGGCGCCGGCGACCGCGCCTTCTCTGCGGGCGGCGACATTCACGAGCAGCGCGAAGACGACCGTCGCTACACGCAGGAGGAGTTGGACGCGCGTCGCGGGCGCGGCAGCTATGAGATCGCGGCCAGTGCCAAACCGACGATCGGCATGATCAATGGCCTCGCCTATGGCGGCGCTGCAGTTCTCGCGTCCTCGCTCGACATGCGGGTTGGCTGCGAGAACACCCGCTTTCGCTTTCTCGCGGCTGCCTACGGCCGGATCAACAGCACGTGGACTTTGCCCAATCAGGTGGGTTGGCCGATCGCCAAGGAATTGTTGTTCACGGCGCGGGTCGTCGAAGCCGAGGAAGCTCACCGCATCGGGCTATTGAACCATCTGGTGCCGCGCGACCGGTTGCGGGCAATGACAATGGAGCTGGCAAAAATGATCGCCGACAACAATCGCGCCGCCGTGATGGGAGTGAAGGCTCTGCTATTGCGGCAGAAAGGGCAGAATCTCGAACGGCAGTGGACCGAAGAGCGTGAATATACGACGCACGTCGTTCGCGGCGCGCGAGCCGAGGAGGCTTTCCCGGAATTCATTGCCCGGAGGGGCCGACCGCTCGAATAACCTACCCTCTAATGTCGGCATGCTGTTCGGCGCTAGCGGTAATTCTCTGTCCCGGATAATATTAACCAACAAACGTCCTAGCTTGGATTAGGCAGAGCAGCCAATGGCGGATCCCGATACGAGCGTCAGCCTGCGGCCCACGGGCCCTTTCCTGCACATCGACCAGGGGCCGCTCCAGGCGAGAATTTACCAGGATAGCGGGCATGTCGAATTGGTTGGCCCCGATCTGGGCGGCGCCGCGCACGCGGTTGCGATAACGATTGCGCCCCCGGCCTCGGTCATCGCCAACCAATTGCGGCGGCTGGGAAGGGTTGTTTCATCGACGGCGATACCGAACGGTCTCGAATGCGC
>Ga0126381_100003107_pt1 | contig 18097 bp, 17 predicted proteins | sample PanSoiMetPlot_28_FD_96465 | JGI IMG/M metagenome (GOLD analysis project Ga0126381, IMG submission 96465) | Tropical forest soil microbial communities from Panama - MetaG Plot_28 | ecosystem: Environmental > Terrestrial > Soil > Tropical forest > Bulk soil | place: Panama | collected 2016-02-17 | reverse complement strand
CACAGGGAAAGAGTAACTAGGTGTGTCCGGTCCCTTGAGCGAGTGGATGGAAAAGCGTGCGCTCGACGGTCGCTATCCGGAGAGGGCACGAAGAGTTTTTTGGGTGGGAGTTGAGATGGGGATGCGCGTTTGGACGACACTGTTTGGCTCGATGGTCTCGAGCATCACAGCGCCGGCTGCGCTCACGCTGATGTTGAATGCAGACGCGCATGAGCCGCACAGCCAGAAGTATTCGGTGTCGCCAGTTTCGTTCTTTCGGCTGGCTGAGGAAATTGCGAAGATTTTTCCGCTCCGAAAATAGCGGAACGGCGTACCGCAAGCTGGATTAAAACACCGGGACGTCATAATGTTTCGCCCTTTTGATCGGGTGAGCAGGCTTTCTGGTCGTCGCGATGATGCAAGCCGTGTTGATGGCACACTCGCATGACGATTTCCCACGCCTGCAGATACTCGATTGCCGATTGACTCGTTTCGTCTTCGCTTCGGTCCGAGCGGGACTTCATCTTTTCGACCTTCTACGCCGCGAGGCAACTGTGAATTTTGCCAGTAACGTCATTGTGTTCCCACTTGCAGACGCTAGGCAGATGCTTCACAGCAGCATGACGCGTCGCATTGGCGCGCGACAGCATAACGAAGCGGAAAGCGTGGGCTGGTGACGGCGCAGTTCTTCCCAGAGTTTCGCGATTTTGATGTCGCCCAGGTATTCGTCGACCAGGAGAAGGTCGAACTTCGCTTTCCCTGAGAGTTCTAGCGCCTCTTTGCCGCTCCAGGCGGTCGCGGTTTTGTAGCCCTCGCCTTCGAGCAGGCGCTTCAGGCGGATCAGAACATCCTCGTCGTCATCCACAATCAAGATTCTGATAGGATCACTGGCCATATCGGACCTCAGTCGTTGGTTTTTGGGACCTCGTACTGCCCGACCCGAGCGCTCGATAAGGAATCAGGGAAGAACGGACTCGGCCGTCGGGTGCGTGGGTGAAGGGTATAAGAAACCGCGTTACACAGACTTGAGGGCCGAGTCATTAGCCATCTTGTGTGTCGACGTCGCAAGCGTCTGTGATGATCGTCACACAGCGGGAAAAATTAGAAGCGAGCATGGTGAAAGTTACAACGTCAGCGCTCGCGTGACGATATGCAGTCACTCGCGTCTGTGCATTGGACATCGCGCGAGTGCAATGAGGCCCTCCCCATGAGACCTGATCGTCAGGAAGATCTACCGTACGTCGCGTACGGCAGCATGAGCCTGGAGAAGATCCAGGAAGGCGTGAGCGCGGAAGCCGTGAGCTATGCTGCCGGACTGCTGGTCGAAGCGATTCGAAATTTTGAATCGGAGAAGCTGAGTGCCCGTGAGCTGCGGCTCTCGCTGACTGAAGCGCAGATGATTGCGGCGAATCTCATCGCGCGGACATCGGCGACGTTGGATGAGAACACGATGGAAGAACAGGTGGCGCGCGTGCGGAAGGCGATCCGCGAAGTGAAGCCGTGAAAGGGCGGGTTGGTAAAGAAAGTTTTGACGGGCGAGGACGCCCGTCTCTGCATTGATCGGCTTTATTTTGTGGGTGGGACCTGGAAGACAACGCCGCGATCGGAGTTAGCGTTCTTGGTCGCGGTGACGTCGAGGTCCGAGAGCGGTACCTTCTTCGAGTCCTGATCGGTGTAAATCCACAGTGACTGACCGACGATCGCGTAGTTGGTCGCTTCCATTTTGTGGCCGTCCCGAAATACAAGCACAGTCTTGGTTACTCTTTCGTCGGCATCGGGAGTGATCGATGAAGTGCTTGCGGCATCCGCGACGGTGGCCGACTTCTTCTTGCCTGGCGAAGACTTCGCAGCGGGCTTGGCTGGAGCCTTTTCAATGGGCGGCCGCTCGCTCTGCATTTGCTCGATCAGGTTCGTTAGATAGGTGACCTGGCGCTGCAGACGGTCAAGGTCGATGCGCAGGCGCTGAACTTCAGCTGCGATTTCGGAGTCTTCTCCGTTGGGTTGCGGCGCGCCGACGCCCGTTTGACCGTTGGGAGCCGGAGTTTCGGGAGCGTCCTGCCCGAACCCCAATGTGGAAACCATTACGAGTGCGCCCACACAAATACCGCGCCTTAAAAGCGGCAACGCGTCCATAGTGACCGTCCAAGGGCTCTGCGTCTGATTGCCTACGCGAGCCATGTTGGGACTCTATTTCTAACGAAAACAGAGGTCAAGACGGAATGGCCCATCCGGGTGACCCAAGAGTCTCAAGGGGACGACTGGCCGGCCGCCGGACCGGAGCGCGAACGGCGTAATGTGACCGCCTGCCTTTACAAAATCGATGCGGTTGGAAATGATGCAGGGTCGGACGTTCGTTACAGCCGCGTGGGTTCGCACCCCGGGGAGGAAATTGAGTTGGCGATGATCGAAAAGATGTCGAGCCGCAGAATCACGATGTGCGTCGTCGCACTGTTTTGCCTGTTCCTGATCGAGTTGGGCGTGATTGCACGGCGGACCTCAATCACTTGGGATGAGGACGATCATATTTACGCGGGCTACATGTCGCTGACTCGCGGCGACTTTGGACTGAACCCGGAGCATCCGCCGCTGGTCAAGCAACTGGCGGCGGTTCCATTGTTGCCTCTCGAACTGAGCATGCCCGCGCTGCAGAATCGCGAATTCAAGCATGAAGCGTTTCTGGGAGGGAAGGACTTCATCTTCCGAAATGATGCGGAGACGATTCTTTTTCGGGCGCGCATGGCGGCGGCGCTGCTCACGCTGTTGTTGGCGGTTCTCGTGTTTTTTGCGGGGCGCGAGATGTTTGGAATTGAAGCGGCGTTGATTGCACTGACGTTGCTGGTATTCGATCCGAATGTTTTGGCACATGGAGCCGTCGTCGGCACGGATATGGGGCTCACGTGCTTTATGTTCGCGACGATTTATGCGTTCTATCGTTACGTTCGTTTTCCTTCGGCGAGGCGACTGATTCTGGTAGGCCTGGCGACCGGGATGACCTTTGCGGCGAAGCACACGGGCATTCTGCTGATTCCGATGTTGCTCATGCTTTTCGTGGCTGAGCTGTTGCGGAAAGGCAACGAAGGTTCGAAGCCTGTAGGGCAACGCGCGAAGCAGGTGACGATTGCATTTGTTGTCATCAGCGCGATTGCGCTGACGACGCTGTGGGCTTCGTACGGATTTCGCTATGCGGCGCGAGGGGAAGGGCTTCAGTTGAATCCGCCGCTCGCACAATCGGTTCACTATCTATCGCGTCCGCGCGAGGCTCGACTGCTGGAGACCGTGGCTCGTTACCGGCTGCTTCCCGAGTCGTACATTTTTGGGCTCGCTGACGTCCGGATCATGTCGGACTTTTACAGCAGTTACCTGTTCGGTCGCATTTATCCGCACGGAATCTGGTACTACTTTCCGGCGGCCTTTGCGATCAAGTCGACGCTGCCGTTTCTTTTCCTGCTTGGCCTGGCGGCGTGGATGATCGCGACGCGTCGCATGACGGGACTGCGCGAGATCCTGTTTCTGACGATTCCGCCGGCGTTTCACCTTGCCATTGCCATGAGCGCGGGGATGAACATCGGCTTACGACATATTTTGCCGATGTATCCGTTCCTTTATGTACTGGGCGCGGGCGCCCTGGGGAAGATGATCGAACGAAACAGGCGCTGGATTTACGTGGCGGTCGTGCTGGTTCTGTGGCAGGCGATTTCGGCGACGCGCACATTTCCGGCATCCATGGCGTATGCCAACGAGCTGTGGGGCGGACCGTCGCAGACTTACAAATATCTCAGCGATTCCAACGCCGACTGGGGTCAGCAGTTGAAATCAACGAAGGCTTATCTGGAAAGCCACGGGATCAAAGATTGCTGGTTCATTTATTTTGCCGAGGGGCCCGTGAACATGAAGGACTACGGCATTCCGTGCAAGCCATTGCCGACGATCGGGACGCTGTGGCTGGAAGAGACGGTCGACGCGCCGGCAGCAGTCGATGGTCCCGTGCTGATCAGCGCGGGAACGTTATCGAGTTTTGAGTTCGGTCCGGGCCCACTGAATCCGTATGAGGTGTTCAAGCACGCGGAGGCCGCGGCATCGATCGACTATGCCGTGTTCGTCTTCAACGGACACTTTGAAATTCCACTTCCGGCAGCACTGAGTCACACGCAGAGAGCGCAGTTTCTCGTCAAAGACAAACGCTTCGACGACGCGCTCGCGGAAGCGCAGCAAGCAGTCACTCTTGCTCCGAATGCGGTGAAGACGAATGCTCTTGTGGGCGACATCCTCACTGACATGGGCCGTTCGCAAGAGGCAGTTCCGTACTACCAGAAGGCGCTTCAGTTAGCCACGACGGTCGAGCCGGAATTTCAGATTGGATGGGTGGACGGATTGCGACAGAAGTTGAAGAAGAAGTAACCACGGCCACCAGGGGATCTGGCGGCCGCGGATGAATATCGATTCGGGTGTTGAAGATCTTCACGTCAGAAGTGAAACGCGATTCCGGTCGCGAGCCTGAAGTTGTTTTGTGTGTTACTGAAAAATCGGGTCTGCAGCAGATCGGCCTGCACTCGCCAAGCGATCATCGGAACGAGTTTGTAGTCGAAACCGCCGCCGATGGCGTCTCCGAAAGAAGTGTCAGAAGCCGATGAGGTGAGCGACGTCGATCCGATATTTACGTGCGAGACCCCGCCGAGAATATGAGCGAACGGCGTCAGCTTGCCGACTGGCACCGAGACTTGAGGTCCGAACAACACGTTCAGCATGTGCTCGCTGGGATGTGAGGTTGGACACGTTTGCGGGCAAGCCAGGCTGATGTCGGAGGATCCGTACTGGCCGCTCAGATCGGCGACGATTCCCACCCAAGGAAGAAATTTTCCTTCCAGCGAACCGTTCCATCCGTTCAGATTTGGGCGCGAACCCACGTTGTTATCGGCGCTCATGTAGGAATAGCCAAGGAAAATGGTGCCCCGGGTAGGAATCTGACCTCTGGCTGCCATGGAAACCAGACAAAAAAGTGCGATGCTAAGCGAACGAACACGCATAGAAACTCCAATCTGTCGAGTTTTGTGAAGCGATGAAACCTTGGATGCCCCGAGGACCGGTTATGTCACTCGGCGAACCAGTGAAGTTAGGATGCCGGAGGAAAGTAAGGTTTTCGGCTCACGCGTCAGTTATCCGATCACTTAGTACAAGCTATTAGAAAACAAAGAGCTTAGATCTCGGTCATCGGTCCTGCATGAATGGAGCGAGCCGCCCACAGGCGGCTCGTTTCGTTTGCGAGATTACGGCTTTCGTCAGAGTCCTTTGTTTACTGCCAGGTTCCAGCCGAACGTGGTACCGGTGATCATGTCTTTGATGGTGATCTTCGTGAAGTTGAAAGAGAGCTGTTCGGTGGGCACTTCGTGGCTTTCGTCTCCGCTCAGTTGGTAGCTCGAGATGATGACCTCTTCGAGAGTCAGTTGAAAGACGTCGTCTTTGTTGCCGTCTTGTTGCAGGATCGTGAGTTTCTTAATGTGACGGCCGAGGGCAACGTCGCCGAAGAGTAGGGGACTGCAGCTATCGGTACGCTTGGAGATAATCACCTCGCTCACTGTAGCTTTCCCTGTGGATACGCCGGAACCAGTGGCACCATTGGTGATTGGGAGCGTCGCTCCGAATCCCCAGCTGAGCGCGTTGAACATCCCGGTGCCGGCTTGAGTCGTACAAGTGAGTCCGTCGACGGTGACGGTGATGGTGGAATGGCGATCTCTTCCGTTCTGTCCCCAGGCACCTGCCGCCAACAGCAGTGTGCACACGAGCAGCATGCTGATCTTTTTCATTTGAGATTCCTTTTAGATTTGTATGGAATTTCAGCGCCTTCGGAATGGACGGCCGGATTTTGGCGTGCATCCCAGCTTGCTTACGTTCTTGCTGAAGGGAAATTCCGACCAGATGGTTCGCAGGGGGGAAACGGAACCGCGCAACGCCGTCTGATGAAGGGAAGTGTGTCGTAAGTTCGAGGAGAGGCAAAGTTACCAACGGTCACCGAGAGCGTCGGACGGATGCGTGAGACCAGGTACTTGTTTGGGGGACTGCCTGTGCGCCTTGTTATCCCAGGTTAGCGTCCACAAAACAGACGCGAACCTGGGGCACCATCCGGAACACGAACCTGGGGAACCAAGACAAGGGGCAATCCCGCAACTTCTCAGCGGTTACCAGTCAAGACCTGAACTCCCCAATGCGCGCCGTAGGCGAAAGCGAGGAGGAAGGCGACGCTTACACATCGTCCGTTGATGGTGCTGTTGCTCCAGCCCTGGAGCGTGGCTACCAGTCAAAGGACGAACAGCAGAATGGCAAGGGCGCCTGCGCTCTTGATCCACATAGTTTTGACCTCTCAATGAGCCTCGCACTCAACGAACCACGGTGAAAGGACGAAAGTCACGTGGCTGAGTGATGGTGGGCTGCGCTAGTTGCGAGATACGATCCGGCTCGTCGTGAAGAGCCAGCTTGGCATTTACGGAAGTGGGCTATAATTTCGCGAACTTTTGTACTGGGCGCTGCTGGAGAGCTGTGGACTCCACCGGCAGAGTCTCGAACCTCTCTCATCCGTAGTCAGGCCCCTCATACCAACATTCAGTGGAGTTCTAACGATGATACTTAAGATGTTCGGTTCGGCCCTCGTACTGTGCCTGGTTGCGGCTTCTTCTCTCGTATCGTCCGGAAATCCGCGGCAAGGGTCTGGTGACAACACAAAACAGGAAACATCGACCGCGTTGCATCCGACCGGCGACACCACCAAGGACCACATTCCGGCGTCAGAAGAAGAGCCGGCTGAGGATGAACTGGCGCCGGCCGCTGTGGCGCTGGATGTTTCGAAGAGCTCTCCGTTGATTCAGGAGTTGTACAGGGCCACGCGCGAGACGAAGGAGAAAGAGATCCTGGCGCACATCGAGCAGGCAAAGAAGCTCGTCGACGGCGCCGATCTCAAGGCAGTCGATGCCGAGGGACGGACCGCGCTGCACTGGGCGGTGTTTGGTTCGAGCTACAACATAAAGCCGAGCGTGCTGGTGGCTTATGAAGAAATTGCCGACATGCTGATCCAGCGAGGCGTCGAGATCAACAAGGAGGACAGTTATCAAGATACGGCGCTGGACTACATGCTTTACTCGCCGAGCTTCGAAATGCAGACGCTGCTGATTGAGAACGGAGCGACGAGCGGATTTCTGGTCGCTTCCACTCACTACGTGAGCGAGGCGATCGCGGAAGATATCGCCGGCGGACGCAAGGTTGCCCTGCCCACCAAAGTCGATCTGATGCCGGGCTCGACGCTGAGTCTGCGGTTGGGTGGTCCGGTGTACAGCGACCGTTCGCGTACCGGCGATCCGATTGAGGCGACTGTCACTTATCCCCTTTGCAAGAAAGGCGAATACCTAGCATGCGGCGACAGTGAGTTGTTAGTGCCGCCGGGCACGAAAGTGAACGGAACGATTCTGTTTGCGCAGAAGGCGCCCGATAAGTATTCGCGGCCGCGGCTGGTACTCGATTTTTCCAATGTCGTTCACAAGAACAGTCAGCGGTCGCCGTTGTACGCGCGTGTGATCGACGTGGACAACGCGCGCGAGACCGTGCGCAACAACGAGATTCTCGGGATCGTTCAGCCGCACGCATCGACGAAAGCTTCACTTGCGATGGCGGCGATGGGGGCGGCGAATCCGTTTGCCGGTTATGCGATCAAGGGTGTGCAGACGGTGTATGGCTTGTCGATCCGGCGCGAGATTATGTTTCCGACCGGTACCGACCTGCAGGTGCAGATTGTTCGGCCTTCAGTTCTGAAGCAGAAAGAGCCGTGGGAGGGTTATCGAATGCTGCCCGTCGACGACAAGCTGCAGCACGTCGTCGCGACTGCACCGATGCGGACTGCGTCGAAAGACAAGGTGCCGTCGGATCCGACGAACCTGATGTTCTTGGGAAACCGGCAGCAGATCGTCGTGGCGTTTGAAGAGTCGGGATGGATTCAGGCGAGCCAACTGGGAGTGAAGTCTGCGATCAAAGCGGCGCAGGCGACGGTGAGACAGACGGGATACTCCGATGCTCCGGTTTCTTCGCTACTGCTGCAGGATCGCTTGCCGGATCTGGTGTTTCAGAAATCTCTCGATACGTTTGCGAAGCGGCATCATCTGCGAATCTGGAAACTCTCGGAGACCTACATGGGCCGCGAAGTCTGGGTAGGCGCGGCCACGCACGACATTGCGACAACGAACGCGCGGGCGGGAACGAAGTGGTCGCATCGCATCGATCCGCACATCGATCGCGAACGCGATTGGGTGGAATCGGATCTGCTCTTTACGGGAACTGCCGATGCGTACGCAGATGTGGATCGTCCCAAGGCGCCGCGCAAACTGGAGAACGCCACGGGCGATGACATCGTGACGGATGGAAAGATGTCGGTGGTGTGGCTGGCTGGAGGGAAGGAGAAGCGTTCGTCGCCGGTTTTGAGCGCGCGGCCCACGCAGTAAGACGTCTATTGCTTCTTATGCCAGTTGAGCGAAAGTTGTGCGGAGAGATTTCGCCGAGGTGATGACATGGCGAAGGCATCGAAGAAATCGAAGTCGACAACTTCAAAAGAGAAAGTTCCATTGAAGAAGCCACAGGCGGTTGTCAGGGCGGAGCCGGCGGGATTGCGGGTTGGACTTCCTCACGTGCCGAGTCTTTATGGCCTCAAGCCACGCAAGCAGTATCTTCCGTGGAGTCATGCCCGCGAACGGTTGGAGGGTTCCCGGAACTATTGGATCTGTACGACGCGTCCGGACGGGCGTCCGCATTCGATACCGGTGTGGGGGTTTTTCGTCGATGATGTGCTTTATTTTGGGACGGCGAAGTTGTCACGGAAGGCGAACAATCTCAGGCAAAATGCGGCGGTGTCGATTCACCTGGAATCCGGCGACGACGTGGTGATCGTGGAAGGCGAGGCGGTCGAGGTGTCACAGTCAGACCAGTTGGTCATCGCGAAGCTGGATGGGGCTTCCAAAAAGAAATACAAGATGCCTCTCATGATCATGTCGGAGTCGGTTCTGTATGCCGTGCGGCCGCGGGTTGTGTTGAGTTGGACGGAGAAAGATTTTCCGAATAATGCGACGCGGTGGGAGTTCCGGCAGGGCTAAAGAAAGAACGCACTGCGGAGCTGCGCTCCGCCGGGCGGACGAGGCGTCCTCCCCCACGTGATTCGCGGAGATTGCGGCTGCGGATTAGTACTTCACGATCGCGGAGAAGGATTTTGGGTCCAGGCTGGCGCCGCCGACGAGCGCGCCGTCGACCTCCGTTTCGGCCATGAGGGCCTTGGCGTTTTCTGGCTTTACTGACCCTCCGTAGAGGATAGGAAGCTTCTCGGCGTGTTCCGCACCGAAGGCCTTGGCGGCTTCGGTGCGGATCAGTGCGTGGGCGTCGGCAGCCATCTGTGGCGTCGCAGTTTTCCCCGTTCCGATTGCCCACACGGGCTCGTAGGCGACGATCAACTTCGCCGCTTTCTTGTTCGAGATTGCGTGGAAGGCACGCAGGCATTGCCGGCGCAGGACGTCTTCGGTGAGATTTGCTTCGCGCTCTTCGAGAACTTCGCCGACGCAGCAGATCGGCGTGAGCCCCGCTTCGAGCGCGGCTTTAAGTTTCAGATTCACCACGTCATCGGTCTCGCCGAAGTATTGCCGCCGCTCGGAGTGTCCGATGATGACGTGGGTTGCGCCCGCCGCCAGCAGCATGCCGGTGCTGATCTCGCCGGTGTAGGCACCTTCTTTTTTCCAGTGAACATCCTGCGCGCCGATGGCGACACTCGAGTTCTTCGCCGCCGCGACCGCAACATGCAAGTCGACAAAGGGTGGACACACGACGATTTCATCGCGATCGTGTCCGGAGACGAGGGGCAGGAAGTCCCGGAAGAAGTCGCGACTTTGATCAGGGGTTTTGTACATCTTCCAATTGGCGGCGATGACTTTTTTTCTCATGAAGAAGCCTTTTCTATGTTGATGGGAGAGATGGTTCCAGCGGCGTGCAGTTTCTCGGCGGCGGTGGTGTAGGCCTTTGCCGTGGCAATGTCGAACAAGACAAAGCGCGCGTGTTTCACGTGCACGGTGGATTTGAGAGCATCCACTACCGTGCGCACGGCCACATGAGCGGCATCGTGCACCGGATAGCCGAAGGCGCCGGTCGAGATCGAGGGGAACGCGACTGACGCGATGGCGTGATCGTCGGCGATGCGGATGGATTCTCGATAGCAACTGGCGAGCGTTTGCGCTTGATCGCGGTCGCCGCGTTCGTAAACCGGTCCGACCGTGTGCACGACGTACTTTGCAGGAAGCCGGCCGCCAGTGGTGAGCACGGCTTTGCCGGCGGGCAGCCTTCCAATTCTGGTGACGATCGACTTGCATTCAGCGAGGATGGACGGGCCTCCAGCGCGATGAATCGCGCCGTCCACGCCGCCGCCACCGAGCAGGGAAGAGTTGGCCGCGTTCACGATGGCCTCGGTGGTTTCCTTGGTGATGTCGGCTGGCCCCGCGAAATCTAGCAGCTTGCCGTCGGCGAGGTGTAGCCGGAGCACAAACTCGTGCACGTTGCGTGTCCTTGGTCAGTGTTTGTTGGTCAACGCTTCGACGCCGGGCAGTTTCTTGCCTTCCAGAAATTCGAGTGAGGCTCCGCCGCCAGTCGAGATGTGGGTGATCTTGTCGGCGACTCCCGCCGATCGAACCGCCGAGACCGAGTCGCCGCCACCTACAATCGTGGTCGCGCCCGCATTGTCGGCCACGGCCCGCGCGACTTGGAAGGTCCCACGGGAGAAGGGCGAAACTTCGAAGACTCCCATCGGACCGTTCCAGACAATGGTTCGCGCGCGCGAGATCTCTTCGGAGAACAAGTCGATCGTCTTCGGCCCGATATCGAGAGCCATGAGATTGGCAGGGATCGGCTGGCCTTGATCGACTTTGGTCACGTGCGCGTTCGCGTCGATTTTCTCCGCCGCGAGGTGATCGACCGGAAGCAGGAATTTCAGCTTGCGGGTTTTCGCCTCCTGAAGTAGTTGCTTGGCGAGTTCGAGCTTGTCTTCTTCGACGAGCGACTTGCCCACCTGTTCACCCAGTGCCTTAAGGAACGTGTAGGCCATGCCGCCCCCGATGATGAGTGCATCGACCTTGTCCATCAGGTTCTTGATGACGGGAATTTTGTCGCTAACCTTTGCGCCGCCGAGGATGGCGACGAAAGGCTTTTCGGGATGCTGAAGGGCCTTGCCCAGGTATTCCAGCTCTTTTTCCATCAGCAGCCCGGCCGCGGCCTTCTGCATGAATTTAGTCATGCCGACGGTTGAGGCATGCGCACGGTGCGCGGTTCCGAAAGCATCGTTCACGTAGAAGTCAGCAAGGTGGGAGAGTTTCTTGGAGAACGCTTCGTCGTTGGCTTCCTCTTCGGCATAGAAGCGGAGGTTTTCGAGCAGCAGGGTCTGGCCTTTTTCAAGTTTTCCGGCCATCTCTTCGGCCTCGGGGCCAACGCAATCGGGACAGAAGCCTACGTTTTCGCCGCGCGCCAGCTCTTTATCGAGCAGCATTCGCAACCGCTCGGCGACGGGCTTGAGGCTCATCTTGGGATTCGGTTTGCCTTTCGGGCGGCCGAGATGCGAAGCAAGAATCAAGCGCGCGCCGTGACGCAGCGCGTACTCGACGGTCGGCAGCGTTTCGCGGATGCGGGTGTCATCCATGACGCGGCCGTCTTCGAGCGGCACGTTGAAGTCGACGCGCATGAAGACACGATGATCGTTCAGAGGTAAATCACGAATCGATAACTTGGACATTGGCTGGTCCTCGTTGAAGTGCAGCGCCGTGGTCCCAGATACTGTGGGTCGTTTTTCGGCAAGGAGCAGAGCCTCCCTGCGGCAGGACCACAGCGCTACCGATGGCCGATGATTACAGTCCCTTGGAGCCGATGTAGTTGATCAGGTCGCGGACACGGCATGAGTATCCCCACTCATTGTCGTACCACGAGATCACTTTCACGCAGTTGCCACCGACCACCAGGGTCATGGGCGCATCGACGATCGAAGAGCGTGAGTCTCCTTTGAAGTCGCTGGAAACGAGTTCGTTCTCTTCGTAGCCGAGATATCCCTTGAGTGGTCCAGCTTCTGCTGCTTTCTTGAGGGCCGCGTTCACTTCTTCCTTGGAAGTCTTGTTTTCGACGAGCGCCACCAGGTCGACGACCGAAACGTTCGGCGTCGGAACGCGCATAGCGAATCCATCGAGCTTGCCAGCGAGCTCCGGAATCACAAGCTTCAGGGCTTTGGCTGCGCCGGTAGAGGTCGGGATCATGCTGATCGCGGCGGCACGCGCGCGGCGCAGATCCTTGTGCGGGAAGTCGAGGATCACCTGATCGTTCGTGTAAGAGTGGATGGTGGTCATCGTCCCGCTGACGATCTTGAAATTGTCGTTGACGACTTTGGCGATGGGCGCCAGGCAGTTCGTCGTGCAAGAAGCGTTCGAGATGATGTGATGCTTCGCCGGATCATATTTCTCATGGTTTACGCCGAGCACGAGCGTGACGTCTTCGTTCTTTGCCGGCGCCGAGATGATGACCTTTTTCACCGGGCCGCGAAGGTGTTTCTTCGCATCTTCCGCCTTGGTGAAGCGTCCAGTCGACTCGATGACAACCTGCGCTCCGACCGACTCCCAGGGCAGTTTAGCCGGGTCTTTTTCCGCGAAGACTTTGATGGTGCGGCCATCGATCGAAATGCTGTCGGCTCCCGCACTGATCTTGTTGGGCAGGTTGCCGAGGATCGAATCGTACTTCAGCAGGTGGGCCAGGGTCTTCGGATCGGTCAAGTCGTTGACGGCGACGAACTCGAGGTTGGAATCGTTGAGGGAAGCGCGCAACACGTTGCGGCCGATGCGTCCGAAGCCATTAATACCTACTTTAATTGCCATTGCTCCTCCGTAAAGTTATGAGGGACTCCCCAGAGATTTGCTGGAGGGTTTCAGTAAACCTTTGATGGTAACAGGCGAAGCGACTTAGCGTAAATGATGGAGCGCACAATCCACTTGTGATCTACGAACGCGAGCGTGTACCTGCGGCGTCTGATCTTCAGAACGAGATTTCGACATACACATTCTTGGGTCCTGCCATGAATGGCAAGCGTGCGAGCCAGTATTTCGTGCGGATCAACTGGCGCGCGCGCGCCCAATCTTGCTCAGGCAGGACGCGGGCGCGACCGGGAAATTCGTGGCCCGTGACCTTGCCGCGGATCGTCGAAGGCGCGACTTTCACGACCGCATTTGCCCGGATGCGTTTGACCTTACCGGAGTCTGCACGAGTCATCACGTAGAGCTTTTCGTTTTCTTCGGCGAACCAGACCGGGGTTTGCACCGCCACACCGTTCTTGCGATAGGTGGCGAGGCTCACGTATTTCTGATTATGGATTTCGCTGGGGACCGATGTGGTCATATATGGATTTTCCGAACCTCCCACACGTAGCTGATGAGCAAGGTTCCATATCGGACTCGGAAATTGCCCGCAGTGCGGCCATTGTGTTACAAGCCCTACATGCGGAAATGGATGCGCGATCGCCTGAAGCGCCGCAAGAAGCCTCAAGAGACCAAACCTGCGGAGGCGGGGCAGGCTCCGCTCCAGCCCGCGTATTTCGATTCGAACGAGCCTTCTCACGATGAGGCGCAAGCCTCAGAGCCAGAATCGGTGATAGACGCGGAACAGGCAAAGGAATCGGACTCGACGCAGGCATCCGAATCTCATGAAGCCGGGGAAGAATCGGGAGCAGGCGAAACCGCGCAGGCGGGGGCCTCGGGGAGTGCCGCTCCCAAGCGTCGGCGAAGAGGAAGAGGAGGCCGTGGACGTGGAAGGAAAGGGTCCGCGCGAGCGCCGGTTGCTGTGCCCTCTGCCGAGGCGACAGTACCTGCGGTCGAGCCGAGTGAAACGCCAGGTGTTCCCGCGGTATCGACACCCGCTGAAGTGATTCCGGTGGCGCCGCCGCGACCGCCGAAAGGGTCGGTGATTCTGGCGATTGGACTGCCGGGATCGGGGAAGAGTTCCTGGTTCAAACGGAACAACATCACTCCGCTCTCGAGCGACATGCTGCGAATGCTGCTATTCGACGATGCGCAAGAGCAGCGCTTCCAGGATCTGGTGTTTTCGAATTTACGGTCGATGCTGAAGGCGCGGCTGATCGCGCGCCGTCCACTCAATTACGTGGATGCGACCAATCTCACGCCCCACGACCGGCAGAGCTGGATCAAGCTTGCGAAAGATTACGGCTACGAAACGCAGGCGGTTTTCTTTGATGTTCCGGTGGAAGTCTGCATGGAGCGGAATCGCCGCCGCGAGCGAGTGGTGGACGAAGAAATCATGCGAAAAATGGCGGCGAGGCTGAAACCACCGACGTTCGAGGAAGGCTTCTCCAAAGTGACCGTCGTACGCGTAAAGAAGAAGGACGCGGAAGCGAGCTGAGAGGGAAGGGAATTGAAAAAGCAACGCCGCCCTTGCGGGCGGCGTTTTCAGTTTGACTCGACTCCGAGAGTAGCGCCGGCATCTTGCCGGCTGTAACGAGGGCGTCTCGCCCTTGTGGGCAGGCAGGATGCCCGCCGGACAGCCGCCGGGACGACGGCGCTACGATAGCTTAACGATGTCCGCCGGAGTGACCTCCGCCGCCAGCGCTGCTGTGCGAACCGCCACCGCCGCCACCGCCGTGGTATGACGGTGCGCTGCTAGCGCGAGATCCGCCGCCGCCGCCGTAGGAAGGCGATCCGTGATACGACGGCATCGAGCCACCACTGCGGCTGTAGGACGGCGAGCTGTAGCGTGGAGATCCGCCTCCGTAGGCCGGCGATCCACCACGATAGCTCGGCGAGCTGCCAACGTTTCCGCGATACGACGGGGAGGCAGAGCCTCCACCGTAAGTGCCGCGGTAGGACGGGGAGGCAGAGCCTCCACCGTAGGTCCTGCGGTACGAGGGTGCGCTGGTTCCGCGATAACTCGGCGAGCTGTTGTATCCACCGCGCGAAGCGTTGGAGTTGTAGGCGCCACCGTATTGATTGCTGCTCATGCGGCTGTTGTCACCGACGGAGCGAACCGGTCCGGTCGGACGCGGAACGTTCGTGCTCGGGCGATTCGCGGGCGAACCCATGTTCGAATTGCCACGAGCGCCGTTGTTGATCGCGCCGCCACCATTCGAGCCGACGCCTGCTGGCGGACGGGGTACGGATCTCTGTGGCGTTCTGGCGAAACCACCGTTGTTACGGGCGAATCCACCATTGTTCGCGTTCGCTCCAACGTTGCCACGGTTGTTCCCGGCGAAGCCCCCACCTTCACGCCCTCCTGCTGAGAATCCACCGCGAGACGCAGCCGTCGAACCTGACATCGGAGGCCGCGGAATGTTCCGTGCCATCTGCGTTCCGCCAAATCCAGGCCGCTGCCCCACTGATCCTGACGGACCGGTGGCTCCGCGTCCTTCCATCGCGGCGTTGTTCATGCGGGGAGCTCCAGTCGACGCTCCGTTGACCCGGCCAGCGAACGGCTTGTGAACCGCGACTGCCGGACCATGATTGAATCCGCCGCTTGCCCGATTGAATGTCGGACGCATTCCGGAACGAGGCGGCATTGCGGCCTGACGTCCAGCGTTCGGGCCAAGCATCGCACCACGAGCCGGAGTCACATTGACGCGACCCATCGGAGCGTTCGCGAGTTGCCGGCCAGTCACACGTACCGGGCTTCCATGAATCGGGACGCCGTTTGCCAGCGTGCGGCCCGACACCGCAGTGAAGCCACGCATGTTCGCGTAGTGGAATCCACCTTCGCCGAAGCGGGTTGGCGGATGTCCCCAGTAGCGATTGATGTTGTTGATCCGCGTGTTGTAGATATTCACGCTGCGGAAATATCCAAAGCCGGCGTGATACCACGGATAAAATGGCTCACCAAAGCCCAGCGGACACCAACCGAAACCTCCACCGAAACCGAACCCCAAGTTAACGCCCCATCCAGGTCCACCGAACCACGCGACCAGAGCAGGTGCGTAGAACGGACGCGCATAGATCGGTCCGGGCGACCAGCCCCAATATCCGCCGGTGTAGACCCAGCGTCCGTAGTGGAACGGTGCATAACCCCACGAAGCATCGTCAACCCATGTCCAGCCCCAAGGTTCAACCCAGGCCCAGTGTCCGTACTGATACGGAGCCCATCCCGGAGCAACGGCGGTGGGAACCCACACCGGGCCGTAGGGAGGAATTTCGCGCCACGCGCCGTTTTCATCCAGGTCTTCGTAACCTGGCGTTCCGGGTGCTACGTAGCGGGCGGAGATGGAAGTGTCTTCGCGCTTGTCGCGGACTGCACACCAACCGTCGAAACCGTCGTAAGGCGGAGCTTCGGCAACGTTGTGCGTCAGAGAAACGCCATCGGTGAAGCGCACTTGCTGATCGGATTTCACGCGAACTGCCGGACCTTGTCCGGTGGCGTCACCTTCACCTTTGCGGACGGTCACAACCGTCGCGTCGCCGTTCGGATCGACGTCGAAGCGATAGTCGCCAGACTTCTGCACGGTGAACGCCATGTTCGGAGTATCGACTTCGTACATCTCGCCTTCGAACAAATGGCGCACGTGCAGGTTCAATGTTCCCTGATGAAGCTCAACTTGAACGGAATTGTCTCCGACATTCGTGAGCGTAAGACTCGTCTCGTCACCCATCCGCAGGATGCCGGTGCCAGAGTTCAGTTCTGCACGGGCTTCTTTATCAGTCCAGATGTTGTCGGCGTTGGTCAGCGGACGATTCAGCGATCCGGCAACCCAGTCGCCCGTGCCCTGAGGCTGAAACGACACGGAGCCCGACATGTACTGCAGACGCACAGCGCGTCCTGGAGGATCTCTGCGCGTGACACCGTTATTCTGCGCCGTGCTTGGCGGCGGCGGAGCGGCATTACTGGGCTCCGCGGAATCATCTTCGTAAGGGCTCGGTTCCTGTGCTTGCACCTGATCGTTCGGTGAGTAGGTGCCCGGATCCTGCTCCTGCGCGCGCGCGAAAGCTGCCGTCAGCGTAAGCAGGACGAACATCGCGAGTATGGCGCGCTTCATGTTTTTCATGGCCTGAGCTCCTTGAGAATCCCGGAATGGCTCATCCGGTTCTCAGAGGGCTCTCACGTCAGTAGCGGTGGCGCGGGAGCCCCATACTTCCTTTGCCACAGATGTAAACCCGGGTTTTGTCGCTAAGTTTCGCGGAATAATGGAGTTGGGCCGGATGCGGGCTTCGGTGGCGGGGTTGCCTCAGGAGGTCGAGTTGAGCAGGTTACCAACCAGCAGCTAACTACTTTAAATGCTTGAGCATATCCTTGAATTCGGATGTTCCGGATGACCTTAGTGCTTCGTAGATCATCATTTCGGTGGAAGAGATCACGGCACCGGCGGCACGCATGCGATCAAGGCCGATTTTCCAGTTCAATTCGGTGCGGGAGCTGACGGCGTCGGCAGCTACGTGAACCAGATATCCCTCGCGCAAAGCAGCCAGTGCAGTTTGCGCCACACAGATATGGGTCTCCATCCCGCAGAGTAATACAGTGTTGCGATTTCCGGGGACGCGCTTCAGCGCGGAGCAGAAAACGTCGCTGCCGAAACAAGAGAAGGCGGTTTTTTCCAAGGGCTCCACATCAGGAAGCATGGAGGCGATTTCGGGGATCGTGTTACCGAGGCCCTTCGAATATTGCGTACTCATCAGCGTGGGCATTTTGAGGATGCCGGCCAGGCGGATCAGCAACTGCGCGTTTCGCACCAGGCGTTCTTTTTCCAAGATCGGCGGCAGGAGTTTTTCTTGGACGTCGATCACGATGAGTGCACAGCGATCGGGATCGAGCGGGCGGCGGGCGATCTCCGCGTAGTCCATGGTTTCGGGAGTCACGCTGCCGAGCATTTTCATAGAAACTCCTTCTGCGAAAGGCTTGCCTGGATTTTAGCGCGCCGGATCGAGCAAGGAGAGTACCTTGCTTCGATCACGATGATTGACCGAACCGAGGAATCGCCCATAGAATCGAGATGCGAACCATCGTTCGCGTTCAACACGCGCTGCCCCCTCGTTCAACGGCAGGACAGCTGACTCTGGATCAGCATATCGGGGTTCGAATCCCTGGGGGGCAGCCAAAT
>Ga0126381_100003106_pt1 | contig 18098 bp, 4 predicted proteins | sample PanSoiMetPlot_28_FD_96465 | JGI IMG/M metagenome (GOLD analysis project Ga0126381, IMG submission 96465) | Tropical forest soil microbial communities from Panama - MetaG Plot_28 | ecosystem: Environmental > Terrestrial > Soil > Tropical forest > Bulk soil | place: Panama | collected 2016-02-17 | reverse complement strand
TTGCCTGGCCCTGGAGGCAGCGCACTGAGTGCGCATCCTTCACCGCGACCTGAAACCCCAGAATGTGATGCGGGAAGAGGATACGGGGCGCGTGGAGGTGATGGCCTTCGGGCCCGCGCGCGTGATCGACACCACCGATGGAATGACGCAGACCGGTGCGCTTGTGGGCACAATCGACTACAAGTCGCCTGAGCCGGCGCTCGGTAAGGACCTGGACCAGCGGTCGGACATTTTCAGGTTGGGGCTGATGGGCTACGAGATGCTGACTGGTTCAATGCCTTTTCGGGCCGAGAGCATGGTTGCTAGTTTGCTCAAGCGCACACAGCAACGCGCTGTGCCGTTGTCGGACGTCGACAAAAATATCCCGGGCACTTTGAGCAATATCATCGCCAAGTGTCTTGAGAAGGACCCTGCAAACCGGTATCAGAGAGCCGAAGAACTGGAGGCAGATCTTCGCGCCTGGAAGGAGGGAGGACGGGGTCGAAGAATCTCGGCTTCTTCAGGGCGGCTGATGATGAATCGGATCCGGGAGCTTCCATGGCTGCGCCTTGCGATGGTGGGCATCCTGATTGCGGCAATCGCTGCCGGAGGTTCCTGGTTCATCGTTGGCAGGCAAAAGGCTACGAAGACGGTCACGCATGGCCCGGTATCGGTGCTGGTTGGCGATTTCACGAATCACACCGGTGACCCGCTTCTGGATAACACACTGGAGCCGATGCTCGGTGTTGCTTTGGAAGGCGCCAGCTTCATTAATGCCTATAGCCGCTTTGACGCACGCAAACAAGCCCAGAAACTCCCGCATCCGACGGACAAGCTCGACGAGCAATCGGCGCGCCTGATTGCCGTCAACCAGGGCGTCAACACGGTGATTACCGGCGAAATCAACCTGCGAGGCGACGAGTACGAGATATCGGCGATTGCTCTGGATGCTGTGAGCGGGAAGGTGCTGGCCACATCGGAGGTGCAGGTGGCCAACAAGCAGGATATTGTCAGCATCCTCCCCAAACTCGCCGCTCCCCTGCGCAAGGCTTTGGGTGATACTACACCTCCCTCGGTGCAGTTCGATCAAGTCAGCGGAGGATTCAGCGCCGCTTCGCTCGAGGCTGTTCATGAAGACGCTCTCGGCGTTGAGCAGCAGTTCGCGGGCAAGTTCCAGGAAGCGTTCGATTCGTTCCAGAGAGCTGCGCAGATGGATCCAAAGTTCGCACGTGCGTACACCGGAATGGCGGCGATGGCTCAGAATCTGGGCCGGTCGGGGGACGCCGTCAAGTACATGAAGTTGGCCATGGAACACGTGGACACAATGACCGAGAGGGAGCGCTACCGCGACCGTGGCCTGTACTATCTGACCACAGGCGATTGGCAGAACTGCGTTCAGGAATACACACAGCTCGTCACTCGCTACCCGGCAGATCGCGTCGGTCAGAACAATCTAGCCACCTGCTACACATCACTGCGCAACGCGCCTAAGGCGCTGGAAGCGGCTCGGAACGCGGTTGCGATCGTGCCCAAAGGTGTGGGACAGAGGCAGAACCTGGCATTCATTAGCGCGTTTGCCGGAGATTTTGCGGCCAGCGAAAATGAAGCCCACACCGCACTGTCGATCAATCCTTCGGCCGCGCAGACATATCTGGTCCTCGCCGAAGCACAGCTCGGACAGGGACAGCTCGATCAGGCCGCTAGATCATACCGCCAGCTTGGCAGCTATGGTCCGCTGGCCCAATCTACCGCGACTGCCGGGCTGGCAGATCTCGCCGCTTACCAGGGGAAGTACAAGGATGCAGAGCACATTCTCGCTGATGGGGCCGCAGCCGATGTGGCGGCCAAGATGAGCGACAATGCAGCGAGAAAGTACGTGGCGCTTGGCAACATCGAGAAGATCGAAGGAAACCACTCGGCCGCGCTCTCAGACGTTGACAAGGCATTGAAGATCAGCCAATCCACGCAGATCGAATTCCTGGCAGCGAGCACCTATGCTGATGCCGGAGAATTCGCCAAGGCGGAAAAGCTTGCGTCGAGTCTGTCTTCCGCGTTATCCGGCGAGTCCCAGGCTTACGGGAAGATCGTCGACGGGATGATCGCGCTAAAACGCAAGGACACAAATCAGGCAGTCAGGCAGATTGCCGCCGCGAACGCCCTCCTCGACACCTGGATCGGACACTTCGAACTCGGGCAGGCTTATATGGAAGCGGGAGCGTTTCCTCAAGCTGACTCGGAGTTCGATCAATGCACCAAGCGGCGCGGCGAGGCCATCGAGTTGTTTATGGATAACGTGCCGACCTATGCTTATTTCCCGCCGGTGTATTACTCCCAGGGGCGCACGCGGGAAGCAATGAAGAGCGAAGGGTTCGCGGACTTCTACAAGACCTATCTCCGCATTCGTGGGCAATCGACAGATGATCCTCTGGCAGCAGATGCCCGGCATCGTCTCGGCCAATGAACTGCGGGAAGGATCTACATCCTTCCCATGGCACGATGTTTCTCGTCCCGTGATTTGATCAGGGCTGTCCGGTCCCGGTCAAATACACAGTTTGCGGGCTATTGTTCGCGTTATCGTTGATCACGATCTTTGCCGATTCAGACGTAGTGAAGCCGGGCTTGAACGTCACGTTGATTGTGCAACTGGATGTCAAACCTGCTGTAGTCCTGGGACAGTTGTCGGACTCCGTAAAGTCGGTTGAATTGGCTCCCGAGACTGTGATGCTCGAGATTGTGAAGGCACTCGAGTAGTTGTTCGTCAAGACAGCCACCAGGGCGCTGCTGGCCTGCCCCACCATCTGATTTCCGAAGCTCAAGCTACTCGGCGAAACGCTGACTTGCGCCACGGTGGGCACGACGCCGGAGACCGCGCTGAAATAACCGTCTGTTGCGCCGAAGGTCGCATCTTGTTTGTAGGATTCCGGCGTGCCTGCGGGATCGGTCCCGTTGGCATCGGCCGAACCATCTTCGGCGTTCACACCCAGGACGTTGTTATTGGCGGCGGTCGCGTACGCCTGGTTGAATTGCGTGTAGACTTCGGCATTCCACTGCCACTGCAGAGTCACTCCAGGCGTGTCCGACGAGAAGGACGCAGACCACGTCACGTTCTGAATGCCCGCCGGAAACGCGACGGGTACCGGGAAGGCGACGCCGCTTACAAACGTGTTCCCTGTCAGCTTCGAGTCGGCAACACTCGTGCTCCAGCGATTGTTGTTCAAATCGTAGGTTGTGGCTGTGATTCCCGACGCAGCGTTCAGTGTCAATACAGCGTTTGGCACCGGCAGATTGTATTGAACGCCGTTGGCGCTGAAGCTGATGCTGCCGTTGGTGAAGTAGAGCTTTGTTTGCTGATTCGCCGGCAGGCCCTTTACGTTGTTTACAACGGCGGTAAACCAGATGGTATTTCCCTGCTGGATGTTGGGGAGCGTGTTGTCATAGTGAATCGATGTACTCCCGCTGCTGGTTACCGTACTCCCGATGATCGATCCAAAGAAATCAGTTCCGCCCGTCAAGTTCACCAAAGCGTTTGGAGCATACACGGTGGCATAAGCATTTGCTCCTCCCGCCAGGTTCAATCCTTGCGAGCCTCCGTAGGTGAACTGTAGATTGCCTGGAATTCCAGTCGGATTCTCCACGCCTCCCTGGGCGAGGTCCAACGGCAGATTGCCGCCGATAAGAGACGCGCCAGCCAGATGCACGATGACGGGGCCCGAATCCACGTGCAGAAGGCTGCCGCCGTCCATCTTCAAGCTATTGAAGTTGTAGTTTCCTTTGCTCAGGTGAACGATTGTGCCGCCTCCCGCCGACACATTCCCGTAGGAGCCCGGCGCCAGGCTGACGGCCTTGCTCCCGACGCTACTGCATCCGGACATTCCGGTGGGACATGAGCCGTTGATGCTCTGACTCGTTGTGGGCGGGGCAGGATTAGGCGCGGAAGGCGCAGGGTAGTTGACGGGACCATTGAGGGCGACGAGACCGCCGGCGACGCTTGGGCCACCATTGGTGGTGAGCCCGGTGACCGAACTCGCGCTGCATTTTCCTGTGGTCAGAGCGTCCACCGCTGCGGTGCCGTAAATGGTGGCCCCACCGCTGACGGTCACGTTGCCGTCGGTGCCGACATTACCGCCGCTATTCTGCTTCGAGGAAGCATAGCCTTCCAAAGAATTGAAACTGTTGATGCTCGCGGCGCCGCTGAGCGTAATCGCGCCACAACTGTTCGCGTTTGCGAATATCGCATCTGTGAAGACAGAAGTTCCGGCAATCGTACTCAAGCCGGAACCGCTGAGGGCCACGAACTGTTGTGCGCTAGCCTGACCGTCATCGTTATCCGTGATCTGCAATGTGGCCGTCTCTACACCTGTGTCGGACGGAGTGAATGTCACGGTGATGGCGCAACTGTTGCTGCCGCTGTTGTAATCGAGGCTTGAGAGGCAGTTATCGGTTTCGGCAAAGTCTCGAGCATTCGGACCGGTGAAGGAGAATCTGCCGCTGCCAAGGGTCAGAGCGGAATCCCCTGTGTTCGACAGCGTGATGGTCATGCCGCTGCTGGTTTTGCCAACGCTGGTATTGCCGAACGAGAGCAATGCAGGAGTCAGGGTGACGATCGGCACCGGCGTCACCGTCTGTGTCAATCCAGTGGTCGTGCTTCCGCTCTGGCTGCTTGGAGAATAGTTGCCGAGACCATCGCCATTGCCGATTCCCGCATCACCGCTGTAGCTCACCGTGATGGCGTCTGCGCCCGCCGGAAGGCTTGCGGTAGAGATCGCGGCCTGGCTCGGGCACGGCGAGGTTCCACAAGGCGCCGCGACCAAGGTCCCGGTTCCAATTTGCGTGCCGTTACTGAAGAACGTGACGCTGCCGGTTGGTGCTGCCCCAAGGCTCGACGGGGAGTTGTCGACGACCGTCGCCGTGAATGTCACCAGCTGCATGTAGTTGGATTGGTCGCTCGGGGAAGAAGACATCACAGTGGTGGCTGTGGTGGCGGGGTTCACGACCACGCTGCCAGGCAGGTAGAGGAAATCGTAATTCGCCGCTGCCAATGAGCCGGTCGACACCGTGATCGGATAAGTGCCGGCATTGCTCATTGAAGTGGCTGTCGTTGTCAGCACGGGCGTGCCGCTCACCGCCGAGGCGAGCGAGTCTCCATTGACCAGGGGGCCGAAAGTGTAAGTTAGTGCCGGAACCTGCTGCCCGTACGAAATCGTAACGGGGTTCGCAGCCACCGTGAGTACCGCAGGGTAAACGGTGAACGACTGCGTCACCAAAGCGGCGCTGTACGTGCTGTTAGCCGGCGCTGACGCCGTGATTCTGCACAGGCCGGCACCGGTCGCCGCGCCGCTTGCCGCGTTGGTCGTAGCACCCACCGTGCACGGTCCGCCTGCGGGCACAGAGAAGCTGACAGGCTGTCCGGAGCTGGATGTCGCACTTACCGAAAATCCGCTGCCATACTGTACGTTCGGTAGGGATCCAAAGCTGATGGTCTGCGATTGCGTGGTGGAACCCGGGGGCAGGATCGCGAACGTCCCAGAGACAGGACTGGCCGCATTGTAGGCGGTCGCGCCCGTTGCCACCGTGGTGCTGTTGCCCGCCTGTGACGCGGTGATGGTGCAGCTTCCGGTGCCGTTCAGGGTCACGATCGCCGAGGAAACGCCGTTCGCCGTGTTGATCGACGGACTGCCTGCGGAGCACGAGCCCGTCGCACTGAAGCTGACCAGCAGCCCGTTGGCAACACCGCTCGATTCAGCAGTCGCCGAGACCGTAAGTGGCGAACTTGTCAGCAATACCGAACTCGGCAACGAGCCAAGAACGATCGTCTGGTTCACTGTGAGCACTGCTGGCGGAGACGGTCCGCTCTGGCGCGGCGTCGAACCGGTTGTATCCGGAACAATCGTGGTCGAAATTGTGTAGACCAGCGTTCCAACGGGTGGGTTCGTATCGGTAAATGTCGTCGCCGGTGCGCTTCCATTCACGCCGCTGACGCTGCCAATGACCACCGGCGGCGCGCCATTCACGCTGCGAGAAATCGTGTAGGTCTGAACCACTCCGAAGGCCGGCGCCAGCCAATCGACCTGGACGCTGCCTGTCGGGGTAATTGTGTAAGTTGGTGAAGTCGGGTGACGAACAATAGAGTTGGCTGTTTCGTATGTCAACTCGGTAGGAGCGCCACCACTGCCCAGCGCGACGGTTCCACCACTGCCCAGCGCGACGGTTCCACCGCTGCCGAGCGTAATGTTTCCACCGCTGCCCATAGCGACCACTCCACCGCTGCCCAGCGTGATATTTCCGCCGCTGCCCAGCGTGATATTTCCGCCGCTGCCCAAGGTGATGTTTCCGCCGCTGCCCAGCGTGACCGTGCCGCCACTGCCCAGCGTGACCGTGCCCCCGCTGCTGCCCAGAGTGATGGTACCGCCGCCGCTTGGAAGGGTGTAGCTGCCTCCCGAAGAAGGAATCGTCACCGAACCGCCACTGCCCAGCGTTATGGTTCCACCGCTGCCGAGGACAACCAGGCCGCCACTGCCCAGGGTGATAGTGCCGCCGCTCCCCATGGCGATGGTGCCGCCGCTGCCCAGAGTCACTGTGCCGCCGCTGCCCAGCGTGACATTGCCGCCACTGCCCAGGGTTATGTTGCCGCCGCTGCCCAGAGTCACCGTGCCGCCGCTGCCCAGAGTCACGTTGCCGCCGCTACCGAGCGTGACATTGCCGCCACTGCCGAGAGTGATGGTCCCGCCACTGCCCAGGGTCACGTTGCCGCCGCTGCCCAACGTGACATTGCCGCCGCTGCCCAGCGTGATGGTGCCACCGCTGCCCAGAGTCACGTTGCCGCCGCTGCCCAGAGTCACATTGCCGCCGCTGCCCATGGCGATGGTGCCGCCACTGCCTAGCGTGACATTGCCGCCACTGCCTAGGGTGATGGTCCCGCCGCTGCCCAGCGTGATGGTCCCGCCACTGTTGGGGATTGAGTAGCTCCCCCCTGTGGAGGGTATCGTCACGGAACCGCCGCTGCCCAGGGCAATGGTGCCGCCGCTACCCAGCGTGACATTGCCGCCGCTGCCAAGGGTGACGGTGCCGCCGCTGCCCAGCGTGATGGTGCCGCCACTGCCCAGAGTCACGTTGCCGCCGCTGCCTAGGGTCACTGTGCCGCCGCTGCCGAGAGCGATGGTGCCGCCACTGCCTAGTGTCACATTACCGCCGCTGCCAAGGGTGACGGTGCCGCCGCTGCCGAGAGCGATGGTGCCGCCGCTGCCCAGCGTCACGTTGCCGCCGCTGCCCAGAGTTACTGTGCCACCGCTGCCCAAGGCCACGGTGCCGCCGGCGTTCAACGATACGTTTCCGCCCGGCGCAATATTCAGCGGTGTTAGTGAAGTGCCAAAGGAAAGCAGGCCAGCCATGGATGCAAATTCGCTGCCTGTGGCGCCCACTTGACGCAGGTCGAGGTTCGCCGCGTCGTTGTATCCGCGCAAGGTCGAATACGGGAGGGGATCGTAGGGAATGCTGCCGTTCGGCGGCACGCCATCGAAGGTGACGTTCTGCCCGTTCGACCACAGCGGCGTGGGCGGAGTGGTGCCGACAACGGATCCATCGACGCGATAGCCCGTATCGCCGGTGAGAGGCGTGCCGTCGCAATGAAACGTGGCCTGACTTGCCGTCGAGCTCGGCTGCGTGGGGGTGTACCAGGACGAAGTTGGGAAGGTCGCCGCGTGGCTGGAAGTGTCGGTGAGCGAATTCACCCCACCCAAAGAAGACTGGACGAGGGTCTGCAGGGTCTGGTTGGAATACGCAACGGCTCCGTTTGGGCCAACTCCATCGAGTTGGAACAGATAATTCATCGAGCTCTGATAATTCGGCTTGCAGTTCTCTTCGAAGGTCGGGAGGTAACTGGGTAGGTTGTCATAGTAGAGGCCGCCGTGGCTCAGGGCGAGCGTGTGGCCGATCTCATGGAACAGCGTGCCGGCAATGACGTTGGCGCGCCTGCTCATATCCTGCTTCGGATCCGTCTCCCAAAGTCCCAGCGTGACCGCGGAATCGGAGCCGCCCAGATCGGAGTACCCGGAGATGCTGGTAACCGTGCCTGAGGTGAGGCCAATCTCCGGCTCCGGCATCGTGTTGTTCGGATAACTCCAGTTGGGAACCGTCGGAGTCGCGACGGTGATGTGCTGCGAGTCAGCGCAAGACGTTGTGTTGTAAGCCCCATTCAGGAACGGATTTCCAAGCACCCCGGAGATCGTGATGCGGCTTGGGCAATAGTTAATATTCATGGTCCCATCGCTCCGTCGCTGGGGCCCTCGATCGGTCGTGGTGATCGTCGTTACGAAATTGTTTACGGAAATCGCGGTCAAGGTCTGGTACCGAGTGTTCCAGGCTGGTATGGCGAGCGAGTGTCCGAACAGGACATAGTGATAGCTGTCCTTCTGCCCGTACGGGAAGCGAGGCGAACAATCGCCGCCCGCCGCGCAGGAAGCGAGGTTCTTCGGCCAGATCTTCGAGAATTCCAGACTGTTCTTCCAGCCCACGACTCCGGGCTCGTTGGGGAATTGGCACAATTGCGGCGGATTAACGGAAGTGTTGTCTGTGCAAATGCCTTCAGCCACCGCATTTCCAATTTCAAGATGCAGCACGACGCCATCCGCGGCGAATGCATTCTTGACCATCGCCAGCGGATCGTTGCCGTTGGAGTCGGGTGCGGGGAACAGGTTCTCCTGAGTGGGATCGCACGAGCCGTTTGCGAGCACAGCGCCGCACATGTAATCCAGCTGAACAAAGAGGTCCTTTTCGCCGTGCACCGCGCCGGGAAGCGGCACCCAGGCTCCGGTCTTCACGTCGTAATAGCCGGGCGATCCCGCGTAGAAATCGGCCGCCCCTGGGCCGCCCTTCCAGGCGTCCAGAATGGCGTCGTTATCGCTGTTGGTCACGGGCATGCTTAGAATCACCGCGGCATATGCGGTTCCGGCGTTCAGCGGCGCACTGTATTGGCTCGCGTGTGCGGCGAGGGAAACCGAAGTCGGGATGTTGTTCCAGCTGCCGGCGGCGTAAGACAGGGTCGTACTTTCCCCGGTCGCTCCGCCCACCGCATCATAGAAGCCCAGCATGTTCTGGCTCGTAGGGCCGGCCGGCACGGCCGAACCGTCGTAAATAACGACCGACTTGAGCGGGAAGTTCGGAGAAAGGACACGGTAGAGGACCACCAGGCTTGCGCCTTCGGTGAGGGGGAACCCGCTTCCTCCGCTGTCAGGCAGAGAGACTGTGAAAGCGCCCGAACCGGTGCGTACTCCGCTTCCATTCGCCGCCACCGGGAAGTATGAATTGACGTCAGCGCGATATACGCGAAGCGTCCCGCTCAACGCGCCATCGGTAAATGGTATGTCGCTCCCGATCTGCTGTCCGGTTATCGGGTATCCGAGGAAGGTCCCCGTGTTGCCCGAAGGCAACTGCGAATTCTCCAGCGTCTCCCAGTACAGTAAACCATCGACGATGTCGGCTCCGTCGGGAACGCCCTGGCTGCCGGGACTCGTTGTGCTGTCGGGGATGGTGATGGTTCCGGTGGCCTTCCCGCCCACGCCGGTTCCACGCAGAGTGACGCCCGCGGAGGCATAGTCGCCGGTGACGAACAGGTTATTCAGAAGCGAGAGCGGGTTGGGCGTTTGCGGCGGCGCCTGCCCCGTTGAGACCAGCAGGCGGACCGCCGATCCGGGATTGACGACTGTTCCGGCGGCAGGATTCGACGCGATCACACTGCCCGACGGTATAACGCTGCTCGCGGCGGTACTCACTGTACCTGTTGCCAGGCCTGTACCCGTGATGGAGGACGTCGCCGCAGCTTGCGTGAGGCCCACCACGTTAGGGACCTGCACGCCCACAGCCTGTCCGTTCAGGCCGCCGCTGCCGCTGAGATTGATGGTTTGCAGGCTGACCGCCTGGGAGAGGTTCATCGTGTCGTCACTGAAAGACTGCGAACCCGCCTGATAGCCAGTGCTCTGCGGAATAAAGCCGAAGTTCTCAAAGCAGGTTGCGCCTGGAATGAGCGTGAACCCGCTGCCGCAGGTGGAGAGTAGGGAGAAGCTGGCGCCGGCCACTGTGGTAGCCGTCCCGCTCAGCGGCTGGTTGCCGACATTCTGCAGGGTCACCACCTGCGGGCTGTCCGTGCTCGTGGCTCCCACATTGGTCAGGGCAAAGCTCAAGGATGGCGGCAGGGACCGAGTGACTTCGAAAACCTGGTTCGTCGTGACGTTATCGAAGAAGAGATTACCCGCTGCGTCCACTTTGACTGCAACTGTGTAGACCCCGTTGACCAGCACGACCTGGCAGGCGCTGTTGTTGCAGCCGGCGGGAACTTCGACGATCTGACCGAGCCCCTGGTCGGCGACAAAGACGTCACCGGCTGCATCCACTGCGACGTCATCCGGCTCGTTCCATCCAGTTCCAATGTGTTTCACGCAACTGTTCGTCGTGCATCCGGGTGGAACCTCTGCCACAGTTTTCAGGCCAAGATCAGCGATAAAAAGATCGCCGGCAGCATCAGTGGTCAGATCAACCGGGTCCGAACAGCCTGGGGCGTTGCCACATCCTGTCGGGTTGTACACGATGGTCTGCGGGCCTCCATTGGCAGGCACCTCTGCGACCTTACCGTCAAGGTAATCGCTGACGAACAAATTGCCGGCTCCATCGACGGCGACTCCCAACTCACTTTGCAAACCGAGCGGGTTGGGCACGAATTGTTGACAAGCGCTAGTGGTGCAGCCGGCCGGGATCTCCACGACCTGATTCCCGTTGTCCGCAATGAAGAGATTGCCCGCACCGTCCTCCGCCATACCCTGGGGTAACGAAAGCCCGGAGGCGGGCACTGTCGTCACGCTGCCGTTCTGTGAAACCTTCAACACTCGTTGATTGTCGCCATCGGCGATGAACAGATTACCGGCAGCGTCTGCCAGAAGGCCGTTCGGGTAATGCAACGACGTGCCCGTGTGGACTTGAACTCTCGCGCCCGGACTAAAGACAGCCAGCGGAGCCTGGCCAACTCCGTAGATCAGCGTGGAAGCGACCAGGGCCCCGCTGTTGTCGAACAATTTCACCGCCCCGAGACGCAATCCGGCCGCGAGCGGGGTAAAGGTGACATTGACGTTGCAGGAGTTGCCGCCGGAAATCGTGCCAGTGCAGGTACTGCCACTGCCGAGCGCAAAATCGAGACCGTTGGCGCCCTGCGTGACCACTTGAATCGCACCCATGATCGTGGTTGTGGGAATGTTGTACGTGAGCGTAGTCGCGCTGGTGCATGGCGCCGGAGTGTTTTGTCCGACCGGGCAGACGTTGAGGTTTCCAAAGTTCTGCTGGCCGAAACTGGCGGTCACATTCTCCGGCCCGCTCATCGCCACGTCGCATTGCGGGCTGGTCCCTGAGCTCGCGCACGCGCCGCCCCACCCCAGGAATATCGATCCTGAGGCCGCGCTCGCCGTCAGAGTGACGGGTGAGTTGGCCGGATAAGTCGAAGAACAGGTTCCAGTGACGGTTCCACCAGCGTCGCTGCAGCTAATCACTCCGTCGCCGGAAGTCACTGTGCCGGTGCCTGACCCAACACCTGTCACCGTCAGGGTGTAGCTGGTCACGGTGCCCGTTCCCGTGACCTGGAGCGGGATCGTCTGCGTTGAGGGACTGCCATTCAGAGAGTTGTCGCTCACGGGCACAGTACCGGTCAGCGCACCGACATTCGTTGGCTGGGCGTAGATGTCCAAAACGCAGGTTGCGGCCGGAGCCAACGAAATCTCATTGACGCTGGTGCAAGTGGAGTTGATCAGGTCGTTGCCAAAGTTCGTGTTCGATGGCGATCCAACGGTGCCTGTCAACGTCTGGTTGCCGATGTTTTGAATCGTGACTCCGAGGTCCGTGCTTCGCCCGCCCACATTGACCGGGCCAAAGTTCCACGATGGGCCCTGCGAGCGGCTGACCTCATACACCTGCTGATTGCCCTGATCTCCGATGTAGACATCGCCCGCCCCATCTACGGTCACGCCGCTGGGGAAACCCAGCCCGCTGCCAACCGTGAACTGGGCGCCCCCCGGCGTAACCCCCACCACGCGGCTGTTTCCAGCGTCCGCGATGATGACATCGCCGGCTGCATCCACCGCCAGATCGTATGCTCGACTCAGCCCAGAGGAGAGAACAGTCGTTTGCACGCCGCCGGATGAATACTCCAATACCCTCGACGGAATCGCAGGCTGCGCCAACTGGTCGCCATCCGCGACGAAGACATCGCCCGCCGCATCCACCGCCACGCCCCAGGGTAGCTGCAGGCCCGTGAAGGGAACCGTTGTCTGAACCCCACCAGGCGTTACTTCCACCACTCGCTTGTTGTTTTGGTCCCCGATAAAGACATCGCCCACTGCATCAAGTGCAATCCCGATCGGGAAACTTAGTCCGCTGCCCAACGTAGTCTGAACACCGTTGGGGGCGAGTTTGACCGCATACGGGAGATAAAGGTCGACGATGAAGAGATTGCCCGCTCCATCGACGGCCACGCCGATTGGTGCTGGGTTTTGCGACGGGGCGGAGGTGTATGAGCTTAAAACCGTCGTCTGAACGCCGCCGGGCGTGACTTTTACAACAAAGCCTGCCCTATTCCCGCTGCCGTAATTCGCGATATAGCGATTGCCCGCTCCATCAAGCGCCATACCCACGGGATAATTCAGGCTGCTGGTGGGCAGCGTGGTTTGAGGGGCCGGGCTGAATGCAGCCAGCGGCCCCTGGCCAATGCCGTAGATCGCCGTGGATACGAGCAGATTGCCCAAATTGTCCACGAGATTCACCGCCCCCAGGCGGAGGCCAGGCGCGATTGGGGCGAAGGTGACGTTCACCGTGCAGAAGCTCCCGGCACTGACACTGCCGGTGCAGGTGCTGCCGCTCGCCAGCGTGAAATCAAGGCCGGATGTGCCTTGCGTCACCACCTGGGGCGTGCCGAACGTGGTGGCCGTCGAAACGCTATATGTCAACGTCAGGGTATTGCTGCACGGCGCCGGTGAGGTTGTTCCAGACGGGCAAACATTGATGTTGCCGAAGTTCTGCCGGGTTCCCCACTCCCATGTGTCGTAGAAGGTTGTGGAGGAACTTCCAGTGCTGTTGAACCCGCCGAACAGAATCACCTGACCTTGGGCGGCATCGTAGGTCGTCGCGTTTGGAACTTCGCGCGCATATAAAGCGGTCGGAGAGCTGACTTGCTCAATCCAAGTGGTCCCATTCCACACCCAGGTGTCGTTCAGATAGTTGCCGCCGCTGTCGATTCCTCCGAACATGACCACCTGGCCCAGCGCCGCATCGTAGGCCATGCCCTGCAGGTCGCGCGCGCTAGGGCTGGTCTGTGGAGACTGCTGCGTCCAATTGGTCCCATCCCATGTCCACGTCTCGTTAAGATAGTTACCGTGTATGTCCTGTCCTCCGAACATAACCACCTGGCTATGCGCCGCGTCGTAGACCATCGAGTAGGCATAGCGCGCGGAGGGGCTGTTCGCAGGGTTCGCCTGGCTCCAGGTGGTCCCGTGCCATATCCATGTGTCGTTCGACGCGAGCCCATTCACGAGGCCCCCGAACATCACGTCATTGCCATGTGCCGCGTCGTAGACCATGGCCATGTTGGAACGGGCAGGTGGAATGGTTGTAGGATTCGCCTGAGTCCACGTCGCCCCGTTCCACAGCCACGTATCGTTGGTCCAGCTATTGGCGGTGAGGCGTCCTCCAAACAGCACCACCTGACCCTGCGCTGCATCGTAGGTCATCCCGAAAGCACTCCGAGCGGCGGGACTGCTTGAGGGGTTCGCCTGGGTCCAGGTCGTCCCGTTCCACAGCCACGTATCGTTCAAAAAGCCGCTTACGCCGTAACCTCCGAACAGCACCGCTTGAGCATGCACCGGATCGTACGTGAGGCCATGGAGATAGCGCGCGGGCGGCGCCGTCACGGGCGAGAGTTGATTCCAAACCGGTGCGAGACTTTGTGCCTGAGCAGAGCGGGAAAAACTGCCGGACACTAAGAGGAACACTGCAGAAACAAAGCTGACTGCGCTGCTGGCGATGACGCGCCGGGCCGTTCTTGTGGCGGCGTTCGAATTCTGTTTGCTTTGGGTCTGGGAAGAAATCGGGCCTAAGGCCGAGGGCGAGCCAGCACGCAGATGGGTCATTAATCCAGGTCTCCTGGGATCGCGATTGCCTGCAACACGGGTTTGGCGTTTCAATGCGGGATCTGAAGCACAAAAATGTTTTGTAACTGCCGACTTCTTGGGAGAGGCCTTAAGTCACCGTCTCGGCACACTACTTCCGCATATCGTCGAGATGCAAAAATCAAAGTGCCATTGGGGGAATGGCTTCAACCCGCGGCTCTTTGGCCGACATTGTGGACCACAAATCGGCCGTAGTTCGGGAGAGAAGCCTCTTAAGGGTCGGTAATTCACAATGAGCAATAAGGACGGGGCTTGTCAAGGCATCTGTCACTGAATCGAGCTGAAATTCATCTGTCTATCACGGAAATCCGAGCATGAAATTTGACACACATAAAACGTGTTTCAAAGCGATGGTCAATTTTTTGCAAGAATTACGGCTGAAGGAGCACTCCCACGGACGCAGCCTTGCCCGGTTTGGCCTCGGGCGAGCGATACCGCACGCAGGGAACGCAGCCTGACTTCGAGCTTTTGATGTCTTGCAACTTAGTCGTCGCGGATTAAGGATCGCACAGAATAGAATCTGCACAATGCCCGTACAAGTAACAGTGCCGACCTTGCAGTATGGCGATTTCGACGGAGAACACAGTCTCGAGATTCGTAGTGAATGCACGACTATCGGCAGGTCCGCCGATCAGGATCTGGTCCTGAAAGAAGCATTCGCCTCCCGCCGCCACGCGACTATTACCAGGCAGAACAAGGATTTTGAACTCATCGACCAGGACAGCTCTCATGGTACCTACCTGAACGGTAAACGCATTGATCGGGCGAAACTGCGCTCCGGCGACACGCTCCAGTTCGGCTCGATCGACGCCGCCTGCTTCCGTTTCAGGCTTCCCGAGACGGGAAGTATGTCGGGAATCCGGGCAAACGAATTGCTGAGTGCGCTCTCCCGGTTTGATCCAATAACCGGGGACGCCCCGCGTCCGGCGCACGAAATCGGGAGGCTCGGTTTCCTGCTCGATGCCGCCCGACAGCTCAACTCCGGAGGCGCGATCAACGACATCATTCATGCGCTCCTCACGCTCTCGATGCAACTCACCGGAACCGAGCGCGGCTTCGTCTTCCTCTCGAAAGAGGGCGAATTTCACTTGGCTCTGGGGCTCCGCTCAGACGAAACCTTGATCGAAGAGGATTCTTCGGTATCGCGGCGAGCCATACAAAAGGCCGTTGAGAACGATTCGAGATTCTACTTAAGCGATACTCTCAGGGATGACAGCGCCTCTCAGTGGGCAAGCGTCATGGCCAACTCAATTCGCAGCATTTACTGCATTCCTCTTCGCAAACACATTTCACCGACGGAGCCACACCGACTTCTTGGGGTTTTGTACCTTGACGCCCAGATTGGCACCAAAAGCCTGGGTGACATCGATCATGAGGTACTGGATAACCTTGCAACTGAGGCTTCTACGCTCCTTCACAACGCGCTGCTCGCTGATACCGAATTGAAAGCCCGCCAAGCCGAGGAAGAACTTGCGATCGCCGCTTCCATCCACTCGGGACTGATGTCGATCACCCTTCCCTGCCTCGACTACGCCGAATTCCGTGCACTCACGATCCCTTGCCACGCCATCGGCGGAGATTTTTACGATGTAATTCCATTGCCCGACTGTGTTTGCATCGCAATCGCTGATGTCTCCGACAAAGGTGTTCCAGCCTCCATCGTGGCCGCGACCTTGCAGGGAATCATCCACGCGCTCATGCTCACGGGCCGGTCCCTGCCCGAAACTGCAGTTCTCATTAATAATTTCCTCTGCGCTCGCCAAGTTGGGAAATACGCCACCATGGTCCTTCTGAAGGTTTTCCCTAACGGATGCGTAGAATTTGTGAATTGCGGACATGTTCCACCCCTCCTCATTAGCCCCGAAGGCAAAGTGACCGAGCTTGAAGCCGCAAACCTCATTGTAGGCATCATCGAACAGGCAACTTACTCAGCTTCACAAATCAAGTTGCAGCCCGGCGACCGCATTTTGTTGGCGACCGATGGCATCACTGAAATTGAGGATAGAACGGGCGAACTGATCAGCGTTGATGGACTCATTGCACTCGCACACCTGCCAACCCTCGACGAAATCCTGCATAGACTCCGCGAGATCCAGGCCACTCCTGAGGCCCGGGACGACTGGACGCTTCTCGATATTCGCTATACGGGCAGATAGATTGACAGACTAATGAGAGAGAATGCAGACAATTCTCGCTGGCTCCAATGGCAATTAGACGGCGTCGCGTTGGGCCCGGGCGCCGCGGATCTTGCTGAGAAATCGTCGAGCTAATTCGCGGATGCGATAATCTTGGTGACGCACCAAAGCTTCGCTGGGCAATAGCTCTCCACCTACCCCAATCGCGGTTGCACCAGCGAGGATATAGTCAAATGCTGTCAGCTGATTCACCCCGCCGGAGACGATAAGTGGAATCTGTGGCAGCGGCACTTTGAGGGAGCGGACATAGTGCGCGCCTCCGGCGGCAACTGCGGGGAATATCTTTACGAAATCTGCACCAGCCTTCCATGCTGCAATAACCTCCGTTGGCGTCAAAGCTCCGGGAAAAACCACTACGCCCGCCTTCTTTGCGTATGCGACGACCTCAGGAACAAAACCCGTACTGGTCAAGAACCTGGCTCCGGCATCGACGCAGCGTCGTGCATGTTCTTCATCAAGGACGGTCCCGGCGCCGACGATGAGATCCGGATGACGGCTGGCCAGTTCCCCGATCACTTCGGGCGCCTCGGGTAAAGTCAACGGGATCTCAGTCACCGGGACGCCTGCTGCGTAAAGAGTCTCTACCGCAAACCGTGCATGTTCCGGCGAATGCACCCGCACACTGGCGACAATCCCGATTTCTTCAATCCTTGTCTTGACATCTTTCTGATTCATCTGATCTCCGAAGGTCTACTCGCTCACCCATTCCGGTTCCGGAGCTGGCAAAACGTCATCCTTTCCGGCAATCCAGACATAGAGTGTGGGAAGCAGGAATATGCTCATCAGCAAAATCAAGCTCAGCCCACCCACGATCACGATAGCAAAGGGTCGTTGCGAGTCGGATCCGATGGCGTGAGACAACGCTGCAGGGATCAAGCCCAGCGTCGCAACCGACATGGTAATCATGATGGGACGCAGGCGAAGCACGGCGCCCTCGACTGCAGCCTCCTTCACCGTGAACCCATGGACGCGTAATTGATTGATGTACTCAAGCATGATTACGCCCGTTTGCACTGACACACCGAACAGGGCCAACATTCCGATCGCTGCCGACACACTGAAGTTGGTTTGCGTAACGTACAGCGCAATCAGCCCGCCCAGGGGCGCCAGAAGCTCATTCGCCATAATGAGCAGAGCCCACTTAAAAGAACGAAACATGAGATAGAGGATCATGAAGATGAGCGCGATCGTGATGGGGGTAATGATTGCGAGCCGGGCATCGGCGCGCTGCTTGCTTTTGTACTCTCCGGCCCATTCGGTGTGGTAGCCCACGGGTAGCGTCACTCGATCGTGCACCTTCTTGATGGCTTCTTCAACGGTTGAGCCTAAGTCGCGGCCCCGGACGCTGTATTTAATTGCGATGTATCGCGATTGGCCCTCCCGATAGATCTCCTCCGCTCCGTCGTCAGTGGATACCTTGGTCAATTGGGCGAGGGAAACACGCTGCCCGGAAGGTGCAAGCATTCGGATTCTTTCAATGGCTTCGCGCGTGTTGCGATATTTTTCCTGATAGCGGAGTACGACATCGTAGCGGGCTTCGCCCTGCAGTAATTGAGTGAGGGCATTTCCGCCCACCGCTGTTTGAATGGCGTCCTGAACATCCGCTACGTTGATGCCGTAGCGCGCGCATGCCGCACGGTCCACTTCAAACGTCAGATTCGGTTGTCCAATGATGCGGAACAATCCCAGATCCGCCACACCCGGAACCTGGCTCATGACCGAAACGATC
>Ga0126381_100003104_pt1 | contig 18101 bp, 14 predicted proteins | sample PanSoiMetPlot_28_FD_96465 | JGI IMG/M metagenome (GOLD analysis project Ga0126381, IMG submission 96465) | Tropical forest soil microbial communities from Panama - MetaG Plot_28 | ecosystem: Environmental > Terrestrial > Soil > Tropical forest > Bulk soil | place: Panama | collected 2016-02-17 | reverse complement strand
CATGAACTCGACGTCCCTGACGAATCTGGACCAGCATCGCTTTGAGCAGATTCCGCTGGATCAGATCGACATCGCCGCCACTGAGCAGTTCAATCATGCTCGCGGAGTCGAGTTTCGGGTTCCGGACAGCACGCGCGACTAAAGCGCCTATTCGGATTCGCATTGCGGACCGGATTGCCGGCCCCGATACAGCGCCGAGAGTGTCGTGTAGCTGCAGAGTCGAAATCAGGCAGCTACTGGCTTGCCACCGCTCGCAATTAGTTCTGCGGCACCACTTCCAAGAATCCGTCTCCCTCCGTTGATTGGATCCAGTGGCGAATCTGACAGCATCTTCAGTGAGATCGGGGTCAAAGTGCCCGACAGCGGGGACCGAAATGCTTAATTCGCGGGTACATATCGTCTCCATCTTCGTCCAAGCAGGTTTCCAAAATCGCTTTCAAAAGAAGATAGTCGCCTGCTTGCGTCTTCGAAACGCTGCTAACATCGATGATCCATTTCAGGTCTCAATCGCCGTCAAGTGAAATGGCACTTGGTCGGGCTGAATGCTCATGCCTTGAAAGTATCCCTCACAGCTGGTGCCCCAATGATCGATCAGTCGTCGGATGCGGTCGATTGCGTTGCACCCGGCACGCTTTCCGATTTGGAGCTTTGCAGCGACTCTGAGTCCAACGCGTGCTCATGCTTGTAGTGTTCGACCGGCATCTTGCCGTCCCACCATGCCCAGTTCATCGGATAGACATCGGGGTCGCCGATGACCTGGTAGAAGTGCCACACCACGATGGCCAGCGTGGCCAGGATTGCCTCGTAGAAGTGCACCGCAGTGGCGACGTCGACCCACCAGCGTGCCAGCAGGTTGCCCGTCCAGACCTTGGCCCACATCATCACACCTGTAAGGCCCATAAGACCGGTACCCCACACGAGAGCCCAGTACTCAGCCTTCTCGCCGTATGTGAACCGGCCGAACTGCGGCTTCTTCTTGCTGAGACGGAGATAGTAGAGCATAACCCCGACAGCGTCTTTCAGATCTTTCGGGCGGGGTGCAATATCGCGGATGAGGCGATGACCTTCGTGCGCGATCGCAAGATAAAAGACATGGTAGAAGCCCGTAACGATCAGCACGACCCCGGCGACCCGATGGACAATACTGCGGACATGCTCCCCCATGCCGAGCGCTTCGGCAAACCAAGAGTCGGGAAATTTCAGTGCGAATCCCGTGCAGACGAGCACGATGAAGCTGGTGAGCAGGACAAGGTGCTGCCAGCGCAAGTTGTTGGACATGCGCTGCATCTTCGGATTTTGCATGCTGCGGCGGGCGATGGCCTTGCTGCGCCAGATGATGAAGTTGTGCACAAACATGGCGCCGATGATTCCAAAGATGAGGATCATGTATATGATCCGCACCCAGCGCGTGATGATGGAGCCGATGTCGCTGGGGTGTACGCCGTCCGCCAGGTGCACAGGAGTCAGCGTGAACTTCTGCGTGGCTCCCTTGTGACACTCGCCGCATGTGGCGCTGAGGTTGGCGCGATTGATTGTTGAATGGGGATCGCCGGAGGGTAGGATGTTGTGCACGCCGTGACAGCTTGAGCAATTGGCCACAACGACGGATCCACCCTCGGCAGCGAGCCCGTGATAGCTGTCCATGTATGTGGAGACACGGTTGCCGGGAACGCCGAACTCGCTGAAGAGACGGACGCCCTCGTGGCAGCGGGCACAGGTGTCGCGAGACAGGTTCTGCTCGGCAACGGGCGAGTTGGGATCCCTGTGCGACTTGATCGAGTGAATGCCGTGGCAATCCGTGCAGACGGGCGAGAGGCTGTTGCCGCGTGCGATGGCCTGGCCATGAATGCTTGCATTAAATGTGTTTTGAATGTCTGTGTGACACTGTCCGCAGGTGGCCGGAACGTTGAACTGGTAGATCGGCGACTGGGGATCGGTGGGCGGAAGAATCTGATGCGCGCCGTGACAATCGGTGCAGACGGCGGCTTTCATTGAACCGTTCTCAACAGCGCGGCCGTGCACACTCTCCTGGTAGGAGATGAAGGGTTGCGCGCTGACGCCATTTGATTCCATCAGGAACTTCTGGCCGTGGCAGCGTCCGCATGTGGCAGGAATGTGTGCGTGATTAACAGGCGAATCGGGGGCGCCACCGGCGAGCACCTCATGGGCGCTGCCGTGACAGTTCTGGCAATCGGCGGCGATCTTGCCGCCGGAAACGATCTTCGCATGCGTGCTGTGCGTGTAGGCGTTCTTCGCGTCTGCGTGGCAGTCAGCGCATAGGACCTTTTGCGGGGGGTCATGCGCGAGGCTCTTGACGTCCTTGTGGCAGTCTACGCAAGCGAGCTTCATGGACCCGTGAATGGAGTGTTTGAGTTTCTTTGCGTCGACGTAGAGCGAGATAGACTTGCCGTTTACTTCGGTGGTGAGCGTTGCGTCGCCATGGCAGGAGAAGCAGTCTAGGTCTTTCAGCTTGTGTTGGGCGCGAGTAGGGAGGGCCGAGCCCAGCAGAAAGAACACGAACGTACAGAGCAGTGTTCCGCTGGAAATTCTCACGGCTAAGAGGAGACGCTTGCTTTGCCTAGGGCGCCGTGACAGGAGTCACAGACGGTTGCGAAACGAATCACAGTGAACATTTCGGTTGGAGGCACGGGGGTTCGCGAACGTCAATGAAATGCAGGGCATTGAATCGTTGCCGTCGTCAGTTTGTATCTAACGGCGGGCCGGTGTCGCGCTCATCGGGCCAATCCGCTCTTGCAGAGCGGCGCGCCTTGAGCTGCAGCAGAAATGAAACTGCAGGTTCCTCCGCACGCTGCTCTCAGTCGGAATGACAGCCTTTATCTGGTACTTCTCTGCTCAGTCGAAATACGCGGTCAATGTGAGCACGAGCAGCGTGACGCCAATGAAGATCGCTGTAAAGCCGACGACACGCGAGAAGTTGACGAACCATTTTGAAGGCGCTTCGCCGAGGCGCTCCTGCGCCTTGGCTTCGCGCAACATGCGCGCGTATTCCTGCGGCCGCTTGTGCTGGAATTCCTGTTCGCTTTCGACGCCGGTGAAGATCACCATGTCCATCGGGAAGCTGTCAGGCCGAAGGTGCGTGTTGACGAAGTGAATCGAGAAGATGAAGAGAATCGCGAGCAGGCCTTCTTCGCTGTGAATCACGAGTGCTGCGTTGAGCGCCCAGCCCGGCAGGAACCGCGCAAAGAATGGCGCGAACCACATGGCATATCCGGAGAAGCCAATCACGATCATGCCCCAGAAGACGGCCCAGTAATCGAATTTTTCCCAGTAGGCGTAGCGTTCAAATTGCGGTTTGGGGCCGAGGCCAATGAACCACCGGATGTGCCCGAGGAGATCCTTGACGTCTTTCCAGTTCGCAACCATCGAGGTTGCGCCCCAGAAGATTCCCTTCTCGCGGCGGTAGAGGCCACGGACGAAGATCTCTCTGACGTGAAGCAAAAAGGCGATTGTGAGCGCCAGCGCGCAGAACTTGTGAAAGAAGAGAATCGCGCCAAAGCCACCGACGGCCCCGGCAAGGCCGCGCGCCCAGATGCTCTCGCTGAAGCGCAGCGGCAGGCCTGTCCCGGCGAGGCCGAGAAATGTGCCGGACAAGACGGCATGCAGATAACGCTGCTCGCGTGTGAAGCGCTGGAAGTAGCGCCCGGTTGTGGGTGCAGGTGCCCCGGTCTGCTCCGGTGCCTGTGCCAGCTCAGTCATGATCGCCTCCATTTGCCGACTTTCTCCTGACCTGGTCGTATCGGGAACGAATCAGCCACAGAATTGTGTGAATCACAAAGAATGTAAGAACGCTGATTAGCAGCAGGTTCATGAACAGACGCACGTAGTAAAGGGCCGGATTGAGCTTGCGATCGTGTGCGTTGGCGTGGGGCTGATACTGAACGAAGCTGAGGTTTGCGCCAGCGTGGCACTTGCCACAGGTCTTGACGAGATTTGCCTTGGCGATGGTTGATCGTGAATCTGCGGCCGGATAGATCTCGTGTGCTCCGTGACAATCCCAGCAACGGGCCGTCTCAACGTATCCGCCAAGAGATCCAAGCTGGGAATGGAAAGTGTCACGGTAGGTGGAAAGCTTTTCTTTGTGGCATGAGCCGCAGATCGGGGTGGACTGCGTGCGGAATTCCGACTCGGTGGGCTGCAGAATTGCGTGAGCCGTGTGACAGTCCGTGCAAACCGGAGCCTTCAGGTTGCCCGCGGCAACAGCGTGGCCGTGCGAGCCGCCCTGGTAGTCGTCCTTGATCTTCGCGTGACACGTACCGCAGGTGTCCGGGACGTTGGCCTTGAAGGTGGGGCTGGCCGGATCTTTGTGGCTCAGGATGTGGTGCGATCCGTGGCAGCTCTTGCAGTTGGCTGCCACGAGAAGACCTTCTTTACTGAGCGCGAAGCCGTGGATCGAGTCCACGTAGTGCGGATAGACGCTCGGCAGTCCCTTCTTTGTGGCCTTCGCGCCATCGCTATGGCACTGGCCGCAGGTCTTGGGCACATTGAGGGGATAAACGGCCGAACGTGCATCCGTCTTAGGAAAGATCTCGTGGGCATTGCCGTGGCAGCTTGTACACGGATGGTCCTTTGAAGACGAATGAACACTGCCCTGCAGACTCTCGGCTTCGCTGGAGTGGCAGGTCTTGCAGTCGACCGGCGCGATGTGAACGGGATGGGAATATTCCTTGATGTCGGCGTGGCAGTTATTGCACTGAAGGCTGCCATGGACGCTCTTGCTGAACTGGTCGCCATCGACTGCGATGCTGTGGCCAGCGGCATCGGTCATGGTCTTGTCGCTGTGGCAGGAGAGGCAATCAGTCTGGCCTGCGAGGCAGCACGGAACGACAAGCAGTGCATACCCCAGGAGGCCGACCGCAGTTGCCTTGTGATTTCGAATTTGCCGGGTCAGATTGGCCAGCCGTTGGAACGGACCGGCAACCATGGAGATCAAGAATGCAGCGAAACGTGCAGCTCTAGTCATGCGGGCCGTCTTTCCTTCACGCCGCGTGCGCGATGGCTCTCGCACGTGACTTCCCCGCAACGGATTTCTCCGCCTGGCACGAAGACCTTTGCGGGAGCAACATTGCAGGAGACTCCTTTGCAAGGAACGGCCGCAGTGATAGTTATCACGTTCTGTTGTGCTATTTGAACAGGTAAGTTTTTCCGCGAGCGATGCGAACTGCTTCACTTCCGAAGTGATGACGGCATGTCCAATGCTGATTTCATAATGGTCTGAGAAGAAGAGCTGCATCCCTCTGGGGCTGAAGCCCTGATCATTCTTGCGGGGCTGCCACGAGCAAACTCGTGCTCTGTTACAAAGCGCGTCTCCGATTGGCTCCCTCAGCAAGATGTGAAGTCGCAACCCTTTTAGAAAGCCACTTATGAGACTAGCTAGCTAGGTCTAGTAAATGCCCGGCAGGAGCCGCCAGGTGTGGGTGCAATAAGCTTCGTATTCTGCGCCAAAGTGTGAGCGCAAGAGCCGCTCTTCGGCGCGAATCCTTCCGACAAGCGGGACGAGCAGGAGTCCAGCAATCGCGACTCCTGACCAGCCACGAAACACGAGTCCCCAACCCAGCATGTTGATGAGCATTCCCAGATAACTTGGGTTACGCACCAGCCCGTAGATGCCGTGCGTCTCGAGAGTGTGCCCCGGCTGGATCGCGACCAGTCCGCTGAACCGCGTGCCGAGGACAAACACCGGCCATAACCGCAGGCCGCCACCGAATGCGTAGAGCGCGATGCCCACCCAGCGTGTTTTCTCGCCGTCGATGGTCCATATACCCATGCGATCGGTGTACGGCGGCACAACGGCGCTGAGGAGCGCAATCACACTGAATGCGGTGAAGACCCAGCGGTTGCTGCGGTCCTCCTTCTGACCGGAACTGAGATTGCCGCTTGTGAAAGGGGCCACCATCATCAGGCCGATCGTGATCACCGCCAAAGCAACCAGTGCTGGATGGCTGAAGAATGCCTTCCATCCGCCGAAGGCAATGATTGAGAGCCCGAACTGGACCACAGCCGTAACCAAGCCGATGGCAAACACTTTTACCGGAGCAGCCACTGCAGCGCCTCCTCGGATGGGTTTCATCGTACTCGGCGTGGATTTTATCGCGGTGACCGTGCGCACGGTGGAAGGGGTCAGGAGTCAGGAGTGGTGGCTTTGCCTTCGAGCTCCGTGAGTGGCCAGGATGCTAAAGGTGTAGATGCGGACGAAAGTGGGCTACGATGGAGTTATGCCGAGCGAGGAACCCTCCTCCACCGTCCACGCCGAGGCTGCCAGCGCTTACAGCCCAAATCCGATTGTGCTTGCGCGCCAGCGCCTGATAGTTGCCCTCGACGTGCCGGATGCCCGGTCTGCCATGCGGCTGGTCGCCGAACTGGAAGGCACCTGCAACTGGTTCAAGGTCGGTCTGGAGTTGTTCGTTGCCGAGGGACCCGCCGTACTGGAGCCCATCATCCGTCGCGGACACAACGTCTTCCTGGATCTGAAGCTGCACGATATTCCCAACACCGTTGTCGGAGCAGTGAAGTCGGCAGCAGGACTTGGGGTGCGGATGCTGACGGTCCACGCGGGCGGCGGCCCGGCGATGCTGCAGGCGGCAAAGGCTGCCCTCGCGGGAATTGCCCATCCGCCCGAGTTGCTGGCCGTTACGGTGCTTACCAGCGTGGATGGAGCTCAGTTGCGCGCGACGGGCGTCGAGCGGGATCCGTCCGGGCAGGTTGAGGTGCTTGCGAAGATGAGCAGCGAGGCAGGCATCCGGGGATTTGTTTGCTCACCGCAGGAAGTGGTGGCGGTTCGGACGCTAACGGGGCCTGAAGCTGTGCTTGTTGTTCCGGGCATCCGCCCGGCGGGGGCTGCGATCGGAGACCAGAAGCGAGTGGCCGGTCCGGCGGAGACCCTCCGGCTGGGGGCCAGCTACCTGGTCGTGGGAAGGCCCATCACGCAGGCGACCAATAGAGCGGAAGCGGCTGCGGCGATTCTGGAAGAGATGGCCGAATCGCTTTAACCACACCAGCGACGTTGACCTGTCGCCGGGGTCCCCGCAGGCCGTGTTGCGTTCCCACCCATGCTCACTCATCCGGCGCCGTATGCCTCATATCCGGTTCTTGTCCATCGGCTCGGGCTTTTGCTCCACGCTTGCTTTCAGAAATCACCTCACGATGATCCCCTGGCCTTCGCTATCACTTCTCCTCTAACAGGATGTGAAGAGGACTTACACCTCCTAGTGAGTGCGCAATCGGCATAAGGGGGAGAGTCACCCCTCCTCCCCTGCCACACCACCCGGCATGCGGGTCCGCACCGGGCGGTTCAAGAAGTTGAGGTCAAGAGAGTCGGGGGATTCCCAGCCTGTCCGCCCATCTGAGATCAAGAACCTTGTGGAGAAGCATCCCGCTGTTGTGCCACCAGCGGCGGATATTGCGAGCCACTAGTTGCGCAGTTTCCTTGGAAGCTCCTCGCGCGATCAGTTCCCGATAAGCGATCTTTCCACGTTTCCAGTGCTTGAGTTGGATGGCTCGCATCCGATGACGGATCCATTGGTCTAGTTCCCGCCAGACCTTGGGAGTTTGCGCCAACCGGAAGTAAGCTTTCCAGCCCAGTACATAGATTCGCAGTTGTTTGACCACTGTTTCGAGACCGTACCCGCCACTGCGGCGAGTCAGTTCCCGTACCCGATGTTTGAACTTCAACACTGCTTTATCAGCCACGCGGCGTTTGATGATGCGACCGGGACCTACCCAGAAGCTGTAGCCGAGGAACTTGCGCTGGAACACACTGGCGACCGTGCTCTTGGTCGAGTTAACCGTGAGCCGCAGCCGCTCGTATAGCTTCAGCAGCAGAGCCATCACTCGCTGGCCAGCGCGACGGCTGCGAACATATATGTTCGCGTCGTCGGCATAGCGCACGAAGCAGTGGCCCCTTCGCTCCAGTTCCTTGTCCACTTCGTCCAGCAGCACGTTGGCCAGCAACGGAGAGAGCGGACCGCCTTGCGGCGTCCCCTGCTCCCGCTCCTGCACCACGCCATCCACCATGATCCCGCTGTTCAGATAGGCCCGGATCAGCCGGATCACTCCGCTATCTCCGATCTTCTTCTGCAGCCGATCGATGAGGATGTCGTGGTTGACCCGGTCAAAGAACTTCTCCAGGTCCACGTCGACTACGATCCGTCGACCCGACTGCACATAACTTTGCGCCGCAAGAACGGCATCATGTGCACTTCGGCCCGGACGGAAGCCGTAGCTGTGCTGACTGAAGGTTGGATCAAGCATCGGCTGCAGCACCTGCAGCAGCGCTTGCTGGATCAATCGATCCGTGACCGTCGGGATGCCGAGCTCGCGCTCGCCTCCATCCGGTTTCGGGATCGTTACCCGTCGTACCGGACTAGGCCGATACGTCCCTGCGAACAGCTGTTCACGGATCTGAGGCCACTCGGTTCGCAGTTGTTCCGCAGTCTGGTCGATGGCCAGACCGTCGATACCAGCTGCGCCCTTGTTGGCTCGCACCCGTTTCCATGCTTCCAGCAGGTTCTCTCGTGCCAGCACTGCCCGAAGCAGTCCTGGCCCTGTGCTCTCCGCTTCAGGACGCGGGCCAAGGGTTTCGTCGCTGCCAGACTCCGACACGGCTTCACCGTGTCCCTTGTCGGACCGCCCTGCTTGCGCAGGCATCTGACGCCTTACCCTTCGCATCGCCTTGATGTTAAGCACTCCTTCTCGTTCGGTCCTTCGCCAGAGATTCACTCCCTGACTACTTCGACCTCTGCTGACTCCTCGCTCCGGCTCGACACCGTTGCCCTTTCAGGCATAAGGCGAGGGCTCCCCAGATAAGAACACTTTCCTTCCCTGCACGACCGTCGGATTTACGCCGCTTCGCCTTGATCACCAGAGCTTCGCGAATTTGGGCCCGCTCGCCCTGCTTAGCAGCGCCTTCTATCCACTTTTTGTTCATCGGCCCGCAGTTTCGCTCCACGCTTCCTTCCCACACTCGGTCGCCCTCATGCAGTTGCGCTTCGCTTCGCTTGGGGTGACCTCCTTGCGACGGGACTTTCACCCGCGAGAATGTGCCCATGCTGGGCGTACCCAAATGAAAAGCCCGGCGCTTTGCCGGGCTTCCCAACAGCTGAGACTTCAATCGACACTTTAAAGCTTCTCGTAGAAGTCGCACGCAGAGCAGGAGATGTATATACCTCCAGGCACATTGCGTTCGCGGTCTTTTACACGCTTCACAATGCGGGTCGGCTTGCTGCACTTCGGGCAATCGGTGGACTTCGTCGTGTCCATTGCTTTCTTGCGGTCACCTGTTTTGGCAATCTTGGCCATGTGTGGGTGTTTCTCCTTTAGGAAGTGTCTCTGCACACACGCGCACCCATGCTGCACGCGGCTTCAACGGCGCGGTCGTTACCAGCTCCTGCTTGAAATTGTGGGCGGGAGGCAGCCAGACTCGCTGCGTCTTAGTTTATCAGGAGAACGCAGATCCCTCAGGGTCAAAGCCCCTCCACTTTGAAGGCAAGTTTCGGCACGACTGAAGTCGTGCCCTGTTACAAAACTAGATCCGACGTGGCCGGGGCACCGCAAAAAAGGGCAACTGCAGGTTCCTCCTCTTCCCTCCCTTTCGGCAAGCTCGGGGTCAGGGTCGGCGGCATTGTTGGTGAAATTAAAGTTGATGTTTTTCCAATTCTCAATTCGGGCTTGAACCCGGGGGCGGCTGCAGCGAAGGCTTCTGTGCAGGCGCCGCCGGTGCATCGGTCTGCGTCGGTTTCGATGTTGTGGAAGCCGGAGCACCCGGCGAGCTGGGCTTTACCTGATCCAGTGGATCGGGATTGGTCTGCTGCTCCGTGTTGGGCTTTGCCTGCTGTTCTGTGCCGTCATCGGAGGATTTATGGTCGCGGGGCAGGTTGGTGGCGTCGGGGTAATCGTCGGGCTTTTGCTTCGGGAACTGCACCGGCTTCATGCCGCCGGGCTGATTCTGTTGGGCGTTCTCCGGCAGCTTCTCTCCCGGTCCCACAAGGCTTGGCGGGGCGTCCGGCGACTGGGTTTCCGGATCACGCTGGATGTCACCAACCTTGGCGGTATGAATATGCGGGGGGGCAGCCTCGATGATCGGAGTGCCATCGGTGCGCATCAAGCCATCGACCTCATCCTTGGTAAAGACTTCAGGCGCCTCGCCTACTTTGGCGATTTCGACGCGAATCACCCGATTGCCATTGATCCTCACGAACTCCACGGGCTGAGGAGGCTGGCCATAGATCCACTCCTCGAAGGGCTGCTGGTCATGTACTTCGCGGATTTTGCGCTCGGGCTGACCCTTCGCGAACAGCACCATGTCTGTGCTCATGCCGACCCAGACATTGTGATTGAGGATCGCCTCTTTCAGTTTCGGCGGAAGCGTATCGGTGAAGGCCTGGATCGGCGTCTTCACATCGAAGGAGATCAGGGGCGCGAGAAGCGCCTTCACCTGAGACCCGGTCAGTTCAGGGACGCGGCCCTTGAATGTCAGAGTGAGGCGGGCGCCTGTCGGCTCCTGATCATCGCCCTGCACGACCGGGTTCATTCCGCCGCCGGCGCCGATTTGAACATGCCGGAGGAAACGATGCTTGGCGTCGGGACCGCCGTTCAACATGAAGACGATTTTGTCCTTTTCGATCTTGACGTCAGTGAGTTGCACCGGATCGCCGGGCTTGGCGCAAACGCCGTCCGCTGTAATCATGTCGAGCCAACCCTCGCCGGCTGGGCTCAGCTTTCCGTTGGCCTCCAGCGTCAGGCCCTTGTGACCGCGCGGGAACGGGCGCATCGCAAAGCCCTGTTCCGACTCGAGAACGCGGATCAGCTCGGACCGGGTCTTCGCATCGAGTTCCGTGTTGGAGAGCTGAACTTCAGTGGGCTTGATCTGGGCATAGCGGCGATCCACATTGCCGTTTGAGCTGGTGGCGTTGCCGTGCGTATCGATGGTGATGACTTGCGCGGATACAGGCGTGCCAACGCAGAGCGCGAATGCGCAGACGCCAGCCGCAGTCACCGCTCGATGACGGCAAATGGCTGACAGAGCGCGAGATTGTATCGACTGAGGTGGGAATGCGAGCGGTGGCCGGATCATGGGCTCCTCCCATGGCTGAACCTGACGCTGAGCCAACAGTAGTGCCATTTCACGTGAAAGGTCAAATCGGTGATTCGAACCGGAGTGTGACCCTACTGAGCCGGGACTAAATCAGGGCGTTTCTTCGCGTCTGGCTGGAGATTCTGATGCGGAGTCCGAGTTCCCGGGTGGTGCCGTCGCGGGAAAAATCTGCACAAGTGCGGGTGCGGACTGCGCGATGGATCCCATCGCGGCCTCGTGCTGGCTGCGTGCCGCAACATCGAGGTCGACCGGCATTCCGCCGGGGACGATTACGGGCGCGTTGTAACGAAAGTCGAGATCGCGGGTTACACGGTAAATGATGGGAAATGCAGCGAGAAGAACAATGCAGGCGACCCAACTGGCGTCGAGCCCGAAGCCGCCGCCGGTAAGCCAGAAAGGCCCCATCGGGTTGCCTTCGATGATTGGGGAGTGGCTGCTGGTACCGCTCACGGTGAGACCGAAGATGAGCGCCTGTGAGGCCTTCCAGGCAAAGTTGAGGCCCCAGCTCATCCACAGAGCGCGCGTCCGCAGATAGCAGGTGGTGAGCACGAAGCTGAAGACGACCGAAATGGCGATGCTGGCATTTGTGGCGCCGGGCAGCAGTGCGTGGAGGATGGCGTAAAACACCGCAAAGCCAAACGCTGCGGCAGAGGACCCGACCACCATCGAGAAGCGCTGGAAGCTATAGCCTCGAAATGCGACCTCTTCCGCAAGGGCGAAGAGTGCAAAGTAGGCCAAATCGGCGATGAGCCAGCCCCACGAGGCCCTTTGAGCAGTAAGAATGATCGCAATTCCGCCGATGAGCACCATGGGCAGAACGCAAAGCACGATCGCACCCCAACCGATTGCCGCGCCCAAGGCGGCCTCGCGGGGCCATCCGGTGCGTAACGGCAGGCCTTGAGCAGCAATCGAGTTGGCCTGCCGGTCGAAGAGAGAGCCAAATGCGGCGTAGCCAAGAATGAGGAGAGCGGCAAGCAGAAACTGTTCGACGATGGGCTCCCATGCATCGTTCTGGACTCTGAGAGCGGCGCGATGCGCAAAGGAGCGTGCAACGAAAAAGTAAAGTATGGCAGCGATGAACTCAATGTACGAACGGAGCCTGCTTCCGCCTGCTGTTGCGCTCATCTCCGGCTCCGATCGGAATTTGGCTCCAAGTGCAGGATTGGCATGAACAATGAAACACCTATTCGCGAGGCATCAATCTTCAGAGGCTTTCGATGCACGCAAACTAACCTTCTGTATAGCACTGGGCGATATTCCGGAATTTCTGCTGGCGCGCGGCAACGAGGGTGTCGATCGGCGTAGCCTTCAGTACGGCGAGATGCTTTTTCAGTGCCAAGCCCACGATTCCCGCCCCGGCAGGGTGATCGGTATGGGCGCCTCCCGGAGGCTCGTTGATGATCTCGTCGACACAGCCGAGAGCAGCGACCTCAACGGCGGAGATACGCAATGCTTCGGCCGCCTCCTGCTTGTGCGAAGCGTCCTTCCACATGATGGCAGCGCACGACTCCGGCGTGATGACGAAGTAGAGTGCGTTTTCCAGGATAAGCACGCGGTCGCTCACGGCAAGTGCCAGCGCGCCGCCGGATCCGCCTTCGCCGCTGATGACGGAGATGGTCGGCACGCGCAGGCGCGACATTTCGCGAATATTGCGCGCGATGGCTTCGGCCTGGCCGCGTTCTTCGGCCCCGAGGCCGGGATAAGCGCCGGGCAGGTCGATAAAGCTGATGATCGGGCGGCCAAACTTCTCGGCGATCTTCATGCAGCGAAGCGCCTTGCGGTAGCCCTCGGGATTCGGCATGCCGAAGTTGCGCTTGACGCGCTCCTTGGTGGATCCGCCTTTGCGGTTGCCGATGACCATCACTTCGTCATCGTCGAGGCGAGCCATTCCACAGGCTACGGCTGCATCGTCGCCAAAGGCGCGATCCCCGTGAATCTCGCTGAAATCTGTAAAGATCCGCTCGATGAAGTCCATGGGGTAGGGCCGCTGCGGGTGGCGCGCGGTCTCAATTTTCTTCCACGCAGCTGAATTAGGCTGCGGAGAGTTGGGGGAACCTGATACGTGTTCGCTCATCGCTCATTCGCAGCATGTCAGAGACGAAGCTCTCCTGCACTGCAAGCTGCTGAAAAAGATTCTACGAGGCCGGGCCTGTTCGGACAAACAAGATGAAGTTTCCGGACGACAGAGCCCGAATGTGTGCAATTCATTCTGTCTCATCTTGGGCGAATAGTATAGTTGTCGTCATCCAGGCATTGGTCGTCTGAAAACCAACTCTGAAGAGGAACATGGCCCGTTCTCGTAGAGATTTTCTTGCCTGCGGTGCGCTTGGTGTGCTCGGCGCAGCCCTCGATGCCGCGCAGACTCCGGCGAATCCAAGTAACCAGCAGACGCCGGGTGCGCCGCCGGCGTTCGGTACTGCGATCGCAGTTGGACCCGAAGTGAACGCGGCAACAATCGGCGAAGCCCAGAAGTTGGTGCGGATTGAAATGACGCCGGCAGACCGAGCGCAGGCCGCCGGCAATTGGCGCGAGGCGATGGCTCCTCTGTATGAACGCAGGACCGGCCCGCGGAAGGTGCAGCTGGAAGCAGAAGTTTCTCCGGCATCGGTGTGGAACCCGGTGCTGCCGGGCATTTCCGCTGGAGATTCGGGCACGGAGGGAAATCAATTTCAGCGCAGCGCGGACGCGCATGCACCCTTGCCATCGAATGAAGCGGATATTGCGTTTGCTTCGGTGGCGCAGTTATCGCGATGGATCGAGTCGCGGCAGATCACTTCGGAAAGGCTGACGCAGATTTATCTCGATCGTCTAAAGAGGTTCGATCCGAAGCTGCGATGCGTAATCACTCTGACGAAGGATCATGCTCTGGAGCAGGCGCAGCGCGCGGATGCGGAGATTGCGGCCGGCAAGTACCGTGGACCGCTGCATGGGATTCCGTGGGGTGCAAAGGATCTGCTCGACACGGCCGGGATTCCTACCACTTACGGCGCGGAGCCTTATCGGAACCGCGTTCCGGCGAAGGACAGCGCGGTCGCGGAGCGGCTGAATGCAGCGGGTGCGGTCCTTGTCGCAAAGCTGAGCCTGGGCGCGCTGGCTCTGAACGACGTCTGGTTTGGCGGCCAGACCCTGAATCCCTGGCTGCTGGAAGAGGGATCGTCGGGTTCGAGTGCCGGTCCCGGCGCGGCGGTTGCAGCGGCACTAGTTGCTTTCGCCATCGGAAGCGAGACCCAGGGAAGCATCATCAGTCCTTCGATGCGCTGCGGAGTTACCGGACTGCGGCCTACGTTCGGCCGAGTGCCGCGCACCGGAGCGATGACTCTCTGCTGGTCGCTCGATAAGCTAGGGCCCATGGCGCGCAGTGTCGAAGACACCATGCTGGTGCTCTCCGCTATCTCCGGCCCCGATCCACTAGACGTGGCAAGCGTGCCGAGCACACTTGCCTTCCATGCGAATGCAAGTGTGGCTGGACTGCGCGTCGGGTATTTCCCCGCGTGGATGAAAGAAGCTCCGGCAACCGATGTGGATCGCGCGGCGCTTGAGACGGTGAAGCAGCTGGGCATGAAGCCTGTCGAGATCTCGCTTCCGGACTGGCCCTACGACTCGCTCAACATCATTCTTTTTGCAGAGAGCGCGGCGGCTTTTGAAGAACTGACCTTGAACCATAAGGAGGCCGAGTTGCGTGCGCAGGTTCCGGATGCGTGGCCGAATACATTCCGGCAATCGCGCTTCCTCTCTGCGGTGGACTTCGTACAAGCAGACCGGATGCGGCGCAAGGTTGCAACGGAGATGGCGCGGATTTTCTCGCAAGTAGATGTGCTACTGGCGCCGTCATTGCGCGATGAGATGCTCGTCATTGCAAATTTCACCGGACATCCTTCGCTCACGCTGCGCGCGGGCTTCGTCGAGGTCTCGGAGGCGCGCAGCGACTGGGCTCCAGACCCGAAACACCCGCTGCCGAAGTTCTCGCCGCCACGACGGGTTCCGCATGGGGTAACGCTGATTGGACGGCTCTTCGACGAAGGGACCCTGTGCCAAACCGGCATGGCGCTGGAGAAAGCATTTCGCGTTGTTGGAGAGCGACCGAGCGGCTTCTAGGCGCTGCAGAAGCTTCCCTCAGCGGCTAAAGCCGGTGTTGAACTAATGGCTCTTTTCGGCACGAATGAAAGTCGTGCCCTTTCAAAGCCCCTAGCTTTATCAGGGCCGGTCAGACGGATTGCAGCAGTTTCTCGATGCGGCGGTCGGGAACCAGCCAGATTAGGGCAACCAGCACATAAATGGCTTCCGCAGCCCAGCGATAAACAAAGGCGAGGGGAATGGCGACGGCGTAGAGCAATACTGAAATTACTCCTTTGCGGTCCTTGCCAAGTGCTTTCGCAAGGATCGATTCGTGGCCCTCAACGGCGATCAATGCATGCGCGAGTATCCAGTAGGCCACGCCCGCCATCATCAGAACGAATCCGTACAGGGCGCTTGGCGTTGGACGAAAACTGTTCTCGCCCATCCAGCCCGTAACAAAGGGAAACAGAGACAGCCAGAAGAGCAGATGCAAATTGGCCCAGAGCACGCCGCCCGAGACGCGTTTTGCAGCGTGCAGCATGTGGTGATGATTGTTCCAATAGATTCCGACATAAACAAAGCTCAGAAGATAGGTGAAGAACACCGGCAGCAGTGGTCGTAGGGCGCCGAGCTTGTCGCCGCTGGGAACGTGCAGCTCCAGCACCATGATCGTGATGATGATGGCCAGCACGCCGTCACTAAAGGCCTCGAGCCTCGCTTTATGCATGGTGTTTCCAGTTCGAAGTTCGTAGTTCGAAGTGGAAGAATAAGTATCATTCTTCTGCTTTGCTTTTGGTGCTTTGGCGCCTTGCAGGAGATGATACTCCGGCTTTCTCGATTCGTTCTTTGCGGACCTGCTGGTGGGCCCGCCAGAAGGTCTGCGCGGTCACAGGTCCGAGATCGGGCTTGCTTGCACTTTGATCCTTGTGGAAGACGTGCGCGTAGAGCATCGGTCCAAGCAGCAGCGCCATCGCCGCCTCAAGATCGAGATTCCGCGGAAGGAGTCCGCGGGAGATGCCACGATTCAAAATCTTCTTGAGGCACTGGCGCGGAGGCTCCATAACGCGGTGGCGCCACGCCTTGCCGAACTCCGGGTGCACGGCCGAGTAAGCGATCAGCGACGGCATCATGCGATTGCGGGCAGCCTCGAACTGGTCAGGAGGGTGGCGGGTGAGCACCGTGGTCAGATCGCGCTCTAAGTCGCCGGTGTCTATGTCTTCCGGTTCGCGGTCGAGGCCGTTGAGCATTAGCATGACCTCGAGCAGCAGCGCTTCCTTGTCTGCCCAGTGGTTGTAAATGGTGGCCTTGCTCACGCCCGATGCCTGTGCAATCGCATCCATGCTGGTGGCCTCGATGCCGCGTTCGGCAAACAGACCCGTTGCGGCATCGAGAACCTTCTGGTGAGCTTGGAGACTGCGCGGTCGCACAATCGTTAGGGCCTAGGCTTCAATCTTGGAGAAGCGATACGCCCCAAAGACCAGCAGGATGACCCCTACGACTACGAGCACGATGAAGTCAAGACGCGGATCGAAGGCAGCGTTGGGTGCACCAAGCACATTGCGCATTCCGTCGATGCCATACGACAAAGGATCGGCCCGCGTAACGTACTTCAAGACGTTCTTTGTATCGCTAAGCGGAAACATCGCCCCGGAGAGGAAGTAGATGGGCAGAACAAGAAAGTTCATGATGAGTTGAAAACCTTGCATGTCCTGCAGGCCCGAACCAATGGCCATGCCCAGTGCGGCAAAGAGCAGCGCAATCAGCACCATATACCCAAGAGCGAGGGGGATCGCGGAGAAATGCGGCCGAAAACCCGCGAGCAAGCAGATCACCATGACTAACAGGCCCTGGATGCATGCCACCGTCGCACCACCCAGGGTGCGGCCAGTCATGATCTGGAGGCGCGAAACGGGAGCAACCAGCGTCTCCTTGAGAAAGCCAAACTGGCGATCCCACAGCAGGCCAAGCCCCGAGAAGATGGAGGAGAACAACACGGACATGCCGATCACGCCCGGCGCAATGAACTGAAAATAATCGCCATTGCCGGCGCGCTTAAAGACCGGGCCAAGACCGAAGCCAAGCACCAGCAGATACAGCATCGGCTGGCCCAGCGACGCCACGATCTGCGCGCGCGAGCGGGTGTAGCGCTTCACTTCCCGCAGCCAGAGTATGTAGATTGCGCTCATCGTCTGCCTCCACTCCACATCTTTGCGAACTGCCGCATCGCTGCCGCCGGGTCGGCGCTCTCGTCGCGAATGGTTGAGCCGGTCAGCTTGAGGAATGCATCCTCGAGAGTCTCGGAGCCGGTCTGCTCCTTGATCTGCCGGGGAGTTCCCTGTGTGATGAGTTTGCCGTGATCGATGATACCGATGCGATGGGCGACTCGATCGGCCTCGTCCATATAGTGCGTCGTGAGAAAGACCGTCACACGCTCGGTTTCGTTGACCTTTTTGACGATCGTCCAGAGCTGATTACGGCTCTGCGGGTCGAGGCCTAGCGTAGGCTCGTCGAGAAAGAGGATGTGGGGAGTATGCAGGAAGCCGCGCGCTATCTCGAGGCGGCGCTTCATCCCGCCGGAGAATTTCTTGACCTGGTCCTTGCGGCGTTCCCATAGCTCAAACAGCTTCAGGAACTCTTCGGTTCGCTGCCGGCGGACCTTGTGCGGCACATGGTAGAGGACACCGTGGATCTCCATGTTCTCTTCTGCGCTCAGTTCTCCATCGAGACTCGGATCCTGGAAGACGATGCCGAAGCGTTTGCGAACCTCGTTCTGATGCGTCTGGGGATCGAGACCGTCGAGCGAGATAGCGCCACTGGTTGGACGCAGAAGCGTGGTGAGCATTTTGATGGTGGTAGTCTTCCCTGCCCCGTTGGGTCCAAGGAAGGCGAATATCTCTCCCGCCGGCACATCGAACGAGACATCGTTGACGGCGGT
>Ga0126381_100003103_pt1 | contig 18104 bp, 15 predicted proteins | sample PanSoiMetPlot_28_FD_96465 | JGI IMG/M metagenome (GOLD analysis project Ga0126381, IMG submission 96465) | Tropical forest soil microbial communities from Panama - MetaG Plot_28 | ecosystem: Environmental > Terrestrial > Soil > Tropical forest > Bulk soil | place: Panama | collected 2016-02-17 | reverse complement strand
CGGCGTCCGCGCAATCGGTCGCGGACTTTTACAAGGGTAAGACCATCACAATGGTGGTCGGCTCCGATGTCGGCGGCGGCTATGACCTCACGGCGCGTACCCTGGCGCACCATCTGGCGCGCCATGTCCCGGGTCAGCCGACCATCATCGTGCAAAACAAGCCCGGCGCCAGCTCGATCCTGGCTGCGAACTATGTTTACGAGATCGCGCCCAAGGACGGCTCCGTCATCGCGGCGGTACAGCGTCCGATCCCGTTCCAGACGCTGTTCGGCGGCACCGGTGTCCGCTTCGACGTGCGCAAGATGCAATGGCTCGGCAGCACCACCAACGAGCTTGGCGTCGTGGTGGCCTGGCACGCTGCGCCGCAGCAGACATTTGCCGATCTCTACAAGTCCGAGATGGTGATCGGCGGCACCGGTCCGGCGACCGATCCCGAGCTCTACCCCCGCGCTATGAATCGCGTGCTGGACACCAAATTCCGCATCGTCGGCGGCTATCCGGGGCAGGCGCAGGTCGCGCTGGCGATGGAGCGGGGAGAAATCCAGGGCAGTGGCAACTGGTCGTTCTCCGACATCGAGAAGGGCCATCCGGATTGGATCGCGGAGAAGAAAGTTCGTTTGCTGCTGCAGCTCGGCCTCGCCAAGGGCCGAAGCCCGGCACTACGTGATGTGCCTTTGGTGCTCGATGTCGCCCGCGATGAAGCGGAACGCCAAGTGTTTGAGGTCTTGATGGGCATGAAGGCGCTCGGGCGGCCCTTTTTCGTCGCGCCCGGCGTACCGAAGGACCGCACCGAAGCCCTACGGGCAGCCTTCATGGCGACCATGACGGACGCGGATTTCCTCGCCGAGGCGCGGCAGGTGCTGGGCCCGGTAGATCCGGTGTCCGGTGCCGACATGCAGACGATCATCGCCAACGTCTATGCGTTGCCAGCGGAGATCATCGCCCAGGCGCGCGATGCGGTGAAAGCCCCGAACTGAGATGCGGGCGGGCTCGGCGTACGGATGTAGCTCGCATGGAGCGATGCGGAATACGGGAGCGCCCGACCTGCATTCCGCTTCGCTCCATGCAGGCTACGAGCGCCCGACATCGGCCCTCAGAATCTAAACTCGTCACCGCGCTTGCGGCCTTGGAAAACGCTGACGAACAAATCATCGAAGGTGAATTGCCGGCGGGTCAGGCCCTGCTGGTGGCAGTAGCTGGCGAGCGTGTTCATGTTGTTGAGATTGCGCTCGGTCGGCCCGTATTCCCATGGATCGTGGCCGGCGATCTCCTCCTGCTCCTCCCAGGCCTCGCGGTACCAGATGAGCGGGACGATGCGCGGGTTCTCCATGCGCTTCATGGCAATCGCCTTCGCCTCGTTGAAGGCGTGGAACATGTTGATCGGTATCCAGGGATGGCGGTCGACGATCTCCTGCTTGATGCCCATCAGATGCATGATGGGGAAGATGCCGGTGCGCTTGTAGTAGGCGATCTCCTCGTCCTTAAAATTCGGGAACAGGCGGGCGACGCGCGAATCCCTGAGCATCAACGGCTTGATGAGGTCGGGATGCAGCACCGCGTCGAGCTCGCCTTCGGCCAGCATGGCCTCGACCGATTGGTTGTTGGTGAGGCGATTGATCTTGAGGCCAGAGGGCGGCGTAAACTCGATGGTCTCGTCGAGCTCTGAGAACCATTCGATCGAGCTTGGTGGGACGCCGTATTCGTGCTCCAGGATGCCACGCATCCAGACGATGGCGGTGGCCTGGAACTGCTTCACCCCGATCCGCCTCCCAATCAAATCCTTCGGCCGGCGGATGCCTTTGCGGGTGTTGACGAACATGAAGCCGTGGCGGAAGCGGCGATGCAGGAACACCGGAATGGCAACGGCGACGAGGCCCTGGTCGCGTGCCACGATGAAGGAGGAGGCGGAGATTTCCGCCATGTCGAATTCCTGACCGCGTAGAAAGCGCCAATGGCGCGTCGTGGAATCCATAGCGGTCAGGATCGTGAGATCGATGCCGTCAGGCGCGACCTTGCCCTCCCTGAGAGGGCGGATGATCTCGTAATCGCCGCAGGCGAGCGTCAGCGGGACATTCTTGGGCATGGTGCCTTGTCGGTTGGAGATGTCTTCGCGTGCAGCAACGCTTTCACGCGCTGCGGCGACATCGGCAGTTCCCTCACCGCACCCGGGAGGCCCAGTGCATCGTCGATGGCGCCGGCAATCGCGCCGCCGACGCCGTTGATGCCACCTTCGCCGGCACCTTTGAGGCCGAGTGGATGGTGCGGGGAGGGCGCGTCCTCGGTCAGCAACACCTCGACGTCGGGCGTCTCACGCAGTGTCGGCATCAGATAATCGGCAAAGGTCACGGCGAGCGGCTCGCCGCCTGCGTCATGGCGAAACTCCTCGCAGAGCGCGCCACCGAGCCCCTGAACGCAGCCGCCGACCAGTTGGCCCTCGATCAAGAGCGGGTTGACGGCGCGGCCGACATCATAGGCGACCATGAAGCGCTCGACCGCGACGTGCCCGGTGTCGCGGTCGATCTTCACAGTCGCGAGATGCACGCCGTAGGGAAAGACGGTGTGGTCGGTGTTGTACCACCCGTGCGCGGCGAGTTGCGGCGTGCGTCCGCGCAAAAGCTTTGAGCCGGGCGCGAAGCGCTTGGCGATCTCGGCGAGACTGATCGAGCCACCCTTGTGGTCACGGCGCATCACCATGCCGTCGGCGATGTCGAGATCGGCGGGCGAGGCCTGCAAGAGCTCGGCGGCAAATTCCAATGCCTTCTCGCGCACCATCGTGGCTGTAACATGCACTGCGCCGCCGGTGAGCACCGTGGCGCGCGCCGCATGCGCGCCGATGCCGTGGTCGATGAGATCGGTCTGCCCGTGGATGACGCGCACGCGTCTGTAGTCGACGCCAAGCGCCTCGGCGCAGATTTGCGCCATGACGGTCTCGAATCCCTGGCCGAGCGAAGCGCCGCCGGTGATCAGCTCGACCGCGCCCGAGCCGTCGACCGCGATCTTGGCATTGTCGGTCGGCCCGCGCCCGCTTTCCTCGAGAAAAATGGCGATGCCCGCGCCCACCGCTTCGCCGGCAGCGCGGCGGCGCTGCAGGTCCTGCTGCAGGTTCTGCCAGCCGAACGCCGCGAGCGCCTTGTCGAGCAGGGCTGCGTAGTCGCCGGAATCGAGCTCGAGCTCCTCGACGCCCGGCTCATTGAAGGCGATCGTGTAAGGCATCTCCGACGCGGCGATCAGATTGCGCCGGCGCACCTCGATGCGGTCGAGGCCGAGCCGCTCCGCCACGGCATCCATGAGGCGGCTGCGCACGAACGTACTTTCGAAGCGGCCGGGTGCGCGGTAGGTCGCGGCCGGAGTTTTGTTGGTCAGCCGCACATGGGCGATCGCCCGATAGGCGGGCACGCGGTAGGCGCCCGTCAGCATGCACATGGTGCGGTTAGGCACGTTGACGCCGTGAGTGCGGATATAGGCGCCCTGGTCGTGGAAAATCTCGTCCTCGATGCCGAGGATCAGGCCATCGCGGTCGACCGCGATGCGGGCGAGATGGCGCTGCTGGCGCGATTGATTGGCGCACATCAGGTGCTCGCGCCGGTCCTCGATCCATTTCACCGGCCGCCCGAGCCGCCGCGCCGCCAGGAGGACAAGCACGTCCTCAGGGTAAATCTCGCCGCGGATGCCGAAGCCGCCGCCCACATGGCTCTCGTGCACGTGCAGTGCCGCAGGGCTGCGGCCGAGCATCCGGCACAAGGTCTCGCGGTTGCGATGCGGTATCTTTGCGGCGCCGTGCAGCTCGAGAATGTCGCGCGCCGCGTCATACCGGCCAATGGCGCCACGCGTCTCCATGGGCACGCCGGAATGGCGGCCGGTCGCGAGATCGAGCTCGATGATCGCGTGCGCGGCGCGGAACGCTGCTTCAATGTCGCCGTAGCTGTGGCGCAGCAGCGCCGCCTCGCCGCTGCGGCCCGGCTCGAACTCGCCGGGCGGATCGCTCGCCGAGAGCACGACAGGCAGCGCCTCGATCTCCAGGTTCACCAGCTCGGCCGCGTCCTCGGCAACATAAGGATCCTCGGCGAACACGGCCGCGATCGGATCGCCGATATAGCGCACGCGGCCGCGCGCCAGCGCCGGCTGGCGGAACGGCTTCAGCGCCTCGGAGGATTTGTCGGCGCGGAAATCGATCGGCGACAAGTCAGCGATGTCGGCGTTGGTCCAGACGGCGGCGACGCCAGGCAGAGCACGCGCTGCCGCGGTGTCGATCGCCAAGATGCGTCCATGCGCATGCGTCGAGCGCACGATGCGCATATGCAGCTGATGGGCAAAGTTGATGTCACCCGCATAGCGGCCCCGCCCAATGACGAGCGGCAGGTCCTCGATCCGTGTGACGGGATGGCCGAGCACGGTCCGCGCGCTTGCGGGTGGCGGGGGCGGGTAGGTCGCGTGATTCATTCCGCGGCCCGTACCCCGCGCATCTCGATCGCAGCGGCGCGCACCGCCTTGATGATGTTCTGATAGCCGGTGCAGCGGCACAGGTTGGACGAGAGGATGTCAAGCAATTCGTCGTCGGCGATGTCGGGGTGTTGCTCGAGTGCATTGGCCGCAAGCATCAGGAAGCCGGGCGTGCAGAAGCCACACTGCAGCCCGTGATGCGTGATGAAGGCGCGCTGCAGCGGGTGCAGCTCTTCGCCATTCGCGAGCCCCTCGACGGTGCGGATCTTCCGGCCGTGCGCCTGCACCGCGAACATCAGGCAGGAGCGCACCGCGTCGTTGTCGAGGATGACCGTGCAGGTGCCGCAGATGCCGTGCTCGCAGCCGATGTGCGTGCCGGTCTGCCCGCAATCGTCGCGGATCGCGTCCACCAGCGTCTTGCGCGCTTCTACCCGGATCGGATAGTCGCGCCCGTTGATGGTGAGCGTGATGTCGATTTTCTCATTCATACGGTGAAGTGGCGCGGCGGATGAAATTTCATATGGATCAACGCCCTTTGGGCAGGACGTCCTTCCACTTCTGCATGACTCGCGCGTCCAATTCCGCGCTCGGGCGCACGACCTGCGGGAACGTGTCGCGCCGCCGCCAAGGCGTGCAGGCGTCAATCACGACTCGCGCATTGCGCGGATCGTTCTCGGCGTACGCCATGGGGTCGAGCGAGGTGCTCCAGCAGCCGCGCAGAATCTCCAAGCCCTCGCGCGGCTCGAAGCGGGTGCACATGGCCCAGATCACCCGGTTCATGTCGGCCGGATCGATGTCCTCGTCAACCACCACGACGAAGCGGTTGGCATAGGCGCCGGCGTGGCATTGCGAGGCGATGAGGCCGGCCTGCTTGGCGTGGCCACCATACATCTGCTTGATCGCGACCGTGAGCCAAAGCCTGCTGCCGCCGGCCTCGTGCGCCCACACGCCCTTGACCTCCGGGATGCCGGCGGCCTCGAGCTGGTTCCACACCGCGCCGCTGCGGAAGGTGCAGCGATAGAAGCTGTCGTCGTCGGGCGGGATGCCCGGCATCGCGCCGAGCAGGATCGGATCGTCGCGATGCATCAGGCTCTCGACGCGGATCGCGGGCTCTTTCTTCAGGCCGCCCGCGTAGTAGCCCGTCCATTCGCCGAGCGGTCCTTCGTCGATCAGATCGTCGGGCGAGACATAGCCCTCGAACGCGATCTCCGCATTGGCCGGGATCGGCAGCCCGGTCATGGGCCCGGCCACGACCTCGACCGGCTCGCCCAACAGGCCGCCGGCGGCGTCGTATTCGTTCTTGCCGTAGGGGATTTCCAGGCCCGCCACCATGAACAGCGCCGGGTGCATGCCGACCACCACCGCGATCGGGCAGCGTTGGCCGAGCTCCTTGTAGCGGCGCATGATGAGATCGCCGTGCTTGCCCTTGGAGCACATCACCGACGCGACGTTGCGGTCGTGCACCTGGATGCGGTAGGCGCCGTAGTTGATCCAGCCGGTGTCGGGATGGCGCATGATCACCATGCAGCCGGTGCCGATATAGTAGCCGCCGTCGTGCTCGTGCCATTTCGGCGCGGGGATTTTCAAAAGGTTCACCTCGGCGCCGCGCGCGAAATTCTGCATGAGGAGGCCGGTCGGCACCGTGACGGGTGGGATGGTCTTTCCCTCCTTCATGTATTTGCGCCAATAGTTGACGAGCTCCATGTCGGAGGCCGCGAGCGGCAGGCCGAGCGTGAGCTTGATGCGTCGCGTCGAGGTGAGGACGTTGGCGACCACCCGGTAACCCGAAGGGTAGCCTGGCACGTCGTCGAACAGCACCGCCTTGTTGCCGCTTTGCCGCTGATAGATGTCGACGATGCAGCCGATCTCCTCCTCGCGGTCGGCGCCCTTGATCAGCTGTAGCTCGTCGGCCGCTTCGAGCAGGGCGAGCCACGTGCGCAAATCCTGCTTGGGCGCATTGGCGAGGCTTGGGGATGCGAATTCCGCGGGGCGATTCATTGCTTCAGCCTTTCCGGCCCATTGCTCTGGCGCGAGTATGGATCATTCGCGGTCGCCTGTCGCACGTTCCAGCGCCCGATAGGTGACGGTCCGCACCAGGTCGCGCCGGTAGTCCGCGCTGTAATTAGTGTCCTCCATGGCGTCGACCGCCAGGGCCGCGGCCTCGGCTGCCGCCGCGAAGGTTTTTGGGCCCGGCGCTTGCCCCGCAAGCTCCTGCTCGGCCTCGGGCAGCCGGCGCGGTTTGGGCTCGGCGCCGCCGATCCCCACACGCGGCTCGACGATGCAGCCATCGGCGAGCCTGAAGGTCACGAGCGCCATGGCGATTGCAAAATCGCCGGCGCGGCGGCTGAACTCGTAGAAGCCGCAGCGTGTATCGGGCCGCAGCAGCGGCAGCCGCGCCTCGATGAGGAGCTCGTCCTCCGCAAGCGCCGTTGTCATAATGCCTCCGAAGAAATCTTGTGCCGTGATCACGCGCTGGCCGCGCGCGCTTAGGGCCACCATCTCGGCACCGAGCGTTGCGGCGAGGACGCACCATTCGGAAGCCGGATCGGCATTTGCCAGGCTGCCGCAGAACGTGCCGCGGGTGCGGATCGGATGGTGGGCGATGTGCCGCACGACCTGCACCATGAACTTTCCGAGCGGCCCCTCGGTAACCGGCCGATAGAACGCGGCATGCCGCACGCAGGCGCCGATCACCAGCTGCCCGTCGGCGGTGACGGCGCGGCCAAGCGCAGCGATGCCGTTGATGTCGACGAGATGTGCGGGACGCGCCAGGCGGAACGCCATGATGGGGACCAGGCTCTGCCCACCCGCCAGCACCCGTCCATCGGCCGGTGCGACCTGGGCCAAGAGCGACACCGCCTCGTCCACGGTCTTGGGCGCATGATACTGAAATGGCGCAGGTTTCATGGGCCGAGCTGCCCGGCTCTCCGGTCCCATAATTGGGACTATGATTTATTTTTGAAATGGTGCACGGTTTTCGGGATTGTGTAAAGTCTCGCCCATGAAGCCGCCGCCCTTCAGGTATCACGACCCCCGAACTGTCGCGGATGCCGTGGCCCTCTTGGCGCGGCTCGACAACGTCAAGCTGTTGGCGGGCGGGCAATCGCTCATGCCGATGCTCAATATGCGCTTCGTGCAGCCCGATCATGTCATCGATCTCAACAGGGTGGAGGGCCTCTCGTTCATCCACGAGGCGAACGGCACGCTCGAGATCGGTGGCATGACGCGGCAGCGCGATCTCGAGTTCTCCAATCTCGTCGCCGCGCGCTGTCCGCTGATGGGCGAGGCTATTCAGCTCGTCGGCCATCGCCAGACCCGCAACCGCGGCACGCTCGGCGGCTCGCTCTGTCACCTCGATCCGTCGGCCGAACTCGTCTCGGTTGCCGCGACGCTCGATGCCACCGTGACGGTCCACGGGCCGAACGGCCAGCGCGAGATCGCGTTCGCCGAATTTCCGGTTGCCTTCATGACGCCGGCGATCGAGCCGAACGAGCTTTTGACCGCGGTGCGCTTTCCGCTGTGGCCCAAGGACCACGGCTTTGCCTTCGTTGAATTCGCGCGCCGGCACGGCGACTTCGCCATCGTTTCGGCGGCCGTGCTGATCACCGAAGATGGCGGCGGCCGCATCTCGCGTGCCGCGATCACCATCGGCGGTTTGGGGATGGTGCCGATCCGTGCGGTGGAGGTAGAGCAAGCGCTGGTCGGCCATGTGCCCGACGACAACTTGTTGCGTGAAGCCTGCGAGGCCTGCCGCAAGCTCGAGGCCATCGACGACATTCACGCGCCCGCATCCTACCGGCAACATTTGGCGGCGGTACTGTCGCGCCGCGCCTTGGAGCGGGCGCGCGGCCGTCTGCCGAGCCGCAAGGCGGCATAGCGATGGACCAGAGCTGATGGGCGAGACGCGCAAGATCACCCTGACGGTCAATGGCAGCGCCTATGAGCAGGAGGTCGAGGTCCGCCTGACGCTGGCGGATTTCCTGCGCCATCAGCTCGGCCTGACCGGAACGCATCTCGGCTGCGAGCACGGGGTCTGCGGTGCCTGTACGATCTTGCTCGATGGCCAGAGCGCCCGCTCGTGCCTGATGCTTGCGGTGCAGGCGCACGAGCACGCGATCACAACCGTCGAGGGGCTCGCCCCAAACGAGCATGAGCTGAGCCCGCTGCAGGAGGCCTTTCGCGACAATCACGGTCTGCAATGCGGCTTCTGTACGCCCGGCATGCTGACCACGCTCGTCGAGTTCCTGCGCGACAATCCGAACCCGACCGAGCGCGAGGTGCGGGTCGCCATTTCCGGAAATCTCTGCCGCTGCACCGGCTATCAGAACATCGTGGCAGCCGCGCTCGATGCGGCAAAGCGGTTGCAAAGCGGCAGCACGCCGCGATCGTGATTCCGATGACGCGGAAGATCCGCACGCTCTTCATCCTTGTCGCCTCGGCGATGACGTTTGCCGTCGCGCGGGCCGACGATGAGATCAAGCTTGCGGTCGGCGCGCGCGGCAATTGGGAGACCGCTGCGGCGGAGCTCGGCCAGAAGGCTGGTTTCTTCCGCAAGCGCGGCCTCACGCTCGATCTGCTCTACACCCAGGGTAGCGGCGAGACTCAGCAGGCGGTCATTTCCAGCAGCGTGGCCATCGGGGTCGGGCTCGGCACGGCCTCGGTCATGAACGCGTTCGCCAAGGGCGCGCCGCTGCGGGCGATCGGCAATGCCAGCACGGGTTCGAGTGAATATTGGTATGTTGCTGCAAGCTCCCCGGTCCAGAGCATGCGCGACGCCGCCGGCAAGACCATCGCCTATTCCACTGTCGGCGCATCGAGCCATCTGGAGGTGCTGGGCTTCCTCAGGTTCTATGGCATCGATGCCAAGCCGATCGGTACCGGCGGCACTGCCGCAACGTTCACGCAGGTGATGTCCGGACAGGTCGATATCGGCTGGTCTTCCCCGCCCTTCGGCGTCGAAGCGGTGGCAGCCGGCCAGATCCGCATCGTCGCGCATGGCAGCGATCTGCCCTATTTCCGCGATCAAACAATCCGGCTGATCGTGGCGAATGCCGACTATTTGCAGGCCCACCAGGGGATTGTCGCTCGCTTTATTCAGGCCTATCGCGACACGCTGCAGTGGATGTATGCGAGCCCCGATGCGCTTGCGGCCTATGCGGAATTCGCGCATGTGCCCGAGGCGACCGCGCGGCAGGTGCGCGTGTTCTATCCGCGCGACAATATGCAGGTCGACCACGTCTCGGGGCTCGCCTCTGTTATGGCGGACGGTGTTGCCTTCAAATATCTCGCGGCGCCTCTCTCCGAGGGGCAGGTCGGCAAGCTGTTTCGAATTCCCGCGCCGCTCGATTGACATGGCGGTTCGATTCGACGACATCGGCAACAGGCTCAAGGCGTTTCGCCTCGGCTCGGGGCTGTCTGCGGACGAGATCGCGGCCAAGCTCGGCATCTCGCGCACCGCCCTCTACCGCTTCGAGAAGGGCGAACTCGCCAAGATCGAGACATTGGAAAAGCTCGCCGAGCTGCTCGGCGTCTCGATTCCGACGCTGCTCGGTGTGGGGGTCGAATATATCGGGTCGGCCGTGGCCTATTTCGAGCGCATGCGCCAGATCGAGGAGCGGTGCGAGCACATTATTGTGCTGGCCGGGCCGATCTCTTATCTGCTCGCCTCCGACCGTTTCGATTCGACGCTCGAGGAGGTGCTGCGCGAGAGCTTGCCGGAGCGCCTCGCGACCCGCAAGCGCGCGCTCGAGCAGGTCGACGAGATCATGACCGTGCTGCGCCAACGCAAGGCGAGCTACCGCCAGCGCCAACCCGGCATCGTCAATCTCATCGCCGCTTCGGAGATGGAGCGTTTCCTGAGCCATGGCCTCGTCGGCCGGCTCGATCTCCCGCCGAGGACGCGCGCGACGCGGCGCGAGCAGGCGCGCGCCGAGGCCGAGCATTTCACGGCGCTCATGGCCGACGAGCCGATCGGCGTGCAGATCGGCATCGTGCCCGACACGTTGCCGCATGCGAGCTTCCAGATTTTCCGCCAGCCCGATCGCCACGTGCTGGCGCTGAGCCCGTTCCGCCTCGGCGAGGAGCCCAATATCCGGGTCGGCGTCGCCATGATCACCTCGGCACCGGAGGCGCTGACGCTGCACGAGAAGATGGCGAAGGAGCTGTGGCAACGGGCGCTCAAGGGGCCCGCGGCCGTGCAGTTCATGCGCGAGTTGATCAACAGCCAGGGGTGATTTATTCCCCGGTGTCACCGCCCGCGCAAGCGGGCGACGCAGCAAGCACTGGTCTGTCGGTTCAAACAAATGCCTTGATTTACTGGTGCCGCGCTTGCGCGGGCATGACACTTCAAGTTATTTGCGGGCCCCTGCGCTTCGCCGCCTTGCCCTTGGCTTCTTTGCGCTCTTGGCCTTGGCCGCGGCGCCCACGCGGACCTTCTTCTTGGCGGCCTTTGCCTTTGCGGCTGCTTTGGCCTTCGTCTTTGCCTTGGCTTTCGCCTTGGCCTTGGGCGCCGCGGCCTTCTTTTTGCCAGCAGCGCGCTTGCCAAAATATTCCTGCATCGGCTCGAAATAGTGCTCCTGCCAGCCGCCCCGCTCGTAGCTCGTTTGCTCCTTGGGGACGTTGCTGTGCACCAGGGTGAGTAAGGTGCCCTCGGCGACCTCCTCGAGCGTCACGGTGATGATCGAGTCCTCATGCTCGTCGGTGAAATCCTGTGTGCGCCACGTTTGCACGATGCGCTCGCCCGGGACGAGCTCGAGATTGCGGCCGCTGATGTAGTCGCCCCAGGCGCTCACGGCGCCGCCGACCTCGTCCGATTGGGTGGCCTGCGCGCCGGTCATCTCCGAATGCGCATGGCTGTCGACCCAGGCAGCGTAGATTTCGTCGGCCGCGGCGGGGAGGGTGGTCGTGAGTGTATACGCGTACCGCATGTGGGGCTCCATCCGTGCCAAAGCATTATCGTTGTTGGTTGGCTCTTTTGTGACGCCGGCGCATGCGCCCAAGGGCTGCAGCGGAACGGATGCTGCGTTGCGGCGTTAACCATTTGAAAACCGTGACGTCACGGTGTTTTGTGCCGGATTGAGGAAGTTGTTTGTTCGTTCCCGTCGACCGCAGCGGGCGGAAATGCTAAAATTATCATGAAGTGCGCGATCCTTGATCGCGTTGTTGTTCGAGTGGAGTCATCATGGCGCCCAGGGCCTATTGGAAGGGCTATCTGAAGCTATCGCTGGTTTCGTGCCCCATCGCTCTCTATCCGGCCACATCGAGCTCGGAGCGGGTCTCCTTCAACCGCATCAACAAGAAGACCGGCAACCGCCTGAAGCAGCAGCAGGTCGATGCCGAGACCGGCGAGCCGGTCGAGAAAGAGGACGTCGGTCGCGGCTACGAGATCGGCAAGGGGCAATATCTCCAGGTCGAGGACGAGGAGATCGAGAAGATACGCATCGAGAGCACGCATACGATCGACATCGACAGCTTCGTGCCGCGCGGCGAGATCGACGACCGCTATCTCGACAGTCCCTACTACGTGGCGCCCACTGACCAGGTCGGGCAAGAGGCGTTCGCGGTCATCCGCGATGCCATCCGCGACAAGGGGATGGTGGCGCTCGGGCGCGTGGTGGTGTCGCGGCGCGAGTACGTCGTCATGCTGGAAGCTTTCGACAAGGGCCTGCTCGCAACCACGCTGCGCTATGCCTACGAGGTGCGCGACCAGAAGGCCTATTTCGAGGACATCCCGGACTTGAAGCTGCCGGCCGAGATGCGCCAGCTCGCCGCCCATATCCTCGATACCAAGGCCTCCCACTTTGATCCGGCGCAATTCGTCGACCACTACGAGACCGCGCTGGTCGGACTATTGCGGGCCAAGCAGGCGGGCCATATCGTCGAGGCGCCCAAGGAGGAGCCGGCCCCGCAGCGGGTGATCAATCTGATGGATGCGCTGCGCGCCAGCATCGGCGCCGAGACCAAGAAGAAGCCCGCGGCTGCCAGCACCAAGGTGCGCGCCGGCACCACCGCTGCCAAGAAGAAGGCCGGACGCTGAGCCCGGAACCCGACGCTTCCGCACTCAAAGGCGGGATCATCGCCTTCACGGGGCGGCTCGCGTCGATGAAGCGGGCGGAGGCCTTTGCGCTCGTCAGCGCGTGCGGTGGCAAGCCCCGCGAGGGCGTCACCAAGGATACGCGCCTGCTGATCGTCGGCGAACTCGGCTGGCCGTTGCAGGACGACGGACGGCCCTCGAACAGCTTGGCCAAGGCGAAGTCCTACGCGATCCCGATCGTCAGCGAGCGCCGGTTCCTGGAGTGGCTCGGGAAATCCGTGCCCGAGGCGCAGACCAAGACCTATAGCCCAGGCCAGCTTGCCGCCTTGAGCAAGCTGCCAACAGGGGTGGTCGAGCAGCTTGCGATGTTCGGTTTGATCGAGGCCCGCGCGGGCCTCTATGGTTTTCGCGATCTGGCGGCCGCGCGCCAGGTCGCGCAATTGTTGAATTCCGGCACACCACTGTCGGCGATCACCTATAGCCTGCGCGACATCCGCAAATGGCTCCCGGACGCGCGGCTCTCGAACCTGCGCCTCTTCCCCGAATCCGCGGACCAGCTGCTGGTCGAGCAGCTCCGCGGCCGCACGGATTCGAAAGGCCAGTTCGTGCTCGATGTCGCACCGCGCGACGACGACGCGGATGCGGCCTTCGCGCTGGCGCAGTCGGCCGAGGAGGCCGGCGACACCGCCGAGGCGGAGGCGCATTACCGGCGGGTCATGAAGCTCGACCCGAGCGATGCTGCGGCGGGGCTCAATCTCGGCAATCTGCTGCGCGCGCGTGGGCGCAACGTGGAGGCTGAGGCGGCCTACCGCGCGGCCGTCAAGGCGGACCCTCGCTTTGCGCCGGCCTGGCACAATCTCGCCGATCTGCTCGACGATGCTGGCCGGCTCGCCGAGGCGGCGACGTGCGAGCAACACGCGCTCGAGGCCGATCCAAACTATGCGGATGCGATCTTCAACCTCGCGCTGTTCCTGCAGCGGCTCGATCGGCCGAGCGAGGCGGCGCCGCTCTGGCGGCGCTACCTCAAGCTCGACCGCGACTCGCCCTGGGCCGAGCGCGCCAAGCGGGCGCTGAAATATTGCGAGATTCAAATGGCCGCCAAGAATGTCTGAGGAATTCGTTGTCGAGATCGCGCCGGACCAGAAGGTGACGGCGATCGCCTACCCGGCCGCCGAGGCACGCCGCGCTGGCATCGGCTTGATCCTCGGGCACGGCGCCGGCGCCCCGCAGAAGAGCGGCTTCATGGTGACCTTTGCGCGCGAACTCGCCGCGCGCGGGATCGATGCGATCACCTTCAATTTCCTGTACATGGAGCAGCGTCGGCGCGTTCCCGATCCCAACCCCAAGCTCGAAGCCTGCTACCGCGCGGTGATTGAGGCCGTGGCGCGCCGCAAGCTCGGCAAGCTCGCGGTCGGCGGCAAGTCCATGGGCGGGCGGATCGCCTCGCAAGTGGCGTCGCTTGGCGCCCCGGAGGTCGCCGGCCTGGTGCTGCTCGGCTATCCGCTGCACCCTCCGGGCAAGCCGGAGCAGCTTCGCGTCAAGCACCTGCCGGGGATCACGGCGCCGATGTTGTTTGTTCAGGGCGCGCGCGATGCGTTTGGCACGCCTGAGGAATTACGGCCCTTCATCAAGAAGCTCAAGGCGCCAGCGGAGCTATATGTGGTGGAGGGAGGGGACCATTCCTTCAAGGTCCCGAAGCGTTCCGGCGTCGCGCAGGAGGACATATATAAGGCGGTGCAGGACCGGATCGATCAGTGGCTGCGTGCGTTCATCATCAAGTAGGTCAAGCCGTGGCAGCGCGGAAGAAACAAACCAAGAAAGCGCTCGAACGCTATGCGCAGAAGCGCGATTTTGCCCGCACGCCGGAGCCCGGCGCCGCGCTCGGCGCGAGCCGCGGACATGAATTCGTTGTCCAAAAGCATGCCGCGCGGCGGTTGCACTACGATCTGCGGCTCGAGCTCGATGGCGTGCTCAAGAGCTGGGCGGTCACCCGCGGCCCGAGCCTGACGTTCGGCGAGAAGCGGCTTGCGGTGCGCACCGAGGACCATCCGGTCGACTATCTTGAATTCGAGGGCAACATCCCCAAGGGCGAGTATGGTGGCGGCTCCATGATCGTGTGGGACCGTGGCGAATGGATGCCCGAAGGGGATCCGCAGTTTGGGCTCAAGAAGGGGCATCTCGCGTTCGTGCTCGACGGCACGCGGCTCAAGGGGTTGTGGCATCTGGTGCGCATCAAACCGCGCAAGGGCGAGAAGACCGAGCCGTGGCTCTTGATGAAGGCGGAGGACGAGTTCGCGCGTCATCCGGGCGATCGTGAGATCACGGATGAGGAAACCACCTCCTATCTCAGCGGCCGCACCAATGATGAGCTGGCGGCCGCAGGCGATGTGCGGGCCGATCATGCGGCGCGCCGCAAGGTCGCCAAGGCGCGCAAGCGCGCGCTTCCCGACGTCAGCGAGGTCGAGGGCGCGCGCAAGAAGCTGCTGCCGCAATTCCAGGAGCCAAGCCTCGCTTCGCCCTGCGAGCAGCCGCCGCGCGGGCCCAAATGGATCCATGAGATCAAGCACAATGGCTATCGCATGCAGGCGCGCATCGACGGTGGCAAGGTGAAGCTCTTGACCCGCAAGGCGCTCGATTGGACCGAGCGCTTTCCGAGCATCGCCGCGGCGGTCAAGAAGATCGGCCTTGCCTCGGCGCTGCTCGACGGCGAGATCGTGGTCGAAGATGCGAACGGCATCACGAGCTTCAACAATCTGCAGGCCGATCTCAGCAGTGGCCGGCAGGACCGCTTTCGCTACTTCATCTTCGACATTCTTTATGGCGAAGGCTTCGATCTGAGCAAGGCCGCTCTGATCGACCGCAAGAACCTGTTGCGGCAAATCCTCGCTGGTCTGCCGGGCAATCTGCCGATCACCTTCAGTGACCATATGGAGACGGACGGGCCGACCATGCTGGAGCATGCCTGCCGCCTCGGCCTCGAAGGCATCATCTCCAAGCGCAAGGATTTGGCCTACCGGGCCGGGCGCGGCGACCATTGGCTCAAGTCTAAATGCATCGATCGGCAGGAGTTCTTGATTCTCGGTTACGTGCCGTCGACCGCGGACAGCCATGCGGTGGGGGCGCTCGCGCTGGGCTACTACGCGGAGCGGGCGCTGCATTATGCCGGCCGGGTCGGAACGGGCTGGTCCGGCAATCAGGCGCGGGTGCTGCGCGGGACGCTCGAGAAGATGGTGGCGAAGAAGCCTCCGCTCGCCAATGTACTGCCCGACGGTGCCGAGAAGGGCGTCGTGTGGGTCGAGCCGCGGCTTGTTGCTGAGATCGAGTTTCGCGAGTGGACGGGCGACCGGATGCTGCGTGCGGCCTCGTTCAAGGGATTGCGCGAGGACAAGTCGCCAGAGGAGATCGTTCTCGAGACCGCACCGAAGGCCGCCAAGGCACCCGGCAAGCGCGACACCAAGGTGCGACTCACGCATCCGGAGCGCATCCTCTGGCCCGAGAGCGGCACCACCAAACAGGGCCTTGCCGACTTCTACACCGAGATCGCCGATTGGATTCTGCCGCACATTGTCGACCGCCCGCTGAGCATGCTGCGCTGCCCGTCCGGCACGGGCGCGAAGTGCTTCTTCGCCAAGCATCCCTGGCAAGGTCTGGACGAAAGCGTCACCCGCATCGATGTAGGCGAGAAAGAACCGATGCTCCTCATCGACGATCTAGCGGGCCTCATTAACTTGGTGCAGGCGAGCATCGTGGAAATTCATCCTTGGGGCTCGCGCACCAAGAATCTTGAGAAGCCCGATCGGCTGATCTTCGATCTCGATCCGGGCGAGGAGGTGAGCTGGAAGGCGGTCATCACGGCCGCCATTGATGTACGCGATCGCCTCGCCGATGTCGGCCTGACGAGCTTCCTCAAGACCTCGGGTGGGAAGGGGCTCCATGTCGTGGTGCCGATCGAGCCGCGTGTGGGTTGGGACGAGGCCAAGGCCTTCACCGCCGCGCTCGCCGCGCAGATGGCTTCGGAGCGTCCCGACAAATACATCGCCACCCTCGCCAAGCGCGCCCGTCGCGGCCGCATCTTCATCGACTACCTGCGCAACGGCCGCGGCGCGACTGCGATCGCGCCCTATTCGACGCGCGGCCGCCCGACTGCGTCGGTCTCGACGCCGATCGAATGGGATGAAATCTCCGACGGCCTGAAAGCGGATCACTATACCCTCGACAATCTTGGGCACCGGCTGAAGTTCTTGAAGCGCGACCCGTGGGAGGGTTTTTTCAAGATCAAGCAAAGGCTCCCCGCCAAGACCGCGCGGTAGGGTGGCCAAAGGGTGGGCCAAGCGCGGCCGAGGTCTCTCGATTTCGGTGCGACGCGGCTCGCGTGACTGGGCACGCGCGTGGTCAACATCGTGGATGTGCAGCCCCTCGGCCGCGCTCGCCCTTCGATGTTGCGCGAAAGATATTTGCCTTGGGGTCGTACGATTCGCAAAGGGCGGTTCCTGTTGTGCGGCCGCCCGCGTCAAATCGCGTTGCGCCTGATCTTGCCGACCGCCAATGATTTGCCGGGCTATGTGCCGTCCTACACCATCAATCGCGTGCTCGATGAGCCACTGCGAAAGGCGCAAGCGATCGGGCGAGATAGCGGGTGCCAGATACCGGATTGTGATAGTAGGGCGGTATTTCAACAAACCCGAAGCGCTGGTAGAGCGTTAACGCCTCTGCCATTGTTGGCAAGGTATCAAGCCGCATCTCCACGTAGCCGAGTTCTTCCGCTGATCGGATAATGGCGTCGACCAGCGCGCGGCCCATCCCGAGACCGCGCGCGGCGAGGCGCACATAGAGGCGCTTCATCTCGCAGACCGCGGCGCCGTCGAGCGGCCGCACGGCCACGCAGCCGAGCGCTTCCCCCGTTGGCGAATGGGCGAGCAACAGCTCTCCCGTGGGCGGTGCGTATTTTCCCGGCAGATCCCGGAGCTCCGCTTCGAATCCCTGAAAGGTCAGATCAACGCCGAGCCAAGCGGCATATTCGCGGAACAGGGTGGCGGCTGCGGCGATCTCCCGGGGCTGCCGCGCCCTGGCGAGGCGAAAGGTTTGCTCAACGCGCGAGGTTGGCAAGGTCGACACCGTAGCGGGCGGCGTTGCGTTGCATATAGCTCATCCGCGGCTCGATCGGATCGTCGCGCAAACCGGCGCTTAGCATGTCGAGGAAAGTGTGCCACCCCATGGCGTCCTGCTTCTCGAAGCGCTCGAGTACCGGCACGTGCCTTAGCGTCAGCACCACGTCGTTGCCGCGCAGCGCAAGGTCCTGCGACAGATAGGATTCGGGATACTGCGATTCGGTCTCGCTCGGATTGAACACGTTGATGCTGTAGATGAGGCGACGCGGCGGCTTCCACTGCGTGACGATGCCGCGGAAATGGTCGCCCATCAGGCGCACGACGCCGCCCGCGCGTGGCTCGATGGTGCCTTCGCCGAACCAGCTCGGCAGTCGCTTCGGATCGGTGAGAAATTCCCACACCCGCTCGATCGGTCCGGGAAGTACGCGCTCGAACTCGACCATGCCGACGCGCTTGAGCTGACCATCCTCACTCATCACGTGCGCCTTTGCGAGGTATCGCACCGCCGGGCGCGTCGCCCTCGG
>Ga0126381_100003102_pt1 | contig 18108 bp, 15 predicted proteins | sample PanSoiMetPlot_28_FD_96465 | JGI IMG/M metagenome (GOLD analysis project Ga0126381, IMG submission 96465) | Tropical forest soil microbial communities from Panama - MetaG Plot_28 | ecosystem: Environmental > Terrestrial > Soil > Tropical forest > Bulk soil | place: Panama | collected 2016-02-17 | reverse complement strand
TTCATCACGAATCTTCTGGGTTTTGTGATTGATCAGATGATCGGCGCCAAGCTCTTTGGCTTTGGAGAGTTTTTCGTCAGAACCAGCCGTGGCGATGACGCGCGCGCCGAAGAACTTGGCAATTTGAATGGCAGCGCTTCCGACGCCGCTACCCGCACCAAGTATGAGCAGGTCTTCGCCGGGTTGCAATTGCGCGCGAGTGATGAGCATGTGCCAGGCGGTTTGAAAAACGAGGGGAATCGCAGCAGCTTCTTCCCATTTGAGATTTTCGGGATAGGGAAGGCAGTTGACTTCGGGCGCGCGAACAAGCTCGGCGCAGCCACCGTCAATCATGTAGCCGAGGTTCGTGGCCCGGCGACAATGATTGTCAAGGCCAGCGAGGCACGCGGGGCATTTGCCGCAGCTTACGAGCGGAGCGAGTACGGTTTTCTGGCCCACTCGAATGTTGGTTACGTCCGACCCAATTTTGGCGACTTCACCGGCAATGTCGCTTCCTGGAATGTGTGGAAGCGGGATCGGCACGTTGGGCAAGCCCCGGCGCACCCAAAGATCAAGATGATTCAGCGCACAGGCCTTCACGCGGATGAGGACATCGTTCGCCCGGAGTGCAGGCTCTGGCGCGTCCTCGTACTTAAGCACGTTCGGCCCGCCGTGCTGATGAAAGACGATAGCTTTCATTCTTTCCTTTTAGTCGGGCTTAATATTGCATGCTGGCAGGAAATTACCTGGATGTACATTTCGGCCCTCAGTCCAACAATTGAGGGTCGTTTCCGCCTCGAAGATACTCTCTGCGGTTCTGTACCGCAAGCTCGGGGCAGGATTGACAGCAAGAATGGCGCGCCGTAGGCTGGCAGGAGAGGACGTCCGTGGATCTGTTCGAAGAAATCGTAAAGATGAGGCGCGGGGGACAGCGGGGTGCGCTGGCCACCATCGTGCACACGAACGGCTCGATTCCGAGCTACGAGAGTTCGCGGATGCTGGTGCGCGAAGATGGCTCCATGGCAGGAACGATTGGCGGCGGATGCGTGGAAGCCGAAGTCTGGGCGGCCGCGAAGGACGTGATGCAGAAAGAAGCGCCGCGAAAAATGGTCTTCCATCTGAACAATGAAGCGAGCTACGACAACGGGTTGATTTGCGGAGGCACGCTGGAGGTCTTTGTCGAGCCGATTCTGCCCCAGCCGGTGGCGTATTTGTTCGGTGGAGGGCACGTTTCCGTGGCGGTGGCGAGAGCCGCGCACGCCGCGGGATTTGGCATCGCCGTGGTCGATGATCGCGAGGCATTCGCGAACAAAGAGCGGTTCCCAATGGCGCAGGAAGTCCACACCAGCTACGAGGAAGCCTTCGAAAACATCAAGCCAAATGCAGCTAGCTATCTAGTGGTCGTGACACGCGGCCACAAAGAAGATATGCGCGTGCTGGCATGGGCTGTGCGAAGCGACGCGCGCTACGTGGGTATGATCGGCAGCAAGCGCAAGGTAATGTCCGTTTACAAAGCGCTGGAGAATGAAGGCTACAAGCCCGAGGAATTCGAACGCGTGTATGCGCCAATGGGTCTGGATATCGGTGCGCTTTCGCCCGAGGAAATTGCGGTGAGCATCGTTGCAGAGTTAGTGGCGGTCCGGCGAAACGCATGCAATGCAGACCACAAGAAATTGAAGCTGGAAACGCGCCCGGCGGTTCAGTCCATGGGCCAAGCTTCCGCCGAGCGCTGAAAGGGACAAATGCTGGCCGCCGTCATCCTGTCCGGCGGGGCCTCGAGCCGTATGGGCTCGCCTAAGGCGCTACTTCCCTACCAGGGCCGGCCCTTCCTCGAACATTTACTGGAAATCACCACGCGGCCGGAAATCATCGCGAGAAAAGTCGTGCTTGGCGCGGACGCGGATTCCATCGCCAAAGTCATTCGGTTGAAAGCGCATGAGATGGTCATCAACGCGGACTGGGAGAAAGGACAGCTCAGCTCGATTCAAGCGGCGGTGCGCAAGCTGCCGGCGGGAACCGACGGGATGCTCCTTTTTCTTATCGATCATCCCTTGATCAGCTCGGCCTTGGTTGGTGAATTGATCGCGCAATTTTACGAATCGAAAAAGCCGATCGTGCTGCCGGTTTACGAAGGGCGGCGGGGGCATCCAGTTATTTTTTCGGCGTCCCTGTATCACGAACTGCTGCGCGCGCCTCTGGAAACTGGTGCCCGGTCGGTGGTGTGGGCGCACGCGGACGAGGTGGACGAAGTTCGCACAAACGAAGAAGGATGTGTGCTGAACCTTAATGACCCGGAGACGCTGAACCGAGCGATTGGCAACGAAACCTAAAGGTCTTCCAAAAGCTTAAGAATTAGAGCTGCAACGGCATCACCGGCGAGCTGCGCGCCGTGAAATGTGGCCGGCGGAAGGCCACCGAGGGCTGAAGAAAGAGAATCGGGACTGATCGCCCGGGCTTCGGCGAGCGTGCGCCCGCGAAGGTGTTCAGTCAAAAGAGAAGCGCAAGCAATGGCCGTCGTGCAGCCACGACAGAGGAAGCGGGCTTCGGAGATACAACCAGACTCAAAACGCGCGTAAAGCTTCAAAACGTCTCCACAAACCGGATTGCTTACTTCAACTATCGCATTGGCGCCGGGCAACTCGCCTGCGTTGCGTGGATTGCGGAAGTGGTCGAGAACTGCTTCGCTGAACATTTTGCTGTCTAAATCCTCAGGTGCAATGAAAATCTAAACATGAGCCAAGTCCTTGCACTCATAAGGATACGGCTATCGCGGTCCAGAAGCCTTCTTTGTCGGCAGGTATTTCTTCTCGACCGAAGCAATGACCACGTAATTTGGATCGACCATTTCCGTCAAATGGATCTTTGCAACTTTGGAAAGCAGTTCGTATGCATCAAGCTCGGAAAGGCCGTAGTCCGTGTGTATCCAGTGGATGAGCTCCGTTACTGCGATTCGCACGCAGTCATCTACGGGGCGGTAAACTCCGGCGGCCATGATTTCCTTTTCGTTTTCAAAGCGCGGCCATCCGGTGCTCTTCCCTTTCACAAGCTCGAATTGGAAGCGCGCGCGCATGGGAACCTCAACGGCGCTTCCAGCAACCTCGCCATCGCCCATCGCGGCATGACCATCGCCAAAATAAAAGAGCGCGCCCGGAACATTCACAGGAAGATACAGCGTGTTGCCGGCGGACGCTTCCGGCGCATCCATGTTGCCTCCAAACTCCGCGGGAACGATGGAGCTGCGCGCTTCGCCATTTGCAGGAGCCACGCCGATGCAGCCTAGAAACGGATGCAACGGGAAGCTCACTTTGAAATCCGAATCGAGCGCCTGAAACGTCGCCGTGTTCTTCTCTTTGTCGATGGGATAGAACCACATCCGGTCTGGCAGCGGCTTTGTTTCGAGAACCGGCGTGTAATGCGTCGAGTTGACGGCGCCAAACCCCGGTGAAAACGTCCCCACACCCTGCTTGCCATCAATTTGCAGATCAAGGATGCGAACCACCAGCGTGTCACCGGGCTCCGCGCCATCAATATAAAAAGGCCCGGTGAGGGGATTGTCGCCCTTTACCAGCGAAAAACTATCGCCGGGCTTCTGCAGCGCATTGCCGAAACAATCTAGCGAATTCGCGTCCAAAATATTCCCAGGTTTCAAATGCGCCACCGGCGGCGCCACGCCGAAGACATATTTCACATTGTCGATCGTGCCGTGAAACTGTACGACGCCGCTGCCCTGCGATGAAGAACTTTGTGCGCTAACGAACGACGGAACGAGCATCGCCAGAACCGCGACCACAAATCTTGTGCGCATGATTGAATCCTCCAAGATGACCCGGTGAGTCCAACACAGGAGCATATCGCTGTCAAATCCTCTCTGAGCAAAGAAGCTCGCATGCGTCTGATAAACTGCAGGCGTGAGCACGAAGCCAGCAAAATCCCCGCTCCGCATTGTTTCGCTGGCACCGAGCGCAACGTCGATCCTGTGCGCTCTGGGAGCCAACAAAACGCTGGTCGGCGTCACCAAGTGGTGCGCCGACGTCGCGCGCGTCGCGGATCTCCCAAAGCTCGGCGATTGCTGGCACTTGGAGTCAGTAGATGAGATTCTGCGTCTCAAGCCCGGGCTCGTGATCGGATCGGTCCCCTACAAACAAGAAACCGTCGCCAAACTTCTGGAGCATCCGCTGAATTTTCTGGCCATGAATCCCCGCTCTCTGGCGGATGTGTATTCGGAAATTCGCATGCTTGGAGGAATCGTTGCCCGTGCGGGAGCGGCAGAAACGCTTGTGAGGAGAATGCAACGTGAGTTTGCAGCGATTCAGGCCAAGTCAAAAAACAGCAAGACAAGATTGCGCGTTTATTGCGAAGCTTGGCCGAATCCGCGTATTGGTTCCCCACCTTGGGTGGCAGAACTGGTGAGCCTTTGTGGCGGCGAGATGATTGTTCCTTCTGGGCAGCGCGTGGATGAAAAGCAAGTTGCCGCCGCGAAACCTGATGTGATCGTGCTGGCCTGGACTGCAACGGGAGACCGCGCAAATCCCCGGCAAGCCTACAACGTCCCCGAATGGCGGGAGCTTCCGGCTATCCGAAACCGGCGCGTCTATGTGGTCAAAGACGAATTGCTGAATACGCCCGGCCCGCCACTCGTGGAAGGAGCCAAAGAGTTGCAGAGGCTGCTGCACTTGAAAGGCAACGAAAAAGGCAACCCAGGAGCGCCGAGAGCACAGCGGCTAGCAGGGGCTATTTGAAAGATGAGAACCGTGGTAGCCGCAGTGATCGAACGCACTGACCGTCGACTGCTGATTGGCCAGCGGCGGCGGAGCGACACCTCCCCGCTCAAGTGGGAATTTCCCGGCGGAAAAGTAGAAGCAGGCGAGACACCGGAGAAAGCGCTCGCCCGCGAATTAAAGGAAGAGCTGGGCGCCGTGTTGAAAAGGTGCGTGCCCATCGGCCGTGTCGTGCATAAGTACGCCGAGACTCCGGATCAACTGGAAATTCTCTTTTTCGCCGCAGCGATTGCGGACGCCGAACTCGCTCCCCGCACGTTCGAGAGAGTCGCTTGGGTCTTGCCGAAGGAACTTGGTGACTACGATTTTCTCGCCGCTAATGCTGGACTGGTCGCAAATCTCGCCACAGGAAAAATCAAGCCCGCCGAAATCCTCGAGTATCCATAACCATGCCTAATTTGCTGAACTTGAAGCAGGTTTCTGCTCAACCGTTTGAAGTTTGTCCAAGGCCACTACGAGGCTCAACAAGGGATCACCCGTCGCCTCTAAAGATTTGAGAACGCCCCCACGATCCTTGTAGAAAGATTGCATAAGACCGATCTCGGAATTGACCTGTGTGAACCACTGGGGCACCAATTCCGGCGGGACATTCGCCTTTGTTGGCAGCAAATGAGGCGATGCGCAAAAAAGCGAGAGCGCGAAGCGGCGCCGGAGCGGCTCCGGCCAGATCGAACGTTCGCACCAGCTCCGGATAAAGCTTTTGCCTGCGCTCGCGCTTCGAAAGGGATTCGTCTTCCTTTCGTTTTTGCTGCGCGCTTGCAAAACAGGCGGTCAGAAAGCACAAACAAAGTGTCAGGAACTTGAGATAACGCGAGCGCATTGTCAGGCACCCCGGCGCTGTCGCGCCGCGAACATAACCTTCAACGAGCTCTTACACCTCAGCAGGTGATTGGGTTGGGTTTTTCCGTATTGATGCCGAGGTCTTTGATGGCCTTGTCCACCACGGACTTTTCGATCTTGCCGTCGGCGAACAACTCGTGCAGCGTGGCCAGCGTGATGAACCGCGAATCCACCTCGAAGAAGTCGCGCAACGAACTGCGCCCCTCGCTACGGCCGAAGCCATCGGTCCCCAACGAAGCTAGATGCCGCGGCATCCACTTGCTCACCGTGTTCGGCAGCGTCTTCAAATAATCCGAAGCGGCGACGAGAACTCCCGGAGCGTCCGCCAGCATCTCCGTGACATGAGGAACGCGCGGCTTCTCGCCAGGATGCAGGCGGTTCCAACGCTCGGACTCCATGCCGTCGTAATAAAGCTCCTTATAGCTCGTCACACTCCAAACGTCGGCAGCTACTCCATACTTGGTCTCAAGAATTTCCTGAGCGCGCAACGCTTCGTTAAGAATCGCGCCGCTGCCGAACAACTGCGCCCGCAGCTTCGCCTTCGAATTTGACGCTTTCCGGAAGCGGTACATCCCGCGCAAAATGCCTTCCTTCACGTCTCCCGGCATCGAGGGCATTGCGTAAGGTTCGTTCATCACCGTCAGGTAGTAGAAAATGCTTTCGCCGTCTTTGTACATGCGGCGAATGCCATCCTGAATGATTACCGCGATCTCATAGGCAAACGCTGGATCATAGGCTTTGAGGTTGGGAACCGGCAGCGCGAGCACCTGGCTGTTGCCGTCCTGGTGCTGCAAGCCTTCTCCTGAAAGCGTCGTGCGTCCCGCAGTGCCGCCCAGCAAAAATCCGCGCGTGCGCATGTCCGCAGCAGCCCAGATAAAATCCGCAATCCGCTGAAATCCAAACATCGAGTAATAAATAAAGAACGGGATCGTGTTGATGCCGTGCGTGGCGTACGCAGAGCCCGCCGCGATGAACGACGCCATTGAGCCTGCTTCGGTGATGCCTTCCTCAAGAATCTGCCCGTCTTTCGCTTCCTTGTAATAGAGAAGCGTGTTCACGTCTACGGGCTCGTAGCGTTGGCCGCCGCTGGCGTATATGCCTACGGTGCGGAACAGTGACTCCATACCGAACGTGCGCGCCTCGTCCGGAACGATCGGCACGATGAGCTTGCCAATCTCCGCGTCCTTGAGCATCTTCCGGAGCATTCCGACGAAGGCCATCGTCGTCGAAACTTCCCTGCCCTCGCTGCCTTCGAAAAATTCCTTAAACAAGTCGTCGTGGTCCGCAACGATCGGCTTCGAGCGCACCTTGCGCTGTGGCACATAGTTTCCGAGCGCTTCGCGCCGCGCGCGCAAATACTGAATCTCCGCGCTGTCCTCCGCTGGCCGGTAAAAAGGAAGTTCGATGCAATCTTCGTCGCTCAGCGGAATCCCAAACCGCGAGCGAAATTCGCGCAACTCCTCTTCGTTCAGTTTCTTCTGCTGGTGCGTGACGTTCTTACCCTCTCCCGCTTCACCAAGCCCGTAGCCCTTGATGGTACGAGCAAGAATGACCGTCGGTGCCCCTGGGTGGTCCACCGCCGCTTTATAAGCCGCATATACTTTGCGAGGATCGTGACCGCCCAGCCGCAACCGGCGCAGCGCTTCATCTGGCAATGGTTCTACAAGTTGCAGCAGCCGGGGGTCGCTTCCGAAGAAATGCTCGCGTACGTAGGCGCCCGACGAAACCACCAGTTTCTGGTACTCGCCGTCCACCAACTCGCCCATGCGCTTGACCAGCAACCCTTCGGTATCGCGCTCCAAGATGGGGTCCCACTCGCTGCCCCAGAGCACTTTGATAACATTCCATCCCGCACCGCGGAATGCCGACTCCAGTTCCTGAATGATCTGCCCATTGCCACGCACAGGGCCGTCAAGCCGCTGCAAGTTGCAATTCACTACAAAAATCAAATTGTCGAGCTTCTCGCGCGAAGCTAGCGTAATCGCGCCGAGTGATTCCGGCTCGTCCGTTTCGCCGTCGCCGAGGAACGCCCAGACTTTTGCATCCGTACGTGGTTTAAGGTCGCGATCTTCGAGGTAACGATTGAACCGCGCTTGATAGATGGCCATTAACGGGCTTAAGCCCATCGACACCGTGGGGAACTCCCAAAAGTCAGGCATCAGCCAAGGATGCGGATACGAGGAGAGCCCGCCGCCCGGCTTCAATTCCCGGCGGAAGTTTTCCAGTTGATGCGCACTGATTCGTCCTTCGATGAATGCGCGCGCATAGATTCCAGGCGCGGCGTGCCCCTGGAAATAAACCGTATCGCCTTCAAATTCCTCGGTGCGCCCGCGAAAGAAATGGTTGAAGCCGACTTCATACAACGTCGCCGCCGAAGCATAAGTGGAAATGTGCCCGCCGATGTTGTGCTCGACCCGGTTCGCGCGAACTACCATTGCCAGCGCGTTCCAGCGAATCAGGCTCTTGATGCGCCGCTCGAGTTCCTGGTCTCCGGGAAACAGCGGCTGCAAGCGATCGGGAATCGTATTGGCATAAGGCGTATTCGCGCTAAATGGCAGGTCTATGCCGTTGACGGTCGCGTGAGCGCGCAGCCGCTCGAGAATCTCCGCGGCCACTTCCGGCCCGCTGGTTTCCAGCACCGAATCCAGCGACTCCAGCCACTCCTGAATCTCCACATCGTCAATCGTATGCTGCGGACGGACAGCCGTCTCGCTATTCATCGCTGAATCTGTTCCCTCAAATCGTCGTTGTGAGGATGCCACTCTCTTCTCCCGGAAATTTACAAGGTTATCAGTCTATTAGAATACACTGCGGCGCGTTTCTCTGCACGACCCGAAATCGAAGATTTCTCCATGCGACACCATTTCTCCTCTGCGAGGGTCAAGCGGCGCTCCTTCGCCTTCTTTCGACATCACTCGTAGGCCCAACGTGGGTCCATTAACTAGATTTCAACTTGCCAACATTCGGAAGCCCATATTATTTAGTGGAACGTGAGACATGTGATACGGATTTGTGGGTCCTGGAGGGAACGTGAACACCTCGCGTAAGCTTTGCCTAATCGTGATGGTCGGGGGGGCGCGGTACTAGCAGCATTTGTACTTATCGCCGCTCCGGGGGGCCTGCGCGGCAGGTCAGTCTTTGTCCGGGAGATGCGCTCCGACGTTCGGACTTCGGGCGGTTTGCCACTGGCTTCGATATTCGACGGTGTGACTGGCTCTACATTGCCCGTCACCGCTGTAAACGCGCTCGTGGCCGAAGCGAAGGCACCGCCTCGCGACCCTTGTCACAAAAAAGAGACGAAAAGCTCCTGGTCAAAATTCCTTGATGCGTTCTCCCCTCGTAGTGTTTTTGCACAAGATTGCACTTCGGATTGCACGACACATTACAATCGTAATATGCCCGTAGTCTCGGATTGCCTGGATCTTACCGTCTGTGCTGCTGGTCCCGGCTACATTTACGGCTGCGAAGGCTTTCTGTTTGATTGCGGAGATAATGCCTTCGCCTGCGGACAACACACTTGTCCCAATCCTTAAATCATTGAGCTTGAGCATGAATAGACAAGCAGGAGAGCGTGCTATGTCGGGGGTACTAAAAACAAAAGCATGGATGAAATGGATTGTGATTCTCGTGTCGCTTCCAATTACACAGAATGTGGCAGCACAAACCGTGCTGGCTCCCACTCGGCAGATCACCTATGAGGAGGCCCTCCAGACTGGGAATCCCCTCCCCCGATGGGAGCATGGTTATCTCGTATCATGGAAGATGGACAGTTCTTCAGACACCGCAGAAAACATCTCTCTGTACGATCGAGACGGTGCTGCCGTCGGAAAAACAAGGATATGGCTTGAGGGTGCAAGCTTTCTCCGTATCGAGGACGCTGCGGCGCGAAAAGACGGTCGAGTAGCCGTTGTCGGCTGGGCGCTAACTAGCTCCGGAACACTGGCGGCATTTTTAGCAGACGTGTCTATAACTCAGCATTCCGCCCAAATCATACAGACGTCTCCCTTCGAGGGCCGCTCAGTCGCTTTCGGCCCCGACGGGACGATCTGGGTGCTGGGTGCGGTGGTGGGACCAGGGCGCGGCAAGGAGCCCGCGCCCGACCATTACATGGTGCAGCATTTCGGCACCGACGATGTTCTCAAGGATCAGCATTTGCTTCTCTCCAGCTTCGGCTGCGAATTGTCCGAACAAATCAACGGGATACCTCGCGTGGCAGCTTCCGACGACCGCATTGGACTTTTTTCTCCTTTTTGCCACACGTGGGTCGAACTAAGCCCCACGGGGGAGTTGCTGAACCAGTGGAAATGGGCTCCTCTGTCACCGATCCGACACGGCAACGAGACCGCGGAAGGAATTAGGTCCGTGGCACTTACTTCGACGAATGAGCTATACGGATGGAGTGGTCGGAGTAAGCGCCCGATATTTCGCTTTGACCGTAAAACGAGTGCGTGGGTGCCGCTAGAACTCGCAGCGGCCGGAGCGTTCTCATTACTCGGGGCGGACGGGGATGCATTCATCTCTCACATGGCTGGTAAGAAAGCAGGCTGGTTCAAGCCCGCCGCTAACTCTCAATAAATAACGCCTAGCTGTTCTGGTCTCGGGTTCACAGAGTGCGACCGCCATCGAGCACCAGCACGTGGCCGGTCATGAATTGAGCGCCGACAAGAGAGAGAACAGCGTCACTGATGTCGCCCGGCGAGCCCGTTCGCCTGAGAGGGGCTAGCTTGATAAAGTCCACTTCCCATTCCGGCGGATCGCCTTCCATCGTTATCGTGCCGGGTGCAATCGCGTTTACTCGCACTTCCGGCGCCAGCGCCTTCGCCAACACCTTCGTCAGCATAATGACGCCAGCTTTTGAAACGGAATGCGGAATGTATCCCGGCCAGCCGAGCAACCCGCCAGCGTCCGCAAAGTTGATAATTACGCCCCGCGTCCTTCTTAGCCACGGCGCTGCCGCTTGCGCGCAAAAAAACGGCGCTCGCAAGTTCGTATCGAGGGCCGCATCCCAGACCTGCTCGGTCGTGGAAATCATGCTCGCCGGCAAAAAATTCGCCGCGCTATTCACCAAAACGTCCAGCCGTCCAAACTGCTTCCCGGCCTCATCGAACAAGCGCTTGATTTCCACCACACTACTCAGGTCCGCCCCCATCGCTACAGCGCGCCGCCCGAGCTTCTCCATTTCCGCGACGGCGCTTTGAGCCTCAGCCTGCGAACTCCTGTAATGCACCACAACGTCCGCGCCTTCTTCGGCCAGGCGCAAAGCCACTGCGCGCCCCAGCCGCTTGCCGGCTCCCGTCACTAGAGCAACTCGTCCTTGTAAAGAAAGGCCCACGGGCAGAGAAAATACCACGATACGAACGCTTTTGGCCGGATCGTTCCACCCAGGCCTCCCTTGACCATCAACTCCTTGATTTCCGGTTAACACGCGCCAGCCTATCCCCGTCCTGCACACAGTGGATGGAAGCGAATGCAACACTAGTTCAGCATCGGAGTTTCTATGAACCGCCTCGCGCGCTTGCTGGAAGACTTTCTTTACGACATCCGCTTTGGTCTCCGGCAGCTCCTTCGCAATCCGTTTGTATCAGCCGTGTGCGTCCTAACACTCGCTCTCGGCATTGGCGCTAACGCCGCTATCTTCAGCGCTGTTCACGCCGTGTTGCTCCGTCCTCTGCCGTTTAAGGATCCAGACCGCCTCGTCCTCGTGAATGAATACAACCCCGGAAACGTGGCCAAGACAGGAAGCCCCTACAGCCGCTATCAAACTCGAGTGCAGCAAAATACCGTCTTCGAGGAAACCGGCGGGTATTGGGACGTCAGCGGTGGCGACGGCTTGGTTTTCGGCGGCATCAGTTCAGCGGAACGCCTCCAGTTCTCAATCGTTACAAACACCTTCTTTTTCGTCCTCGGCGTGCACCCTGCAATCGGAAGAGCGTTTACTTCAGCCGAAAGCGTTCCCGGTGCTTCCGCCAAGGTTTTTCTCGCAAGCAATTCATTGTGGCGCGCGCAGCTTGGCGGCGCTCCTATTGCGCTAGGAAAACAGTTCCTCCTTGACGGCGAACCCTACACTTTGATCGGGGTCCTGCCACCCGACTTTCATTTTCCAGGCAAGTGCGATATTTGGCTTCCGGTCGGCACCCTTGGAGCGCGCCTCTCTGGAGATCGCGTCTCGCACCAGTTCTGGATGATCGGCCGCCTTCGCTCGGGAATCACCGTGGCACAGGCTCAAGCACAGTTGAACGGTATCCAGCAACAACTTGCGCAAGCCTATCCGGATACCGATGCTAACTGGCTCGTTAATGTGAAGCCTCTTCTGGAAGAATTTGTGGGCAGCGTGCGGACTTCCTTGTGGGTTCTGTTCGCGGCTGTAGGCTTCGTCCTTCTCATCGCTTGCACAAATGTAATCATCCTGTTGCTCGCCAGCGCGGTTGCCCGGGAAAAGGAGTTTGCCATCCGCGGCGCACTCGGCGCTGCTCGTGGCCGCCTTCTGCGTCAGTCGCTCACGGAGAGCCTGCTAATGGTGTGCGCTGGCGCTGCTCTCGCATTGCTTTTCGCGAAAGCAGCCCTGGGAGCCATCGTTGCTCTCAGCGCCGGCGCCATTCCTCGTTTCGAACAGCCCCAAATCAACGGCGCAGTACTTGTCTTTGCCGTTTTCCTCGCTCTCTTCAGCACACTACTGGTCGGCGCGGCGCCCTGCCTTCATGCTTCCAGCCTGTCTTTCGTCGAGTCCTTGCAGCAAGGCCAGCGCGCTGGATTCTCGACTCGCCGAAGCACGAGTCTCCGTCGCTCCCTCGTCATTTCCGAGGTGGCTCTCACGCTCCTCTTGCTTTCTGGCGCTGGTCTGATGCTCCGCAGCTTCGTCGAACTTCGAAAAGTGGATCCCGGTTTCCGCGCGGAGAATCTCCTCACCATGAAAATTGCCCTCCCCGACGCTCTCTATCCCAAGCCCGATCAGCGCGCCGCGTTTCTCCGGGAACTCTTGCATCGGCTCAACTCCACTCCAGGCATTCAATCGGCTGCCGCCGCGGACATCCTTCCTCTATCCGGGGAAAGTAACTGGGGAGGGATCAATATCCTTGGACGCCCAATACTTGACTCCGCGCGCGCACCATCCGTCGAAGGCCGCATCGTCAGCCCCAATTACTTCCGCACGGTTGGCATTGCTCTCCTGCTCGGCCGCGAATTCAGCGAGGCCGACGTCGCCGCAGGCGGCCACGTCACGGTCATCAATCAAGCGATGGCCAACCAGTTCTGGCCGGGCGACGATCCTATCGGGCAGCGGCTCGTCAGCCCGTACCATCCCGAAAACATCACGGAAATCATCGGCGTGGTAGGCAACGTGAAGGATTTCGCGCTCGATGCACAGAGCCCGCCGGAAATGTACACCCCCTATAACTGGTGGAACACCATGAATCTCGTCGTGCGCGGCAACACGGACTCAACCGGCCTCCTGGCCGCCGTTCGCAGCCAGGTAACTGCCCTCGATAAGCAAGTCCCCGTCTACGAGGTCGCGCCCCTTGAAGACCTCGTCTTGCACTCGATGGCTCGCCAGCGCTTCGAATTGTTTCTCCTCGCCCTCTTTGCTTCGCTCGCTCTTGGGCTGGCCGCCGTGGGCATCTATGGCCTCCTCTCGTTCACGGTTAGCCGCCGCTCCAACGAAATCGGCATTCGCATGGCCCTCGGCGCCCATCCGCAAAATGTCCTGGCCCTCGTCATGACCCAAGGGATGGAACTTGTTCTTCTCGGTCTTACGGTAGGCCTTGCCGCGTCCCTAACACTGACGCGCCTGATGAGCAGCCTCCTCTTTCATGTTCATCCCTTCGACCCGCTCAGCCTCAGTCTTGTCACTCTGCTTCTGGCAGCCTTCGCAGCTCTTGCTTGTTTTCTCCCTGCTCGTCGCGCCATGCGCGTTGACCCGATGGTTGCGCTCCGAACTGAGTGAGTATCGCCAAATCGCGACCTAAGTCCCGCCCGATTGTCCTCAGGCATCGACCAAAATGCCGTGAACGACAACGCCGCCTCCGTTCCCGGTTTTGGGCCTCGCGGTCCCCAGTGTAGAATCCCCCTTCTCTCGAACTGGAGGGCACCGGGGGGCAAAAAAAAATGAATCTCGATCTCTTGGCGATTGCTGCCCATCCGGATGACGTCGAGCTCACGTGCGGCGGCACCCTGCTGAAGATGGCAGAGCTTGGCTACAAAACGGGCATCCTCGACTTAACTGCGGGCGAAATGGGCACGCGCGGCACTCCCAAGATTCGCGCCAAAGAAGCAGCCGACGCAGCGAAGCTCCTCAACATAAGCTGGCGCGACACTCTGGGTGTTCCCGACTCCGACGTCCAATCCTCCCGAGAACACAAATTGCGCCTCGCTGGTATCATTCGTCAGCTTCGCCCGAAAACAGTGATCCTGCCCTATTGGGAAGCCCGCCATCCCGACCATTACCATGCCTCAGAGCTCGGCTACGAGGGCTGCTTCCTCGCCGGGCTCAAACAACTGCCAATCACTGGCGAGGCCTACCGCCCTTTCAAAATCCTCTATTCCGTCTCCTACGCCGACGTCCGCCCCACATTTGTCGTGGACATCTCCGCCCAGTACGAGCGGCGCCGCAAAGCCATCCTGGCTTTTGCCTCCCAGTTCCGTCCGAAGAAAACCGAAGCCCCGAACAAGGTCCACCTCGCCATCGACCGCTTGGAAGCAGAGATGAACCAGCTAGCACGCCATTACGGTCAAATGATCGGCGTGCAATACGGCGAGCCTTTCCTGCAAAAAGAACTGATGAAGGTCGAGGACATTGTAAAAATGGAAGTCCGTTCGATTTAGTGCCTAATAGGACCGTCCGCGAGAGTTCTGGTTTCTGCCTTCTGCCTTAATACGACTCTTCCTCTTGCGCGGGCGAAAAACCTGGGATGGTTTGCCCTCTATCGGCCCGCTCCACTCTCACACGAATCTGCGCTTCTCCTTCCGCGCCAGACTTGCGTAGCACGGCCATAGTGTTTAGGGCTTCCGAATACAGCCGCGTTACTAGGTAGATGTCACCTGTGCCGTCCTTCTTCCAAAGTTGACCCACCTGAATTTTCATTAGACTCATAAATAGACTTGGCTGTCTTTGACTGTAGAGTGAGCCCCAAAACGTGTCAACTGCCTCACGCGGCAACCTGTTCGCAAACAGCACTTTCCGGGCCGTTTTGCTCGCCCCAAACTAGGTACTAAATGGGGCTCTTTTCCGGACGAAAATACAGCGCCCGCCGGCAACCGCGGCCTCGGATAACCTTCTTTTCCAATTCGTCATCATAGCTCTGGAAGGTTTTAACGCCACCCTGGGGTTTCGGGGTGTATACTACCGGGTAGGCGGAGGTGCTTATGAAATCTATCCTGCGACATACCTTGAACTTCGCCCTAGGTAGCGCCCTGCTGGCGATTCCTGCCTTCGCAGTCCCCCAAAGCCAGGATGCTCCCCAGCCGGACCCCTCTAAGACGCAGACGCAGCAGCCTGCGCAGCAAACGCCCCCACAGCAGACTCAGCAGCCTGCCGAGCAAGTCGTGCAACAGAAAGATACCGTCAATCCTCGCAGCTCCAAGGAAGACGTGGAAGCCATCGGCGACCGCAAAGTCAGTTGCAAAATGAATTGGTTTTCGATCGAGAAGGAAATGGCCTTGGGCAAGGGCCTCGCCCAAGAAGTCGAGCGCTCTTCCAAGCTGATCGACGATCCTGTCGTCACCGAGTACGTCAACCGTGTAGGGCAAAACCTCGTGCGCAACTCCGACGCCAAGGTTCCCTTCACGATTAAAGTCATCGACTCTGACGAAGTGAACGCTTTCGCCCTCCCTGGCGGCTTCTTCTACGTGAACAGCGGCTTGATTCTCCGCGCCCAGGAAGAGTCCGAACTCGCTGGCGTGATGGCGCATGAGATTTCCCACGTCACTGCCCGCCACGGCACCTGCCAAGCTACTAAGGGCGAACTGATGCAACTCGCTTCGATTCCCGCAATGATTTTTATTCCGTACACCTGGGCGGGATATGCCATGTACCAGGGCATAAACCTGGCGGTTCCCCTGACTTTCCTGAAGTTCTCCCGCGACGCCGAGCGCGAAGCCGATTTTCTCGGTATTCAGTACATGTACAAGGCCGGCTATGACCCCAACTCGTACGTGACTTTCTTCGAGCGCATCCAGGCCGACGAGAAGCGTCGTCCCGGCACCATTCCGAAGGCCTTCTCCACGCATCCGCCCACGCCGGAGCGCATCGGCAACACCCAAAAAGAAATCGCGCGCATTCTCCCGGCTCGCCAGGAATACATCGTCACAACTTCGGAATTTGATACCGTGAAGGCTCGCCTCCGCAACATCATGTTCTCGCGCAAGGCCACCGAGGGCAAAGATAAGCCTACGCTGAAGAGCAAGACCGAGCAGTCCAAGAAGCAGCCTGGTAGCACCACAGATCCGAACGGCACGAGCGATGATGATCGGCCGACGCTCAAGCGCCGTCCTGACTCCCAGCCATAAATTTGGAGTGCGGGAGCTTGCTCCCGTTTTTCTTCCGTGCTCGCGTTAAGCGAGCTTCATTGAGTCGCCCAGCCGCAAGGTTTTTGGATGGGGGGGAGTTCGTTTTACCCTGAGCGTTGTTGTTGGCGAAGGGGCTCCCGCGTTCCTCCATGCTTGTATTTCGAAAGGTAAATCAGTTCCCCCAGCCCGTTTCTAAATCCTAATTCTGGGGGCCTACATGATCAGATCAAAACTTCTCTGGGCCATTATCCTGGGAATCGCTACTTCTGTTCTCTTGTTCGAAGCGAAAATCCATCTCGGATACAACCCGTGGGAGACTCGAATTCAGGGAGCGCTGGTCTGGCCAGGGACGCATCTGGTCACCGCGCTTAACACCGAGGGCACTCTGCTCCAAGGCTGGACCAGGTTCTGGGTCGGACTCTCCTTCGCCTGCAATTTCCTCGTCTACGCATTCGTTTGGTACGTCTGCCTCTGGATCCTCGGCGCTCTCATTCACCGCCAGCAGCCCTACGACGGCGGCGATAACTCTTTTGTGCCACCAATCCCCCGCTAAACGCGCGCCAACTCGCACCGTCGTCGGCTTGGTTCCTCTTGTAGGGGCGCAGCACCGCTGCCCCCTCTTGTATTTGCTCGGGTAGGGCCCGCCTTCAGAGGCGGGCCCTAGGGGCACGATATGAAAGATTCCGGCCAGGGTCTGCCAACGCACTATCATCCTCAAGTTACTTTAACTCCCTTCCTTCGTCCTTTTGGGTTCCAAATCCCTGTACACCATTCGCGCCTCCTTATATGATTATCCTGCACGCGCCACGCCGTCTCCCGCTCCCCAGCCCGCCTGCACTGGCGTGCACTCCTCAGGAGGCACAATCATGTATTTGGTCACTGGTGCTAACGGCACGATGGGGAAAGCTGTCCTAGCCGAAGTCGCCAAAAGCGGCGCCGATCACCGCGCCATGTATCGCTCCGCCACAGACGCGGAGCAGGCTCCCGCGGGAACCTCGACCGTCATCGCCGACTTCTCGAAGAAAGACACTTTGCCCCCCGCCCTCGAAGGCGTCACCAGCGTCTACCTGGTGTGTTCTCCGATTCCGCAGTTGATCGAGCTCGAATGGAATATGATTGACGCTTGCGTCGCCGCCGGCGTGGGCCACATCGTCTTGAATTCCCACTTGGGCGCCCGCGAATGGCGCAAATCCTTCCCTAGCTGGCACCGCCGCGTCGAAGACAAGCTCAAATCCACGAAAATCTCGTTCACCATTCTTCGCCCTAACAGCGTTCACCAAAACGTCGTGACTTACTTCGCGCCCTCCATTCGCTCGCAGGGAGTTTTTCACTCCTCCATGGGCAACGCCACCGTCAGCTTCCTCGACGTCCGCGACATCGCCGTCGTCGCCGCCAAATCGCTCGACGGCGGCGAGCACTCCGGCAAAATCTATGAGTTGAACGGCCCCGAAGCGCTCACCTATTCGGAACTTGCGGAGAAAATCGCAAAACACTCCGGCCGCGACCTGCAATACGTGGACATTCCCGCGGAACGCCAACGCCAGGCCATGCTCGACCGCGGCCTGCCCGAATGGCATGCTGACGCCTTGCTCGACCTGCAGGCCTACTACCTCAAGGGCAAAGGAGGCAAGATCGACGGCCTCCTCGAACAATTGATCGGCGGCCCGCCCATCACCATGGACCAATTCCTCGCGGAATTCGCCGCCGAGTTCCGCCCCGAGACCCAGGCACCAGCTCTAGTTGAGGTCTCCGCCGAAGGTAAACGTCGTGCGGACGCCGCCTCCGCCTGACAATGGTGGAGTGCGAATCGCGGGTATCGTCGCTCTGGCCAGAATAGTCGCTTTTTCAAAGACAACGAAGGAAAACTATGCCGGAAAAGATAAAGGGAGGAAGCTAGGCTTCCTCCCCCTCGTGTTTGGCTATCCAGAGGCATAGAGAACAGCGGATTGCAGGTTGTTGTGGATTAAAAATGGCTTCGTTGCGTGTTCGTGGAGCGTAACGAAGCCGTTTT
>Ga0126381_100003101_pt1 | contig 18111 bp, 13 predicted proteins | sample PanSoiMetPlot_28_FD_96465 | JGI IMG/M metagenome (GOLD analysis project Ga0126381, IMG submission 96465) | Tropical forest soil microbial communities from Panama - MetaG Plot_28 | ecosystem: Environmental > Terrestrial > Soil > Tropical forest > Bulk soil | place: Panama | collected 2016-02-17 | reverse complement strand
GCGCTAGCGCAGGCCGAACGCAGTGTCGAGAACCCGGGCCGTATCCTGGCCAGCGCCCGCTTGCGGCCGACTTCGTCGCAGGACGATCGCGGTTATCGCTACGGCCAGGACGGTCGCGCCTAGCATGATCGTCGCCAGCGCGTTGACGGCCGGGGTTAGGCCGAACCGGACGGCTGAGAACAAGACGATCGGCCACGTGTTCGTCGTGCCGTTGGTGAAGGCCGGCAGGACATAGTCATCGAAGGAGAAGGTGAAAGACAGCAGGGCGGCAGCCACGATGGCAGGCATCAGCCTGGGCAGGGTTATCTGCCGGAACGTTGCCAGCGGGCCAGACCCGAGATCGTACGAGGCCTCCTCGAGAGTGTCTCCCATCCCGACAAACCTGGCGCGAATGATGAGCATCGCGACCGAGGCGTTGAACACCACCTGCCCGATCAAGATCGTCGCCTTCCCGAGGTCAGGGAAGGCGTGAATGTAATTTCGCGCCTGGACGAAGAAGATCAGCGAAGCGACGGCGATGACGATTTCCGGCACTACTAGCGTCAGGTAGACCAGGGAGTCGAATGGCGCTCGCGACCGTGGTTTCATTCTCGCCAGCGCGAGCGAGGCGCACAGGCCAAGCACGGTGGCTATGACCGACGCCTCGGCCGCTATCTGCAGGCTTGTTCCGATCGCGGGGATATACGTCGGATCATGCAGCCCGGCGCTGAACCAGCAGGTAGTGAATCCATTCCAGACGGTGATGTTACCGATCTGGGTCGGCGGGATGTTGCAGATGTTCGAGCCGTGAAACGAGCTCAGCGCGACTGCCGCTGGTTTGTTGAACGCGAAGATGGCCATCACCAGGATCGGCAGGTAGAGGAACGCGAACACCGCGACAGCCCACGCAGCGAAGGCGTGCTTGGCCCTGACGCTGAACCTGCGCCTCGGCCTCCCCGGGCTCCTAGTCGCGCTAAGCACCGAATCGCTCCTCTTTCGTGGCGATCAGGATGTACACGAAGACGAATACCGACAGCGCCACCATCAGCCCGATCGACAGCGCCGAGCCGAACGGCTCGTTCTGAGCCGAGTTGAATTGGTCGCCGATGACGTTTCCGACGAATTCATAGGTCCCGCCGCCCAGGATGTTGGGCACGATGTACTCGCCGGTCATCGGGATGAAGACAAGCAGAGCGCCGGTGACGACACCCGGGAGGGTGAGACGTAGCGTGATCTGCTTGAATGCGTTGAATGGACGCGCCCCCAGGTCCGTTGCCGCCTCGATGAGCGTCCAGTCCATCCGCTCGAGCGACGCGAACACGGGGAGGATGAACAGCGGCAGGTAGTTGTACACGAGCCCGACGGCGATGGCGTATTTGGTGTAGAGGATGTTGATTCCCAGATCCCGGGCGAGATAGCCATTAGGATCTAGAATGATCTTCAGGGCGTAGGTCCGGATGAGGAACGACGTCCAGAATGGTACAACAATCAGCAGCACGGCCAGCATCTTGTAGGTCGTGAGGTACCTGGCCATCCAGTATGCCAACGGATACCCAACCGCAACCGTCAACAATGTGCCGATGCCTGCCATCAGCAGCGTGCGCGCGAAAATATTCAGGTAGAACGAGCTGAAGATAAGACGGTACTGGGTGGTGTCGAACCCGTAGGCCAGGCTGCCGAAGCCCTTCTGCGTGGCGAGCGAGAACGCCACAAGGATAGCCATCGGCCCAAGAAAGAAGATGACGTAGTAGACAAACGACGGCCCGGTAAGCCAGGCGGGGTAGCGCGGCCTGAATGACCGCGCTACCGGGCGCCGGGCACTGGGTTCAAAGGTCGCGGTTTCTGGCTGCTTGACAGCCGCCATCAGGCCGCCTTGAACTGCGTGTAAATCTGGGTGCGATTCTGGACGACCTGCGGGCTCACGTTGAGTATGTAGTGATAGTTGTCGGTGTAGGACTTAGGGACGTTGAACATCGGGTCATCGCGAAGGGCGGGCGCTAGCTGGGCCAGTGCGCTCGGCATCGGGATCTTGTAGTTGTGGTAGTTCATCTCGGTGACGGCCGTGCTCGGTGTCAGCAGCCAGTTGATCCAGGCGTGGGCGGCGACGGGATGCGGCGCGTTCGCGGGTATGCACCAGTTGTCGGCCCAGATCTCGGATGCCTTGTGCGGGATGACAGCGGTTATGTCGCCGAACTTCTTGCGTCCCTGGACTATGCGACGGATGTCGCCGTTCCAGCCCTGGCTCAGGATGATCTTGCCTGCGATGGAGTCATTGATGTAGGCGGATGAGTCGATGGTGGTCACGCCCTTGCGTATCGAGAGCAAGAATCTCTTGACCTGGTTGAAGTCGGCCTGGCTATCGGTGTTCGGGTCAAGACCAATGGCCATGAGCGCGAGCGGGACGACCTCCTCGGCGCCGTCAAGCAGGTTGGTCCGGCCCTTGCTGACGTACTTCGGCAGCGCGTGGTAGAAGTCCAGCATCGTCCCGAGCGGCTCGTGAACGATCTTGTGGTTGTAAAAGAACATCGTGATGCCGAAGTCCTTGAGTATGTGATAATCGCCCGTCGGATCGTACGACGGCCGCAGGAACGACGGATCCAGGTTCTTGAGGTTGGGCAGCAGCGACTTGTCCAGCGCCAGCAGCAGCTTCTCCTGAATCAGCTCAGCCACGGCGTTCTGGCTGGGAACGATGATGTCGTAGCTGGTGCCGCCCGCATGCAGCTTCGCCAGGAGCTCGTCGTTGCTCGAGTAGTAGGTCTCGTGGATGGTCATGCCGACGTTGGTCTCGGCGGGCAGCTTCTTGAACTTCGTGTACGTCGACGGGTCGTCGTACTGCGACCAGTTGTAGATCTCGAGGTGGTTCTCTAGCGGCTTGCCGGTCAGAGGGTTCGACGATCCGGTTGTGGCCCCAGTTGACGGCGTTCCCGACGTCTTCGTCGTGCCGCAGGCTGCCGCCGCGGCGGCCGCGAATATTGCCATGCCGCCCAGGCCAAGCGCCTGACGCCGGTCGATTCGGTGACCAGCGGCGCGCTGAACCTCGCGATGGAGGTAATCGAATTTCGGCCTCAGCTCGCGGGGCGCGAGGATGTTGAGGTCATCGGGATCCTTCTTCATTGTTCCCCCTGGGGAGCACTCGTGGTGGCGGGTATGTCCTCACCCAGTAGCAGCGGCGCTGCTGCGTCCCAGCTGACGACGATTCGATCTCCGGGGTGGATATTGTCGAGCGCCGGGTCGGCGCTGGCGCGCTGTTCGCGCACAGTCACATCACCGAGGCCAGGAAGCTTCGCGACGATCTGGATCTGATCGCCGAGGTACATCTTGGCGATCACCTCGGCGGCCGCGGCGTTGGCCTGGCCGCTGGCAGGGTTGGTCGCGGCGATCATCCGCTCTGGCCGGATCCCGATCCGGACGCGGGCGCCACGAGCCGCGTAGCCACGACCGCGGACCACGATGCCGGATCCGGCATCCACCGTGAAGCCGCCGTCACCCGATTCGACGACCTCTCCCGCCAGGAAATTCATATCGCCAATGAAGTCAGCGACGAACGGGGTCAGCGGGCGGTCGTAGATCGCACGCGGCTCATCTATCTGCTCGATCACGCCGTTCGACATCACTGCCACCCGGTCGGACATGGACAGTGCTTCGCCCTGGTCATGAGTGACATAGATGAAGGTGATCCCGACCTGCGCCTGGATCCGCTTCAGCTCGACCTGCATCTCCTTTCGGAGTTTGAGGTCAAGCGCCCCGAGCGGCTCGTCAAGCAGCAACACGCGCGGCTTCATAACCAGAGCTCGTGCGAGCGCGACCCGTTGCTGCTGGCCGCCGGACAGCATGCTTGGCCGATGCTTCTCCCTGCCAGTCATCCGCACTAGATCGAGGGCCTCGGAAGCACTCGTGTAGCGCTCCGGCTTGCTGACCCTGAGCTGCTTGAGCCCATACGCGACGTTGTCAAGTACCGACATGTGCGGGAACAATGCGTACTGCTGAAAGACCGTATTGACCTGGCGCTTGTAGGGCGGGATGCCGACCGAGTCGACGCCGCCGATCAGGATCTCGCCTGCGTCCGGCTGCTCGAATCCCGCGATAAGGCGCAGCGACGTCGTCTTTCCGCAGCCTGATGGGCCCAGGAGAGACAAGAACTCGCCCTTTCGAACACTCAAGCTGATCGCGTCGACGGCAGTCAGGGAGCCGAACCGCTTCGTGACGGCGTGGAGTTCGACGTCGTTGGTGTTGTCCGGGAAAGTCTCGCTCAACATCGCCTCCTAGCGGCCGTCTGAGTTGCTATGGGAACTTTAGGCCCCACTGCCCCGACCGGTCTACGGGCAGATGCAGTAACCGAGCGCCCGTCGCAGGCGCACTGCGACCCACCCCTCATGGCTGCTGACTAAGTCGTCTTACCTGGTCAAGCGACCAAAGCTGGCGGGCTGTTACTCGCTCGCGATCGCGGGTGCCATTCCAACGCAGGAGCCGGTCATGCCTTCCCGCGGCTCAGATGCAGCCCAAGGAACGCCGCTTTCCACAGCGATGTGCCTAGTGCACCCAGTTCGAAGGGCTGTTCCCGCTACATCATCAACAGGCTGTGGATAACAGTACGTACTGCCTGGGCCAGGGAGTTCCCGCGGCCCGGAACCGCCCCTTAGCTGGCTGCCAACCTCTTCCGTAATGCCGTGGATACTGCAATACTGGATCGGTGGCTGCTCTCAGCGTAGCCTTGCTGAATCTCAAGCCAGGCACGGGAAAGACCACGTCAGCGGTATGGCTGGCGCACATTTTCGTCGAGGCTGGGCATCGCGTTCTTCTGGTGGACGCGGATCCATCAGGAAGCGCCCTGGAATGGTCGGACCTCGCAGCCATGGATCCGCGGCAGCCACCGCCGGCGACGTTCCCATTTCGGATCGTGGCGCTTCCCTCCCGCAGGCTCCACCTGCGGGTGCCAGAGATCGCCGACGCAGATGATGTGGTGATAATCGACGCTCCCCAGCTAGAGGATCACACCGGCATCGCCCGGTCAGCGATGCGGTACGTCGACGAAATCCTGATCCCCTGCGCGCCCAGCCCAATTGAAATCAATCGCACGACGCCAGTACGCGACGAGATCGCCGAGGTCGAAGAGCTTCGGGACAAGCCGCTCCGCTCTGCGGTGCTGCTGACCCGGTGCATCAGCCGCGCCCACTCGACGGCCAACGCCAGAGAAGCCCTAGAGGGCCTGGGCTATGACGTGCTGCGAACATCCGTGCCGAGGCTGGAAGTTTACGCTCAGAGCTTCGGTGTCGCGATCCCCGAGACAGGCCGCGCCGTCTGGCGCGACGTGGCCGGTGACCTGATCGAACGGCGTATTCCCCTTGGGAAGGTCCGGTTATGACAACAGAGCAGGAGCGGCGCAAGGCCCAGATGAACGCCGCCGCCCTGAGCCGTACAGAACCCGGTGCACGGCCCGCCGGTCGCACGGCGATCCGATCGAAACCGGTGAGGATCACCCTCGACCTCAGCCCGGAGCTATACCGGCAGCTCACCCGCTGGGCCCATTCGGCGGCGATCGAACTGGACGTGCCGCGGCTCGCGCTAGCGGACGCGGTGCGGGCCATGATCAAAGTCACCACCGAGAGCCCAGAACAGGTTATTGAGCGGCTCCGTCGCGATCGGGAACCCTGACCGCGGTGTCCTAAGCTCAAGTAGGCGTCACTTCGCGGACGCTTCCCAGGAGGCCGAGGCTGAGCCGGTAGGTGGTCCCGAGGGTCAGCGCGCGCCACCGCGTCTCGTCGAGGGTCGTCTCGTACTGCTTGGCCGGCCCGGTGAACGTGACCGAGTAGGTCTCGGCCTTGCCGCCTATACGCTCTCCCGGCTCGAGTGTGTATTCCGGCCATTCGACGTCGTTCCGGTCCGCGCCTGAGGCGGTCAGTGTACGGCTCTCATGCCACTCCAGCACCTCGTATGTGTAGACGGTGCGCGTCCGCAGCTCCTGGCTAGTTATCGACTGCTGGGGCCCCGGCGTCCCATCAGCGTCTGGCGGACCGGGCTGCCAGTCGGTGACCGTCTCCCAGTAGGTCTCCTGGTGACGCTGGACGTTTCGGGTCTCCCCACGTGGCTGCCATTCCGAGCGCTTGCTCACCCACAGCTGCTGCTCAATGTCCACGGTCCTGGTCCAAGCGAACGCCGTCGCTTCGGCATCGATATGTCGCCGGAAGAGTGCCATGGTCGCCCCGTCCGTCCTGTCGCCAGAATCCTCTGTCATGGCGTGCCAGGACATATCACCAGGCCGAAACGCGGAAAGCAAGCTCTGCGGGAGCCACCCGGCACGGCTGGGCCTGGCCCGGCCCAGCCGTGGACCCGCGCAACCACGCACATGCGCTAGCCGTGGATCCGGTGCGCTGTTGCGTGGAACGCAGGTCAGGGGGCAACTGGGCCGGGCGCCCGCGGGACCGGGAGTTCAGGTGGGTTAGGAAACGGTGGCTACGGCCGGCTCGCGCAGCGGCGCCAGCGCGTTGCTCCAGGTGATGACCTGGTCCAGCAGCGTGTCCAGCGCCGCGACGTTGTTGTCGCTTGGCTTGAACACGCTGAAGTTCTCGAAGTCGGTGAACAGCGACAAGGCGACCTGCTGGCGGACATCGGCCATCTGGAGCTCGCCCGCGACCAGGCGCAGGTGCTCGGCAGCCCGGGCGCCGCCCACCGCGCCGTAGGAGATGAACCCGACCGCCTTGTTGTTCCACTCGGCGTACAGGTAGTCGATGGCGTTCTTGAGCACTCCGGAAGTGCTGTGGTTGTACTCGGGGGTGACGATGACGAACCCGTCGAACGAGGCGATCTTGTCCGCCCACGCCTTGGTGTGCTCGTTCTGATACTGGCCCATCGACGGCGGCAGCGGCTCGTCCAGGTGCGGCAGCGGGTAGTCGCGGAGATCCACGAGCTCGAACTCGGCGTCGCCGCGGCGCGAGGCGTTGTCGTACGCCCACATGGCCACCTGCTCGCCGTTGCGGTTGGGCCGGGTACTGCCGAGGATGATGCCGATCCGGGTCATGAGAGTCCTCCTGCTCGGTAACTTGTCTCCGCCAGGCCTAAACGGACTTTACCCCGGTTCGTATTCCGTCAACGATCGGCGAGCAGGTGCATCGCCAAGTAGGGCGCTGGATGTGGGCGATATGCAGCGTGACCAGCGCTCGGCGCTGTCCGGGTCAGCCGCCGCAGGCGGAGTGGTAGGGCGGTGACGGGCACTCGGTCCTAGCGCACAGCCTGCTCGGAACCTGTTCGACCACTCGCAGCTCTAGTGAGTTTGGCGTGGATTTGCGCGGCGGCGGGATGATCGAGGTCGTCGAGGATGTCCGCGGCCTGGCGCCAAGCGGCGCGGGCGGCGGTCTGGTCGCTGGCGGCGTGGTGGGTATCTCCCAGGTGGTCCAGCGTGATGGCTTCGTAGTAGCCGTCGCCGTGCTCGTGGTGCAGGGCAACGGCCTGCTTGTAGCAGTCGATGGCGCGGTGGCGCTGGCCGAGGTGGTCGTAGGCGTAGCCGAGGCTGTCAAGCGTGGATGCCTCGTGGCGCCGGTCACCGATCTCGCGTTGCAGGTCGAGAGCTTGCTGGCAATACGTCAAGGCAAGCTGGTAGTCGCCGAGCAGGGCGTGTGACCAGCCCATGCTGTTGAGGCTCCCCCCATGTCCGTACTGGTCACCGGCCGACCGGTAGAGGTCGAGCGCCTGCTCGGCGTGGCCGAGCGCGTCGGAGATGCGGTCCTGATTGCTGAGCACCCAGCCCAGGTCAAGGTGTGTGGTGGCCTGGCGCACGGTATCGCCGATATCGGCGTACAAGTCCAGGGCGCGCAGGAGGTGGGCGCTCGCTTCGCGGTGCTGTCCGAGCCAGCCGAAGGCGCTGGCGATGCCTGAATGAGAGCGCGCCTGGCCGTAGCGGTCGCCCTGGCTTCGGCAGGCTTCCAGCGCCGCGCCGTGGCTGGTCATCAGCTCGTGGAAGTACCCGCCCCGGGACAGGTATTCCCTCAGCGTCCAGGCGAGCTGAGCGGCATGGGTGTTCCATCCGCCTGCTGCGGCTTGGCCGATGGCTGACAACAGGACGAGCCGTTCAGCATCGAGCCATATGCGTGCGGCGGCCGCGTCGGCCAGCTGGTCTGGCGTCACCCCGGTGTGGCACGACGGCAGGGCGACGGAGCTAGGAAGCCGCTTGGGTTCCAGCAGAAACGCGGCAGCATGAGCGGTATACAGGTAGTGATCCAGCATCCGTCCGGTCGCTGCCTGCTGCTGGGGTTCGGAGTCAGTCGCGCGGGCCAATTCGGCCGCGTAGCCGTGCACTAGGTCATGGAGGACGAAGCGACCGGCAACCTCTTCAGTCACAAGGTTCATGCCAGCCAGCGCCTCTAGCGACTGGTGCGCCGACCGAACGGTGACGCCAGCCAGGCTGGCGGCTGCCTTCGCCGTGAAATCCGGGCCGGGATGCAGGCCAAGCAGCCGGAACAGCCGTGCCGCGGCGGGAGGGAGGGCGCGGTAGGACCAAGAGAAGACCGCCCGCACGTCGGCTACCGGGTCATCGCCGGTAGCCAGCGCGTCCAGCCGCCGGCTGCGCAGCTCAGCTGCCAGAACCGACAGCCGGGACGTTGGGCGGGCGGCGGCCAGAGCGGCCACGATCGCTAGCGCTAGCGGCAGCCGCCCGCACAAGCCGATGAGCTCGCCGACCGCGGCGGCTTCGGCGGCCGCACGATCCCGGCCCAGGCGGGCGGCCAGCAGGTCACGGGCCTCTTCTTCGGTGAGCACGTCAATGCCGATGAGGCGGGCGCCGTCCGTGGCCGCCAGGCCGGTGAGATGGTTCCGGCTGGTGACCAGGACTGTGCAACCGGGCACGCCCGGCAGCAGCGGGCGGACCTGAGAGGGATCGCGGGCGTTGTCGGCCAGGATCAGCATCCGCCGTCCGGCCAGCAAGCTGCGGTACAACGCAGCCTGGGCCTCCAGCTGCGGCGGGATCCGCACCGGCGGAACGTTCAGTGCTTCCAAGAACCCGCGGATCGCGGTGGCCGGGGCGAGCGGAGGTGCTGCCGGGTCGAATCCACGCAAGTTCACGTACAGCTGGCCGTCAGGGAACCTACCTGCCACCTTGTGAGCGAAGTGCACTGCCAGAGCCGTCTTCCCGACTCCGGCCATGCCCCCAATCGCCGAGATCACCACTGGGACCGCGCCTCCGCCAATCGCGGCCTCCAACTCCGCCAGCACGGCAGCGCGGCCGATGAAGCCAGCCACAGCTGCGGGCAGTTGGGCCGGGCGCTGGCGGACCGTGCTTCGCCTTGCTGGCCGTTTCTCGGATACCAGCCTCACCAGTTCGCCGTCGGCCTCCAGCGCCTGGTCGCATGCCCGGGCTAACGCCTGGCCGGCCAGCCGCTCGCCTCGCTCGACCCGGCTGAGGTACGCCCTGCTGTAGTGCACCATCTGAGACAACCCAGCCAAGGACAACCCTTGTCGTTCTCGCGCCTGCCGCAAGGCTGTACCGAACGATACGTCCGCCGCCACGCTGCCACCTTTCGCCACGGCTCGTAGCCAGAACTCATCCGGCACCTATTTAAGCGCGCTCCTGCCTCGCCAGTGTCGAAATCCATGCTCTATGTCATCAAGAGTCATGACATAGCCAGCTGGTACAGGCCGGCCCGTCGGCCCGTCCGCCCGTCCATGCGGCGGTGCCTCGGCTAGGCAGGTGGCTCGGCGAGGGTATCTGTCGCCGCCATTACCTGTTGCCAACGTGAGTTGGCAACAACCTCCCACTGACAGTCCGAAGCCGTTTTCCGATAATTCAAATAGAAGCCGCGACCCGGGACGAACAGTACCTGACGGCCACGCTGGACCAGAGAGCCTGGGAGTCTTCGAGGAGGCTCAGAATGCCTATCAAAGGACGTCTCATCGGCCTGCCCGCAGAGCGCGGTCTTAACGCCAGATACATATTTCAGGAGCTATTACCGTCCGGCCATGAATTGCTCTGCCGACGGGAGGCGTTACGGTGGCCGCCGCTCTGCAGCATTTGACGCGAACGGACAACTTCACGGAAGCCTCAACCATTGAATTCCGCATACTCGGGTGCCTGGAGGCCAGATCCGATGCCGCCCAGCTGGCCCTAGGGAGGCCACGTGAGCAGCGGCTGCTCGCCGCGCTGCTGCTGGGGGCCGGGCGGATGGTGCCGTTGGCTCGGCTGGCCGACATCATGTGGGCTGAGAACCCGCCGGACGGCGTCGGCAAGCAGATCTCGAACGCTGTGTCTCGGCTGCGCGGCGTGCTCGCTGCCGGTGGCTGGCCCGAGCTGATCGTCACGCACTCGGGCGGATACCGGCTGGCGGTCGGCGCTGATGCGGTGGACACGGGATTGTTCGAGGTTTGGGTCTCGCAGGCGCAGCGCGCTGCCTCAGCTGGCCAGATGGCGGACGCCGCCCGGCTGCTCGAGTCCGCGCTTGGCCTGTGGCGCGGTCCGCTGCTGGCCGGCCTGGGCGGACCGGTCATCGATGCTGCCGCGGCCGCCTGGGAGGAGCGGCGGTACGCGGCCATCGAGGCGTTCTACGACGCTCAGCTTGCCCTGGGCCGCCACCGTGAGGCAGTCGCCGGACTCAGCGCGTTCGTCGCCGCGAATCCGCTGCGAGACAAGCCGACCGGCCAGCTCATGCTGGCGTTGTACCGGTGCGGGCGGCAAGCTGACGCGCTCTCTCGCTACGAGCAGACCAGGCTGCTCCTGGCCGACGAGCTAGGCCTGGATCCTAGCCCCGAACTGCGGCGCCTGCGCCAGCAGGTGCTCGCCGACGATCCCGCGCTAGCCGCTACCCAGCCGGCCGCCGATCCGGCGGTTGCATGCCAGGACAATCTGCGCCTGGCCCGCGGGCATGCCGCCAACGTCGTCCCCCGGCAACTGCCCGCCACTGCCGCCATTTTCGTCGGCCGCGACAATGAGCTCAATCGGCTCAGCGACCTCCTCGGCAGCGGCCGGACGTGCGGCCGAGGGGGAATCCCCGAGCTCACCGCGGCCTGCGTGGTCGCGGTGAGCGGCACGGCCGGCGTGGGCAAGACCACGCTGGCTATCCGGTGGGCACAGCGCAATTCAGAGCTGTTCCCGGCTGGCATGCTGTTTGTCGATTTGCGCGGCTACGACTCCGGCGGCGGTCCGCTCTCGCCGCTGGCGGGGCTTGATAGCTTGTTGCGTGGTCTCGGCGTGGCGAACGAACGCATTCCCCGGGACCTGGCTGAGCGTTCGGCGCTGTTCCGTACCATCACGGCCGAGCGTCGTGTCGTGATCCTGCTCGACAACGCCAGGAGCACAGCGCAGGTCAGCCCGCTTCTGCCGGGTGCGGGAGCTGCCCGGGCTATCGTGACCAGCCGGAACCGCCTGAGCGGCTTGATTGTCCGACACGGCGTGATCCCCTTGCATCTTGACCCGCTTCCGCTGTCGACCGCAGCCCGCCTCGTCAAGCTCGCGGCCGGGCGGGGCGTTTCTGACGCCGAGGCCAGCGAACTCGCCACGTTGTGCGGAAGGCTTCCCCTTGCCCTGGCGGTAGCGGCGGAACGAATCTCCCAAGATCCCGCTGCTGGCGTGCGGAGAATCCTGGCCGAGCTGGCGGACCCGGTGCCACGCGTCCTGTCGAGTGAGGCCGTTGCTCGCTGCACAGGCCGGTGCGGGACATCGCCAGCGACGGGTCCACGGAATAAGACAGCGATGGTGACCAGGCGTCATCGGCCGCCATGCTGACGGCCTGGTTGCCCGCGGCTGGGCTCTGTTAAGAAAGCTCGTCCTTTCTGCGTATCAACTTCCTTCCTACCTCCTGCGGTCGTGGGCTTGCCTGGTATCTGCCGGGTCCTCCAAATGCCATGAACGGTGGTCTCGGCTGGCTGCGCATATCGCGAAAGGACCCGTCATGCGGATACGGCAACGGCACCGGGCGCTCGCCTTGGCCACGGCGGTTCTCGGCAGCGCCTTTTTCGTGGCGCCGATGGCAAGGGCGAGCTTGTCTGCCCACCCACACGGCCATACCCGGCCAGCGCCTCATGTCGCTACCCGGCCGCCTGACGAGATCGTCGCGGGCGTCGGCGGCGCGGACGGATATCGCGTCTTCCTGGCGCAGTCGACGAACCGGTGGAGATGGGAGCCGCTCGCGCTGCTCGATCCAGGAGCGCAGAACGATCAGACCTGGGTCGGGAATACGTGCCTGACCGGGGACGGCACCACGGCGGTGGCGGTCATAGCACCGTGGAGCACGACCAATTCACCAGCCGGGCTCGACCACGGCGGAATCGCCTATGCCATCAACATAGCCACTGGGCATAGCCGGGTGCTGGCCACCGCCACCTCGATGGCGTACTTCAACCCGGGCTGCGGCGAGGCCCACGACGTGGCCTTGACTACATTCCTCGGCGAGTCAGAGCAGACCACGCGGGTTCAGCTGATCGACGCGGCCAGCGGAACTGTGCGGAGGACCGTCAAGCTCTCTGGCGAGTTCACCTCGGCCACACCGGTCTCAGGCCAGCTCATGGCTGCCCACGGCGCCGCTGTGGTCCGCCTGGGCGGCACCGGCGCGATCAGCGTCGCTCACGTGCCAGGTCAGGCGTTTGACCTGCGGCCCAACCGGCAAGGAGGGGTTGACCTGCTCTCCGCCGACTCGCGTGCGGCCGGGACGGCGTGGCGTTTCGGTGCCGGAACCTTGCGCCGCGTCGGCACCGGACCGCTCCGCACGCTCGCCCTGTACACCGGCCATGCCGGCACGACCATCCTGTTCGGCGCGCGATCGGCGATGGCGGTCCCGAACCTGGTGGTTCACGCCGCCCCGAGAGGGCGAATCCTCGGCTCGTCGCAGCTCGGCCGGGCCGCCTTGATCGCTCCGGCTAAGAGCATCCGGGACTCGGCCACATGGCTGCCAGCGATAATTTCACCATCTGGAAAGGTGTTGCGCCGTGCGGCCCCGCCGCCGAACATCTGGGTGCCCCGGACGACCGTTGCCACGATCGGCCGACACGTCACCGGACGGCTGCGCTCGGTCGTGCCAGCGACCGCCCAGACTCCGAAGTGCGCGGTCCCGCGCGACGACCCCGCTATCCAGGTGCCGCAGCCATCGAACAGCCAAGTCGACTGGGCGATCCAGCACGCGGTCTCGAACTCGCTGCCAACTCGGCCGGCCGGTTTCGACAACCTGGCCGGCGGGGCTTACTCACCGGAGACCGACTTCCCCCAGCCGAAGCTGACCGGCGGCAGCTATCACGTCCCTGCGCTGGTGGTGGCAGGGATCCTGGCTCAAGAGTCCAACTTCAACCAGGCGAGCTGGCACGCGACCGGAGGAACCTCAGGTGACCCGCTGATCGCCGACTACTACGGCAACGGCGGATCGAGCAGCTTCATCAACTATTCCACAGCGGACTGCGGTTACGGCATCGGCCAGATCACCGACATCATGAACGCGGGCAACAGCGTCGGGCAGACGATCCAGGACCGGGTTGCGGTGGATTACGCAGAGAACATTGCCGCGACGGTGCAGCACCTGTCGAACGCCTGGAATCAGCTAGCCGCCTACAGTCCGGCGATCACCATCAATAACAAGGACCCGCAATGGCTGGAAAATTGGTACGCCGCCATCTGGGCCTACAACTCAGGAGTCGAGCCCAGGGATGCCAGTTTCGGGCTGCCCGCGGGCTGCACCGCGCCAGGTCCGCCGAACTGCACGGACTCCGCGGGCAATTGGGGCCTTGGCTGGACGAACAATCCGATCAACCCGATGTACCCGCCCGACCGGCCGATTTTCCTCGAGTTCAGCTACGCCGACGCCGCGACTCCGCAGAATTGGCCGTACCAGGAAAAAGTTTTCGGCTGGATGGCCACGCCGCTGCGAAGGTATTCCGCCGCCCTTGGCCAGAACGTGGCCGCCTACGCGACTAACCCTGGCTATCTCGCCCAGCCGCCAATCACCGATTTCTGCTCCACCACGGTGGACAATTGCAACCCCAACGACTCGGCGAAACACTACTGCGGCTACCAGGCGCAAGGCCCGCTACAGTACCACTGCTGGTGGCACGGCCCGGACACGTTCGCGACCTGCGCTGACGGAATCAGCTGCACCCCGGACCTCCAGGTCTCCTCTGACACGAGCGAGCCTACGGCAACGAATCCAGCGCCTCCTGTCTGCAACCTGGATACCAGCCAGGTGCCCCTCAGTACGTCGGCCGGGCCCACGATCGTCGTCACCGAGGAGTCAGGTCCGGCGAACCCCGGTCAAAGAGATATCAACGTCGTCGGTTGCGGAGGCAGCCAGAACTGGAAGCCGTCCGGGACGTTCTTCGTAAGCTACGCCACGGACAGCCAGGGCGACCCGCTCGGCCAGGTCGACCTCCACCAGCTTGGCGGCGGCTTCGGCGGTCACTTGTTCTTCACTCACACGGTCCCGTCGTCAGCGGCGTCTACGAACCGGGTCGTCGGCACCTGGTGGCCCGGCATCACCAGCGCGGGAGTGTTCCAGATCAAGGTTTTCGTGCCCAGCCTGGGCGCGGTGGCCAACCCGGCGGTGTACACAGTCACTTCCAGCGACGGAACCACGTCGGAACGGACGATTAACCAGAACAACTACACGAACCAGTGGGTCTCGCTCGGCGACTTCCACCTGGATCCCAGCAACGCGGCGGTCACCCTGACCAACGTCACCGCGAACGGCGACTACGCCAGCGATCTGGCCTACGGGGCGATCGCCTTCATCCCGCGCGCGGGTCGGCTGGTGCATCACACGATCGCCGGGTTCAACATCTTCACCCCGACCCAGAGCCTCAACGGCTCGGTGCCGGCCTTGATCGGCGGGGACTTCCAGAACGACAGCACGCTGATCAGCATGGCCAACAACCTCACCAATGGCCTGCTCAACTATCCAGCATGCCCTGCCGGTACGGAGAACTCCTCGTGTGTGGCCGCTCCTGTGCTCGCGGCCATGACCTCCTGGCAATCGGCCGTCGCGGCGAGCAACGGCCATCCGGCGCGATGGCTGGCCTTCCCCAACGCTCTGCCGCCTAGCCCGCTTCCGCCCGGTTACCTCGACGTCGGCACGAACTTCAAGACCAACGCCGCCGTCAACGTCGATTTCATGGTCAAGACCAACGGCCAGATTGACCCCGCCTCGTACACGGTCACGGCGACCAACGCCACCGGCATCACTGACATCCCGCAGTTCATCCTGGACATGTTCAGCAGCATCCAGAGCGGTTACGGAACCGCCGAGCCCAACTTGACCTACAGCGCGCAGAACCTCGAATACTTCAACGGCGCCAGCGTCGCGGTCAATCCGCTCGGCGCCGGCGTAGCTCCTGGCCGGGAGTACATGCCCGATCTCAGCGTGCAGCTGACAAGCAACAACAAGTGCCTGCAAATCCAGGACCTAGCTGGCGGCTCGGACGGCTGGAAACCGCTGCTCACTCAGGATGGCCCGGTCAACAGCGCCAGTTCCTGGAAGACCAGCGTGGACAACCTGGTGAAGGCCGGATCGGCGCCGCAAGCACTGGCCAACTTGGCAGACACGGTTGTCAAGGACTTCTTCACCCGCCCGCTCATAGGGAACGTGGTCCCCTGGCCGAACACCGGCTCGATCTTCTACTATGCTCCGCCAATCTGGGTCGAAGACCATTTCAATGACTGCGTGACAGGATCGACCGACACCATCACACCCGCCGGCAACGTCGACCCGGTCACGAACAGGGCGCAGCTTGTCGACAATTCCTATATGCCTGACCTGTACCTGGCCATCGACGGTCAGTACGTCGACAAGTACGGACAGCCGACCGGCGGTGCGTCGGTGCAGACCGGGGACTGGTCGGATTTCTCCGAGACACCGTTGACGAGCCTTTACCCGAGCTCCGACCCCTGGAACTCGTGCTATATCGGCCCGACAACGACGTTCCTTGGGGGTGGCACCATTTACTTCATCTCCCGGCGGGACGGTAACCCGTGGGGCCTGGCGATGCTCACCAGCCCTGGTGATCTTTCTTCGAACGTCGGGTTCTGCTGACGCACATGTGCCCGGGCTCCATCTGGTGCCCGGGCACATCCGCCTAAGCGGCCCGGTCAGGCGGCCAGCAACCGCACGACGCGACGTTCGACGGCTTGTATCCGCTCCGGCCCTTCGCACTCGACGAGCTTGCGGCGGGCGTACAGCCGGAGGAGGCAGTGCGTCAGGTAACGGTCAGGCCCGGTTGCCTGGATCAAGCTTGCGCCGGCTAGCTCGTCGAGTACCGGCCAGGCTGGGTCGGCCGAATCGCTGAGCACGTCGGCCATCTCCGTCGTGAAGCCGACGTCGGGGAGCAACGCCAGACGGCTGAAGATGATCTGGGCGGTGGCGCTGAGCTGGATGTAGGAGCTGTCGAACGCCGCGAGCACGGAAAGATCTCCGGCGACCAGCGCAGCTAGCCTTGCGTCTTCGTCCTCAAGTCGGCCAGCCATGCGCGCGAACGGCCAGTGCGGCCTGGCGGCGAGCTGGTTCGCGACGATCCGCAGGGCTACCGGGAGCTGCCCGCACTGCGCCACGAGACATCGGGCAGCCGCCTCATCGGCCGCTAGGCGCCGCTGTCCAGCGGCCTGGCCGAGGAAAGCGAACGCGTCCTGCGGCGGGAGCACGTCGAGCGGCATCCTGATCGTCGGGCTCAGCCCTTCGAGCGTACGGCGGCTGGTGATCACGGCGACGCATCCGGTCCCGGCCGGGAGCAACGGCCGTACCTGGGCCTCGTCGGCCGCATCGTCAAGCAGCACGAGGGCACGCCGGCGGTAGAGCAACGATCGGTACAGCCGCATCCGCTGATCGTGGTCAGCCGGGCAGTCCGCGTCCCTGACGCCAAGGCTGGACAACATTTGGCGCAGGAGGTCGGCCGACGTCCGCGGCTGACAGGTGCCGCCGAGTTCGACGAACAGTTGTGTGGCTGGGTGTACATGCGGCGAGCGGGCAGCGAGCTCGTGCCCGAAACGCACGGCTAGCTCGGTCTTGCCGACACCGGGTGCGCCGGTCAGCAGCACAAGAACGGGCGCCGCGCGGTCGCGGTTCGCCGCAGCGGCCGCTCGGTCGGCCATGGCCGCCAGTTCGCATTCGCGACCGGTGAAGTCCGGCACCGCCGCGGGCAGCTCATGGGCGGCATGGAGCCGTTCGCACGGCTGCTCCTGCGCGCCGCCAGACTGGCCGGTGGCCCCCACGAGCTTAGCCGCGACCTGATCGTCGGCCCCCAGGGCAGCGACAAGCAAGTTGAGTGAACTGTTTCGCGGCTGCCCGACCCTGCCGCATTCCAGGTCGGAGATGGTTCGGGTGCTCAACCCGGAACGATCGGCCAGCTCGTTCTGGGTGAGCCGCGCGCTCAGCCGCGCGCGGCGCAGCGCGACGCCGAAGTCACCCGGATCATCCACGCCAGGCGGTTCTAGAACTCGCTGGGTGCGCACGCAGCCACCCTCAGGGATAACGGTCAAGACTGGCTACCGGGCGAGGCCTTCGGCGCTGCGGATGCTGGCAGCGAGCCGAGGTCGCACGAGCGTGGGGCCCGCACGGTTCGCCCCTCAGGGCGAGTTGGCTGGCGTAGGCGCGGAGCAGGTCATGGATGGCGTAGCCGTTCGCAACGGATTCGCTGATGAGGTGACCCGCGACGAGCTCAGCCAGCAGCGGTTGCGTGCGGGGCAGTGGCAGGCCGGCGAGGCCGGCCGCGGCGACGGCCGGGATATCCGAACCGGTGTGCAGGCCGAGCAGCCTGAAAAGCCGCGCAGCCGGGCCGCTGAGTGCTTGGTAAGACCAGGAGAAGACAGCCCGCAGATCGGTCGCCGGGTCATCTGCGCAATTGAGAGCATCCAGCGGCCCGGGATTGTCGCGAAGCGCGGTAGCCAGCGCACCCAGCGTCATTGCGGGGCCGTGGACAGCGCGCGTGGCCACGGTTGTGAGCGCGAGTGGCAATCCTCCGCACAAGGTGATGATGTCATCGACGGCATGTGGTTCGGCGTCGAGCCGGTCCTTGCCAAGCCTGGCCACCAGCAACTGCCGGGCCTCGGCATCGCCGAGCACATCGAGGTCGATCAGTTGGGCACCGTCGTTGCCGGCCAGCCCGAACAGATGGTTCCGGCTCGTCGCCAGGAGCATGGAGCCCGGTGCCCCTGGCAGCAGCGGCCGTACATGCGCGGCGTTCCTG
>Ga0126381_100003100_pt1 | contig 18112 bp, 11 predicted proteins | sample PanSoiMetPlot_28_FD_96465 | JGI IMG/M metagenome (GOLD analysis project Ga0126381, IMG submission 96465) | Tropical forest soil microbial communities from Panama - MetaG Plot_28 | ecosystem: Environmental > Terrestrial > Soil > Tropical forest > Bulk soil | place: Panama | collected 2016-02-17 | reverse complement strand
CAAGCGCATTCGGCGGTGCGAGCCCATTGCGCTGGACGTCGAGGGCATTATTGCCGTCCTGCCAATTGTCATTCGTTGCGATAGCAGATCCGTTCGAGTCGTAGATTGTAAGAATCGGATCGCTAAGCGGCTGGCTCACGCCGAAGGAAGCTAGCGACGGGCCAAGGGCACGCACGACCACGGTCGCGCTTCCAACGTCTCCAACAATAAATCCACTAATGAGCACATTATCGCCTGTGCCTACGAAACCGCGACCGCTGACGTTCCCCAGTATAGAGTTAAGCCCGGGCCCGTAAAGTTCGTAAACCTCGGCCAGGCTAATCCCCTGGGTCGAGTTCTTTCCAGTCACTACCATGGTGTAGGCGCCGGGGGCCAAGTTTTGCTGCAGAGTGGCTGATTCCGCTGGATTCCCTGGCGCCAATCCGTATTGCTCTATAAATGCAGAGCCAATATCCGTCTGCCAGTTATCATTGGTTGCGATGAGAGTGCCGGAAGAATTATACAGGCTGAGAACCGGGTCGGCCAGCCCGGAAACCCCGAACCCGCTAAGTGATGGCCCCAGTGCGCGTAGTATCACTGTCTTGGGATCGGTCCCTGTGATGATAAAACCGTTGATCAGAACATTGTCACCGGTCGAGACCAAGCTGCGTGTCGAAAGATTTTGCAGGCGAGGACCCACTGCCGGAAACTTGGTGTTTTCCAAGTGAATCGGGATAGCGTTAAAAGCCACGGTACACCCCGCCTCATGGTGCTGGTAGCGAAAAACCATTTGACCGGCGCTGTTAACGCCGATCCACTCCGACATGCTGTTGGGTGTAACACCGTCGATAAATGTAAAGTCGATAAGGTAGTTGAACGGAGCATCTTCGTAGACACTCGCGCAATACGTGGAGAAAATACTTTGCCCCAACTCAAAGTTCCACACTTCGGTGGCGGTTCTTGCGTTTAAGTCCAACTTATACTTACGAGGGCTTGAATAGGCGCGTTGCTCTCCCGGGGGCTCTTGCACAACGCTGTTTTGACCGTTATCAAGCACCAGGATATTCTGGTCAAAGGTGATCGAGATGGCGTGTTGCCCAATTGGGGGAAGGCTGCCGGGGGTCAAGTTGAGCGCAAAGCGTCTTAGTGACGGAAATTGGTGCCACTTCTTGGTAGGATCTCCGAGGATCCACTTGATTGCTCCTGTCTCATAATCCAGGCAGATGAGAAAATTTTCCCGGCTGGAAACGATCACAGAGTCATCGGCCCGGTTATAGGCCACAGCGTTGTTATGCCACCAATCGGTCGGCGTCGGGTAAACGAACTGGCTGGGATCGTCTCCACCGGCCCGCATGGCTGCGCTGATAATATCGGCCAGGTTCCATGTTTTCAAAACATTGCCCGAATAAGGGTCCACCTCAATATCGACCGTTTCGTAGTAGGATGGGGTACTAGCCTCCAGGATAAGTCCAAATTTGCCCGGGTCGATATTGTGATGGAAGTAACTGATTCCGCGATTTCGGTAATCGCCGATCAGAGTGAAAGCCCCATCGAGCTCGATTCGATACAATTGTGGGCCAACACCAAGATAGGCGGCGTTATCAAAGAAGGTGGCAGCATTATTCGAGCGACCGGTCGTGCCTACCCACCGCAGTGCGCCGTCAGTATCGATAATGACCGGCGTGGAATGGCCGCATCCTCCCTTAACCATCATATAGTCGTAGCTTAAAGAGGCACTGCTCCTATGCTGTAGAAACGTGGGATTGTTGTATCCGCATTGATCATCGAAACTGGCGGTTGTGATTGTGATGTTGGCTTGCTTTGAAGAGCCGTCCATGAAGTGGTAAGTCAGATGAACGGTGTTGGCATACCCATCGTAAAGTCCATAAACCGGCAAAACGATCTCGCCCGTTTGCGGGTTCTCAAAACCCCTGTCAATAAGATAATAATTGGCATAAGTGGCTGAAAGTGGTCGTGTGACGGAGCCTGGTTTGGGGACGATTGTGAACTGAATGCTACTCAGAACAGTGGTATTGCTAGCAGTCAGCTGCAGATTGGCGATAAACGGCGTAGCACCTGGTGTTTGGCCGGTGATTCTTATCGTGGTGTCATCCGCCTGATTCGAACCCGCGTTGGGCGAGAAGAGAATAAGCACAACTGCGAGAATCGTGGCGGATACTGAAAGAATTTTCACAAACGCCTATTTATGGGAGCTGATTTTTCAAAAAACGAAACGGTTCGATTATCTGAAAAGAGGCCCTAATGTCCAGAAAAATTTCGATTGAACATTCTTAATGATCAACAGGCAACTCGGCAGAACTGGGTTGGTTAGAGCGCTCCAATTGGGAGAGTGGAACAGTAGGAGAGGATGGCTCGCACAGCTTTTCAAAAGCGATTCAGGGGCTTTGCCAAAATTCGAAGCGATCACCGCTATCAACATGAACGCGAAACGCCGCAACTCTCGGAGGCCGACATCCGCTTGTCGAAATTAAATGCATAGCTTGCTCCGATCTTCCTACGTTGACGGCAAAGCGATTTCAGTGAACAGAGGCTCTTCGTTGTGCGGAAGAACGGGATTGGATGCAAATATCGAACGACATGGTTCATCATCACTTGCTTCAATTGATCTCTGGATGCACCTCGGCGGGGTGCTGCGCAGCCGATCTGTCTCATTCCTCCATACGCGGTACGACTCTCGTGCTTTACCATCTCGAATTGTCTCGAAGCGCTAGTCGCACCGTATTGAGAATCTCTTATCGCGATGGCCTGTCTAAAAGCGATTCACCGCTAAATGACGTCGGGTTGCTAGGAACCGATTGGACCCTCAACGCGATCGCGCGCGGAGAGAGAAATCAAATCTTCGGTATGGGGCTTCAGCCAGCATTGCGAAGATGACAGGCAAACTGGAAGACTACGCTCCAGAAGGGACGGTTTCGCCATCCTCTGCACCAAGTCCGCGCCTGCGTTCGCAAGGGCTGGCAATAGGTGTTCTTTGCTTTGCTCTCTCGCTCTTGTTTTATTATGGTTCGGTGCTTCGGGTCGATTTTAGGCGGACGAGTTTACTTGATCTCGGTCCTTATCCTGATGCGGTAGAATATTTCGCCCAGGCGAACTCCATGTTGAAGGAAGACTCGCCCTTCATTCAGATTGGTTACGACAAATTGCCCTCCCGCTATCCTCCGGGTTATCCGCTCTTGATGCTTCCCTGGCTGAAGCTTTTACCGCACAACGGGATTTTCGCTCCATTTAGAACAAATCAAACAATCGGGGTATTCTTGTTGATAGGCGGCTTTGGACTTTATTTTGCGATTGGAAGACCGCTCGCTGGAGGATTGGGAACCTTGTTGCTCGCTACACAACCAGCGTTCATTAGCTTCAGCCGGTCATCAATGAGCGATCTCAGCGGTGCGACTGCCGCAGTGGTCGCCTTTGCACTCGTTTTCATAGGACTAAGGCAGATGCGGCGCTGGCCAATTTACGCAGCTGCCGTTGTTCTTGGTTTGGCTCTATGCATTCGACCACAGTTATTGTTCTTCTCACCATTGTTGATAGCTGCGGCGTTGTTTCCTACTCGTGACTCCCGGCCCAGATGGTTCTTGCATTGCTGTCTTACAGTTTTGGTATTCGTCGCCGCCGCAGTTCCGTACTTTGTCCTAAACACATTGGAATTTGGCCATCCATTAAAGACCGGTTACGATTTCTGGGTTCCCGCGTGGACGGAGAGCGGTCGCTTTTTTTCGTTACATAATGTGCCTGCCCAACTGGCGATGCTGTGGTCTGAGGTAACTGCAAGCTGGAATGATTTCCGAGTGGCGCATCTTTTCGGCACCGGCACCTATATTGTACCGTCCTTTGCTCTGTTGGCTCTAGTCGGCCTCGTCTTCGTCCGGGTAAACCGATTTACGGTGAGTGCATTTTTAGGTGCCGCTAGCTATTTCGTCGCGACGATGACCTATGCCTTCGTGGATGGAAGGTTCTACTTTCCTCTATTTGTCCTTTTGATTCCGCTGGCGGTTTTGCCTGCCGAATGGGCAGTTTCAAACGTTCTCAAGCTGCGCTTTTCGCTTTCTACCGTTGCGGTGGTGGCAATGTTGTTGGTCACGTGGCTTGGCTATCCGTCCCAATCAGGCTTCAAACCGGAGAAGAATCGGTTCCAAGCGTGGGATGCCCTTCACTATGCAACGAGGAGAGGAGTGTCTCTACAGTATGAAGCGCAGAAGGAACTCGCTTCTTCCTTTCGGGATGCTCCTGGCATTGTTTTGTCTGACACCGATTCTCCGTACTTGAACGTGCTATTGCCCAAACCCTTTGTGGCTGCCCCTATCGATGACAAACATAATTATTGTTTCAGCCGCATATGGCATTACGGCAGAGCTGAAGCGATTCGATTAGTCGCCGGTGGTCTCGATCGCGGGATTCCAGTCTACGCGCTTTTTGTGCCCTCCAAACATCTTGATCAGGATGTCGAACGCTTGCCGCAGATCCAAGGTTACACCTGGAAACGAAGCGACCGCTCCAGTACAAGGGTTGTAATCATGGTATTAATAAAGGAGACAGTTGCTAACTCGGTGGACTCAGTGCCCCGCGGAGCAGGGATGATCGCGTAATGAAGCTCTCTGTAGTAATCCCTTGTTATAACGAGCGGCCAACGATTGAGACTGTGGTTGAAGCAGTACGCTCGGCACCGGTCAAGGACGTTGAAATTATCATCGTGGATGATGGATCGACTGACGGAACAAAAGAACTTCTTCAAGAAAAGCCTCCCGGGTGGGTCGATAAACTCGTGTTGCAGCAGCGGAATTCGGGGAAGGGAGCAGCCTTGCGCGCAGGGTTCCGAGCTGCTACGGGTGATTTGGTCGTCATTCAGGACGCGGACTTGGAGTATGACCCGAAAGAGTATCCGCTCCTTATCTCGCCAATCGTGGAGGACCGTGCCGATGTAGTATTCGGTTCACGGTTCATGGGAGGCCGACCTCATCGCGTCGTCTACTTTTGGCATATGGTAGGCAACCGATTTCTCACTTTGCTTTCGAACATGTTCACCAACTTGAACCTCACCGATATGGAGACCTGTTACAAAGTTTTTCGACGGGAACTCTTGCAGCGTATCACAATTGAGGAAGATCGGTTCGGAGTCGAACCTGAACTTGTCGCCAAGATCGCTCGGACGGGCGCGCGGATTTATGAGGTTGGAATATCCTATTATGGCCGGACATACGCCCAGGGAAAAAAGATTGGGTGGAAGGACGGAATTGCGGCTATATGTGCGATCGTGAAGTATAATTTGTTTGGTTCGTAAAAGTCCGTCCGTATGGAGACGAAAACAAAGAGCCGTCTGATGTATCCGTTTCTCTGGCTTCTGATTTACGGTTCAACGTTCTTTGTGAGTTATCGTCGTTCACCGAGACGGTGGATGGCACCTGCTTGACACTTCCGCCTTTTGAAGTTCTCTCTAGACCGAGCGATGTTTCGCGAAATCCGAAGATGCAAGTAAAGCGTTAGAAAAACAAATTGCCGACGTTGCACTTGCGTGTGAAAATCAGCCCGAATGGATTAGCGAATTACAAGTACAGCGAAAGGGAGGGAACAAATGGTCGCTAAGTATGTATCGTGTTTTGTCGGGCGGGCGCATCGCCTGCTATTCTTTGTCGGTTGTACGGCAAGCGTCTTGGTTGCAGTCCAGACGCCCAGTTCTTTAGCCGCTTCTGCAGCAACAGAATCATCGACAGCTAATGACCCTGGCACGGGCACTGCCGCCACAGCCAGCCCGGCTCCGGAGAACGGTGGTCAAGTTAACGTTAAAGCCTACGGTGCTGTGGGTGATGGCGTCACGAACGACACTGCGGCGTTTACTAAAGCTTTGGCGGCGTGCGCTGAGGCGGGCGGCGGAACCTGTCTTGTTCCTGAAGGAACGTACCTCATTTCTCCCTCGGGTATCACGAACTCACCCCACAAGCCATCAGTTTTGTCCGGCGTTCATCTGATAGGTGCAGGACAAAATTCCATCCTGAAGGTTGCCGGGATGCCGACGGATCATCTTTTACTCTGCGAGGGAGACAATTGGAGTGTCCAAAATCTGACGTTTGATATGGGGGACTACACACCTCCAGTAGGCTTGGCTGCAATAGCATGCAAGGGTAATAACTGGCGGGTGTCGAACTGCGCAATCGTTAAAAGCGGGAGATGGGCAATCGCTGCCTTCGGCGGTAACAACTGGTCTATCGAAAGGAACGTTATTAGGAGGACGGTACCCGGGGCAAGGCCAATAGTCGGAGCGATCCTTGTCACCAGGAGGGAGGAGGTCTGGCCTAGCCATGGGCGTGTCATCGATAACATTTGTGAGGGCGGTGGGATTACGTTTGCGGGCGACGATGGTATTATCGCCGGAAACCGGATAAGCAGGTCGGGATATGGTAGCGGTATCTTTGTACAAGGTTCACCCAGCACCCACTCTCCGACCATAACGGGCAACATCTGTAGCGAAGGTAGTTCCGGTTATGATGATTCACAGGGAGGGAAATTGTGGTCGGTGAATGGATTTGAAGTATGGGCGCCTGATGCTGTGGTTTGTAACAACATCGCCCATCACAACGACGGCGGCGGATTCGCCATTGGCGGACCAAACAGTATAGTCATCGGAAATAAGGCCTATAATAACGGGCGCGGGCATCGTGGATACGCCGGGTTCAATGCGCGCATAAACGCGGCGAAAGGAACGTCTGCATCTCATTCAATTTTTATAGGAAATTCTTCGTACGATCAGGATCTCGGTTACAAGGAGGGTGCTGGACTAAGCGACATCAAACAGATTGGAAATGATTACAACCATAATCGGATGGGGGCGGGTAAGTCCTTTAGCGCCGGCGGTCAGATGCCGCTTTCACCTGACATGAAAAGTAAGTTGAGAGCGCTCGCCGAAAGTTCAGACCTCCCGGATAATGCCCGCCAGGCCGCTCATTCCTACCTAGCGAGGTAGAAAGCCTAAGGCGCTCGCTCCTACGGGCTTGCTGTGTTTGCGAGGATCCGTGGTGCTATCGCGTCCGATGAGCTCTCGCATCATTTTCTTACTGCGACTAGCGTAACGACACCTCGAAGTATCAAATTGATCTCAGCGTAACCGTGGCAATCGTGTTCTCCGCGGTCAATGGCAGACCCTTTGACACATTTTGTAAATAGAAGGTGGTGCCATCACGGATCCATTGACCGGTGGGTTGAGAATAACGACCAGGTCCGTGTCTGGCAAAAAGGAGGCCATCGGGGCCATCGACGCGAACTTCAACCTTGCTTGTTCCATGAGCCAGCCATGACAACGTAGTTTGTCCCAGTCCTTGTGAATCCGACTGGAACGGATTCGGTTCAGCCGAAATGAGGCCGCTAGGTGGTGGACTAATAGTGAATCTTTCCAACCCATCTGTCGGGAATACCGAAGCAGTAGGAGGCAGGATGTTGTGTGCCTGCATCGGCATTGGATTCTCTGTCTTCTCACAAACGATATAGACGTGGTAAGACGGCAGAACCTTGTGATCGATCAGGAAATTGTCGAGCGCAATCAGAGCCTCAACCAATGGCATGATCTCGGCATCGTTTTCTTTGAAGTTACCGGCAATTTCGCTGAAGATTAAAAGCAGCAGACTTCCGCCAACGTAGCGGAAATGTTTCACCTCAAAGCGGCTGGCGGTTAGCGGTACAATTTCGCTGGCACGTATGCTTTCGGAAGGGTCCGAACTGTTCATCGCATCAAGTGACAATCGGAGAGCTTCCTTTTTGATTTCCTTAAATCTAGGCATGCTCCGGTAACGCTCTGGGATAGCCTTAAGAAAAACGTCAGCCAATTCGAGATCGCGCCGTGGGAACTGCATTTGCGAGGGCCCGATATACTCGTACACAACAAACAATCCTCCGGGTTTCAGTGTTTGCTTAATCTGATCAAGAAGATGTTCGAGTTGAAAAACATGGTGTAGGGCGGCATGCACGTAAACAGCATCGTACGTCTCCTTCGGCAATGTTGCGGTATTCAGATCGGCGACGTCGTAGGTCAAACCGTCTAACCCTTCATCCTGGGCTGCCTTCCTTGCGCCTTCAACTGCGCCCTCTGCAACGTCCAAGCCATGAATAAGCTGGCAATAATCGCTACGGCGTAATACTCGCTCGATGACACCAAAGCCGCATCCAAGCGACAGCGCTTTAATTGGCTTCTGAAACTTAGATAATAGACCTGCCGAATGAGTGATCCAATCCATATCTGGATCTCCCGTAGCGCGGCGGTTCATGTTTTCTGTAGCACCTGGTATCTGAAGCCACTGTGTGCCTGGAACGTCGCGACCAGGATCGCTCCACCATTCAGCCGCTTTTTCAGTGGATTCACTCATGCAAAATCATGCCATTCTTCAAACGCGCTGCAAGACGTGCCGGCCAGGCAGGGTCTTCAGACCCCATTTTGTGGTGGCACGCGCTCATCGAAATGTCGCGATGTGTTTTACTCGTGCGTCGAACTCGGCCTCCAATTCGTCGGCTGCCTCAGATGAATGTGCGTTGGGTTGAGAAGCCTGCTCGATCTCGGAGGAAAGTCGTCGCGCCTCTTCTACGATTGCGGGATCGGTAGCCTGATCGTCAGACTTAAAATCCGGCGGTACATTGGAACTGTTGATACGCTGGGAAAGCGGCTCGAGACATTTTGCAGAATACTGCTCACCCAAAAAACCAAGTAACGACCGTAGGGCAGACTCGGGGCTCTCGACCAAGGCGGGATAGTGCACGCGATAAACAACACGCGGACCGTAAGCCGACTCAGCCTTCAAACACGCTCTAACCGTGCGCAGCCAATATCTGTACGCTTCTTCTTCGTTCGCCACTACATTCGTCCCTGCGATGCGATGGAAATTAAGCATAGAGCGCACGACGGAACCTACATCGCGCACGATGTGGATGAACAAAGCGCTTGGAAACAGTTTGCGCAGACCATAAATATGGAAGGAGTACTCTGGCGTTTGATCTACCCAGCGCGTCTTGCATTGCGAATCCGAAGCCGCAGTTCGAAGCGATTCGACGAGCTCGGAGTAGAGTAAGGCATTTGCGTCATCGGCAATTCCGAACTGCCGAACCGCTGCACTTGTTGCAGCATCGAATTCGCCATTCACTTCGCCAGGGTAAAGTCCCTGCTCCTTCAGTAGGCGCTGGACTGCAATAATCAGGCGTTTTCGGTCAAGATCCCCCCGATGTTTGAGGACCAAAGAGTTGATGCTGCGACCCATGTGGGAGAAGAATTCATCGCGCGAGATGCCCATTGTACTTAAGATCGAGAAGATGCCGCGCGCTGAGCCGACTTGATAACTCCTCGCGACGTCCACCGCAAAATCTCCCATCCAGTTGGATTCTGGTACTGGAAAAATGTTTGAATGGTGGCCAAGGCACCAGGCGAGAATACTAGTTCCAGATCGCGGCGAACCCACGACGAAAATGGGTCTGTTAATCTCCTCGTGCATTTCAGGGCTTGTTGAAAGCCGTACCGTCATTCTCCTTTTGCGACGCTCCTAGTTTGGCAACGGCTTTTCGTCGCATCCAGAAGCTGCCGCCGATCCAACCGCGAAGATTTGGAAAAGCGGCTTTCAAATCTTTTGCATAATGATGGTGCAAATAGCTATTCGCTAATAGCACCTCGAACTCGGAATTGAATATCAGAAAGGCCTGTAATAGGTACTGCTCAGTCCAAAAACGAAATTCCTCCAACATCCACTCTCGCCAATACTCGAATGGAAAAAAAACGTCGTGCACGTGTACGATGACTCCCGGCTTTAAACGCGGCAATACTTCGAGGAAAAGGTAGTTCACATCGCCACCTGTCTTAACCGTGTGCGAGCTATCGATAAACAGAATGTCACCCGAGTCCAGTTGCGAAAAAAATTCCACGTCGACATCTTGAACCTTGCTCTCAATCAACGATTGCAAGGCAGGAACACGGTTATTCTCGCGAACAAGCTCATGCGGAAACGGATCGATGCAGATCAGTGCGGAATTTTTGTTTTTGGCAGCAGCCTGGCCGAGCACAACAGAAGAAAAACCGCTACCTATTTCGATGATCCGTTGCGGCTGAAAATGGCGGACCATACAGTAAGCAACTAAGACATCCGTGCCGCGAAATGGCCACCGCCGGCCAGCTGGGGGTTCCGCTGAAATGCTTTGATATTCGTCACGGAATTTTGAAAAACAATTTCGGAGCAGATCAAGCTGCATTGAGTCATTCATATCAATCCCTGCGAGTTCGCTGGGTCGGCTCCAGACTGTTTCAGGCAAGGATTGCGTGTCGGGAATTGGCTCGTAGAAATGTACCCGCGTCACGTGAAACCCGTGTCTCTCCCAATTCCGGAACAACTCCGGATGTTGTGTGCTCTGGAGACAACCCGGCATCACCGCCACAATGAATTGAGACAGATCTGACAGATCGATATTTCCACGCTTTACTTCGTCCGCAATTTCGCGGAGAGCCGCCGGCGCGGATTCAATGTCACGCCTCACTCTGATCGAGTCGATTGCTATCTCAGGGCTACTACCCACATACAAGCGAAACTCATATGGCTTCGAATCCTTGATCCACGGAATTTCCACGTGGCCAGACGATCCTCCTCGCGTCACTAGCTTCTCGTCGTCCGTTCCCGTGGAAAGACGTATCTCCGCGCCGGCCGGATCGTTTGTCTCCCAGGAAATCACGCAGCGTTGCCCGAAAAAAAGCGGATTCGGGTTCGCGTTTATTTTTCCGGTAATGTGTCCGGTTGGCTCCGTCTTGTTCACTGCTGGTAACCAACATCAGCTGCTACGATGAGCTCAGGTTCTGCAACCCGCTGCGACAGCTCTGAGCTTTTTAGATGCGCGTCACTGAATAGGAACTCTAATTTCGCGCGGGCTGCCTCGGTAGAGTACAGAGCACGTGTTTTCTTCAGGCCATTCGCTGAGATTCGGTTCCAAAGTTCTTCGGATTGGTAAAGTTCGATTACTGCTTTCGCAAAGTCTTCGGGCTGGTCTGCTACCAGGATCTCTTCGCGATCAAGCAGCCCGGTTCCTTCCACAGCCACCGAGGTGGCGACGACCGGCACACCAAATGCCATGCTTTGATTGATTTTCCCTTTCACGCCCGCTCCGTAGCGCAACGGAGCAACAGAAAGTCTGACGCTATCGAAGAACGGACGCACATCTCGCTGCAATCCCGCTACAATGATCTTTTCCGTTGCTAACGCGACAATCTCTGGAGGCGTTTTGTCTCCTATGATGTAAAATTTTGCATCCCCGAGATGCTCAGCAATTAGCGGGTGAATTTTCTTCAGAAAAAAGAGAATAGCATCGATGTTTGGAGGATGCTGGAAACTTCCGATAAACAGCAAGTCGCGCCGCAGTGCGAAAGGCGTGTTAGAACCCGCCACATCGACAATGTTTGAGACTAATTGGATAGACTTATCAGGCCGTCGTTCTCGCAGCAATTGCTGTTCGACGCTGCTTACCACCCACGTCTCGTCGGATTGATCAATCAACCCGTACTCCCATTGCTTTGTTTCCTTTGCTTTGTCCAAGATCTCAGGATCAGCGGTAAGATGTGCTTCTCTCTCTTCTCGCAGAAAGTGCAAATCGACGGTGTCAAAAATGATCCGGCTCTGTGGGGCGTACAAACGCACGTCGGCGATGTGTTTCCGTGCAAACTGACACCGACTGAGTACCACGACATCAAATTCAGACCCATGCGCAATAAGGTAGTCGCGGATCTTTTTGGTGTGAGGGTAATGAATTACTTTGATACCTCGTTTTTGCAGTTCGCCCGTGTAAGGAGGAATGTCTGCCAGGTTATCGGGAACAAAAGTGACGCGATGCCCAAGTTTGTGAAGGATTTTGAGAATTTGGAACATCCGGAGCGAACCCGAGTCGCGGTCTGGCATGGGAAGATGATGGTCTACCACCAGAATATTCCTGCGACCGGCAGGCAACCGGCGGAGCAACGCAAGATCGCCATTCGCTGGTCTATTCTTCAGCTCAGCGGCCCACGTCTCGGCGAAGGTTGAGCGGTTTATATCCTGATATTTCTTGGCGCCGGCAGTTAGATCAGTTCCACCGGTTGCTCCCTCGTAATGAATAACCTCACTTAGCGGCTGATATAACACCTTGTAACCCGCCTGGCGAAGCTTGAATGCCAAATCAGTATCCTCATAATACCCAGGCGCGTACCGCAAATCGAACCCGCCTAGGCTTTCAAACAAGGCCTTTGGGATGGCCAACGCTGCACCTGAACAATAATCTACTTCGCGTAGGTAGTTGTATTCGGGGTCTTCTGGATCATCGAATTTCCCGTAGTTCCATCCCGAAGCATCTTGCCAGATAATTCCGCCCGCCTCCTGTAGTCGACCATCAGGATAGAGGAGCTTTGAACCCACGATGCCTGCCTCGGGCTCTTCTGCAAAAGTGTCGAGCAAGGCGCTAAGCCAGCCCGGCTTTACGAGCGTGTCGTTGTTAAGGAAAACAAGGTGTCTCCCGCGGGCGGCTTCCGCGCCACGGTTGCACGACGCGACAAAGCCGGAGTTTTTCTCGTTGCGGAGATAGGTGATGCCATCCACTTGCGGAAGCGCGTCGGCGGTCCCATCGGTCGAGCAATCATCGACGATGATAACTTGGAAGCGCGCCTGATCTTCCACAGTCTGTAATGAAGCAAGGCACGCGTGCGTGTATTCCAACTGGTTAAAGACAGGAATGACGATCGAAGCATCCACCTCCGCGTGCCGAGGAAAACGAAGCGACTCCAACGGTACCGAGGCGACGGGGAAAATCGGAGCCGCTAAAGTAGCAGCTTCTGGAACTGCTGTGGTATCAATTGGCGTTTCCGGCTCCGGCTGCGAAATCCTCGGAATTTTTGCGACCAGAGCGGCTTTGATTTCATCATCGATCTTCGCAATCTCGGGGTGTTCGCGGCGCCATTTGGAATAAGCAGCTACAATCTTTTCAAGATGTCCGTAACCCGGCACCGGCTTCCCGTGAGACAACTTTTCCTTTAGCGTCGCCCCGGGGTTTGCCATTTTCCACCGGCGAGAAGTGCGGAGCTTGTGCGCGGCGTCTTCCGTATCTTTAAGAAGCCGCGAAAGCCGTTTGGTATTTTGCAATTGTTTGCGTAGACGGTCGGTTAACTCGACGATGTACCTCTCGTCTTCTGCGAGATTTACGCTTCTTTGATGAAGCAGACCGTTCATCTGCAAAATTCGCTGGTTGAGTTCTTCCACTTGCGCTTTGTAGTCGGCTTCGGTTTTGGCCAGATGAGCGCTGATCTCTTCAACCTGCGCTATGTACTGCTTTTCGGTCTTGGCCAAATGAGCGCTGATCTCTTCGATCTGTGCCTTGTACTCCTTTTCCGTTTTGGCCAGATGAGCGCTGATTTCTTCGATCTGCGCTGTGTACTCCTTTTCTGTTTTAGCCAGATGAGTGGTGAGTTCCTTGACCTGCGCTTTATGCGAGACTTCGGTTAGGGCCAGATGGGTCGTGAGCTCCTTCACTTGGGCTTTGTGTCGCTCTTCCGTGTGCGTCAGGTGCGTAGTGAGTTCCTTGACCTGCGCTTTGTGGGCGACTTCGGTCTTGTCCAGGTGCGTAGTGAGTTCCTTGACCTGCGCTTTGTGGGCGACTTCGGTCTTGTCCAGGTGGGTCGTGAGCTCCTTCACCTGGGCTTTGTGCAGTTTTTCGCTATGGGCAAGATGCGCGCTGAGTTTCTCCATCTCCGCCTTATGGCGGGCCTCGGTTTGCGCCAGGAGTTCACCGTACAAGTGTTCGATCTGCGCGAATCGGTCCGGAACGAAGGAATCGAGCCGGCTCACGGACCCGGGCAGCAAATCGGCCTCGTGTGACTCCATATCGGAAGTAGATTTTGCCGCAGGCGTCTTTCTTCTGTTGGGCGAGGCTTGCGCAATCAACGCGCGATAGAGCTCAACTATTTCTTCTGAAACGCCGGCATCAACCAGTTGGTCGATGGCGAAGCGGGTGTGACGCCTCTTCGTTGCCACTAATTCCGCAGCATTGGTTATTTTTGCATCGGGTAATCCAATAAAATTCGCAATTCGCTGTAGCTCTTTCTCGGCGTTTTCGAAAAACAGATCGTAATGAGTAACAAGCCGCTCATGTTTGTTCACCTCTTCGATCAAGCGCCTGTTATAGATTTCCCAGAGCCGCAGGCCAAATGCGTACGACGTTCCGTTGCGCTTTCGCATCGAATAAGCGACCTCCAACGGATTGCGTACCATGACTAGCGTTTTCAAATTCGGCACGAGCTCTTGCCAGAACGCCAGCGTCAAGCTGTTGCGCGGATCTTTCCAGCCCCAGACATGTGCCGAACTAAGCCCCTCAATTAAAAGTCGCGCTTTCATGCGCAAGGAATCTACCCGTGGCGCGCTCGAAAAGTTTTCGTCAGCCTTTGGCGGCAAATCCCACGCGCCACCAAGAGCATTGAGCAATTCGTCATTCAGCGCGACAAAGCCAAGATGTTCCCAAAACCCATCGGGGTTATCAGCCTGAGGTGGCATTAAATCGTTTTTTTTTCCGATGTACAGCCCGCAGGCATGCAACAACCTGGTCAGCATCGACGTGCCAGAGCGGTGCGCGCCTGCGACGCAAATCGCTATGTGCGTGTCAGCAGTATTTTTCACTCGAAACGCCTAAACAACGATGGGCCGCCCAGTGCGTCAAGACCATTAGTCAGCGCTCGGGCGCACAGGACGAGTGCACCAGCAACGGCTGGCGATGCGGCTCTTATTTGCTACCCGTGACCAGAGTCTTGGCAAGCATCTTCGCGTGCTCACTTCCTGCATAGAGGCGAAACTCAAACGTTTTTCCTGCCCGGATCCAAGGTGCCGGCGCCGATCCTTTTGGACCCGCGGTGAAAAGTGTTTCTGCTGCGCCATCCTCCGAGACATAAACTTGGCCCGCAGTGCCTTCGCCGGTATCCCAAGTTATCGTCGTAGTACCAGACCCTTCGCCTGTGGTTACCGGATTGGGCGATGCAGTAATTGTTGCGCCGGATGTCGCCGGGCTAGCGGCCGACGCATTTACCTCGGGGTTTTTCGACGGCCCGCATGCGGCCAAGAATAACAATGGCAAGAAAATAGCAATCGTTGGAATGAATCGTTTCATAAAGATCCCTTGCTTATCGTGTTTCTCGAATGGCTAGCTTTTGTCAAGTCTCGTCGCCAAGTCGGCTTGAAAAACCGTTTCTTAAAAAAACTAACCTGTAGCCCGACGTCGATACTCTGGCTGTCGTAATTGTCGGGGCGACTTGGCAGTCGCAGTAAAGCTACGTTACAGACGCGCGCCCGCCCGTTGTACCGCTAGAGGTGGGCGCACTGGAGCGCTACTTCGAGCAATCGTTGGGGGTCTGCGCGCTGAAAATACCGCGTGTGTCTGATGGAAATTGTGACCGATCGGTTAGCCACATCGCTGTACTGATCCTGCCAGGCGCGCGCGCGCAGTTCCGTGCGGATTACGATTGAGATGTCGCCGTTTACGCCTCCATAAATCTTCGTCGCACGAATTGGGTCCTGCATTTAGCTTCTCTCCGATGCAGAGAAATGACGGCCGCGCGCCAGACGAGACTCGTGCGATCAACTTCGAGTTAAACGTCGCACCGCATGCCAGCGGGTCAGTTTTGGTCTCGATGGGTAAAACGCGCGTGATCTGTGCGGTCACGATCGAGGATGCTGTGCCGCGCTGGATGAAAGAACAGGGCGTGGCCGGTGGCTGGCTTACCGCGGAGTATTCGATGCTGCCGTACTCGACTCAGCCGCGCAAAGCTCGCGACATCATGAAGGGTCGCATCGACGGTCGTAGTGTCGAGATTCAACGGTTGATCGGCCGGTCGTTGCGCGCGGTAATCGATTTGGAAAAGCTCGGACCACGCACGATCTGGGTGGATTGTGATGTTCTGCAAGCCGATGGCGGAACGCGCACAACCGCGATCACCGGCGCGAGCCTGGCGCTGGCGATCGCCTGTCGAAAATTCGTCAGGGAGAAAAAACTCGATGCGCCGCCGATGCTGAAATTGGTCGGCGCAATTAGTGCGGGGGTTCTGGATGGGCAGCCGATCGTCGATCTCAATTACGACGAGGACAAACTCGTCTCCGTCGACTTCAATCTCGTCGCAACTGAAGACAGCGAATTTGTAGAAGTCCAAAGTTCGGGGGAGGAAGCGACATTTACCGGTTCGCAACTGGATGAAATGCTCGCACTCGGGCGCAATGGCATCAGCGCGCTAATTGGCGCGCAGCGAGCAGTTCTAGCGCGGATCATGGTGACGCCACCGGAAACGTGAAGTTTCCAACCGACATCATGTTTCTGATTTCAGTTTCGGCTATGGTCATATTTTGCGCCTGCTGATTGCACGCCCTCATTGGCTGCCAGAATTGTAGGGCGTCTGCGTCAGGCGCCGAACGGATGTTCCAGCGTTGGCGTTTCACAGAATGGAGCCGGCGGGCGCCGAGCGACGAGCAGCCCGAAAGTGGTGAGCGAGCTGGCGCGAGCGAATCAAACGCCCTACAATACTTCCCCAAATGAAACGGGCGCTAATCACCGGCATCACTGGCCAGGACGGAAGTTATTTGGCTGACCTGCTGTTGGAGAAAGGCTACGAAGTTCACGGAATCATTCGTCGGGCCAGCACGTTTAACACTTCGCGCATCGATCATCTTTACGCGGATCCACACGTAAACGGCGTTCGAATGTTTCTCCACTACGGAGATCTCAGCGATTCAGTCAATCTGGTGAAGCTTCTTTACGAATTGAAACCGGACGAGATTTATCATCTCGGTGCACAAAGCCACGTGCGCGTGAGCTTCGACATCCCGGAATACACATCTGACGTTACAGGCGTCGGCACGATCCGGATTCTGGAAGCGATCCGCGAAGCGGGATTGCGTTCCCGTTTTCTTCAGGCATCCAGCAGCGAAATGTTCGGCAAAGCCCAGGAGGTGCCACAAAATGAGAAGACCCCGTTCTGGCCGCGCAGTCCCTATGGCGTAGCCAAGGTTTTTTCGTATTGGGCAACCGTAAACTATCGGGAGAGTTACGGTCTCTGCGCCTCCAATAGCATCATGTTCAACCACGAAAGCCCTCGCCGCGGAGAAACCTTTGTCACTCGCAAAATTTCGCGCGCAGTGGCCGCCATCAAGCAAGGTATGCAAAACGAATTGTTCCTCGGCAACCTGGATGCAAAACGCGATTGGGGATACGCGCCAGAGTACGTCGAAGGGATGTGGCGAATTATGCAGATCGGCGAAGGCCACGACTTCGTGCTAGCAACGGGCGAAATGCACACGGTGCGCGAGTTCGTCGAAGCGGCCTTCGCGCACGCCGACCTGGACTGGAAACAATTTATAAAACACGACCCGCGCTACGAACGGCCCGCGGAGGTGGACCTGCTGCTCGGCGATGCGTCCAAAGCGAAGAAGATTCTCGGCTGGGAACCGAAAGTGCGATTCCACGACCTGGTTCGCATCATGGTAGATGCCGACATGGATTTGCTCTCCGGCAATACAGCCAAGAAAAAGTTCGACAAACTGCGGTGACTGACCCGATATCCGATCTCGACTGCGGTTGCAGAAGCTCCGTGCAGAACGATAGAACCGTTCTAAGGTTTTACCGCATTCGGTTAAGCCGCTGAAACGGCCGCGGCTGAAGATTGTCCCAAGCTCACCGGGCTAAAACCACAGTATTAATGGTTGGCAAGCATAACCGCCTACCGCATTACAAACGGGGCCGTGTTTTCCGGCCCCATCGAATGACCCGAAGCCATACCGGGAATGGCGGTGACGAGTGGCGCGTCTACAATTGTGACTGCTGCGCCAACTCCAACGATGTTGTACAATTGGATGACGTCGCTGGATCGCATTCTGATGCATCCGTAGCTCGCAGCGGAGCCGATTCTCCATTCCTCTGGAGTGCCGTGAATGTAAATGTCCCGCCCAAATGCGTTCGCATTTTGAACTTCAAGTCCGCGCAACCAAAGGATTCGTGTCACGATTGGATCCCGACCGGGTGAGTTGGCGAGGACAACTTCTCCAGTACGCCGCCGGTCTTTGAATACCGTGCCGGGAGGGGCATTGTTACCGATCTTCTCCGCGATTTGCAGTTT
>Ga0126381_100003099_pt1 | contig 18113 bp, 12 predicted proteins | sample PanSoiMetPlot_28_FD_96465 | JGI IMG/M metagenome (GOLD analysis project Ga0126381, IMG submission 96465) | Tropical forest soil microbial communities from Panama - MetaG Plot_28 | ecosystem: Environmental > Terrestrial > Soil > Tropical forest > Bulk soil | place: Panama | collected 2016-02-17 | reverse complement strand
CGGCGGCGTCACCGGCGCATTGTTCCGCGAATTCGCCTTCACTTTGGCCGGCGCAGTGATCCTTTCCGGCGTCGTCGCGGTGACGTTGTCGCCGACGATGTGCTCGTTGCTGTTGTCGCGCGAGATGCTGCACGGCCGTTTTGTGCGCGTAGTCGACCGCGTCTTTTCGCGCCTGGCCGAGTGGTACGGGCGCAAGCTGGAACGATCGCTCGACTATCGTCCGGTGACCGCGCTGTTCGCGGCGGCGGTGTTCGCCAGCCTCGCCTTCATGTACTTGCATACGAAGGCGGAACTGGCCCCTGAAGAAGATCAGGGCGTCCTCTTCGCCCTGACGAAGGCGCCGCAATATTCCAATCTCGATTACCAGGAGGCCTATACCGACAAGCTCGACCAGGCTTTCGCCTCATTTCCCGAGACCGAGCTGCGCTTCGTCGTCAACGGCAGAAACGGGCCAAACCAAGGTATCGCCGGCGCGATCCTCCAACCGTGGGGTGAGCGGCAACGCTCGGCGCAGCAGCTGAAGCCGCTGATGCAGCAAAAGGCGTCTGCTGTCGAGGGAATGAATGCCTTTGTTTTCTCTTTGCCGCCATTGCCGGGGTCGATTGGCGGTCTGCCCGTGCAGATGGTGCTTTATTCCACCAGCTCGTATAAAGACATCTATCTGACAATGGAGAAGATCAAACAGGCGGCCCGCAAGAGCGGCCTGTTCATGGTCATCGACAGCGATCTCGACTTCAACCAGCCGACGATCCAGATCAAGGTCGACCGCTCGAAAGTCAATGAGCTCGGGTTGACGATGCAGTCGATTGGCGACACCTTGGCGTTGCTGGTCGGCGAAAACTATGTCAACCGCTTCAATCTCGGCGGCCGCTCCTACGAGGTCAAACCGCAGGTGCCGCGGATCGACCGTTTGACCCCGGAGACATTGACGCAGTACTACGTTACGACGCCATCGGGTCAGCCGGTGCCGCTATCCAATCTGGTGACGCTCGAGATCGATACCGAGCCCAATGCGCTGACCCAATACAACCAGCTGAACTCCGCCACGTTCCAGGCCGTGCCAATGCCTGGAGTGACGATGGGACAAGCGGTCGATTTCCTCGAGCAGCAAACCAGGGGGCTGCCGGCCAGTTTCAACCACGATTACCTCTCCGACACGCGGCAATATGTGCGTGAAGGAAACCAGCTGACGATCACTTTCATCTTCGCGCTGATCGTCATCTTTCTCGTGCTGGCGGCGCAGTTCGAGAGCCTGCGGGACCCGCTGGTGATCCTCGTCAGTGTCCCGATGTCGATATGCGGCGCGTTGATGCCGCTGTTCTTCGGGCTGGCGACAATGAACATCTACACTCAGGTCGGGCTCGTTACCCTGATCGGCCTCATCAGCAAGCACGGCATCCTGATGGTGGAATTTGCCAATGTGCTGCAAGTGCGTGACAAGCTCGATCGCCGACGCGCGATCGAGCAGGCCGCGCGGGTGCGGCTTCGGCCGATCCTGATGACGACGGCGGCGATGGTGGTCGGGCTCGTGCCGCTGCTGATGGCCGCCGGCGCGGGTGCAGCGAGCCGGTTCTCGATCGGCGTCGTGGTCGTCGCCGGCATGTCGGTCGGCACGTTGTTCACGCTCTTCGTCCTGCCGGCGGTCTATACCGTGCTCGCCAAAGACCATCTCGCGGCCGCGCGGTCGACGCGAGTCCGCGAGATCGCGCAAGTGTCCTGACGGCGGAAGGATCGAACCCGGAACAGGATAGGTTGAGCGGCGTTAACATCTGCACTCGGTTTTATCCACAGCGCTCGCCCGATTGGAGACAGGCCAGATGGATGAACAAGCAGACGCGATCGCAACGCGCCCGGGTCCGGCTGTGCGGGCGGACGAAGGCGATCGCGGCCCCTATGACAGGAATAAGCCGCTCGGGCAAATCGAGGAGGAGATTGCTCGCACGCGGGTGCGGTTGAGCGCGGCGATTGAGGCACTCGAGCACCAACTGGCGCCCCGGCGGGTTATCGAAAATAGCGCGGAGATGTTGCGGGGCTCGCTCGAACCGCGATCCGATTCGTTTCGCGATCAGCTGCGGGCGTATGCGATCCCGCTGGCGCTGATCGCAACCGGGCTCGGCTGGCTTTTTGCGCTGCGCCGCCGCAACTGGCAAAACGACCTGGCTACCGGTCCCGGCAAAACCCCCGCAGAGGCGGTCGAAACCGGCGAAACCCCGGAGCCAACTGCCGCTCACACCAATGTTGTCGAACCGGCCGAACCTGTGCCGCTGGCCGACGAATAGTACCCAGTCGAATCCGAGGCAATTGCCCGCGCGGTAGGCCCGGCAGGATTCGAACCTGCGACTCCACCGTTATGAGCGGCGTGTTCTAACCAGCTGAACTACGGGCCCCCACCACACGCAGACGATCCGGCGCGCTTCAGGTATCGAGGAAGCTGCGCAATTTGCGCGAGCGGCTCGGATGTTTGAGCTTGCGCAGCGCTTTCGCCTCGATCTGACGGATGCGCTCGCGGGTGACCGAGAATTGCTGGCCAACTTCCTCCAGGGTGTGGTCGGTGTTCATGCCGATGCCGAAGCGCATGCGCAGCACGCGCTCCTCGCGCGCTGTGAGCGAGGCGAGCACGCGGGTCGTCGTCTCGCGCAGATTGGCCTGGATCGCCGCATCGAGCGGCAGTACCGCGTTCTTGTCCTCGATGAAATCGCCGAGATGCGAATCCTCCTCATCGCCGATCGGCGTCTCGAGGCTGATCGGCTCCTTGGCGATCTTGAGGACCTTGCGTACCTTTTCGAGCGGCATCATCAGCTTGTCGGCGAGCTCCTCCGGCGTCGGCTCGCGGCCAATCTCGTGCAGCATCTGGCGCGAGGTGCGCACGAGCTTGTTGATCGTCTCGATCATGTGCACGGGGATGCGGATCGTGCGCGCTTGATCGGCGATCGAGCGCGTGATCGCCTGGCGGATCCACCAGGTCGCATAGGTTGAGAACTTATAGCCGCGGCGGTATTCGAATTTGTCGACCGCCTTCATCAGGCCGATATTGCCTTCTTGGATCAAGTCCAGGAATTGCAGCCCACGGTTCGTGTATTTCTTGGCGATCGAGATGACGAGGCGCAGATTGGCCTCGACCATTTCCTTTTTCGCCCGGCTGGCCTCGCGCTCGCCGCGCTGCACGGTCTGAACGATGCGGCGGAACTCGCTGATCGGCAGCTTGCTCTCGGCGGCGACCCGCGCAATGTTGGCGCGCAGCTTTACCACGTCCGCCCCATGCCGCTCGATCAGCCTCGCCCAGCCGCGGCTCGGCAGGCTTTCCACACGTTGGAGCCAGTCTCCGGCGAGCTCGTTGCCGTAATATTCTTGCAGAAACTCCGATCGCTTGACGCCGGCACTTTCCGACAGCCGCAAAAGCCGCCCTTCATCCGCGACCAGCCTACGGTTGACTTCATAGAGCTGCTCGACGAGATGCTCGATCCGGATGTTGTTGAGCCGCACCCGTTTGACGTTCTCGATGATCTCGGCCTTGAGTTTCTCGTAGCGCCGCTCGGTTACACGCGCCAGCGGCTCGCCTTTTTGCAACGCATTGATTCGTTGATCCTGAAGGCGGTGCAGCCTTTTATAAATCTCGGCGATCGAATCGAAGATGGCGAGCACGCTCGGCTTCAGTTGAGCTTCCATAGCGGCCAGCGAGATCGAGCTCTCCTCGCCCTCGGCTTCCTCGGCGGCAAGCTCGTTCTCGATCTCGGCGAGTTCGCCCGCAATATCCTCACCGTTTCCCGGTTCGGGATCCGCCTCGCCGCTGATGCCATCAGCCGCCTCGGTGCCGGTTTCGGCCTCGGCTGCCGGTTGGCCCGGCATTGCGGTCTTGATGGTCGCGTCTGCTACGACCTCGGCCGGGACGAGCTCGAAGGCGCCGCTGCCGTAGGTGGCGTCGAGGTCGATAATGTCACGCAGCAGCATCTTTCCTTCGTTCAAGGCATCGCGCCAACCGATGATCGCCCGGATCGTCATCGGGTTCTCGCATATGCCGCCGATCATCATCTCGCGGCCCGCTTCGATCCGCTTGGCGATCGCAATCTCGCCTTCGCGGGAAAGCAATTCGACCGATCCCATCTCGCGCAAGTACATGCGAACAGGATCATCTGTGCGGCCGACATCGTCGTCATCTAGATTGCCGCGAACTTCACCGTCAGCGTCGTCGGCTTCGGCGGCGGCCGGCTCCTCGCTCTCCTCGTTCTCGATGACATTGATCCCGAGCTCGGAGAGCATTGTCATCGTGTCCTCGATCTGCTCCGAAGACACCTGATCGGGCGGCAATGCGGCGTTCAGCTCGTCGTACGTCAGATAACCCCGTTCCTTGCCGCGAGCCAGCATTCGTTTGATTGCGGCCGCTACACTGTCGAGCAATGGGGCCTCTGCCGCCTCTTCGCGGGTTTCTGTCACTTCAGCCGTATTTGCCGCTTTGCTCGCCATTCCATCGTCCCTAATCAACTACCGCATTCGCCCGCTTCGATCCGAGCCGGAGCGTGCCCGATGACCGGCTGCCGAGGATCTCAAGCCAAAGTTGCGACCCGTCACGTCTGGCCGTCCCCGCCAGGATCCTCGCGCAATGTCCGTTCCCTGGCCGCGAGAAATCGCTCCCAGCTCTCCGGCGAGATACCGCTGATCAAGTCGTTCGCGGCTTCGGCCAAAGCGCAGCGTTCGCCTCCCGTCAGCATCCTGGTCACACGAACCCATTCCTTGCGGGTGGAACTCGGGTCGGCGCACCGAGCCAGGAAGATTGTGTCGACCGAAGGCAATAATAAACCGTCCACGGTCGCTGCAAGCCCGTTTTGCACAAGGTGTTGCCGGAGCGCTTGAGCGTCAAGCCCCAGCGACTGGGCCTCGACGTCTAAAATTTCGCGCCGAAGCCCATCAAGCTCCGGCTCGGGCAGCTCAATTGCCCCTAGCTCCTCCGCAACCTCGCCAATCAACCATGGAAAATTGAGGAGGATGCGAAATAAATTCTCCCGCTGGATCCGCCCGCGATCGCGCGGCGGCGCCTCCGGCCCGTCGCGGACGAAAGCCGGCCGAGTGCGGACGGCAATCCTCGAGGCCTTCGGGCCCGATCGCCCCAGCTGGAACAGCAGATCTCGGAAAAACCGGTGATATTCAGCCCGGACAGTCCGATCTGCGATCACACCGACATCTTCCAGCAGCCGGCGCTCGAGATCGGCACGGCTCTCGGGCGTGTCCAACCGCTTGCCGCCGGCCTCCAGTTGCCAGAGCATGCCCGATAACGGCCGTGCCGCGGCGAGAATCTGCTCGATGGCCGGACGTCCTCCGGTGCGGATAATCGAATCCGGATCTTCGCCGGACGGCAAAGTCGCAAAGCGCAAACTTTGCCCTGGGCGCAGCAAGGGCAGCGCCCGGCGGAGGGCGCGTGCCGCCGCACGCTGTCCCGCCGCGTCGCCATCGAAGCAGAGGATCGGCTCGGGCGCGAGCCGCCAAAGCTCACGCAGCTGAAATTCTGTGAGCGCAGTTCCGAGCGGCGCCACCGCGGCAGCGAAACCCGCGCGGTGCAACGCGATCACGTCCATATAACCCTCGGTAACGATCACCTCGGGCCCGCCAGTTTGGACCTCGCGGGCTCTACCGGCCCGCGCTGCGGACCAGCCGTAGAGCACCCGGCCCTTTTCGAAGAGGGGACTATCCGGTGAATTTAGATATTTCGGTTGCCCCGAGGTCCCCGGGCTTGATCCGGGGAGCACCCGGCCACCGAAGGCGATAACCCGGCCGGCGCGATCACCGATCGGGAACATCACACGGCCGCGAAAATAGTCGAACGGCTCACCCTCTTCGGGTTGGCGCATGAGGCCGGCCTCGATCAGCAGCGCGTCCGGGAAGTCTGCGGCGAGGGCGCGCCTTACCGCCTGCCGGTCGTCGGGCGCCCAGCCCAATCGGAAGCGGCGGATCGTGTTCGGATCGAGCCCGCGCGCATGCAGGTATTCGCGTGCACGATCGCCGGCGGGCGCCCACAGCCTCGCCTCGTAAAAGGCGGCCGCGGCTTCCGTCGCCTCTAGCAGTGTCTTTTGCCGCTGCGCCCGCGCTCGCTCCTGAGGGCTCGGCTGCGGCACGGCCAATCCGGCCTCGCCCGCCAGCTTTTCGACCGCCTCGAGGAAATCGAGATTGTCGGCACGCATAACGAAACCGACGACGTCGCCATGCGCCCCGCAACCGAAGCAATGGAAGAAGGATTTGTCCTCGACGACGTAGAAGGACGGCGTCTTCTCGTGATGAAATGGGCATAGCCCGGCAAATTCACGCCCGCGGCGGACCAGCTTCACTCTGCGGCCGACCAGGCCCGAGAGCGAGATCCGGCTGCGCAGCTCGTCGAGAAAACCCGGTGGGAAAGCCATTATGGTTCTCTCCCCGTGCGCCGGAGGGGAGGGAGGCCGGAATGTGTCATCCCAAAAGCCGCTTGACGATCGAGCTGGCTTGGCTGAGATCGATGACGCCCGCATGACGTTCGCGGAGCACCGCCATGACTTTGCCGAGGTCCCTCGCGCTCGCCGCGCCGGTTTCTGCGATGGCTGCCGTTGCGGCAGCTTCGATTTCGGCTGGGTCGAGTTGGCGGGGGAGAAAGCCCTCGATTATGGCGATTTCCTCACGTTCCTTTTGCGCCAGATCCGTGCGGTTTCCTTGTTCGTAAAGTGCGATCGATTCGCGGCGCTGCTTTATCATCGTCTGCAACATTCGGTGAATTTCGACTTCGGAGAGACCCTCGGGTTTGCCTTCCGTCCGAGCCGCAATATCCCGTTCTTTGAGCCCGGCCATGATTAAGCGCACGGTCGAAATCCTGCGGACATCCCTCGCCTTCATCGCTTCCTTTAGCCGGTCGGCTAAGGCCTGACGCAGCATCGCGAGGCTCCTGTGTCCAGCGAAACATTTAAGCTAACGCGTTTGGCTCGTCGCGGCAATTCTCCACGTCCGGTTCTAAGTCTTTGAACCGCAAGAGTTACTGAGGTAGATAGGGTTGACGCTTCAGGTCTGATTGTCTATCTCTCAAAAGCTCTGCTTTACGATCCCGCCGCAACCTGCAGCTCGGGCCAATTGCGGTTGCCTACAGGACCTCTGTAATGCGCGATCCGACACCGCGACCGCCCGACTGCGATGCCGCGCTTGTCCTTGCGGACGGGACCGTATTTTGGGGCCGAGGCCTTGGCGCACAAGGAACTGCTGTCGGCGAGGTTTGCTTCAACACCGCGATCACCGGCTATCAGGAGATCCTGACAGATCCGTCCTACGCTGGCCAGATCATCGCTTTCACCTTCCCGCATATCGGGAATGTCGGGACAAATCGGGAGGACCTTGAGACCGCAACCCCTGCCGCGCGCGGGCTCATTCTGCGCACCTCGATTACTGCGCCGGCAAACTACCGCGCCACGCAATCGCTTGATGTTTGGTTGAAACAGAATGGGCTGATCGGCCTTTCGGGGGTGGATACTCGCTGGTTGACCCGGCGCATCCGCGACGACGGACCACCGAGCGGCGCCATTGCGTACGATTCGCAGGGTCACGTCGATATCGCAGCCTTGCAGGCCCAAGCCTTCGATTGGCCTGGTCTCGAGGGAATGGATCTGGCGAAAGAAGTCACTTGCCGGCAAACCTACGAATGGGACGAGACGGTGTGGGACCGCGAGCACGGCTACGGCCGCCAGCGGCTTCCCCGACATCATGTCGTCGCAATCGATTACGGCGCGAAGCGCAACATCCTGCGAATGCTTGCCGCACACGGCTGCCGGGTCACAGTGGTGCCGGCGACCGCCTCTACCGAAGACATTCTGCGGCATCGGCCGGACGGCATTTTCTTGTCGAATGGGCCAGGTGATCCGGCTGCGACCGGAATTTACGCAATCCCGGTGCTGCGCGATCTGCTCGCCTCGGGCAAACCGATTTTCGGCATCTGCCTCGGTCACCAGCTGCTGGCGCTGGCGCTCGGCGCGACGACCCGCAAGATGCTCCGCGGCCACCGAGGCGCCAATCACCCCGTCAAGGATCTGCTCACCGGCAAGGTCGAGATCACCTGCCAAAACCACGGCTTTGTCGTCGATCCCGAGAGCTTGCCTCCGGGTGTCGAGCCGACCCACCTCTCGCTGTTCGACAATACGAATGAAGGGTTACGGATCTCCGGCAAGCCTGTCTTTTCGGTGCAATATCACCCCGAAGCGAGCCCGGGTCCGCAGGACAGCCAATACCTCTTCGAAAAGTTTGTCGCGCTGATGGACGCGAATGCCTAGGCGCACCGATCTCGAGAGCATCCTGATCATCGGTGCAGGCCCAATCGTCATCGGGCAAGCTTGCGAGTTCGACTATTCCGGCGCTCAGGCGTGCAAAGCACTCAAGGGCGAAGGTTATCGGATCGTGCTGGTGAACTCGAACCCAGCGACGATCATGACGGACCCCGAACTCGCCGATGCCACCTACATCGAACCGATCACGGTCGACATGGTCGCGAAGATCATTGCCCGCGAGCGGCCGGACGCCTTGCTGCCCACGATGGGCGGCCAGACGGCGCTCAACACCGCGATGGAGCTGTCCCGCTCGGGTATCCTCGAGCGCTGCGGCGTCGAACTGATCGGCGCCAGCGAGGCGGCGATTGCCAAAGCCGAGGACCGCCAGCTGTTTCGCCAAGCGATGGACAAGATTGGCTTGGCCTCGCCCAGAAGCCGCCTTGTACGGTCTCTCGGCGAAGCCGGAGAGGCCCTGAAAGTCGTAGGGCTGCCGGCGATCATAAGGCCTTCATTTACGCTGGGCGGCACGGGTGGGGGGGTCGCGTACAATGCGCAGGAGTTCGAAGACATTGTTCGTGGCGGGCTCAGGGCGTCGCCGGCGCACGAGGTGCTGATCGAAGAGTCGGTGCTGGGCTGGAAGGAGTATGAGATGGAAGTGGTCCGCGACCGCGCGGACAACTGCATCATCGTCTGCTCGATCGAGAACGTCGATCCGATGGGGATCCACACCGGCGATTCAGTCTGTGTGGCGCCCGCTCTGACATTGACCGACAAAGAATACCAATTGATGCGGAACGCCGCGATCGCGGTGCTGCGCGAGATCGGCGTCGATACCGGCGGGTCGAATGTACAGTTCGCGGTCAATCCGGCCGACGGCCGCCTCGTTGTCATCGAAATGAACCCGAGGGTGTCCCGCTCCTCGGCGCTCGCTTCGAAAGCCACCGGTTTCCCGATCGCAAAAGTCGCCGCAAAGCTCGCTGTCGGCTACACGCTCGACGAGCTCGTCAACGAAATCACCCGCGTCACTCCAGCTTCGTTCGAGCCGACTATCGATTACGTCGTGACAAAGATGCCCCGGTTTGCTTTCGAAAAGTTCCCCGGGACCGAGCCGCAATTGACAACCTCGATGAAGTCTGTCGGAGAGGCAATGGCGATTGGCCGCAGCTTTGCCGAATCGGTGCAAAAGGCACTGCGCTCGATGGAGACGGGTCTCAGTGGATTTGAAGAGGTCGAGATTGAGGGGATCGAAAGCGCAGGCAACGAAGCGGTCAAGGCGGCCCTGGCGAAACCCGCACCCGATCGCCTGCTATTGATCGCACAAGCCTATCGGCACGGGCTCACTACCGCCGAGATCCATACTGCTTGCGGCTTCGAGCCATGGTTTCTCGAGCAAGTGCGCGAGATCGTCGAAATCGAGGAAACAGTGCGGCGGGAAGGACTGCCGCAAGATCGCGCCGGCCTGTTGCACCTGAAGCAAATGGGCTTTTCGGATACCCGCCTCGGCAAGCTCGCGGGACTCGACGAGGAAACCGTATCCGCTCGTCGCCGGCGCCAAGAAATACAGCCCGTTTACAAGCGGATCGATACTTGCGCGGCTGAGTTCCCTTCGGCGACTTCGTACATGTATTCCTGCTACGAGGGGGACGGGTTCGCCCCGCCGGAATGCGAAGCGGATCCGAGCGAGAGGCGCAAGGTTGTCATTCTCGGCGGCGGACCGAACCGCATCGGGCAGGGCATCGAGTTCGATTATTGTTGCGTGCATGCCGCTTACAGTCTGCGCGACGCCGCCATCGAGACCATTATGGTCAATTGCAACCCGGAGACGGTTTCGACCGATTACGATACCTCTGATCGGCTCTACTTCGAGCCGTTGACCACCGAGGACGTCGTCGAAATTGTCCGCGTCGAGCAGCGCCGCGGCACGTTTCTTGGCGTCATCGTGCAATATGGCGGGCAAACCCCGCTAAAACTGGCAGCGGCGCTAGAACGCGCCAATATCCCAATCCTAGGCACCTCCCCCGATGCCATCGACTTGGCGGAGGATCGCAGGCGGTTCCAGGGATTGCTGACCGATCTCGGCTTGCGTCAGCCGGCGAACGGCACAGCCTATTCGGCCAACGAAGCCGAAGAGATTGCGCTGCAGATCGGCTATCCCGTCGTCATCCGGCCCTCTTATGTTCTTGGCGGGCGGGCAATGGAAATCGTCTATGACGCTGCCGGGCTAAACCGCTATATCCGGCATGCCGTCACCGTTTCCGGCACGAGCCCGGTGCTGATTGATCGCTATTTGCAAAACGCGATTGAGGTCGATATCGATGCGGTCTCCGATGGAGAACAGACCGAAGTTGCTGGCATCATGGAGCACATTGAGGAGGCCGGCATTCATTCGGGCGACAGTGCCTGCTCTCTACCGCCTTATAGTCTCGACCGCACCACAATAGACGAACTCGAACGGCAGACAATTGCGCTCGCCCGCGCGCTCCGCGTTGTCGGACTTATGAATGTCCAGTTTGCCATTCAGGACGGTGTGATTTTCGTCCTTGAGGTCAATCCCCGGGCTTCGCGCACCGTGCCCTTCGTTGCCAAGGCGACCGGTGTCCCAATCGCCAAGATTGCCGCGCGAGTAATGGCCGGCGAGCGGCTCGCGGATTGCTGGATGCGGGATGCTCGAAAGCGCCGAGGTATCGTTAGTGGTCATGTAGCGGTGAAAGAGGCTGTTTTCCCGTTCGCCCGCTTTCCGGGGGTGGACCCGATACTCAGCCCGGAGATGAAATCGACGGGCGAGGTAATGGGGCTCGATAGCGATTTCGGGCGCGCCTTCGCGAAGTCTCAGCTTGGCAGCGGCACCAATCTGCCGCTCGAAGGCTGTGTCTTCGTCTCGGTGCGTGACCAGGACAAACTAGCGCTGGTCGAGCCCTGCCGGCGCCTCGTTGAGATGGGTTTCAGGCTGGTCGCGACCAAAGGCACGGCCAATACGCTAGCGGCGGCGGGGCTTGTCGTAATCCCGGTCAACAAGGTGCGCGAGGGGCGTCCCCATATCGTCGACCGCATGTTGAGCGGCGGCGTCCAGTTGGTATTCAATACAACTGAAGGTAGCCAGGCCATTGCCGACAGCTTCAGCCTGCGCCGGACCGCGCTGACCTATGGAATACCTTATTATACAACCGTTGCGGGCGCGCGGGCTGCAGTGCAGGCCATCGCTACGCTGCGCGCCGGGAGCCTTGAAGTCGCGCCGCTGCAATCATACCTTTGATTGCTTCGCGGCGGGGGTTTCCGCCCCAATCACCAGCAGGAAACGAACGCGTTATCGATGAACAAAATCCCGATGACGGCCGAAGGCTTCAATCGGCTCCGGGAGGAGCTGAAACGGCTGAAGACCATCGACCGGCCGGCCATTATCCGCGCCATTGCAGATGCTCGTGACCACGGAGATTTGGCGGAAAATGCCGAATACCACGCCGCTCGTGACCGGCAGAGCTTTGTCGAAGGCAGGCTAGCCGAGCTCGAGGATAAGGTGGCTCGCGCGGAGGTGATCGACGTTTCCAAACTGTCGGGCGAAGTTATCAAATTCGGCGCCAAAGTTACTCTTGCGGACGAGGAAACCGAGGAGAAGCAGACCTTTCAGATCGTCGGTGAAGACGAAGCCGACATCAAAGCCGGCCGGCTATCTGTAACATCGCCGCTCGCGCGCGCGCTAATCGGCAAAGGGAAGGGCGACAGTGTCGAGGTCGCAACGCCGCGCGGCGCCAAATCTTACGAGGTCGTTACCGTCGCTTTTGGTTGACGGGCTCGTTCAGGCTCGTCGTCGAGCGCTGTTGGGTGCTCGGGGATCGGGATGCCGGGATCGTTCTTTGAGAGATGCAGCATCAGCGCCGATTTAACATGGCTCACAGTCGGCGCCGAGGTCAGCTTCTCGCTGAGAAAGCGCTGATAGCTATCCCAATCGGGTGCTACGATCTTCAGCAGAAAATCGGTTTCCCCGGCCAGCATATAAGCCTCCCGTACCTCGGGCCATGTCGCGACAAGCCGCTCGAAGGCTTTGAGGTCGGCGTCCGCCTGGCTCGACAGACCGACCTGCGCGAATACCGTCACCGCGTAACCCAGCGCCTCCGGTGCGAGATCGGCATGATAGCCGCGAATGATCCCGGCTTCCTCGAGAGCTCGAACGCGGCGCAAGCAGGGCGGTGCCGAAATCCCGACGCGGCGCGCGAGCTCCACATTGGTCATGCGCCCGTCCGTCAGCAGGTTCCGCAAGATGCGGCGGTCGATACGGTCGAGTTTAATTCGCCGCATGCCCCCTCTCCATCGCTTTCCGGATCATAGAAAGCATCGCATCTTCGCGCAATTTTGTTGCGCGCCGCTTTGGCTGGCTTGCGGTCCCCAGCCTGTTTCCTTACACCCGGCGAATGGCATCCCTTTCGGCGCCGGCGCGCCCTACCGTCTGGGCACTGCATGACGGAAAAGCGGGCATGGCCAGCCAAGCGCTCGGGCTCGCCGAAGCAACCGGTTTCGAGTTGACCGAGAAACGGCTTGCCATTCGCTTTCCGTGGACGGCGCTGCCGCCGCGGCTTTGGTTTTTTCCGTTCCGCGCTGCAGGGAAGGGAAGCGAGCGGCTGACGCCGCCTTGGCCGGACTTGGTCATCGCTTGCGGCCGCAACGCGGCCGTGCCGGCGCTAGCGATCAAACGAGCCAGTGGCGGACGCACCATGGCGGCCCAAATCCAAGACCCTGGCGTCGGCCACGCCGAGTTCGACCTCTTCGTCGTGCCGGAACACGATCGTATTCGCGCCCCGCAGGTCATCGTGACGCGCGGCGCCGTCCATCGCGTAACGACAGCCAGACTGTCTGCTGAAGCGAGCCGTTTCCCTGACCTTGCGGCGATGCCTCGTCCAATTCTATCGGTCCTGATCGGGGGCACGAACAAGGCCTATCGCCTGAGCCGGCACCGGCTCGGCGAAATTGCCGAGGCGATCGGTGTGCTTCTGCGCATCAACGGCGGCTCGGCCCTCATTACACCATCGCGACGAACCGGGGGCGGCATCTCATTGCTGCGCAATCGGCTGGGAGGCCTTTCGGTGTTAATCTGGGACGGCACCGGCGAGAACCCCTATTTTGCATTTCTCGCCCTCGCCGATGCGTTCTTGGTGACCGCGGATTCGGTCTCGATGATCAGCGAGGCGGCGGCAACCGGCAAACCCGTGCACATTCTCGGCCTCGACGGCGGCAATGCGAAATTCTCCCGCTTCCATGCGGCGATGCAGGCGGCCGGCATCACCCGCCCTTTCGACGGGCGCATCGAATCCTGGTCCTATGCGATCCCGGATGACACTGTGCGCGCCGGTGCCGCTTTGCGAGCACTCGTGCTGAGCCGGCTCGAACAACGGGAATGTGCGTGAGGGGAACGCGCGCGGCCAAACCTCATGCGGCGATTCGCCGAAGCGCTCGGCACAGCAGGAACCGGTCTTGCAGAAACCGGCCCGGGTGCTTGCACCGACGGCGCGGGGTGTAGTATCGCGCCGAGCGCGCTCAGCGGCTCCCGGATCGACTCAGCAAATGGCCTTGCGCATCGAGACCTTCGACAACCTTCGCGGCGGAAATACTCTCTACAAGGCTCTGACTCATCCGCAGGCGGCCCAATCGGCGCGGGCTCTGTTCGATGCGCTGAGGAACAACGCCCCGGTAGCGGTTTACGATCCGAACGGCGCCGTCGAGGCATTCGACGCGATTTATGGCCTCAATTGCATCGAAATCGCCGGGATCTACGTCCAACAGGTAAGCCGGGTCGGCACCAGCATTCTTGGCCGCACGGCGCGGCCGCTGACTGAGCTGGCAAGCGAGCACGCGCGCTGTGTTTTCGTCGCTGCGTTCGATGCCGCGCGGCTCATCGCGCAGCTACAGTCTTTTCTGTCGACTAATCTCGAGGTGCTCAGCCTCGACAGGATGCGCATCCCGGCAGACCGCCTGACAAACGACCGCGCCTACCTCGATCCGATCAACTTCGCGACCAATTTTGCGTTTTTTCGCGACGCCGATGGGCTGCATACGCGGCTCGTCACGGCAAACTACTGGTCGGGATACGGCGCCGGTACGGTTAGGTGCTGGATGACGCTGTTCGGTGCCGATGGCGCGGTTCTCGCCGAGTGGTGCGAGCATTACGGCTCCGGCACGAACGCGATCATTGTCGATAGCCGCGAAATTCGCGAACGGTTCCACCTCCCGGAATTCTGCGGCCAGCTCTTCCTCCATATCGCCGGAGCGGCTGGGCACGACGTCGTCAAGTATGCACTCGACACCTTCGCCGAACCCGGACGCATCAACGATGCGAGGGAAGCCACACTGTCATGCACGCATGACGCAAACGCATGGCCTGCCGACAGGTATGCGGGGCTTCCCGCACCTGCCGCTGGAGAGCGGGTCGTGCTCTGGCTCCAGAACAGCCATCCGGTCCCGATTTCGCCGGGGGCGGTCGGCCTCAATCGGATGGGCAATGACCGTGTCGCAGTAGTCAACCAACCGATCGCACCTTTTGCCACTCGCGCGCTCGATGTTTCCGAGCTTTTGCCTGGCATTTCATGGCCGCAACAGATCGAGTTGCGCGCCGGCAAGCATATGGTGCGCCCGCGCTACGAGATCGTCGAATCGGGCCGCCGGCGGATTTCGCATGTCAACGTCGAACGCGACGATTTGCAGCCGGACCCAGAGATCCCCAGGCTGGCAGCCAATCTCGGCAAAGGTTACCTGCTGCCCGCCCCGATCCTGCCGCGCGTGGTATGGCAGACCACGGTCCTCCCAACGCCGATGGCGGTGCGCCAACATGTGCTGCCGATCGCTGTTCTCGTTTACGATCCAGAGGGCTCCGAAGTTGCCGGCCACTCCTTTGGGCGATTGCCGCGCGACCACGCGACTGCGCCAGACATCGACGAAATGGCGGGAATTGAGAGGCTGCGGGACGGCTATGGTCACATTGAGCTGGTTTATGACTTCTCGGCCGGAACCGAGGCCGATGGCTGGCTTCACGCGATGTTTCGCTATCGGCATCGCAACAGCGGTCATGCCGCCGAAACCAGTTTTGGCGCGCATGTCTTCAACACAATTCTGACCTATCGCGACGAACCGCAATCCTACACCGGATCACCGCCGGGATTATCCACCCGGTTGTTCTTGCGGTTGGGCACCGACGGCTATGACACCCTTTGCCAGTTGATCTATCCCGCGTCGCGTCCCTGGCTGCCGACGAGTACAACCGATATTATTCTTTACGACTGCAACGGTGACGAGATTGCACGGTCGGGTTTGGCGATACCGTGCTCGGGCTCGCGGCTCTGGTACTACCATGCGCTGTTTGATCGGGAGACCCGCGCTCGCGCCGGCACCGGCGCCTATATTATCATCCGCGACACCACCTGCCGCCTCTTTGGCTATCACGGGCTCATCGGTCGTGATGGTGCGTTCAGCCTCGACCACATGTTCGGATTTTAGCGAACGGTCGACCCCCTTCCCGCCGCTTCGCCGAGAAATGATATATGATGTGGTCAACTTCAACGAGATACGTGATGTCCGAGCGTGACCACAGCAAGGTTCTGATCATTGGCGCAGGACCGGCCGGATATACCGCGGCGATTTATGCCGCGCGGGCCAACCTACATCCAATCCTCGTCACCGGCCTGCAGCCGGGCGGCCAGTTGACCATCACCACGGATGTCGAGAATTACCCGGGGTTTGCCGAGATCATCCAAGGCCCGTGGCTGATGGAGCAGATGCAGCGTCAAGCCGAGCATGTCGGCACTAAGATCATCATCGACATGATCGTCGAGATCGACCTTCGCCGTCGCCCCTTCGTCGCAAAGGGTGATTCCGGTGACGTTTATGTCGGCGATACCGTGGTCCTCGCGACCGGCGCGCAGGCGCGCTGGCTCGGTCTTCCGAGCGAGGAGGCTTTCCGTGGCTTTGGTGTTTCGGCTTGCGCCACCTGTGACGGCTTCTTTTTCCGCGGCAAGGAGGTGGTTGTGGTCGGGGGGGGAAACACCGCGGTTGAGGAGGCGATCTATCTGACCAATCACGCGCGGGGGATCACACTCATTCATCGCCGCAATACGCTGAGAGCCGAGAAGATCCTGCAGGAGAGGCTGTTTCGCAATCCCAAGATCGACATCGTCTGGGACAGTGTGGTCGAGGAGATCCTCGGTATCCCCGAGCCTCCGCAAGTGACGGGAGTTCGCCTGCGCAATGTGCGCACCGGCGCCCTGTCGGAGCTCTCCTGCGACGGGGTGTTCATAGCGATCGGCCATACTCCGGTGACCGGATTTGTAGCCGATCAGCTGCCGCTCGATCCGGAGGGTTACGTCATCACGCAGCCCGATTCGACCGCAACCGCGATCCCGGGGGTGTATGCCGCAGGCGACGTCAAGGACAAGGTCTATCGCCAGGCGGTAACCGCCGCCGGGCTCGGCTGCATGGCCGCACTCGAGGCCGAGAAGTTTCTCGCGGCGGAGGAGGAGGCAACTGCGAGTAGGCGGGCGGCCGATTAGCCCCCACCCCTCCCTCCCCCGCTTGCGGGGAGCGGGGTGGGGGTAGGGGCCGATGTTAGGGGAAAAGAATGGACTGGGACAAGTTGCGGGTGTTTCACGCTGTCGCCGAAGCGGGCAGCTTCACCCATGCTGGCGAATCGTTGAATCTCAGCCAATCTGCGGTCAGCCGGCAAATCAGCGCTCTCGAGGAAAGCCTCAGCGTCCCGCTGTTCCATCGCCATGCTCGCGGTCTGATCCTGACTGAGCAAGGCGAGCTTCTGTTTCGTACCGCCCGCGAGGTTTTCGCCAAACTGTCGATGGCCGAGGGCCTCATCTCGGAATCCAAGGACCGCCCGAAGGGCCCGCTCAAGATCACGTCCACGGTCGCCTTCGGGTCCTCCTGGCTGACGCCAAGAATCAAGGAGTTTCTCGATCTCTATCCCGAGATCCAAGTGAGCGTGGTCGTCGACGATTCCGAGCTCGATCTGTCGATGCGGGAGGCGGATGTGGCGATTCGCATGTCCCCCCCGCGCCAACCGGACCTGATCCAGCGCCATCTCGTCAGCGTTCCGACGCATATCTACGCGGCACCGGACTACATCAAGAAACACGGGATGCCGCAAAAACCCGAAGATCTCGACAAGCACCGGCTGATCGTCTACGGCGAAGATGCCCGCCCGCCCGTGCAGAACGTCAACTGGCTGCTCGAAGCCGGGACAAAGCCCGGGCAAGAGCGCAAACCGATCCTCTCAGTCAATAATTTCTATGCCATGTTGCGCGCTGTGCTCAGCGGTCTGGGGATCGCCGCCCTCTCCGATTTTATGGCCAACGAGCACAGCGAACTCGTGCGCATTCTCCCCGAATTCACTGGCCCGCCGGTAGAAGCTTATTTCGTGTACCCTGAAGAGCTACGCACGTCGAAACGCATTAGTGTGTTTCGCGATTTTCTATTGCGCAAGGTGGCCGAGACCCGGCTCAGCTGATCTCACAATCTACTATTTCGAATGCATCGTAGAGCATTGCGCTTTTTGCAGACGAGCCAGAAGAAATTCCGTCTGGTGGCGATACGCTGAAATCGCCATCTTTGCGGCGCGCGATGATTTATCGCTAAAGATTTTTCGGTGGCTAATGCCATCGACAGCGGTTTCCGGGACTAGTGCCCGGGAAGAGGGTCTGCGGACCCTTACGTCTCCCAGACGTGAAGCCTCCCTGTTCAAACTTGGCCGGAACCCTCGGTTCCGGCCACTTTCTTTGCGCTACGGGGCCAGTCGGGTCCCGCTCGGGTCCCACGGCGCGCCAGTTCGTGGGCTTGCGCGCAATGACCAGCGCCGTGGGGTCGGCTGAT
>Ga0126381_100003098_pt1 | contig 18118 bp, 39 predicted proteins | sample PanSoiMetPlot_28_FD_96465 | JGI IMG/M metagenome (GOLD analysis project Ga0126381, IMG submission 96465) | Tropical forest soil microbial communities from Panama - MetaG Plot_28 | ecosystem: Environmental > Terrestrial > Soil > Tropical forest > Bulk soil | place: Panama | collected 2016-02-17 | reverse complement strand
GAAGTAATTGAGGGCCCACCCCAATTGTGGTACTTTCCCTTGTTAGTTTCCCCCCTCCTCCACCCACTCCCGGAATTCTTGATTGTCTGGAAGATCGGTTCGATAGAGATTTCTTGTGGCACTATTATGCCCTTCGAGTCCACCTTTAGGCACGTCGAGTCTCCGGGCAGTACATGCACTCCCAGAGCTTTGTACTCCGGTTATATACGAAGTAGTGGCGGCATTTAATGGTACCACCAGAATTCGATTGGCGCGATATTCGATCTCGACTGGAAGTTGTAGTTACCGATACGGGCATCGTTGAACTCCTGATACATCTGCATCGCATTAAGGCGTTCAGCCAAATGAACCTCGACCCACGTTTCCCATGACTCATTAGCCAAGTCGGGTCGGTTAGGGTCGCGCCATCCCATGCGGTAAAGCTGGATGATGTCGCTAATAGATTGAGGTTCGATTCGTGCGCCGGGGGATGCGCGGCGGTTAATCTCACGAACATATAGCCGCTGCAACCTTTGCCAGTACGAGTAATCAAACCCGTACCGCATTCGGAATGTGAGAGGGAAGTTATCGCCTGTGATGCCAGGGCCGACAAGCCGTTCCTGTTCGCGCTCGCGCCTGACGATATGCTCTCGTTCAGGCTTGCCGCGTGCGGCCTGCTGCGTCTGTCCCGCCGCGAAACCGCGCTGCATACGCAGGCCATAGCTGCGGGAGGTTGTGTACTTGCCGGTGTACGGGTTATAATAACCAGTACGGCCACCAGGGAGGTCGATCTGTAGTGGTTGGGGGAAGGACATTAGTCCTTCCCCCATTCACTACTAACCCAGGTAATACGTGGTGGCTGGCTGACCCTGCCACTCATAATCCGACCTGCGAAGACCACGAGCCACGACGAAGCGGAATTTCTCTCCGTCCTTATCTGCGGTAAATCCCGTGATTGCCTGGTCGGCACCTTCCTTCCAGTCGGAATATGGACGGTCGAAGGGATTTTCGTCCTTTACCGCCTTGCCTACGTCGATGAGGCCGATAGCCTGGAAAAGCTCGGTGAGTGACCGGCGAATTCCAGTGCTGCCGTCGTTGTAAACCACCGGCTCATTCCCGTACACCCTGACCGTCTCCGGCAAAAGGTGCTTGATGGGATTTGAGTTGAGGGTTTCTTTATCCGCGACGACTGCCTCGACGGAGACGTAATCGCCCTGCTTGCCATTGACGACATAGCCGGGGCGATAGGTGACGCCCACGATTACATGGGGGACATTTTCGAGGTCGGCCTTTTCTACCAGCCGGAATCCTCTTGCGCGGTACTTCGCCTCTAGTGCGAGCTTTTGGAAATCGAGGTCGGGGTCGAAACCCCAGACGTTTTCCACTTCCCGCATTTCGGTGGCGTTCGAGGGAACTACTAGTTGTCCCTCATTTAGAGCTTCGGACATTTACGCCCTTTCGGTTTTAGGCCATCTGCCTGTGGCCGCTACCCTCTAGGATGACACCTTAAATAATTCTTGTCAAGGGGTACAGGCACCTGACTTTGTGGTATGATATTGCCATGAGTACACCTGCCGGGGCGCTCGCCCCCACCACCATTCCGGGGGAAGTTGTAACCCCGGCAGCGGTCGTCGGGCCGCTCGCATTTCCCGCTCACGATTTCCTTGCCACGGTGAAAACTCTAATTCACCGCAGCGGGGCATTCCACAATGAGGACGACCTAAAGGACGCACTCGCATCCGTGGACAATTACGAGCGTGCGGTCCTTAAAAGCGACCATCAGCACGTCGTATCCGAAGGCGACGCTGCACCCCACGAGGATGTTACCATGCGCGAAGCTCCGCGCGTCGGTGGCGTCCCGGTGCCTTCAAATGCACCGCAGATCGACTATTCCCGGCTCGCCCAGGCACTAATGGCAGCCGGTTTCGGCCAGGCCCCGCCCGCACAGGAGGAAGGAACTTCCGAGTGAGCTTTCCCGAAGCGCCAGCCCAAACCGACACTGAAAAGATCCTCGCCTCAAACGAGGAAACACAGCGTCTGGTAAGGCTGCAAACCGAGGCCATCAATAACCTCGGCGCAAACGTCCAGTGGATCATAGACAATGTAAAGGGGATTTTCGAGATGTTTTCAAATCCCCAGTTCATGTCGATGATTCCAAACATGATGCAGGGAGGCCCGGCCAATGACGGCGAGCACTGAAAACCAGGACCCGCCCGAGGGCACCGAACCGGCAAATGACGAGGGTGCGCAGGCCGAGGCAAAGTTCTGGGAAAAGTTCGATTCCCGCCTAGACTCCTTTTTCGACCGGAAGCTCAAGCAGGCCCGGGACAGTTCTGCGAGTCGTGGCAAGGGGCGTACCACTCTTCCCGGTATTCTGGCCGATTTCATGTTCGGCCCGGAAAAGAAGCAGTAAATGACCGCCGTCGCTGAGGAAACACTTAGCGACGCCGGTTTCGACTGGTCGGAACTCAATTCCGAAAAGACCGAGGCTGTCCCTGGTCCCCTAACCGGGTCCAGGGGCACCACCTCGGGCACCGGTCAAAAGCGGGGCCGCAGGTCTGCCAAATCGAAACTAGAGGGTTTGCAAAAGCGGCTCTCTGGCGAAATGTTCCAGGCTGGTGCCATGATTGGTATTGGCCTGCACACCACCGGCTATTACATTTGCCAGGAGTCGGATACATTCACTAAGGCCGTTGTTCAGCTTGCAGCGAACAGGCCAGAGTGGGTTGAAGCTCTCGAACATTTGGCGGATATTCAGCCGGGAATTATGATCGGGCGTACCCTCGTCGGCATTGGCGCGGCAGTGGCCGTTGACCGTGGGCGTGCAAATCCCGAGAAGCAGTTTATGAAGTTCCTCGGAGTTTACACCGCGTGGAGGCAGGTAAATGAGTCCGGCGAAGGTCTCGCAGAGGGCAGCAGATATACAGAGCCCCCCGCGACGTTCGCGCCTGTCGCGTAATGACAGCGACCTAATTAGCATCCCCACGGTTCCGTGGGGAGAGGTGCAGCGCCGGGTCAATACTTTGTGGCAACCGCAATTCGCTCCGCATCATTCTCTTGTAGGGCAGAATGGGGCTGGCAAATCGCACATGATTGTGCATGGTTTGCTCCCGCTATGCCAGCATGACAACGTGGCGATATTCGACAACAAGGGTGATGACCCCGTGCTGAATGCCACGGGCGCGAAGGCAGTTAAGAAACTGCCTTCGCGCCTGCGGCGCACCCTGGACAATGACCGGCCGAAAGATGGCTGGTACCGAATAGTCGTAGCCGACGATCTGAATAAGGCGAGGGATCAGGTTGGGTCTGCACTTGAAACGATCTATTCTGAGGGAAATTGGATCGTTGTTCTGGACGAAACTCGCGCGATTTCGGACCCGCGTTCCCCTGGGCTGGGTCTTCAGCCGCAGTTGGATAGGCTCTGGCTTCGCGGACGTTCGCGCGGGATTTGTGTGGTGGCGGCGACGCAGGCCCCGCGTTGGGTTCCGACGTCCTTTTACGATCAATGCCAATTCGTCTGGTGCAGCCGAATCAGAGACGAGCGAGCACATCAGCGAATCATGGAAATCGGCTCGATGACCCGAGCCCACATTCCACATATCGCAGCCATCCGAAAGCGGCGATGGATCTATATGGATGACGAGGATAGTGAGACATGGCTGGCAGAAACCGGACTCTAGTCTACGTCTCCATGCCGAGGCCGCTAAAGGTCATGGTAATCGCATATCAAAATGATAGGTGTTTGCCATCACTTAACGATGCCCTGGTCGAACTCATCGAGACGCACCCGCGTATTGCGGAATTGGTGGAAGCCGTGTATGCTAGCAGTAATGGCGCTCCGCTGCCATGATCCTAGAGGCAGCTTACCTCGTGGGAGGTCCAACCCTAATGATGGGGATTCTCTTCTGGCTGGCCTATTTCGCGGCCACCTATATTGTGGTGAAATTCCTCATTAGGGGCGCCACAATGCATTTCGCCCATAGTCCTGTGGCCCAAGGTCTTGCGGCCATTACGGAGGCTTAAACATGGCCGTATCAACCCTGCAAACTGCGCAGCCTAGCCTCGGAACTGTTTCGAGGCAGCCGCAGACTACCGCCGAGCCCACTTCGGGAAATGCACCATTTTCCCGCATGTCGAGGCAAATGCAAATCCTCGGGCCGGTGTCCGCAGGGCTCGCATTCGGCACGCTGTTTACCCCACCGATTAAGCCCGCTGGCGGCTACATTCGGTACTACCCGCTGTATATCACCGCTACCGGTGGCACGGGTACGGTTGCGGTCGCATCACAGGATGCACCGTACAATGCAATTCAGAACGTATTCCTCCGCGACCCATTCGGCCAGCCGATCATTCAGGCCGACGGGTATTCCCTGTTCCTGATCGACCTTTACGGCGGTCAGTCGGGAATGCTGTCGTTCGGGAATAACACGGCGACGCTGCCTAGCTTCTCCGCCGTGGCCAATACCGGAAACTTCAATTTCCGGGTTCACCTTCCCCTCGAACTCGACTCGTCCGGGTATTGCTCGCTTCCCGCAATGAATGCTGCCTCGCAGCCGTCAATCTGGGTGCAGCTTAACCCGAGCACCGTGGTGTATTCCACTGCTCCGACCACGGTTCCTACGTTGCAGTTGCAGCTTGACGAGGAATTCTGGGCTGCGCCTGTGGACAATCCGCAGTATGCACCCCCGGACGTGGGCTCGTCCGCACAGTGGTCCGTGACAAAGGCGCCCACCGGAATTGCCTCCGCGCAGTTCCAGCGGCTTGTCCTTCCCCGCGTCGGCACGTACACCAACACCCTGATTCTGGTCCTTCGGGATTCTACTGGCGCACGAATTGACCAGTACCCGCAGACGGACCTTTCCCTCTGGGTGGACGGCGTTCCGCACCTTTACGAAACGTTCAACGAGCGTCAGGACAAGATGTGGGCGGCATTCGGTGTCACCCGGCCTACCGGGGTCATCGTTTACACGTTCCGCAATAGCGTGCAGACCGCAGTTTCCACGGCTGACACGTACGACCTGATTCTCCCCACCAGCCCGGCGACGCTTTTGGAGGAAGTTGGCACCTGGGGCACGATTTCCAATGCCCCGGCGCAGCTTTACCAGATCACCGGTGAACTGTTCCCCCTGGGTGGGATTCCTTACACTCACCTGGCGCAGTAACCATGGGGATTATGCATAAGAATACCGCTTCCGGTGGAGGCGTCAGTAACCCTGGCGCCTCTGCCGAAACGGTAATCTATACCACCCCAGCAATTCAGACCGGGGCAGGGGAAACCCCGGTTGGAATTGCAGGTACGGTCAATCTCACCGCAGGCACGGGTACTACCGCCGTAGTTATCCGCGTCCGCCAGACAAACCTGGCCGGTACACAAGTGGGGCCGTCGCAAACTCATACGCTTGCCGCTGGTGCCTCGGCGTCAATTTCGTTTGGGGTAACCGACACGTCCCCATTCTTGCAGGCCGCCGGTGGCGGTGTGTATGTAATTACCGTCCAGCAAACGGGCGGTACCGGCGCAGGCACCACAAACTTCGTGGATGTAGAGGTGATCGTCTAATGGCGAGCGCAGGAGTAGTCGGCATGGCCGAAGTGGTGCAGCCTAATTCGGTTGCATCCGGTGGCCGGAATCTCGGATCAAATGTCCTCTGGTCGTATATCTGGGCAGGAGCCGCAGCGCTTTTCCTCCTGTTCTGTCACATGGCCATGATCGGCAGGGGAAGGTAAACAATGGCGTACATTCGTCAGCCAGGATTCTGGGTTGCCGTGGTCGTCGTGGCCGTGGTAATCAACTTCCTGTGGAATTTCTTCACGCAGAAGGGCAAGCTCGTATGACCGGCCACACTATTGTGGCGTTCCTGCTCGGAGCGCTCGCTATGTGGCTCGTCCAAAAGTACGCTCTCGGAAAGGGCTGAAATGGGATACGGGCTCATCAATATTGGCGTGCTCATCGTCATCGGGGTAATCCTCGCCATGATGATTTCGCACGCCTCGGGTACAAAGGCATTCTTCGGCGGCCTCGGCAACCTCTGGGGCAAGTCGATTAATGGCCTGCTCGGAAAGTCGAGCTAAACCATGGCTGTGAACCTCGGCAGGCTTAACCCGTCCGCCCAGGTATACCAGGCATCGGGCGAAGCGACGCCGCAAAGTAAACTGCCGGAGAAGTTTGAGAGCACTCCGCAGCCCACGTCGCCGCTATGCACCGGCCTGGTAATTCCGCCTGACTGGATGCCGGATATTAAGACGGCACCCATCGTAAACAGGCGGCCGAGGCGTATTGGCATGCGATACCTTTACGCTCGCGGGGCGCGGCGGCAGCCTATTCAGAGGCTTGGTGCCGACGGTTCGCCATTGCCGTGGACTTCCAGTTTCCAGCCTAATGACATGGGGCCAATCCGCGATGCTGGATTCAACGATGCCCTATTCCAGGCTGGATACCCTGGCTTCAATCTTGGCCTGTCGTTTAAGGTGCCTGGCATTAAGTCGATGCCTGGTCCGAGGGCCGGAATGATCTCGCCTATTACGGTCAGCCAGACGCGGAAGGTCGTCAGGATTCGCCGCTCTACCGGAAAGCCGCCTACGTTCAATGAGTAAGCAAATGAAAATGCTTTTGCTGCTCGGGGCCGCAGCGGTCGCCGCGTACGTCGCCTATCGTATGTGGAAGAATTACCAGGCAAATGGCGGTGGGCCAGGGAGCCCATTTCAGGTGGGTACTAACCTGAATTCCATCGCGCCTGAATTGGTGGGCGGTTCGACCGGTCCCAGCGTGGGGCCGGGAGTTGACCTGCCCATCAATATCACCTTGACCGAAACCATCGCCAAGCCTGAGGGTCATCCTAACTCGATGGTCCCCATTGGTACGTCGCCAGACAATCAATTGCTGGCGGCCAATCCTAACGGCAACGGTATTGGCGGGTCAATGATGATGGAGGATTCCTCGGAGACGCCACCGGCAATGAAAACCCAGTCGCCTACCGAGGTATTGCCCCCGGATGACGATGATGACGAAAGGCGTAAGCACCGGACCCGCAAGCGGAGGCGGTAATGGAATTCCTGCATAAGGTTCCCGTGTGGGTTTGGATCGGCGGGGCAGCATTGCTCGCCTATATGTATTTCAGCCGCAAGTCGTCATCGGCGCAAACCCCCGCAAACAAAACGACAGGCGGTGGGGGCTCCATTAAGACAGGTAATACTATTGTCAAAAAGGGAGCCGTCCACGTTACGGTCATGCAAGATGGCCACGGAAAGGATCAAGACCAGCCCGGACCTACGCCCAGCGATACCGACAAGCAAATCGTCGTGCCGAAGGATGAAACCCTCGGGCAGCTTGCCAAGTATCTGCATTGGTCAAAGAACACCCTCGACCAGGTGGAGGAATTGAATGCCACCGGTGGCCAGGAGTGGACCGAAAAGACCAAGCTACGCAAGGGGCAGACGGTCCTCCGTCCCGTGGAAGGACAATTCTGATGCGGATAATGTTCGACTCGACTACTCCAATGCAGTCAATTCCTCTCACCGCAGAAATGGTGGCTACATACTGCAATGGGCACATCGGAGTCGTCTCCCTGCACGATGTCAAGGCTCGCTGGCCAAATGCCAAGCACGTACGCATCAATGTCAATGGTGATCCTAATTTTGGTGATTGCCTTGATGTGGAAACTGGCGACGCTACCCCCGATACGCTGGATGGATGGGCAAAAGCCCGCCTAAAGAATGGAGTCCCACCGGAAAACCTCGCCGTCTACTGCAACCGCACGACGCTCCCTGCCGTTCAGGCGGCCACCGACCTAAAGCTATTCCATTGGGTCGCAACCCTTGACGGCACGCTGGCAATACCGGGCTATCATCCTTTGGTGGCCCCGGCAGCGGTGCAGGCAATTAACGCTACCATGGCTGGCGTCAATGTGGATGTCAGCCTGGTATTCGAGGACGCCTGGCACGCGGTGACCTGAATGGACCTAGTTGGAATGCCGCAGGGCGGTAATGCTCTAGCCGCTCTGCTATTCATGACCAGCGCCATGATGACGCTGGACGCATATTCCACACTGGAATCTTCTCCGTGGACAGCGGAGAACTTTGGCGCTGATCCGGTAAAAGCTGCCTCTTGCCGCGAATATCTGACCCACGCAGTTGTGTATTCGATGGCCTATGCAGTGGCGTCTGCGTACATAGCTCAATCGTGGTGGCCGGTAATCGGCTCCGCAATCGCAAATGCCTACCTGATCTGGTTGTACCTTCGCGCACTAGAGCGCGGGAAGGTAACCGGCGCGGCTGGATGGGCGAAGAAATAAAAGGAAGGTAAGGACTTGCGTAATCTGTTCATGTTCTTTGGCCTTCTGCTTGGTTATACTCTCATTTACACTGGGCTCTCACACTTCTGGCACGGTGTCCTCGGTGAGTAATAACTGGCGGGATGTCAAGCCTGTGCAGGGACCGATTACGCTTTTCCAGGCTTTCGGTTTCAAAAAGGGTACGTGGTCTTTCCCTCAATTGCAGGCACAGTTGCCGTCACAGGTGGCAACGCAAAAGCAATCGTCAACGTCAGGTGGCGGACCAGGTTTGCCCGGTGGCCCGGGTAATGAGTCCGCTAATAAGTCTCTGGCGCAAAAGATGGCTGCGGCTGAGGGCTGGACCGGTGCTCAATGGGACGCACTCAACAACATCATAATGGCAGAGAGCGGCTATGATGTCTCGGCTACGAATCCATCGTCAGGAGCATACGGCATACCGCAAGCTTTGCCGGGTAGCAAGATGGCGTCGGCGGGCTCCAATTGGAAGACCTCGGCGGCTACTCAAATCAAGTGGATGCTTGGTTATATTCGTGGCCGTTACGGTAATCCTGTCAACGCTTGGAACTTCCACCTCGCTAATGGATGGTACTAGAATGCCTCTAAACCCCAGCCCCGGGTCCACGAGGGCAAGCATACAAACCCAATGGTGGGTTGTTCGCAGCAAGTTTGGTATTCAGGTAGTGTCCAGTTCCACCCGCCCCGGCTTCACAATAGGAGGACCATTCACCTCACAAACGGCCGCTGACAAATTCGCTCAGAGTCAGCTTGCCAATTTCACGGCACCGTGGGATTGGCCTAAGCAGTGGCTACAGTCGGCCGGTGCTGATATAGGCTCGGGCATCGAATCCGGGTTTGTCACCTTCTTTAAGGACCTCTGGAATGTTATCGTGGGTCCTATTGAAGTGCTGGGCGGGCTCGCAATAGTCATCGTGGTGTTCCTTATCTACTTTAAGGATGACATCATGCAGGCGGCAATGATGGCAGGAGTGGCGGCAGCGTAATGGCAGGCAAGGCAGTAGCTCGCACGCCCGCGAAGCAATCTAAGCCACCGGCTAAGACGGTCGAGGGTAAAGTAGTCAAGGGCGGCCCCCGCACGCAAAAGCAGGAGCCGATTAACGTCACGTACAATATCAACTCCGGTAATGGCGGGGCTGATACTGGCGGCAAGCGTTTCGACTACAGTAATAACTGGGTGGCCCGGACAATGCGGCAGCCACCGAAGCAGGTGCCGGTGCCTAATGGCGTGCCCCGGTTCCTGGGCAACAATAAGTTGCTCGGGTATGCGTGGGTGGCGTCGATGATTCTGATTGCCTTCGATGAATGGCACAACAATGGAATTCTGCCCCGGCCTGTCCGCCTCTGGTCTTCGAGCGTTGTCTTTGGAATTCTGGCCCTGGTCAGCATGCTCGATTTTCTCATCCCAATTGTCAATGCCCTTGCAATTGGGTACCTCATCATGCTACTATGGCAATACTTCAATGGTTCGGGGCAGTTCACGGCCACGACCGGCGAGGCAGAGGGAAGTGGAGGCAAGCTGTGATTACCTGGGGTCTTTGGTATTGGCCAACTGGTCTAATCATCACGTCTCTTATCTTCCTACCGGCAGAGATATTTGCTCTGGTGACAAACTCGCTCAACACGCTTAGCGACTACTCGTATTACGAGTTGCATATGCAAACGGCTACAGGTCACATCACTAACCTGCACACGGTTGCCTGGTGGGGGTCGCTTCTTGCGTGGGTCCTATTCTTCCTGGTGATTACCGGCCACATTTGGCTAAGGAATCCGTCATGAGCGAAGACCTGATGCAGTTGATAGCCACGGCAGTCGTGGTACTTTCGCAGCTTTATTTCATGGAGCCGTGGAAGTATCCTATATTCGCCCGGTTCTGGGACTGGCTAGCTCGGGTATGTGGCGAGGCGGCAAACGCGCTCGGCCTTATCTCAGTGCAGGCCCGGATGAATTACTTCCACGCAATCACGGAGACGCAATGAACATTCCGATGCCCAGTGCTAAGGTGACTCCGCTAGTCGCAATCATCGCCATGATGATTATGGCCGGTGCCTACCTCGTATTCCTTATCTCTTACTGGCAGCAGTACCAGAGGGACCGCTCCAATAGGGATGACCGGATCAATGAGCTACTCGACCGTATCCCAAAGCCTCAGCCGAATGAGTCCTGATACTATAGCCGCCATCTTTGGTGGCGTTAGTATTCTCCTGTCTTGGGCCGGTTCGGCATTCATCGCGGGATACCGGTGGGGCACGGTAAAAACACGCCTCGACATGATGGAACTACAGGTGAATACCCTGGCAACTAAAGACCAGTTGGCAGGAGTTAAGGAAGACGTGGCAGAAATCAAGGGTATGTTCCGGCTTACCCCGAAGGAGGGTGGACATGGAATTTGATGCTGCAATTAAACTGTGGGGTGAGTCAACCGACCGGGTATGCGAGCGCGTCGATGCCCTAGGCGACAGGCTTTCCCGCGATCAAAAGCCCTTCTTCAAAATTGTTGGCGGGTCGGGAACAGTCGATGCGGGAGGTGACAACCTCCTCATTATGTGCGATGACAGCCCTAACGTCGGCCGCATTTGGAATATCCTCGGCTTTGGAGCGTTCAGCGGAGGTATTGGTTCGACGGTCGCCGGTAACGCAGACTTCTTCGCAGGTCAGCTTAACCCGTCGCTAATTACAGGCGAGTTCGATTATGCGGGATGCCTCGGCAGGAACGTATCCATTAACTCCCCCGGCAACATGATTCAGACACGCCTGTCTGCATTCTGCCGATACGGCGAGCACTGCTATGCATGGATACGCGGTGTCGCAGCCAACACAAACATCGCACTCGTATTCCGCATTCACGACTACCCACTAGAGGCTATCGAAACGATGGCGGTGGGTTAAATGCGGGGTCCTGTCAGTAGTCCTGTAAGCGATTGCGGAGTCAGGGCTGGCGCTCGCAATTGTACCGGGCATCGCAGGGCCGGGAATCTCCCTACTGACAGGACCCTTTAACATGGCAACGATCATCCTCGACTGCAATAACCCAACACTGGTACATCCCGCGACCGACGTTATTGCACTGATCGGTAATCGTGACACTGAGAACACGATCATATGGGCTGAGGATCAAGGCAGCGTTTATGTAGATGCCTCGGGTAACATATCCCCCGAAGCAAACCTGCTTGACCCTCTGGAATACCTAACCGTAGACGGGACCAAAGAATTCTGGGCAATGTGCTCGCCCGTCACGCCTAACCCAACCTCTACCGATCAGGCAAGTAATGGGCTATCGGCAGGCAGCGGCCTAGACTTTACCCAGACCGCCGAAATCATCGTTACGGAAAACGTTACCTCGTGGACTCCCTCCGCCGTACTTATCGCAGATGCAATTGCAGAATCGGGACTTGCACTTGCACTGGCAGCGGCAATCGCGGGCTCTGGATTCTCCTTCCTGGCCGCTCCCGTGCTATTGTATGGTGGTCAGGTGCAGCCGCCGACCGGTACACCCGGATTGGTCGGCGTAACCCTCGTCAATTACCTCGGCGGGCAAATCGCCGGGCATCCAAAGCCCACGCTGGCACAAGTCGAAGCGGTTGAGGCGGCGTGGGATACAGACCAGGGTACACCTGGCATGGGTAATAACGTGTCGAAGCGGTATTACGGTGGGCCTAGCGCAAACTTCCCATTGGGCGAGCCCGCGTCACCTACACAGGACACGCAAAACCTCAGCAACATTGCCCAATCCGGGGCTAAGCTGCTGATTAGTTTCAAGCCGGTAATCGACCTGACTAATGCATACACGTCGCAGCTATGCCAGGACTCGTTTAACCAGCTAGTGTCCAGCATTGCCTACGCGGCATCCGTGGCGGTTAATGGCGTCGCGTTCACTCTGTACCAGGAGTTCAATTTCAAGCTGCAACAGAACTTCGGCGGTGCCGCAGGCTGGTCTGCGTTCATCAATTTCTACGGCCCGGCATTCAAGACGCCACACCAGGCCAGCAATCAGCAGTTGTGGTCGGACATGCTGACCGCCACAAACAACATCAACGAGGCGTGGAATAACGGAAGCTGGGCAGCGCAAATCGACGGCTTCGCATTCGATGCCTACTGCTCCGACTACACCAAGTCAACCGGCAGGCAAAACTGGATCAATGCCTGGAACGCTGGCATCGCTATTGCCGAGGCCGCTAACCTTCCCTTCGGTATCTGGGAGTGGGGCGTTACCGACGGGCCAACCGTGCCCATTACCAGTGGCGATAACTTCAACTTCGTTTACTGGAACGAGACATTTATCCTCGGCTATATGACTTCGAGACTCACCCGCAACCTCGTCAATGGTGACGTGGCATGGTATGTCTCGGGCACCGGGCAAAACCTGCCGCAGTCGGACAGCACGGGTACGGTCACGGCACAAATTCAGAAGATATTCCAGGGGCTAACATCAAAACCCTCGACGTTCGCTACCGTCGCGGCAGGAGCTACACTTGTCCTCACACCAAATAAGCCGAGCACCGGTGCCGGATATGCCGTCGCCAACGGTCTATCGTATGACATCAGTATTGCCCTTAACACCACAGCAGGTAGCACAGTACCTTTTGCGGCGGTACGCCTCGACTGGTATAACAACGACGTATCCAATGCACAGCCTGTGGCATCACAAAAGTGGTGGATGCCAATGGGCAGTGCTGGCCAGCCTGCTACCCAGATATTCGGGCGGGGACCCCAGCGAGGGCAGTTCCTAAAGGTATCGGTCACTAATCAGGACTCGGTTATCTGCACCGTCAATGTCCAGCTAAACTCGACCAGCCGTACAGTCTCCGAAGACCGGTGGCGGTGGGATTCCAAGGGTGCGTCGGTGCCGACCTTTACCCCGTCGGGCGGTAGCGACGCATACGTTAATGTCGTGGGTGACGTGTCCGGGTTGAGCGTCGCCGCTGGTGCGACCGTGCAAAGGCTGTTCGGGCTATGGGCGGGGCCTGCATTCATCCGTCTAAGCTCTGCCAGCGAGACGGGTACGCCGGTGATGCAATACCAGTTCAACCCATATCCACAGGGGCCTATGGGTTCGGCTGCATTCATCAATGAAACTCCCGCAACAGAATTCGAGGCCGAGGTCATTTTGCCCCGGGCACCTATGGTCCTCAGCATCACTAACAATGGCACGGCAGCACACAATGCCAATGCCATTATCGTGTCGCAGGAGTAGCCATGCCAAAGAAATTGGAGCGTAAGCTATTCCGCAGGGCTACCCGCATGGGGCTCCGTGGCCGTAGACGTAATGCCTACGTTTATGGTACCCTTAGAAAAAAGGGATGGAGGCCCGGTGCCCGCTAACGCAGAAGGTTTGGAAGACCTCGGTAATGGGGTCATGCTCGAAAAGCCGCAGTTCTCAATTGTGGCTCAATCCAATCCTGCCAAGCCAGGCAAGGTGATGATTGGATTGCAGGTCGCATTCGGGATGGCCCTGCACCAGTTTTACCTGTGCGACACAAAGGACTACGAACAGATTGCACGCCAATTCCACAAGCAAATAATGGAGGCGGGCGTGCAGGCAAAGCGTCAGGAATCCGGCATCGTCGTAGCAAATGGGGAGGTAGGAAATGGCCTTGTTCGCAAAGCCGAAGGGCGGGAGCAGCGCGGCCCGAGCCGCCCGCGCTAGGCGGGGCCACTCGCGGCGTCGCGGTCGCCCGCTAGTCTCGTCCAACTACCGGGGCAGTCGCCGTAAGAGGACCAAAGGAGCTTGGCTGTTTTAGGTCCTGCGAGTGTTCCCTTCACGTTTAGGCTGTGGTAACATGGATACTGTCAGCCGATGAAGGGAGATTCCAGAGTGGCTGAGAAGGAAGTCAAGGAGTTCAATTGGGACGGCATTACCGCCCAGACGGCGGAAGTCCTTAAGGCTCCGAAGGTTGCGCCGGTACCGGATGCGATCCGTGACCAGGCGCAGAGGTCTTACGACGGTGTGCCCCACCCGAGCGACCCGGAAAAGAAGCTGCATGTTTTGTCGCACCGTTTCGGTTCGGATGCGCAGGCGGCAGAATTCGCCCGGCTCATGAAGCTCGCGGGACCGCACACTACTCCCCCGTCCAGCGTGCAGGCAGTTGTGGACCCCTTCGAAAAGGGTGATAACCGCCTTGTCCACTGGCGCGCAGGCGCGAAGCGCGGCCGGTCTGCCGGTAGCTAATTCGGATGGGGTGATTGGGGCCGGGGTACTTCTGCCGCTTTGGTACCCCGGCCCCCATTCTTATGTCGTGGTCAGTCACATTTAACAACCTCGACAATACGTCGCAGCTACCTGCCGATGTTGTCGAGCGAATGATGACGCAACACATTAAGTACCCGCAAGACATGTCCCTCGCGCTGGAAATAGCTAAGCGTGCAGGGTTTAAGTCGGCGGTGCTTACCGGCGCTCGTACGCCTAACCCGTACGGTGGCGATGAGGTCATTGATATCTCTGTCCGGGGTACAGTGGTCGCCACCGATTTCAATACGATGATGAAGGAGATTCTCGCGTATGGCCCGCAGGCCGGAGGAAATGATCCAGCTAGTCAAGAGGATGATGCTGGATGAGGGGTGCATAACAATTGCCCCGCGTCAAGGCAATTTCCGTGAGGTCGAGAGAAGCTTTCTTGAGGGATTGCGTCGAATCCCTGCGGAAATACAGGCACCGCCCGGGGTCAATCCTTATACGTATGCTCTGGGAAAGCCAGGCCGGTGGCTCGTCGTCTGGATACCGGAATGATAAGCAAAGAGCAGGCTGACTACTGGAAGGATTCCCTTAAGGATTTCCCGAAGGTATGCCTGTCGTGTGCAATGTACCGCATGTTTGCGAGGTGTACCCTGGTCGAGGGGCACATATACGCAATGGGTACCTGCAAGTACCACTCCTATACCCGGACGGGAGAGGAAAGTGAGGGTTGAGCTAATAGACACGTACGGCAATCACTCGGCTATCGTCAACGACGATACCTTTGCCGTTACTCAGTGGCTGCAAGAGCAGTTGCATAAGCTCGATCAAACCATGTACGGTACGTGGACGTTGCGAATGCAGCCAACCACCACCCGTGAAGAAAAGCTCATGGTTCATTTCGCAGGGCTCATCAATGGGCTGCCTGTTAATGGCCATGGGCTCCGCGAATTCATCGCAACCCTCGAACAAGTCAGCCCACGAAAGGTCAACGAAATGGGATATGCCCGCTGGTGCGACTACGCCGACCACGCATACAAGGCACCCGACAATCCAGACGACATCAATCAAGTGCGCTTCGGCGGAAACGCAAAGGAAATCTGCGAGGCGTGTGCAGCGGAAATCGGCCTGAACGACGAATACACGGCCGGACCCGATCCGCAGACTCGCCACGCCCAGATCGAGGGAGCGCGTGAGAGTAGGCATTAGCATTTGCTTAGCTTGCATTTGCATTTGCTAAGATTGCATTTGCATTGGTCCCGTGCATCTTGACTTTTGCATTTGCATATGCTAATCTAATAATGGTACCGCTCCGGCGCGACAGGTCCACACCCTGCGGGCGGTACCTCGGCGGGCTGGAATCTCGTACGGGTAGATTCCAGCCCGCCTAGAATTCAGGCCCCGTGATTATCTCCCCAGCTGATAGTCACGGGGCCTGATTGTTGTGCGGCTCAAATAACCTAAAGTAGTTGAAAAAACTACGCTCCGTTGCTTGACAGCGGACGGCCACAAGAGGACAGTTAGTTATGCAAGACAAAACGATTTAAACGGCAAGCCAGGGTCACGGCAACCTAATTCGGGTACGCGGACCTTCCCTAGCTGAGTGGTGATACCGGCGCAATGCGGCGAGTAGATACCGGCCCCGGATTCCTGGCAAGCTAAGCAACTGAATTTGTGGTAAGGCTAAATGGGGTGACCGGTGCTGTCCCAATGAGAGGTAGCACCATGGAACTATGTATGTCGTACCTCACTGCATGCGGTACTGTTTTCCGCTCCGCTCCATCCTTTACCCCGTGGCAGCGTTCACAAGCTGCATTCCGCGCGGGTTTCACGTCAATGGGCCTGTGTCTCGATGACAGGCCCACACGTTCCGATCTCATCACACCGGCCACGGAAATTGAGTGGTTCGATCTCACGCAACCCAATTGGGATGCGTTGCAATGGTGGGTAGCGGATTATCTCGGTACCGTCAAGCGAATCAAGGTCGGTAGCGCGTTCACTGACGTGCCTACCGGTTATGAGGCAACTAACCTCCGTACCCTGGCCAGCATGGCAGGAGATCACGGGATTAAGGTTGCCGTGGAGCCGGTAGCGTGGGGAGCGTTCCCCACTGTCGATAGCGTCATGGCGCTAATGTCGGATGCCGGAGGCTCGAATATGGGCCTGGTATACGACACATGGCAAGTATGGCGTAGCGAATCGAAATTCCCGCAAGTCGATATCGGTGCCCTGGCATCGGTCGAGATCAGCGCGAATGATCCGCTATTCGATACCTACCGGTCAAGCGTAGCGGGTATGAATCGCGCGCTACCTAGTAAGGGTGACAATACCGAGCAGCTTACAATGTGGCTCGGTGGCCTATTCGCCGAAGGTTATACCGGCCCTATAGGGGTTGAGACGCCTAGGCGACCGTTTAGGCAGGGTCACTGTAACAACCATGCTAGGCACGCTCACGACTCCGCTACGGAGGTTATTTGCGATGCCCGGTAAGATGCGAAACATACTCGGTAACCATCACAAGGTGGACCGACTCCACACGGTATGTATGCTCTGCGTTATTCAGTACCTACTGATATTCGGGGCATCTGCCGTTACCCTCTCCGCTGTCATTACCTCGCTAATCTTCCTACGTGACGCAACCGTCGCTACCATGGTAGATGAGTTGGTGACAGTCCAGTGATCACGGGAATAATCGCGCTCGCGCTATTGTTCCTAGCTATAGCGTTCCAAATATGGGACGCTAACAACCCGGCCACCCGGCCATAGAAAGGAAACAGCACAATGGCAACCCGTACCGTTACCGTTGACGACATCACCGGTAAGGAAGCCACAGTAACACGGAAGTACACCGTTACCTTTACCCCGCATGATGAGAAGGACAAGCTCGAATCAGCGGAGAAGGAAATGGACCTCACGCCCGAATCGGCCCAAGCGCTCTGGCGCTTCCTCGCTGAGGGCGAAACCCGCGACCTCGCCGCCGCATGGCCTAAGGCCGTACGTATCCGCAATTCCAACCCCACGGAAGGATCGCCCGAAGTTGTGCGAGCGTGGGCAAAGGAACAAGGTATGACGGTTAATGACCGTGGCGTCATTGCGGAGGATGTCTGGGCCGCGTACCGCGCCGCTCACCCGGCGACCGAAACCAAGTAACCGCTAGGACAGTCACCGGTCACCCTTTTTAGCCTTACCACATGATTGGAGGCGATAGGCGATAGGCGGTAGACGTTCACCCGGCGCACCTAAGCCGCTCATATTAGCCGGGTCCTGGCAGGATCAAATAAACCCCGTGGCGGGGTCCTGCCAGGACCCTTTCATTACCCGTATATGAAAGGATCGGTAATGCTCAATCAGTATGACTGGCGACAGTCAGTCGAGTATGAGGATGTCAAGGACCACAAGATTATCGAGGCCCTAGACAAGCTCTCGACCGTCACACTGCAATGGATACACCTTATCCTTCATGATAGGGAAGGTGGCGGATATATCCCTAGCGATATGCCGAAGGAAACGATACACGACGCTATCGCGGTTATTCTCGATCATCGCGGAGCGTACCATTCACCTGAATTCCTGCCGTCGGAATTCTCGTACAATAGGCCGTGGAACTAATGGGCCTGCTATTCGCGCTATTGGGTTACATCCAATATCGCATCAGCGAACACAG
>Ga0126381_100003097_pt1 | contig 18121 bp, 16 predicted proteins | sample PanSoiMetPlot_28_FD_96465 | JGI IMG/M metagenome (GOLD analysis project Ga0126381, IMG submission 96465) | Tropical forest soil microbial communities from Panama - MetaG Plot_28 | ecosystem: Environmental > Terrestrial > Soil > Tropical forest > Bulk soil | place: Panama | collected 2016-02-17 | reverse complement strand
TGGCCGTGGAATCGCGGCACTTTTCACGTCGATCTGGACCCCGGCGAGACGCAATGGGCGCAGGATTACACCTTCGATCTTCCCGACTTCGGATACACCGAGAAAATCTGGCTCACCGATGGCGACGACAAGGTCAACGAGATAACCAACATCGTGCAATCCCTCGCGGGAGAAAGCGCCATCAAGCGGCCTAGTTCCGCCGCCATGAACCTCATCGACGACGACGGCACGGTGACGCTGCGAGTTAACACGCTGCCCGACAAGGCCTACACCATCGACGGCTACTACCAGCGCGCGCCCGTTCTTATGACATCACTGGCGAACACCTGGAAGCCGATACCGGATTACATGAGTTTCATCTACGACTGGGGATTTCTGGGATTCGTCTCGTTACTCACCAAGGATGCGCGCGCGCCGATCTTCTTAGGCAAGTTCGCCGCGCATCTCCTCGGTGCGCAGGATGGCTTGACGGCGATGCAGCGCAACATCTTTTTAGGAAATTTCCTCGAAGTCATGGGCCAGCAGCAGCGCGAAAGCATTGGCGTCCAGCAAGGCGCGCAGGCGAGGGGGAACAGTTGAGATGCCCAATGCGCTGCAACAAGCCGGAGCACTCGCGGAGCCATCCAGCTTTGCCCCGCTGCACACCAGCCGCATCTTTACAGGGTTGTGGTCGAATCGCAGTTTTCTCCGCGATGCAGCCACGACGGAATATCAGGAACGCTCTGGCATGGGACGCCAGGATTCCATCCTCGACGGCTTCAATTCTGAAATCTCCACCCGCTTGACGCTCATTCGCCGCCCCGGATCGAGTGTCTACAATGCCGGATCAATTCCCCCCGTCAATCGCTTCTACTCGTTCAACACCTTCACCGCCACCGATGAACTCATCCGCGTGTTAGCGGATACCGGACTTGGAGGCGGCAGTATCTATGACATCACTACCGACCTTCCCGCCCCCGCGCCGATCTTCACCAAGAGCGCGGGCGCGGGCAAGGCGTTTTTCCTGGGTGTCGGCAACACCCTCTATTTCACCGATGGGGTGGATAACATCCAGTGGGAATACGGCAGCGGCGTGCAGAGCGCATGGGGAGTGCAAGCCCCGCCCAACGCGCCCACCGTCACGCAAACACCGCGCCCCAACAACTACCCCGCTTGGCAGCCCGACACCGCGTACCAGGTCAACAACGCAGCCATCAGCGGGATGCTCATTGTTGACAACCTTGTCAGTGTTCCCAGCAACGTCAAAATCATTCCCACCCTGAGCGGGGGACGAGTGGCACTGCTGGCAGGCACGAACTACGACAGCGGCAGCGCGATTCCCCTCCCCGATTCTTCCTTCGATACCTCGCGCCTGCTGGCATGGGTCACCCCCGGCTACGGATTCAACGCGCCCGCCTTGCCCGCAGGCGTGTATCAGGCCAGCGCGCCGGGTGGCGTCATGGCGTCATCTTTCCAGAACCGCAGCGGAGGTTATGCGTTCGACGCAACCTGCAATTGGTTTGCAGTGGCCTGGGATACCACCGCGATGGCCGATGTCACGGTGAGCAGCAGCGGCACCTATCAGCGCATCGCGTTCAAGACCCAGGCAGGCGACGACCTGTGTTTCCAGTTTGGCAGCGGGCCGGACCTCGGCACCGTCCCCGTTCCCGCAGGCTTCAGCGGAGCACTGAGTCTTTCGCAGAGCGGCATGGTGAGTTGCGATCCGGTCAATCACTCCATGACCGGAGTCTTCCGCTGCAAGGTGGACGCCACGAGCGGAACCCCGACGATTAACAACCTCTACGACGACGACAGCGGCAACGTGTGGCACGGACGAACGGGTGTCTTCACGGTGTTCTGGAAGGCCGGGCAAGGAACTTCCACCGAAGTGGTGTTGAACGGGACCGCGTTAATCATCCCCACCACCGGCACCGATACCGCCTGCATGATCTTCGCGGTTGTCCCGCGCTATCAGCAGTACGGGTTGCCCTCTGGATACACGCTGAGCAACGTCGTGGCCTGCGCTGCGATGAGCGGACACGCGCCCAGCCCCGGTAACCGCGCGCACGGCTGGAGTTGCCTGCTCGACGGTCAGACCTTTGTCGGCTACATGATGGATTCCACCGGCAACCTCTGGGACGCCACCGCCAACATTCTCGCCATCGGCGCGATTGTCACCGCGTCAGGGGGTGACATCCAGTATTCCCCCGGCACCGGGACCACGGGAGCCACCGAACCCATATGGAACCCGGTGACAGGGGGAACCACAGTAGATAACACAATCACCTGGACGAACAAAGGCCCAGCGGCATGGCAACCCGGCCACGCCACCAGCATCGGTGATGTCATCATGGGGGTGGTCGTCTCCCCGCCCTCCACTCCCAATCAATTCTTTGTCGCCACCACGCCCGGCACCACCGGCACCACCGAGCCGCGCTGGCAGGCAGGCGTAGGACTCGACCAGACCGACAATGATGTCATCTGGGAGTGCATCGGACGCGCGCTCACATGGGCCGACCTCGGACCCGGAACGCCGATCACCGCCGCTTCGACCATCGTGGACCCGGATGGTTATTTAGAAAATGTGTACTCCCCCGGTGTGAGCGGATCGACCGCGCCCGCGTTCGGTCACGAGCTTGGAACGCTCACCACGGACAACACGGTTGTATGGCAGAACGATGGACCGTTCGCGGTTGCCGCCACCGCGCCCGTGCAGTACGGCTACGAGTACATGAAGTCATCCACGAACGATCTGAGCAACATGAGTCCGGCGTCGCAGACCATCCTCCCCAAGCGCGGAAACCATGTCATCGTGCAGGGGCAAGGCACCGGGCAAGCAGGCGTCGATAGCATCGTCATCTTCCGCACCGCGCAAGGCGGATCGACGTTCTTGCAGGCGGTCACCATTCCCAACCCCGGCGCAGGCCAAACGTGGACATGGGTAGACGATCTGAGCGACGACGAATTGAATACCGAGTGGCAGGCACAAGTGAACGGCGAAGGCACTCCCCTTCCCCCCGGCGCGACCTGTCTCGGTTATCACCTGGGGAGAATCTTCGCCGCTGTCGGCAATGTGGTGTGGGTGTCGAGCGGACCCGATGCGGTCGTGGGAGGATCATCGGGCAACGCTGGATTTAATACCTTCCTCACCTGTCAGAGCCGCATCACGCGCTTCTGGCCCTGCCCGCTGGGAATGGTCGTCTTCACGGTGCGCGATGCCTATTTGATCCTCGGCAGCGCCACCGACGCCGACCCGCTGTACATGGTCGTCTTCATCGAAGACATCCCCCTGCGTTCGTTCGATTGTTTCACCGTCAACAAGACCACCCCCATGCTGTTGACGGGCAACAACACCCTCATCGCGCTCGATCCCAGCGCGGGCATCACAGAGATTGGATTCCCCATTGCCGACCGACTGGAAGGCGAGTTTGATTCCTCCGCCAGTTTCGTCACCTTTCACAAGGAAACCTCGCGCGAAACCGCGCTGTATGTCGCCAACGGTTCGGACCATTGGTTCCGCATGGCCCAGACCAACGCACCCGAAAGTGGCAGCGCATGGAGTCCGCGCGCCCTGATCCAAGGGGGTATCGGGTGCGTGCAGTCGGTCGAAGTCACCCCCGGTCAATACCGTTTGCTGATGAGCGGCACCACGGACGGGCCGATTCTCTTCCGCGACAAAAACACACACGCCGACAATGGGACTTCCTACCCGGTTATGACCCGTTTCGGAGCCATTGTTCTAGCCGTACCCGGCCAACTGGCAGCCCTCAACTTCATCACGTTGGAGAGCGTAAAGCTAGGGACTCGCGCCTCTCTATCGCTGTTGCTGGGGGAGCTTGGTGGGACGTTTGAGTCCTTGAAAAGAACACGCCAAGACCCCACCAATCTCCCCCCTTCGGACAGCCTTTTTTCCGACCGCTACCACTTCGCGCAGAACCAGCAAACCGCCTGGTGTCGGCACTTCCAAATGAAAGTCGAGTGGCCCGCTGAGAACGTCCCCAACGAGCTTTTAACCTTCACCATTCACGGCCAAACATGGCAGGAAATGAGAGCACAATGAGCCACCTACTCGAAGGGATTTCGATAGGCATTATCGTGGGATTTATCGGAGGGTTTTTCCTCGCCCGACGGGAGTTTCAAAAGACCGCTTCGCTGGTCGCCCGGTACATCATTCAGGGACGCAAAGAGGAGCAAAAAAATGCCGTCCATTAGGGCATCCGCAAGGGTCAATCTTAAGGGCTGGGAACCTACCCAGGCAAACCCGGCAGGGGTGGGTGTCAAACCCACCCCGCCCCCCACCCAGCACCCCCTTACGCGGAGCGCCATGATGACCGCGCCCATGCCCCTGATTGCCAGCACCTCGGACGCCTTTATCCGCCAGTTCTACGGGGCAGGGAACACCCCCCAGACACGCATCTTTCCCACGGCCAAAGGGGGCACCCCATGAAACCTCTCTTCCACTTCGACGGCTACACCGTGCGGCCTATCGGGGAGAAGGATCGCCAATATCTCGAAAGCCTCATCGCCGCCGACCCCTACCACCGCGACAGCATGACGGCGGATTACTTCCTCAAACTGCTGCCCGGCGAGGACGGATGGGCGCTGGAGGACGACCAGGGTCAGGTCATCTTCTACTTTCGGACTCACGTGTGTTGCCGCATCGCCATCCAGTTCCAGCCCGTCACCACCCGCGCCGACCGCCACCGCAACGCCAGCGCCCTAGAGCGCGGCCTGCGCTGGATTGAAACCCGGTTGCGAGGCAATAACTTCCGCGAGATTGTCTTCGATACCAAGGGGCCGGAACTGGAGGAATTTGCCAAAACGCGCCTCGGCTTCGTAGACGCGCCGCTCCTGTCCCGAACGATCCAAGTATCCACCGAGGCACCGAAGATGCCACCAAGGGCCGTGGGAAGTCTTCCCACAACGGGGTAAGCAAGGGGGTGAGACTGCCATGTGCGGACCCAGCAGCCAAGAGAAGCAAATCACGCAGGAGCAGGCCGACTTCTACAAGCAACTCCAGAGCCAGTATTCCAGTGTGTTCGGAGCCAACCAGAACATCCTCGGTGCGCTGACCAGTTCCTTTACCCCGCTGCTCAAGGCCGGACCCTCGCAGGAAGGCATGGCCCCGGCAGAAAGGACCGCCCTCGAAACCCAGAACACGGAGCACGTGGCGACCGATTATGCGCAGGCCCAACGAGCCACCGCGCAGGCATTGGCCGGGCGAGGAGGAGGCAACACCTTCCTCCCCTCCAGTGCCACCAATAACCTCCTCGCCGCGAACGCCAATGCCGCCGCCGCCAGCCGTGCACAGGGGCAGCAAAACATTACCATGCAGAACTATGCGTTAGGCCGCCAGAACTGGCAGACCGCCGCCGATGTTCTAAGCAATACGGCAGCCCAATACAACCCCAATGCCTTTGCCGGAAACACCATGACCGCAGGCAACAACGCGATGACTTCCGCGAACGCGATGGCGCAGCAATCCTTCGCCCCCTGGGGAGCCGCGTTCAGCGCCCTGGGAGGCATCGCAGGACAGGCGGTAGGAGCCTACGGAGCCAAGCACTTTTAGGGAGGGAGTATGCCCGACGATATCCCCGACAGCATCGCCGCCCCGGACGCCTCACAGGGAGGACCGCAGGGGGGAGCGCCCGCCCCTTTCATGGACAGCGCCGCCGCCCTGCTGGGAGGAGCACCGGACCCCAGCGCGGGGGGGATGTCCGTGCAACCCTCGCAGCCCAGCGAAACCACCCTGCAACCCAATCCCATCGCGGACTATCCCAGCAGCCCCCGCGAGGATCAGCACATGGGTTTGATTCACCGCATTCTGGACAAGGCCAGCAGCATCCTGGGGGGGGACGAAACCCTGCATATCAAGAAGGACACGGAAGGCAATGTAACCGTCACCCGCGACCCTTCCACCCAGGGGGAAAAGTGGGGACGTGTGGCCGCCGCCGCGCTGGGGGGATTGGCGTCTGGACTGCCCCAATCCTTCGGCCCGCAAGGGGTAGCCAATGCCGCATCCGCAGGCTTTAAAACCGGAGCGGCCATGCCCCAGCAGCGGGAGCAGCAGGCACAGGAGCAGGCCACCGCCGAACAGAAGCAGACGATGGACCGCGCTAACAACGCGCTCATTCACCAACGCATGTATCAAGCGATGCTCACCAGCCAGGCGCAGGAAATGGAACTTGGCAAGGCCGAAGCGGACACACTTAACGCTCATAGAGATGAGTTACTGAATGATCCCAATGCCAAGGACTACGGGCCGATCAATGGAGATGCAGACCTCACCCGTATTTCCAGCACCGACAGCGATTTTCTGAAGCACCATGCCAACCTGCAATTGAAAGCAGTTCCCCTCCCCGATGGCAAAGGACACTGGCAGCTTCACGCGGTTGCCACCGACCCCGGCGAAGACAATCAGCCGACTACGAGCAGTGACCAGGTACACGTCTTTGGCACGGATGAGAACGGCAAGCCCACCCTCACCACAAAGAACGCCGCAGCAGGCCAGAAGAAAGGAGCTTTGCGACTCTCCAATCAAGCCACCGACCTGCAATTTATGAACGCTATGAACTCATGGACGAAGAACAATAAACCACCCGCCCCACCCAAGACCGCCGAGGAAGCCTTAGCCGCTGCCAATGCTGCGACCGATCCCATCGCCAAAGCGCAGTACACCCAACTGGCGAAAGATATGGCGAACCTCAAAAATCAGATGACGCCATACCAGCGCGAGGAACTGGCAGCACGTTGGGCCGCTATTGAGCAGCGCCAGAAAGACCAAGGCCCACCCCTGACCACGGAGAGTATGCAGACGTGGGGGGATCAGCTATCAGACCCGCGCTCCAATGTCACGCTGGGCAATGTTCCAGAGAAGCAGCGCGGCGCGATCCTCGACGACATGAAGAGGCGCGGTTTGCGGGTAGCCAAGCCGCTCACCGCCGACGAACTCAAACGCTCCGACCTCGCTAATAATGCAGTCTCCAACATCGACAAAGCTCTAGGCATCCTCGACCAGCACCCCGAAATGTTTGGCCCTGAAGGATGGCTCAGCACTAAGTTTGCGAAAGCCCTCAAAGGCGGCAACAAAGACGCACAGAGTTTCCTTACCCTGATGAGTCTCGCCAATCTCCCCGCTGTAGGGATTCATGGAGTGCGCGGGAAATGGGCGCTGGAAGACCTCAGCAAATACGATTCCGACCTATACAACAATGCCGATTCGATGCGCGCAGCCCTCAATGACATCAAAGCATCCGCGCAAGAATTTGCGCCCGCAGGCGGACGAATTTTGCCGACCGCCACCGCATCGGCAGCACCGCAGGGAGGAGGGAATAAACCCAATCTCCCGCCAGCGCACGACTACAGCAAAGTGTTAGGCGACGGCAAAGGAAATTTCATCGAGCAGCAGGGCAATCAATGGGTGAATGTAGCCCCACCCCCGGCGAGGTAAATCATGGCCGATCAAACTCTAGCCCCGCCCCCCGGCTTCGCACCGATCCAACCGCAGAGCGGAGATGCACCCGCGCCACCACCGGGCTTTACTCCCATTCAACAACAGCAGCCCCCTCAACAACAACCATCCGGCTTCGATCCCAACACCAGCGGATACGACTTCAACCCGCGTCATCTCCTCGAAGTCGGCAAAGGCGTAATCAAAGGCGGAATGAATACCGCCGCTGGACTGATGGAGAACTATGCTCAGTTGCCCGCTTCAGGAGCCGGACCCGGATTAACAACACTGGCTCAAAAGATTAGGCAACATGCGGTGCTGCACAACAAAGATCAAGAGGCCGGAAACGTGCTGGAGACGGTTGCCGAATTGCTCACGCCCGCAGGAGTGGAAGGCGCAGGCGAAGAGGCAGCAGCGCACGCCGGACAGATAGCCGAAGGAGCGCAGACCGTTGCCCCGAAAGCCTCACAGTTACTCACCAAAGCCCTCGCGCGCGCCAAGGCGTTTGAAGCCGATCCAGAGTTACATGCCCTCACCAAAATTGGATTGAAGACCTTGAAGGGAGGAGCGAGCGCAGCCGCACGCGGAGCCGTCGAGCAAGGCGCGCAGACCGCCATCAAGAGCGGAGGCGATCCAGAGGCCACCGCCGAAGCTGCACAAACCGGAGCCATCGCAGGAGGCGCGACAGGAGGTGTTCTCAGTGGAGGCGCGGAAGGTGTCAGCCAGGTGGCGCAGGACATCGAGAGTATGCGCCCCGGCACCACGCAGATGTTAGGCACCAAGTTTCAAACCCTCAAAGACAAACTGCTACTCCGCAATCTCGGCAGAGTCACGCAAGACCCGGCGACACAATCCGTCGATGAAGCGGGTACGCATCTCGGCAAGACGATGGTGGCGAACTCGATCAACCGCACCAACGGCATGATGCCCGAAGCCGCGCAGCCACTACCGGAATCGCGCCAACTCCCCGGAGGAGGCGGCTTCAGTATGCAGGGCGAACCCACCACCGAGATACATGAAGGCGACATCGTACAGCCCGCGCGCAAGAAGCAGATTGGAACTCGTGTCGTCGAAGGCAAAGGCCCCGGCCAGTTCGATCTTGGACAGTATGAGAGCGGACAGCCCACCCCGCGCGAAGCAGCGACACCGCCAGAGACGCGCACGATCTACCACAAAGAGCCGATCTTTCAATACCAGAACGAAGCGCGCCCCGGAGGAACCCCGCGCCATGATGTGATTACCGGACCCGGCACCATTACCGCGATGAGCGAAGCGCAGGCCCGCACACGCATGGGCCAATATCAACGCATCCTGAATGACGATGCGCAGATGGAGCAACTACCGCAGTATCAGCAGGAGCAAATCCGGCAGGCCCATGCGGACCTTGCGGATCAGTTAGGCCGCGTTGACGACTTCCACGCCACGCAGCCGCACTTTCCGCCCGGCGATCCCGTTGACATGGTGCGCCATACCAACAGCTACCAGGATGGCGTTGACCAACTCAAAGGACATTACGGCCGATTTTTCACGCAGGCCGATAACGCCAGCGGAGGACAGTTCACCGAACTGCGCAACGCCGAGCGATCCTTACGCGCGCGCATCTGGAATCCTGAGACGCCACCCGCCAATGATGCCGCTCTCAAAGATGCTCTCGCGCAAAACCTGCGCGACCAGGATTCGTGGTTTCAGAAGTACCGCACCACCGCCACGCCGGAAGAGTGGGACGCGCACCGCACCGGATACCAGGATGCGCTTGTCAACGAGAACCTTAACGATTTTCTACAAGCCAAGTTCAACGGCATTTCGCGCGCGGAAGAAGCGCGCGGAGCAGGGCAGCGCGTGTTTCAACCGTCCAAGAATTTCAACCAGCAACTCGAAGACCTTTACAACGAAGGCAATAACCGCGAGGTGTTGGAGCGCACCATCGGACAGCAGCACATGGATGAACTCAAGACGATGGGGCAATTGTTTGAGCGCGCCGACCGCCGCGCCGACACCAACGGTTTAATCAACAACATCACGGCAGCCATCCGCCACCACTACCACGGCATGAAAGGGGTACTCGCCGCAGGAGGAGGAGGAGGAGTCTACGCCCTCACTCATAGTGTTATGGGAGCCGCAGGCATCGCAGGCGCGCCGTTAGTCACAGGCACCGCAGCCGGAATCCGCAACGCCGTACAGGACGAACTCATCAGCAACCCGGAATTTCTTAAGCAGTTCAATTATTCCGTGATGCAGCGACTTCCGAAAGCGCGCGCCGGATCAATGCTGGCAGCCCGCATCGTCGCGAGTTATCCCAACCTCAGACTGCAAAACAGCGAACAGCAGCAGGCCCCGCAGCAGCAGCACCTATCCGAGAGCAACGACGAACTCGGAACACGTCTCACCGCGCAGGCATTGCGCGAAAGCCCGGCATCCGCCGTGCAGTTGCAAGGCAGCGAGAATGCCCCGCTGTCGCCGGACCTGGAAGACCGCGTGAAGAATCCCAAAGGAACCAAAGCACCGCTCACTGACCGCGTGAAACAAATCCTTGGACAGTACGAACTCAAACGGCCCGCAGACCGCAGTTTCTATAACCCCGAACGTGACGCCAGCAGGCAATGACATGCCAGAAGCCGGACAAATCGGATCTAACCTTAAGCCCGTCACCACCAGCTATGACGAAGAACTGCGCGCGCCGGACATCGCACTGAAGTACGACGACCGCGAAGGCACCACGCAGACCATCGAGGCCGAACAGGAACTCTTCGAGGAGAACTATCGGCAGGCCCACGCGCGCCGCTGGAAGGGACAGGAGCGATGGATGGGACGGCGCAATGAAGAGATGCGCCTAGTCAACATCCTCCATCCGCATGACATCATCCGCAAACTGAAAGCGGCAGGCGTCGATGCGGCGATAGAACCCGCTGTGACCTGGCTGTGGGTCCCCGACGACAAAACAGGCATCCTTGCCCTGCGTCCCAAGACTCTGAGCAGCGCCCGGCTGTGGCTTAACGCCGATGTGATCTATCAGAAGGGAACCGCCGAAACCCACGCGGGAAGAGTAGGAGTGAGCGCCTGGGTGACGGAGCCGGACGGCGCGCGCGTCCCGAAATGCCTCACGTCTCTGCAATGGGACTGCGGACCGGAGTGGAGTGTCATGCACTTCGATACGTTCGACGTGCCGACGACGGAGAAGTATCGCGGATGGCGCACCGCGCTGCTGGTGCTCATCACGCATGGCGTGCTCACGGAGGACGAAGTTGATCGAGCGTTCGGCCCGGTTGTGTTGAACGAGGCCAGCGAACTTTACCGCTCCACCTTGCAGAGCTACAGGGAGACGCAGCGATGACCTTCGAGAGCTACATCAAAGCGCGGCTGATGGATTTGGTCATCACCGAGGCATACGCCAGCGGAGGCGTCGAGCCGATGCTTGCGGTCGCACAGGTACTCGCCAACCGCGTCAAGGCCGGATGGCAGGGAGGCGACTGGCTTCGAGTGATCGAGACAGCAGGCGACTATCGCGGCACCGAGCAACCGCACGTGCACCCGGAGACGCGCGAAGGAAACTTTCGCGAACTGCTGCGCCGCATTGACGACGTGTACCACGGCACCGCCGACGACGCGAATGTGAATAACGACACAGGCAAAAGTTTGTATTACGCGGAGCTTCACAACATCAATCGCGAATGGTTTCAGGAACACATCCTCAGTGATCTCGACAGTCACCCGCGCCTGGCGACTGTGGGCCAACTGACTTTCTTCGGGTGAGGTGAGGTTATGGCGACAGTCACAGGGTCACTCCTCTCGATAGCCGCACTGGACGGAACCGGAGGCACACTCGAAATCGCCCTCTGCGGATACGGCGCACAAGTGCCGCGCACCGATACAGGATTCGCCGTGCCAATCACCATTCAGGTGCAAGCGGAGGACGATGGCAGCTTTTCGCAAGACCTTCCCGGCAACGACATGATTGATCCGCCCGGCACGTACTACACCCTCACCGTGAAAGATACGAACGGTGACATCGTGCAAGTCAATGCCTATTCGATCCCCGATGCTTATGACGGCAACATTGTTCTCATCGACCCGTTCGATCCCAGCGACGCGCCCCCGCCCGGCGTCCCGCCGCTGCTCGCCAATCTGCTCGATGTCATGGCGTTCAATCCCACGCCGATCTTTGATGGCGAAAGCTGGAACGGCTGGGAAATCACCCTCACCGGAGATGTCACCAGTTCCACGCTGGACAACATCCAACCGGGCAACCTGTACACGTTCATCATCGTGCAGGATGCGACCGGAGGCCATGCGTTCACCTGGCCCGCCGAAGTGGTCAATGCCACCCCCGTTAATCGCGATCCCAAGGGCATGACCATTCAAACCTTCGTTGCCGATCAGTACGGCACTCTCTACCCGGTAGCCCCGGCAACATGGTGGACGCCATGAGGCGCAAACTGCTTTTCCAACTCGCGCAACAAAACCTCATCGTGGATGGCCGCGCCGCGCAGACCTTCGTCATCAAGTTCGGAACATCGGTGCTGGATTTGCATGTAAAAAACGTCACCGCAGGCCAGCTTTATGTGTTCGTTCTGAAGCAGAACAAGAAGGGCTTTCACTCGATTCTCTGGAGTGACCAGATTCTTAACGCCACGCCCGCCGATCCCAACCCGCACGCCGTCACCGTGCAGGCATTTATCGGACTCCGCAACGGACAGTTATTTGCAATCGGACCCGCAACCTGGAATGAGGTGACGCCATGACGACGCGCACGAAAGACCTCAAGACTCATGCAGCCGTATGGATGACCGTGCTGCTCATTCTCTTCCTGTTGCTCACGGTCAAAGCCATGTTCGGGCAGACCAACATGGGACCAGTGAAGACGCCGCAGATCAACAGCAACCTGTATGTGGGGCAGACCGGATTTGCCACGATCCAGAGCACGGTGAGCTTCGCCTGCAGCACAGGCAACAAGAGCTATGCGGTCGTGATCCTGCCTGGAGTCATCACCACCGACAGCCCTACGGTAGTCACAGGCGGATGCAGCGGAACCTACATCAGCGATATGCACACGCTCCCCATTGCGAATTACCAATGGAACGGCAGCGCCTACGTGCTGGTGAGCAGCGGAGGAGGAGGAGGCACACCGCCCGGAGGACCGACCAACGCCGTGCAGATCAATGCAGGGGGGACGTTCACAGGCTATGCAGGGTTCAACTACGACCCGGCCACAGGCATCCTCACCGTGCCGCAACTCCAGACCACCGGACCCACTCACGGCTTCACCGTATCCAGCGGACCCGCCCCGCCTGGCGCAGCAGGCAGTGTGGTGTACGCCAGTGATAACAGCGGCATCGGCTACGCGATGGTGAACGAAGGTGCCACCGGATTACACCGCATCTGCACGTCCTCCAATTCATCCAGTGTTCCCGGTTGCGGAGGCACCGGAGGCGGGGTCACGTCCAACGCTTTTGGATTGTGGAGCGCGATGGCAAACAACACCGGAGGCATGGCAGGAGGAGCCAATGGTGTCGCCAACATTCTCGCCAACCCCACGTTTCAAGCGCAGGCCGCGCGCTCGATCCTGATGGACCCGAACTATACCGAGTACGACAGTACCGCCATGTCCCCGCCCGTCGGCATCTCCACCGCTGCGGTACGGCAAACCTACCTGGATATGCGCCAAGGAACATTTCGTTTTCTGAGCCGCGATCCCGGCCCTCGCAACCAGAGCAACTTTGGCGTCATCTTCGAATGTCAGTCTTACCATGCGGTAGGCAGCGCCTACGGAGCCGACCCGCCCGGTGGAGGCGCAGGCTGTTTAAACCTCAACTACACCTCCCTTATTCCCGGTTATTCCTATGGTGCCATCGCCCCCGCCCAGCCAAGTGGATGGTTCGGAACCTCAGCCATCGCCCTGAGTATGGATAACCATTCGGCTTCGATCAGCAAAAGTCTGTTGAGCGCGATTGTTAACAACAGCGGCAAAGGCGATCAGCAAATTTTCGATTACAACTTTACGAACTATTACGGAGGAGGCGATGAGAGCGCAGGCGAAGGCAATCACCTGGAACGATGGAGTGTGAGCACCGGAGGTGATTTCACTGGCGACATCTATGCCGATGCCATCGACCAACCCACGCAAGGCAATGTGCTTTTGAAGATGGTTCCGCACGGCAACCTGGGAGTGCGCCGCATCTTGCTTAACACCGCGCGCAATGTCATCACCGACACCATCACCGGAACCTCTGTCAATGCCGACCGCACGCAACTGCTCACTATGAGCGGCAGCGTTACATACCCCATCTCCAAGACGGTGCAATTAGCGGGTGACATCTCGCCCCCGGCCAGCAGCGAGCAGGCGAAAACGTTAACCACTTTCACCATCAGCACCGCGACCCCGCTCGATGCGAGCTATGTGGGTAAACCCTTTCAAATCGTCAATACCGATGGGTCCCTGTTCACCAATACAGAGTGTGCCGTGATTAACACGGTGGGATCGTTCAGCGGAGGAACCCAGACCCTCAAAGCCTATCTGGGGGAGTATCACCAGAATGGCAGCAACATGAACATCGGCGGCATGGCCTGTCACTACCTCACGATGGACAACACCCACGCCGCCAGCAATGTCACCGTCACGTACTACATCGTAGGTTCCCCCGCAGGCAATCAATTGCAGTTGCTGCGCATCATGGGAGGCAAAGCCGATCCGTCAATGTGGTGGACAGGAACCGCCGCCGCACACATCTACACCGGAGCGCAGGTCTTAGATGTCCGTTGCGCGATCAGCACGTGTCTACAAGCAGGAGAGACGCCCTTAGTCGAAGAGACGGGCGCGACATGGCTTTATTCCGATACGGTCAAATCGGGCATGATGGCATCCGCCATGAACGACACCTTCCACTTCTTCTTGTACGAAGGCAATCCCATGAGTGTCGGTTCGACTTATGTGTATGCCCTAGTCGGTGCTCAAATGGGAGCTTCTTCGCCACGCAATTTCTGGAACATCTCCAATCAACCCGCAGAATCCGATTACGTCACCGGAGGAGGACCGTGGAGCGAAGGCGACATATTCCACTGGAGTGGTCCGGTCAACAATGTGTTCCGCTTCGACAATCTGATCCACGGTTATGTGGTCACTGACTTTCAGTGCGGCTGGGGACTCGCTCAGGCCCTCGGTTCTTTAATCACGCACCCCTGTCCGCGCACGACCGGAGATGGCTATTCATGGAACCTCGCGGGAGGCTGGACCCTGCAAGGCGATGTCACGATCCAAGGCGGCAGTGGAGGAGACACGCACAATATCGCCGTGTTCAGCGGCGACACCGGAATGAACGCGATTCACTTCATGGTCCCCACCACCCTTGACCCCACAGGCTACGCCACAGGTTTAACGATCAATCAGCAAAACGGATCAGGGTCCACTAACCCCGCGCTCGCGATCAATGGAGCCACCGCAGCAGGCGATGGTGTAGCCCTGGTGAGAGTACAGAACGCCAGCGGAAGGTTTATTCAACTCGCGCCGCCGCATACCTTCCCCACGGTTGAGCCGGGCATTTCGAACTATGGATTAACCCTCACGTTCGATCTGCTTAACGCAGGCACCGGGCTTAATGCGGAATCGGATCTAATTAACTCTCATTGGGACGGATCGAGCGGAGGATTCGCATGGTATGACATCAAGCTGAGTGCGACAGGCTACGCCAACACTCCCATCATGCGACTCACCGGAACAGGCGACCTCAGCCTGCATAGTCTGACCTGCACAGGCACGCCCTGCGGGAGCGGAGGAGGAGGAGGCCCGGTTTACACCGGAACCAACTTCTTGGTGGGACCGACCACCTCCACCTATCACCTCGACATCCAGAGCAATGACAACAGCCAGGCACAAATCCTCACCACCGACGAGAGCCAATATGCGGTGATGTGGTTCGGCAGCGCCGGGCATCGCTGGCAGATGGCGAGCGGAGGCACCAGCACCGGGCCGCTGGCTTCGCACTGGTATCTGTACGACGCCAGCAGCACCCCGATTACTGTCATGGATGTGGCCCCCGGCGGCAACGTCAAGTTCGCAGGAAACATCGTGATGTTGACGCATGACACGCCCGGCAGTGGCAGCAGTTGCGGAACGCACCCCGCCAATGCAATTTGGGCCGATGACGGTTTTGTGTATCACTGCAACAACGCGGGGACCGCTATAGGCCGTGCGGCTTTATCGAGTTTCTAAGGGAGGCGACACCCATGAAGAAGGCACTTTTGATCCTCACACTCTCACTGGCGACCGTCACCGCCGCACAACAGAAGCAGGCCGCGCCCCCACCGCGCCCCGCCAACCCCACCCCGGCACCGCAGCAGGCCGACCAGCAGAAGGTCTTAGAGATGCAGTTGCAGCGCGACCAGGCCGCAGAAACCGCGCTGCGCAACATCCTTATGCAGCTTCAGGAATACCGCGACTGGCTTCAGTTTCAGCAGGAGATTCAACAGATTAACGAACAGTTGCAGCAGTTGAGAGCGCAGCAGCCCACGCCAGCGGCCACCCCGCCGCCCAAGAAGTAAACACGAGCACCTGTTGTCATACATTGACATCGGGTGTAGTGTGTTCCCATGACCAAAATCCCCATTACCTTCCGTTGCCCTCCAGACCTTGTGAAAGTTCTGGACGACGACGCCGCCGCAGACCACCGCGACCGATCCAACCTCATTCTCAAAATCATCACCCTGTATTACCAAAACAAGAACGGCCACAAGCCCCCAGCCAGGAAGAAAGCAGGCAAGCAATGACGACAATCACCTTTGCTCAACTGCTCCTAGCCGTTTCGATTCCCACGCTCGTATCGCTCATCGGGATCATTTACAACAACAACGCTATTCGTGACCTGCGCGCCGACCTGCAAGCAGCGCGAATGGAGTGGAGAACGGAACTTAACAATTTCAGGCAAGAAGTTCGCGGCGACCTCAAAGACATTCGCGCCGACCTGAAAGATTTTTTCAGAACCATCACCGAGCTCGAATCCCGCACCAACCGACTTGAGGAGAAGAAGTGACTAAAAAGAACGAGCAGCAGACCCAGCACATCGTCAGAGTTAAAGGCGAAAACTACAAGCGTTTTAAGGTCATTGAGATTCGGCCCAACCGCCACGGAGTGACCCAGATCAGCGGAGGCAACGGGCAAGGGAAGACCACGTTTTTCGACATCATCACCACCACCCTCGCGCCCGGCAAGAGCACCCGCAAAAGCATCATCCGCCAGGGCGACCGCAAAGCCCTTGGAGAAGTCGAGTTTGACACCGGATACATTGTCAACCGCGAGATTCACGAGAGCGGCTATGACGCCGTAAGCATCGTGCACAAGGCCACCAACACGGTCGTAGCCAACCCGATGCAATGGCTGGAAGAACTCTCCGCAGGCTATGGATTCGACCCGCTCGAATTTATGCGGATGAAGCCGGACGAGCAATTCGACCAGATCAAAGGTCTGGTGAAACTGGATATCGACCTTGCCGACTATGAGCAGCGCAACATTGACGACCGCGCCAAACAAACCCGTTTGAACGATGACGCCAAGCGACTCGCAGCGCAACGCGATGGCGTCATCATCGACCGCAACCTTCCCGCCCAGCCGCCCAACGTGGAACAGTTGTTAGCCGACGCCCGCGCCGCCAGCGAGTACAACGAAGGAATCGAGCAGCAGCGCCGCGACCGCGAAGGGTTTAAGCGAAAGATGGATGCAGTCGCCAGCGAGTACGCCGACAATGAAAAGGAACTCGAAAGACTCCGCAGAGAGATAGAGCTACTGGAAGCCGGACAGAAAGACAACACTAAAGCTCTCGATGCAGGCCGAGACACAATGGAAGGCTGGAAACCGTTGCCGGAGTTGAAGGACCGCGCGGAGCTTGACGCCAAGGTAGCCCAGGCCATCAGCGAACGCGACCGCATCACCACCAACAACCACCGCCGCGAACAGTACGACCGTTTAGACAAAGAAGCAGGCCAAGCCAAGGACCAGCACGAGGCGGTTAAGAACGCGATTCGCGCGCGCAAACTAGCCATCGCCAAGGCGTTCGAAACGGCCAAGTTCCCCATTGACGGACTGAGCTTTGAAATCGAGGAAGAAGGACTGGACGGTCGAGCGCTGAAAAACGCGCGCAAGGTTGTCACCTATCATGGCGTCCCATTGGAAGAGTGTTCCAGTGCGGAGCAGATCAGAATTTCCACCGCGATTGGCATGTCGGCCAATCCCAACATGAAAGTTCTGCTCATCCGCGAAGGTTCCCTGCTCGATGCCAGCGGCATCGACACGCTTGAACAGATGGCCCAGGAGCACGGCTATCAAATTTTCGCGGAGGTAGTAGACGAGACGGGCAAGGTGGGAATCTATCTCGAAGACGGGGAAGTGAAGGCCATTAACAACCCGGAGCCAGAGCCAGCGCCCGCAGCCCCGGCCAAGAAAGCCACCCCCCGCAAGAAGAAGGAGACGGCCAAGTGACTTTGCCGCGAAGGACTAACCCGGAGCGGCATGGTGTGGCGGATCATCGCGAGTCCGACGCACCCGGCAGTGGGACGGAGCGCGTACCGTCCTACAGTCGTTATCCATCGACTCGCCGCGAGCTTTTCAACAGCGGTTATGAATTTATGACCGTCAAGAGATGTCCTTGCGGCGAGTTGATGGAACTGTGGGACGCGCCCGATGCGAGCACTGTGGCGTTCAATCCCATG
>Ga0126381_100003096_pt1 | contig 18121 bp, 15 predicted proteins | sample PanSoiMetPlot_28_FD_96465 | JGI IMG/M metagenome (GOLD analysis project Ga0126381, IMG submission 96465) | Tropical forest soil microbial communities from Panama - MetaG Plot_28 | ecosystem: Environmental > Terrestrial > Soil > Tropical forest > Bulk soil | place: Panama | collected 2016-02-17 | reverse complement strand
CCGTGAACCCGGCACCGTGAAAAAACGATGCGAAACCAATTCCCTTCCGGATCATTTTCCCCGAATTTTCCGCCGCGAATCGTTTGCGCTTCTGACGATAATCGCTTAACTCAAACGCGCGCTTCATCAGGCCATCCATGTCCACTTTTTCGTGGATCACCTGTCCGACAGCGATCGTCTCGCCTTGCTGGATGAAATTCCGCCGGCGGAATTCGTCCGGAGCGAGGCCCACGGCGTCCGCGACGCGGTCAAAATGCCTTTCGAGCGCGAAGACGCTCTGCGGCGCCCCGAATCCGCGGAACGCGCCGTGCGGTGGCGCATTCGTTGCGACGGCCCGGCTGCGGATTCGCACGTTCGGGCAGTTGTACGGTCCAGCCGCGTGAATCGTCCCGCGTGAAAGTACGACCGGCGACAACGTCTCGTATGCTCCACCGTCCAGCGTGAAATCAATGTCCATCGCCACCAGTTTTCCGTCGCGTGTTACAGCCGTGCGGTGCTTGGTCCGCGACGGGTGCCGCTTCGTCGTCGCCACCATGTCTTCCGCGCGGTCGTAAATAATCTTCACCGGCTTTCCTGATTTCCACGCAAGAAGCGCCGCGTGTGCGGCAATCATCGAGGGGTACTCCTCTTTGCCGCCGAATCCTCCGCCGGTCTCTGCCTGCACCACCCGGATGCGATCTTTCGGCAATCCAAACAGCACCACCAGCGCCTTATGCACGTAGTACGGGCACTGCAGCGACCCCCACACCGTGACGCCTTCTTCCGCGTTCGCCTGCGCGATCATTCCTTGCGGCTCGATGTAGAGCTGCTCTTGCGCACCGGTCTCATACGTTCCTTCGACGATCAATTCGGCATCGCGCAAAGCGTGTTCCACGTGCCCTTTGTTCACTTGATACGATTTGAAAATGTTGTCCGCTCCCCAAATGACATGCTTGTGCGCCAGCGAATCATCCATGGAAAAAATCGCGGGCAGAGGCTCGATTTCGATGCGCACGCCGCGGCGAGCCTCCTCCAGAAGATATTTGTCGGGGTGCGCAAGAAGGACAACAGGCTCTTCCGGGTGGTTGACGAATTCAGCAGCCAGGCACGGCTGATCGTCGATGAGCAGGGCGATGCAATTCTTCCCGGGAATATCCTTCGCGGTGACGACCGTGAATTCTTCCCACGGAATACCCGGCTCGAAATGAATGCCGAGAATCCGGCCGCGCGCAGCTGGGCTGCGAACCGTCGCGCCAAAGATCATGCCGGGAAATTTCAAATCATCCACGTACTTCGCGCGGCCCGTAACTTTCTCGCGGCCTTCTTTGCGCGGCACGGATTTTCCGATTACCCGGGTAGCCATCGAACTTTCCTCAATAGGCGGTCTTGTCTGTCTTCGACACCCATAGATGAAATGCTTCGAGCGCCTCTTCCCGCATCATGGGAATCAGAGGAATTTTCCTGTGCGCGTGCGGCCGGGGAATTTCTTCATATATCAACGAATCATCGAATCCGGCCTTGGAGGCGTCCGCCGCTGTATTCGCAAAATAGACCCGCGCCGGCCGCGCCCAGTAAATCGCACCAAGGCACATGGGACACGGCTCGCAAGTGGTGTAAATCTCGCAGCCTTTCAATTCGAAGTTTTGGAGATGTTGGCAGGCGGCGCGAATCGCCACCACCTCCGCATGCGCCGTGGGATCGTTCGTGGATGTGACGCAGTTGGTCCCTTCCGCGATGATCTTCCCGTCTTTCACGACGACGGCTGCGAAGGGGCCGCCTCGCCCCGCACGGATGTTCTCGAGGGAGAGCTCAATCGCGCGAGCCATGAATGAGTTGCGCATGTTGGTGTAAGCCGCCCTACCGCGCCCGATTGTAGCTCAGCCGCTCGGGGCGCGGCTGAACAATGTCCAACTGTCGTCCGTCTCTCGCTTCAGCGAAAGCCGCTCACGCAGATTCTTCGATGCGGACGCTTTCGCTCAGCCGAGTAAATTCACGATTCGCGAATAATCTTTCTTTGCGGCGCCAGAAGTAAAGCAGCGCGCACCCGATCAGAATCAGCGCGACGCATAGACCTGTCCACAGACCCGGCGCGCCCCAGCGCAGGCGGAAACAAAGGTAGGCGCCCAGCGGCAGTCCAATTCCCCAATAGAGAATCAAGTGGCACAGCATCGGGGTGTGCGTGTCGCCTGCGCCGCGCAGAGCACCCGTCGCCACGGTTTGCATCCCGTCGAATAACTGGAAGAAGGCAGCCACGTACAACAGCACGCCCGCCGCATGGATCACCACGGGATCGGGCGTGTACACTCGCGCGATCGGGTCTGGCACGAGAAATAGAATCACGCCCATGCAGAACATGAAGCTCGTGCCCAGCGCCAGAGCCGTCCATCCCGCGCGGCTTGCTCCGTGCGGGTCGCCTCGCCCCAGTGCCTGCCCCACTCGCACTGCCGCCGCGGACGAGATTCCAAGCGGCACCATGTAAGTAAGGCTCACGGTATTGAGTGCCACCTGATGGCTCGCGAGCGGCACTGCGCCCAACTTGGCAATCAGCGCCGTGCACGCTGCGAACACACCGACTTCCATTCCAAATTGTGTTGCTGCGGGAAATCCTAGCTGGACGAGTTTCCACATGCGAAGGAAATTCGGCAGGCGCGGCGTATCGCGGAGGCCCGTCTGATACCGGTGGTCATAGTACACCGCATAAATCAACAGCACGGTCATCATGTAAATGCGGGCCACGCAGGTGGACCATCCCGAACCCACGGTGCCCATCGCTCGAAATCCCAGATGACCGTACACAAGAGCCCAATTTCCGGCGAGGTTCACAAAGTTTGCCGAAATTAGCGCGAACATCACCGGCTTCGCGAGGTTCATGCCTTGGAGATAACGGCGAAAAATGAAATACAGCAAGAGTGGCAGCGTGCCCCAGTTCAACGCACGCAGGTACGGAATCGCCTGATTCAACACCGAAACTTGAATATCGAGCGAGCGGAGTAGAGGCTCGAACAGCCGCACGACCCCCATCAGAAAAGGCGTGATGGCCAGGCTCAAGTAAACGCCATTTACAAGCGAATGATGGCAGTCTTCCACATCACCGGCGCCATAGGAGTGCGAAACGAGCGTGTCGAGGCCGAGCATCAGTCCCGTTCCAGAAATCGCTACCGCATTGAAGAGAATGCTGCCAAGGCTTACCGCTCCGATGGCCTCGGCGCTGTGAGCCTGCCGGCCGACCATCATCGTGTCCACAATGGCCATCGTCATCCATCCCAGCTCCGCAAGAACAAGCGGGATGGCTAGGCGCACCATCGGACGCGCTTCTCCGGCGATATAGTTTAGAAACAATCGTTTCAGCATGGTTCGGACGGTTCTTCGCATCAGTTCGCGCAAACGACCGCACGCATGGCAACCGCGAGAGAAGAACGCTATCTCAGTTTATAGGTATTCGGAAGCAGGAGGAACCAATACTGCTCAACGCAATACCGAAGCCTTCGCCGGCCAGCCACAATATTCATCGAACTATGGAAAAGGCCTGTCATCCTGAACGCAGTGAAGGATCTCAATGTGCAACTTGTAGCGAGGCTGACGGTCGAACTGGCAGCCTTCACTCCATCCGCAGCGCGTCGATTGGATCAATCGAGGCGGCCCGCCGAGCTGGCACGTAGCTTGCGAGCAGGGCCGCCCCGCCAAGCACAATTCCGACGACTGCAAACGTCACAGGATCTGCGGGCGCAACTCCAAAGAGCAGCGATTTCACAAGTCCCTTTAGTGAAAGTGCTCCTGCCACGCCGATCGCCAGGCCCAGGAAGGCGAAGAGCAATCCTTGTCCCAGAATCATCTTCAGGATTCCAGACGGCTGCGCCCCCAAAGCGATGCGAATTCCAATCTCGCGAACCCGCTGGCTCACCGTGAGAGCCATGATTCCGCCGATGCCCGACACCGCGATCAAGAGCGCAAGGGCTGCGAATAGTCCGAGCAAGGTCGTAGTCACGCGCGGAGAAGCCATCGATTCGTACCGGGCCTGTTCAAGCGTCATCACGCGCGTCACTGCCGCCTGCGAATCCACATCGTGCACCGCACGCGTGATTTGGCGCGCGATGCTGCCAGGCTCGGCGGATGTTTTGATCAACAAGGCGCTCGGATTCGCACCTTGCGTTTCTGGGATGAAGAATTCCGGCGATGGCGCGTGATTGAGCCCGAACTCGTGTACGTCGCCCACGACTCCGACAATCGTGGCCCAATGCTCGCCGTTGTCGCCTGAAACACGCTTCCCGACTGGATCTTCATTTGGCCAGAACTGTCGCTTCATGGCTTCGTTGATAATCACCACCAGCTCGCTCTTCGGACTGTCCGTCTCCGCAAAGTCCCGGCCCTGTTTCAGAGGAATCCCCAGCGTTTGGAAATAGCCGGGAGAAACCGAAAATTGTCCTCCCACCGGCGGAGCCTCTCCTGGGCCCAGATCTCGTCCTTCGATCTTAAACGGACCGGAGAACGCGTTGGAGCCTGCCGAAATCACCTCTGGTTCCAAAGGGTAGCCCGACGATACGGCCGCCGACACGACACCCGGCTCTGCCTGCACTCGATCCAGCATCTTCTTCACGATTTCCGCGAATTGTTCGTTGCTGGCGTACTTGCTAAAGCTAAAAGTGGTCCGCATGGCCAGGACGCGCTGAGTAACGAATCCGGGATTCACCTGCTGCAGCTTATACAAGCTGCGCAGCATGAGCCCTGCGCCAACCAGCAGCACGAAAGAGAAAGCAATTTGCGAAACAATCAGTACGCTGCGCATACGGTTCCTCTGTTGCCCCGCGCCCGCACCTGTACTTCCCTCCTTCAGACCTGACGTGAGATTCACTCGCGAAAAAAGCGCGGAGATCGTGCCGAATACGATGCTGGTACCGAGCGCTGCTATCAGCGTGAATACCAGCACGCCGAAATCGATCCGTATTTCCCGCGCGCGTGGAGTCAAGCGCGAGGCGAATTCAGTGAGCAGGCTTAAACTGCTATACGCCGCCACTAATCCCAACAAGCCACCAAGAAGTGCCAGCAGAAAGCTTTCCGTCAGAAGCTGACGCAAAAGCCGGCTTCGCCCCGCCCCGAGGGCCGTGCGAACCGCCAATTCGCGTTCGCGTTGCGACATCCGCGCGAGCGTTAAATTCGCCACATTGGCGCATGCAATCAGAAGCACGAAACCGGCGGCAGCCAGCAGCACCAGAAGCGTGGGCCGCGCTTCATGCGTCAACTCGTCCCGCAGCGCGTTCGGTCTTACGGAGTAGCCCATGCTGTCGGGATAAGACTTCGGGTACTCGGATTTTAACCTGGCTGCGACGGTCGCAAGGTCGGCGCTTGCCTGCGAAAGCGAAACGCCCGGTTTCAGCCGCCCGAATGCTTCCACCATTCGCATATCGCGGTCGTCGATCATTTGTTTCGAAGAGCGAAAAGGGCACGCGGAAGTGGGCATGTACACGTCGCTCTCGGCAGGATATTGCGGAACCGGCGGCAGCACGCCCACCACCGTATGAACTTTGTCGTTCATCTCGAACGTCTTGCCCACAATGTCCGGATCGGATCCGAACTTCTTTTTCCAGTATTCGTAACTGAGGAGCAAAACGGGCGGCGCGCCGAGTTTGTCGTCGTCCGGTAAGAAGGTTCTCCCCATCAAGGGATTCACGCCGAAAAGGTCGAAGTAATTTGCGGAGACAACCGCCGTGAGCACGCGATCGGGATCTCCATGCCCGTACAGAATGAACGACATCGCATGGTATTCCACCAACCCGGAAAGTGACTGGTTCTGCTGGCGATAATCGTCAATTTCGCGCGCCGAAAATCCGGTATCGTCAATCCCCTCCTTCTGGGCCTGCTGGCGCAGGAAAACAAGCTGCTGTCCTTGCGGATAAGGAAGCGGCCTCAGCAGCACTCCGTGGACTACGCTGAATATCGCCGTGTTCGCTCCGATTCCCAGCGCCAGCGTGAGCACGGCAAGAGACGTGAATCCCAAATTCTTGCGCATCGTGCGCAAGGCATAGCCCACGTCCTGCTGCAGCATCTCCCAATGTTCGCGCGGAGCCGTAGTGAAAATCCCCGTCAGCGTTTCCCACCATACACGCGCCACTCCCACCGCGCCCGACCGGTCACGCGCCTCGCGCTCCTGGTCGTCGAATGCATGCTCCATTTCGTGCCCATAGTCAGAGCGGAAGTCCGCCGGCAAAACGCGCAATAACGCTCGAAACATTCGCTTCGAAAACGGAACAGATGTTGTGTTCATCGGAGCGGTCCTCCTCTGCGAATCGGGTCAGCCGGGATTGCCCTAGGCCAGTTCAGGTTTGCGAAATAGGTTTTTGTTACGCGCCATGGCGACGAGTTCTTCCAGACGCCGGGCTTCATTCACCGCCACTCGCCGGCCTTTCTCCGTCAGACGGTAATAGCGCCGCCGCTCATCATCCAATCCCGCAACGGGGCGCTTCGTTGATTCCACAATCCAGTCTTCCGCGTTCAAGCGCTTGATGATTCCATACAGCGTTCCAGCACTTAGGCGCACTTTGCCTTCCGTCCTCCGCGCCACTTCTTTCAAAATCGCATACCCGTGCTTTTCCCCATCCGCAAGCGCCAGCAGGACGTGAAACATCGCCGGAGTCAAAGGTTCCTGCTTCGGAGTTTCAGCAGATTCGCGCGAACGCCCCATAAATGCCCTCCCCAACCAAACTTCATCTCTATAGCGAGCGACTGGATAGTATAACGTATTGCGATATATTGAACAAACGGGTTCGACGCATCCGCTATATAAAAGTGAGCACAGGTTTGATTCAAAACGCCCTTGATAGCCGAAGAGCGCTGGCCGGATGGGCCAACTAGCCGGCGGGTTTTCTGGGTTTGTAAATTCGGATAATGTCGTCCCTGACTTCCACCGTCCGGCCTGGATACTCGCGCGACACCTTTTCCCGCAACTCTTCCATCGTCGGATAGTCCGTGCGCCCATCAAACCAGCGCGCATCATCAATCAGGAGCACATGATCGTAGGGCGATTGCTTATAGATCGCGTCCAGCTCCTGCTTGATCGGCGACGAAATGTCGAAGTCGTGGCCATCCAGCCAGAAAAGGCACGGCTCCTTCAACGCCGGAATCACTTTGGGCAACACCGTGCTGCTATCGCCTTCCAGCACATGGATATTCGGCCGGTTCGCGAATTTCCTGCGCGCGCTTTCCGCTCGCCACGGATCGAGCTCGATCGAGTAGATTTCCCGAAACCGTTCTTTATTCACGTAGATCATGTGGCCGTAGTTGGTGCCAGTCTCGATCAGCACGTGCAGGCCATACTCGCGCGCATACCTTTCGATCGCGCGCTGCTTCGTCAAATGAGGCGCCTTCACTCCTGGCGACCCCCGCATTTTCCACCAGGCATACTCGCCCGGCGCAGAGAGGTTTTTGTACCAATGAAAGAGCGCACTATTTCTGAACGCTTGTCGCAAATTAGAAGACATTCAATATAGCTACTTTACCCGGTCGATTTTCGCTGCAAGAATGAAGTCGCTTTCGGTGAGCCCGTCGATTTTGTGCGTCCAAGTGGTAACTTCCGCTTTTCCCCATGACAGCAGAATATCCGGGTGGTGCCCTTGCTCTTCAGCAATTTCTCCCACCTTGTTGACGAACGTGAGTGCCTGCCGGAAATCCGGAAATGCAAATTTCCGCACGATGTGGTGACCATTCACCACCTTCCACTCCGGCACCTGCTTCGCAAGGCCGTCAAGTTCCTTGCCCGCCAGAGGCGGCACTCCGCCTTTGCACGGAACACATGTCTTGCTGGCTAGATCGCTCATCGCTTACCTTCCCCGATCCTACCGCGAAAATATTCGCCGCACGCTTTCCACAATCACCGCGCGCTAGACGAAGCCGCATGCGAATCAAGATATTTCCGAACGTAATCTTCAAAAACCTCCTCTAGCCGCTCCACCACGGGAGTATTCCCGTCGCCAATTTTTCGTCCCGCGATTTCGCTCACAGGCAGAAGATTCCGGTTCGTCGACGAAATGAAAACCTCGTCCGCCGCGTACAGACCCTGCGGCGAAAGCGTTTTTTCCTCCACCGGAACGCCCGCCGCCGCCCCGATCTCCAGTAGCACCCCGCGAGTAACTCCTTCCAGGCATCCCGAATTCAGCGGAGGCGTCGCCACTCGTCCGCCCTTCACGCAAAAAATATTCGCCGCCGTGCATTCCGCCACTTCGCCACGCTCATTCAACATCACCACTTCATCGAACCCCTCGCGCTGCGCCTCTTGCAGGCTCCATACATTCACCAACCACGACGTCACCTTCACTCCCGCCAGCGGCGACGCGGCATGCCGTCCCTGTTCCCGCACCCCCAGCCGCGCATGCTGGCTATACGACGGCAAATCCGCCGAATAAATAATCAAATCCACGGGCGGAAGTTCCTCACCGCTGCACCAAAAGCCCGCTTGGTTATAAACTGCATAGATTCGCGCGCAGCCTTCCGTCACCTGATTCGCGCGCAATACTTCTGCCACCTGCGCCCTCACTCTGTCTGCTTTAAACGGGAATGGGATGTGCGTCCGATTCGCGTCGCGCTCAAGACGCTTCCAGTGGCGCTCAAATGCGAAGGGTATCCCCTCGAACACTCGAATTGTCGTGAAAATTCCCCAGCCGCTGATCAGGCCCGCTTGCCCCGGCGAAAGCCGCACTTCCTCGATACCCGATAGCCGATCATTGTGAGCCACATAACGGTGAATCATGCACTCCTCCGGCAAGCGAATGCCATTCTAACGCAGAACCCCGCAGCATGGCGGGAGATGGTCAACACAGCAACGCAGCTCGCTCGAACCCCTTTTTGGCGGCTGGATTCGGCAGGGCAGGCAATCTCGGGTTAGCACCTCGAATCCGAATGATCCTGTATCCTATTGACACCGCCCGTTTCTCCGCCTAAATTGGCTAGTGGCCCTCGGAGGACGTAAAGCTATGCGAGTCTGGTTGCGTGTTTGTCTCATAGCTATCTTAGCGACGGGAATGCTGAATCTGCCTGCCTACGCAGCTCCAGCGAACGCAGCAAACGACCGCCCGCTGGGCATGATCATCCAGGCCGAGGGATTAGCTCATCTGGGTCCCACAAAAGCGGCCATCGGTTCCACGGTTTATCCCGGCGACAGCGTCTTCACCGAAACTGGCGGCACCATGAGGCTTCGCGTGGGCGGCAGCCAGGTTTACCTGCTTTCTGAAAGCGGAGCGTCCTTGTCGCAGGGCAAGGACATGGTTCACGTTGTCGTCTCGCACGGAACCGTAGGCTTCTCTTCTCCGGCAAACGACCCGGTCGGGCTCGACACTCCTCTCGGCTTTGTCCACCCGGTAGATGGCCACCCGGCTTTCGGGCAAGTGACGCTCAACAGCAGCATCGAAATGATCGTTACTGCCTACCACGGTGATCTCATCGTGGAAGAAAACGGTAACGTGCACACGATTCTCGAAGGAAAGTCGTATCGAATCAGCACAGAGTTGGAGCAGCCCGCGCAGCCTTCCTCGCCTTCTCAGTCGAGCCAGGGCAGTGGTGGTACTACGAAGAGCGCCATGTCGTCGCCAAAAGGTGAAGTAATCGCAATCGTCGGCGGCGCGGCGCTGCTCTCCTGGCTGGCCTGGTCCGAACTCTGCGAAAGCCCTCATCGGATGAAGTGCATCAACTGAACACCGCTGATCGCGGTTAATCGCCGTTCTACGGCAGGTGGCAGGATTTCATTCCGCGTTTCTCAAAATACTGCTGGTGGTAATCCTCTGCTCGGAAGAACTCCGCAGCGGGCTCAATCACCGTCACGATTGGCCGCTTGAACACGCCTGACTTTTCCAATAGCGACTTCGAGGCGCGCGCAGACTGTTCCTGCGCAACATCATGAAAGAAAATTTCTGACCGGTATTGCGTGCCCACGTCCGGTCCTTGGCGGTTCAGCGTGGTCGGATCGTGGCTTTCCCAGAAAATCCCCAGCAGCTGTTCGTAGGTCACTTGCGCAGGGTCGTAGTCGATTTCCACCGCTTCCGCGTGTCCCGTGCGGCCGGTGCAGACATCTTCATAGCTCGGGTTCCTCATCGTGCCGCCGGTATAGCCCACCGTCGTCGAGTTCACGCCCTTGAGGTGGCGGAACGCATCTTCTACTCCCCAGAAACAACCTGCTGCGAACGTTGCTTTTGCCATGTTGGAAAGATCTCCCGGTGACTTACGCCTTGAATTCTCTATGTTGCCACAACAGCTGAAAGCGGTCGAGTTGGATACAGTAGGGGCACGGCGTGCCGTGCCCGAGCGCGCTACAGGCACACCTGAGCCATGATGCCGATGCAAAATATCTTGCAGTTGCGTCTCAAGCGTGTAAATCGCGACGAATGGCAGAATCGTGCTAGGTTCCCACAGATTAATTCAGTCCGCGATCACCGCATCGCCGCGTGCTTTCGCTTTCGCCTTCGCGCTTGAATGGGAACAGTCGAAGATCGTCTGAAGAATGTCAGGGATCTCGAACACAGCTTGGTTCTTCATCGCCGTGGCATTCGCGCGGTAGCGGCTCAACGTCGCGGGCTCGATGATTCGCGCCACCGCCGGCACAATCTGCCTGAAACTATGCAGCACCTCGCCCACTTCGTTCTCCAGAATCCAATCGGCGTTGTAGCGTTCCTGCGGCAGCGTCCACGCGTTGCGCTCCACTATTACTGGCAGGTGCATCGCCAGCGCTTCGCTTACGCTGCCGGGCCCAGGCTTGCCGATAAAGAAATCCGCCGTCTGCATATATTGATTCACGCGAGTCGTGAATCCCTCGACGAACCGTGGCAACCGCAAAGTTCGCTCGCGCAATGCCTTCGCCAGCTTTTCATTTTTTCCGCAGATGAAAATCAACTGCAATTCCAAGTCAGACCGGTCGAGCCGCTCCGCGATCTCCAGCATCACACCCGAGCCGAAGCCGCCGAACAACACCAGGGCCGTCGGCAAGTCTGGTCGCAATCCCAGCTTTTCTCGCTCCATCACCCTGTCTTCAATCGGTGGTTCGTAAAAACGTGGGTGCAAAATCATTCCCGACGTCTGAAAAATATGATCGTCTGCGTGGCCCATGCTGCGAGCTTGTGCCACTGCCCGGTTGGAGCCGCAGATAAAATATTGCGACTGGCGCTCAATCCAGAAATGCGGCGGATAGTCCGCTAGATCCGTCAGCACGGTGATGAATGGCCGCTTCGGATATGTACGGCGAAAGCTTTCGCCCAGCGCGCGATTGAAGTGCGGAACAAAGGAAACCACCATGTCCGGCTCGGTTTCCTTCCAGTGAGCTTCGAGCATTCGCACCGTCGGGCCGTGATACGCCCACATCACCGCCTGCAGCACTTTCATCAGTTGCGTGCTCCCCAGCGTGTAACCGGATCGCAACATCCAGTTGTAAAAATCTTCGATGCGAATCCCCGCATATTTTTTCAGGATATCCAGCGTATCCAGGAGTTCCTGTAGGTTCGTAAGGCACACTTCCCACGGCCTCCGTTGGCTGCGAATCGCGATGTCAAGTGCTGTGGCAGCAGCACGATGGCCGCCGCCGGCGTCGAAAAATCCGAACTCGATTCTCAACATGCGACGCGCAGTCTCGCAGTCCAACGTCCGTTGCATAATACAATTTGGTTAAAAGAGTGTTTCTCGTGTCTAAACGATTAAGTCCCTGTGTTTTCATAAGTTTAGCCTCACTGTCACATACGCGTAACCCTCGTGATTCATTCTGACAGCGTGAGATGCGATATGCATGTTCACTCGTACTTCTCCGGTGCTTGCACCACTCCTTTCCTTTCCAAATTTTGCCGCGAAAGTTATAGCGATCCTCTCCAGGTTTATGAACAGCTGCGCCGTCGCGGCATGAATCTTTTCACTCTCACCGATCATGATTCGATTGAAGGCGCCGAAAAACTTCGCAGCTTGCCGAATTTTTTCTTGAGCGAAGAGCTCACCTGCCGCATGCCCAGCGGCACGCAAATTCACGTCGGCGTTTACGACATTACCGAGCGGCAGCACCTTCATCTCCAGCAGCGCCGCAACGATCTCGTCGCATTGCTCATGTACCTTTCCGAGCGCCGCCTCCTCTTCAGCATAAATCACGTCTTCTCCAACCTCACCGGCGAGCGCGAACGCGAAGACTTTGCCTGGTTTCGCGAATACTTTCCGGCGATTGAGACTCGCAATAGCCACATGCTCGAAAGGTCCAATGCGAATGCACAAACCTTGGCACGGCAGTGGGAGAAAATTGCAATCGGTGGAAGCGACGCGCATGCATTGCCGTCCGCGGGCACGGCTTACACGGAAGTTCCGGCCGCGCGAAGCAAAGAAGAGTTCTTTGACGGGCTGCGCGGCGGCATGGGCAAGGTTGCCGGTGAATCCGGCTCTTTCGCCAAGCTGACGCGCGATTGCTTTCTGATTGCCGCTGAGATGATGCGCGAAAAATCCTGGACGGCTCTCCTCGCGCCTCTCGGAATGCTGCTCCCAGCATTCACATGGCTCAACTATTTCGAGGAACGGCAATTCAGCCGCCGCTGGGCTGCTGAAGTCCTCGGCAAACTGAAATCTCGCCCACGCTCTCGCTGGATCTCTGTGCCGCAACCGGCGCTGGAGGAATGGGTATGACCGTCGCACAATCTGTCTGGAACCAGATTCAATCCAATGACCACCGCCTGATGCGCCGGGTCCATCGCTGGCGCGCACCGCGCTGGTTCCGAATTCTAATGATCGTCGCCACGCGCGGCGGTGACGGCTGGCTCTGGTACGCCCTCGGATTGATCTTGGTTGTCTTCGGCGGGCCGCATCGCTTTGCAGCCATAGGCGCGGCCGCAGCCGCGGCGGTAGCCGGCATTTTCATATTCCGCAGTCTCAAACATGCCAGCCACCGCAAGCGTCCCTGCGAAATCGAGCCGCACTGCTGGGCTTCAATTCTGCCGCCGGACAAATACTCGTTTCCGTCAGGACATTCGATCACAGCCTTTGCTGTGGCCATTACCATCGGGCTTTTCTATCCTGAGCTTTTGGTAACCTTGCTCACCGTTGCCATGTTGATTGCCGCTTCGAGGATCATCCTTGGCATGCATTTCTTGAGTGACGTCCTCGTGGGCGCGGCAATCGGTGCGATTCTCGGAGAAATCGGCTACCACACGTTCATGCTCTTCTAGAGACTGCCACGTAGGCCGGCGCCCTGAGACTCGTATCGGACGAGCAAAATCGTGACGCGACGACTCGTCTCTCAAACCCTGGCGCGGCTCGAAGTTTCCTGCCTCAACAATTCGATCAGAGCTCGGTATAAACGCGCGCGAACTTCTTGGCGTTCGCTCGCGCGGGTCAGATAACGCACCGAAATCGTCACTCCACTGCCCTCCAGCCGGACGCTGACGGACGGTGCCGTGGAGGCGCTCCCTTTCGCGTTGGGAAATGCCACTCCGGGCAGTCCGGAGTTCGGCACGCTTTCCTTCGTGGCTGTAATCTCTGCCACAATCTTCTGGATCTCTTCGGCAATCGGATACGGGTCGGATCCGCTGGGAGCCTGCACCTGCACCTCATCCCAAAGCCACTGCCCCGTAGTTGAAAAGTTGATGTAGTGCCCCTCGATCGCGAAGCTGTTCACGAACGTAATCTTCCGTCCGGTGGGATGGGCTGCGTCAGTCCAGCTTCCCGTCTCCAACAGCACGGTGTGGAACAAGCCCACCTCGAGCACTTCTCCTCCCACTCCGTTGATTTCCACCCAGTCTCCAGGACGAATGCCGTCCCGGCCCATCAATACAAACCACCCGAAGAAGCCCACAATGAAATCCTTCAGAGCCACTGTAAGCCCGGCGCCTGCCAGGGCCACCACCGTCGCGAAATTGCTGGGTTTCCCGAAGATGACGAGAAGGATTAGGACCATTCCGAGCGCCTGCACCGCAAACAAGACCACCGTCCGCATCGTCTGAAGTTGGCGCTGCTCTGGTGACAGATCGGAAAAAAACCGCTGCGCGCCCACGTTGGCGCCAAACACCAAGAGGCCGATCACCAGAATCCAGAATGCTGCAAGAAACATGCCGTGCACGTAGGCGCGCTTACGAACCGTCACGTAGTCGATCCAATTTCCGTAAAGGGTTGCGAGTTCCTGCTCGGTCTCAATCCGCTTGACTAGGTGCGTCAGGTTCTTCTGATCCACTGTAAGATCTTTCAGGAACGACAAAGCTGCGTCTTGGCTGTTCGGCCCGCCCGCACTCGCTCCCGTTGTCTCATTCGCGGGAGTGCCGTTGGTTGTTCCTGCGACGGCCGGCGTAACTGCATTCTGCGTCCCGCCCGCTTTCGGCACCGTCTTCGATTGCTTGCTGATGATTTTCTTCTGCACCTTCTCTTCGCTTAGTGCCTTCTCGAGCGCGTCGTGTTCTACGGCCAGTTTTGATTGACGATCGAACGCGTTCTGCTGTGCCTGGCGAAGCAGATTCTGTTTCGAATGGAAGGAAAGCCACGCTTCCACCTGCGCAACGAGGCTGCGCGATGTGGTCAGCTCGATGGAGGGAGTCGCACCGGCCGGCGTGCCGGCGTTGGCTTGTGCCGCAGCAGCTTTCTGTGAGGCTTCGTGCTGATCCCGCAAATTCTGAATTGTGGCTTGTTTGTCTCCGCCCGCGCGGATCAGGTCCTGATGCTCATCGTCCAATTCGTCCTGATCCAGTTCCAGCTGCGCTTGCGCCAGACTGAGCTGTTGTTGAAGGTTCTCCTTCGTTTTCTCGTTCGCTTTGGCAATCTGCTGGGTCAATTGCGCAACGCGCGCCTGGCTGGCCGTTACAGTTACTTCTGCCGCCTTCAGACGCTCGGTGATCTGCTTCGTCTGCGCCGTCAGGGGCCCCGGATTTTGCGCGGCGTCTTGCAGCGCCGCCGTGAAGGCTGCGTCGACGGAATAATCGGCCAGCCGCAAGGCTTCCTGCGCATACCCCTTTTCTCGTCGAGACTCGGCTAGCTGCGATAACTGCTCGGCAGTATCGAGAGCCCGGGTGTCAACCAAACTCTCTTGGTGCCTCACGTTGGACCGCATGGCGCGCAGCCGGGCGCGATAATCTGCCCACTGCCATGTGAAAATGACCGCGGCCAGCGCTGCCAAAGTCAGCGCCCCCAGGATTGCTAGAATCGTCTTTTGAGCATTCCGCACGGATCCGCCTAATCTCGAAATTGTATTACGCGCCTAAACCGCTCCGTTCAAGTATTCGTTGCGAATGTGCGGTGAGAAGCGACGGACACCAAATTTCAAAGAGAGCCGGTTGACCTGTGCGGCACCGCGAGCGGAGAATACCTTTGGCAAACAATCTGCAAGTAGCATCACAAATCGAGCGGCAATAAATTCTTTCCGGTGATCAGCCTGGCGGCGCGATCAAACGTGACGTAGAGCCACATCCACTGCAGGAAGACGAGCAGCCGGTTCTGAAATTCGACGATGTACATCAAGTGGATAAAAATCCAGACCAGCCATGCGGGCAAACCTGTAAGAGTCATGAAATTCAAATCAGCCACTGCCGCACCCCGGCCGATCGTCGCAAGATTTCCTTTGTCGAAATAACGGAACGGCGGCATTTTCTCGCCGCGCAATCTTCGCTCGATCACTTTCGCAACGTAGCGCCCCTGTTGGATTGCCGGTTGCGCAACGCCAGGCAGCGGCTTCCCGGTCTGATGAGTGAAACTCGAAAGGTCGCCAATCACAAGAATTTCAGGATGGCCCGGCATGGTCATATCCGGATCTACGATCACGCGTCCGGCTCGGTCTGTCTTGACGCCTAGTCTTTTGGCGAGCGCCAGGCCGAGTGGAGACGCGAGCACTCCCGCGGCCCAGAGAATTGTGCGCGTAGGAATAAGTTCGGTATGATCTCCGGATTTGATTGTCACCGAGTGCGCCTTAACGTCCGTCACCATCGCGCCGGTGCGAACCGTCACCTTGAGCCGCTCCAGCATTTTGCGCGCGGCTTCGGAAAGTTTCGGCGGATATGTGGGCAGAACTCGATCCATTCCTTCTACCAGAATGATTTGCGCTTCGGTGGGATTGATGCGGCGAAAATCGTGTTTCAGAGTATCGTTCGCGATTTCGCCGAGCGCGCCCGCCAGCTCAGCTCCCGTCGGACCGGCGCCGACAATCACAAACGTCATCCACTCTTTCAGCTTCTCGGGATCTGTTTCGCGCTCAGCCGCTTCGAAAGCCAGCAGAATTCGCGAGCGCATGTCCGTGGCGTCTTCAATCGTTTTCAGCCCCGGCGCGAATTTCTCCCATTCGTCATGACCGAAATATTGATGGCTCGAGCCGGTGGCAACGATGAGCGTGTCATAGCCAATCGCGCCATCGCTCAAGATCACTTGATGCTTCTGCGGATCGATGTCAACCGCTTCGCCGAGAAGCACCGTGGTGTTTTTGTTGTGCTTCAGCACTTGGCGCAACGGCCCGCTGATATTCGCGGGAGAGAGAGAACCCGTGGCGACTTGATAGAGGAGCGGTTGAAATAAATGGAAGTTGCAGCGGTCGATCAATGTGACATCGACCGGGGCGTGCTTGAGTTTTTGCGCGGCGCTCAAGCCGCCAAAGCCGCCGCCCAGAATCACCACTCGCTGTCGCGTCGCCATTTTTGCCTCTTGAATTTGGTTCTTTGGGGGCGTTAGATCTCGTATGTTATTGCTAATACGCTTGTTACGCGGCATTCTAGTCGCGGAACCGTGTATTATATTTGCCGCCGAAACCAGGTTCCTGTGGCGGCGGGCATTTTTCGCCCGGCTTTCGCCTTACCCCTATTATTAGATGCGATCGCTTTCGTCGAAATCACTCCTAAAAACAGGCTAGCACGGTGGGGAGGATTTGTTTGAAGAGTTTGCGTGTAAAGACTGGTAGGAGTTGAGATCTTGTGTCGGGTCTAGAGCCGTAACCGCGAAGCGACGCGAAAGGCAGTAAAGCGGCTTTGATCAGGGGGGCCTTGATGGCGTGCGGGAGAGGCTTCGTTCAAGGGGTCGCCGGATGGCGTGTGGGAGATGGTTGGGAAATTGGGCCCAGGCAGGAATGCCTATGCTACCGACATCCTTATGAAATCTTTATGCGTCCCTTATGCCTTCCTGATGCGGGGAGCCTTAAGCTGGCCTCGGTTCTGGGCGCCGCCAGAGAGGATGAGGTAGGTGCAAGATGCTGGCAGTCGTCTTTGTTATCAGCTGTGTTTCAGTATGCGGGTTCTACATATACGTGCTGGTGCAGTTGCAACGAGAACAGAAGCAGGAAAGCGAGCGCAGGAAACACTTGCCGGAACATTTGCTTCACATCGGCTCTCGACCCCCAAAAGGGACAGACTCTTCCGTCTCCTGGTTGACATCGAAGCGTCGCACGGATGATTCACAAAGTTCGCGAAGAGAAGCAGCCTCCCATCGAGAGACGATGCTGGGCATCAGTTTTTCGATAGCGGGACTGCTATCACTCTTTGCTGGAATCGAACTACTGAATTCATTCGCAAAGTGGTTGCACTAAACCAACGTTAGCCCGTTTTCAAAACCATTCTCAATTTCAGAGGAAGTTGAAAGAGGGGAGAAAATTCATGTCGAAATTTCTGATGCAGAGCAACTGGCGAGCTATCGCGTGTTCTGTTTTCATTCTCGCGCCGCTACCCTGTTTTGCGCAGACATCGGGGACAGCGAACCAGCACCCGAGCGCCGCCAATCAGCAGGCATCGCCTGAAATCCTGAAGGAACTGGAGGCGATGCGCCACCGCATCGATGAACTAGAGGCTGAATTGAAGGCGCAGAAGACAGCACAGGCTCCGGCGGAGAGGCCCGGATTCGTGTCCGCGGCATTTCCGCTAGAAACAGCAGATCGAAGCGCCGTGAGCCCGGAAAGCTCTTCGCTTAGCCCCTCCGGGGACTCCCCTGCCGCCGACATTTCGAGCGCTCAAGAAGCAGCGGTGGTTACCAAACAAACCGCACCCCTCATTCCAGAGCAGAAGCAGCCATTCTCGGATGCCGATTGGACGTGGCTGAACGGGAATCCGCGCACGAAGGAAATCTTTTGGGACACGAAATTCTTCACGCCTGAAATCCGAGCCGATATGAATTACGTAGTTGATTTCAATCATCCGATCGACCATTCGATCGGAGGATCGAGCGAACTCTTTCGCTCCAGTGAAGTGCATCT
>Ga0126381_100003095_pt1 | contig 18121 bp, 28 predicted proteins | sample PanSoiMetPlot_28_FD_96465 | JGI IMG/M metagenome (GOLD analysis project Ga0126381, IMG submission 96465) | Tropical forest soil microbial communities from Panama - MetaG Plot_28 | ecosystem: Environmental > Terrestrial > Soil > Tropical forest > Bulk soil | place: Panama | collected 2016-02-17 | reverse complement strand
GGAGTTGCCGCGGGAGCTGCCGTCCGGGTTGCAGTACGACATCGAGATCGGCATGGCGCTAGCGGCTCCTGTGACAGCCACGTTCCGGGAGATCGCCCACAAAAAACCGGGCCACTTATACCATCCGCCTGGGACCGTCAGCCCGGCCCGTCACCCCCGGGTCGGCCTGGGGGGGTAGCGCCTCATCGTCTCCCCGGGTAGAACCCTGGTCATGGACGACACCCAGACCGTGGTCTTGCTCATCGAGGTGGGCGTCATCGCCCTCGCTTCGATGCTGCGCATCCTCGGCCAGCGCGGCTAACTGGCCCCGCATCCGGGCAAGCGAGAACTTGGCGGTTTCACGGTTCGAGGTCATTGATCGTCCACCAGGCGCAGGATCCGGTCGGGTAGCGGTGGCAGATCGGCCACCCAGCTGTCACGCGGCGCAGGTTTTTCCCCAGCGACGCCGCTCGCACCGCGTGCGAGCGACGCGGCGTCGCTCTCCTTGCTTTTCTCTAAAGACTCCTTACCCCGATGCCAGTTGATGACCCCCTCATCATCTCTTGACGAGGTACCTGTCGTAGATTGATGAGGTACCTCATCACCTGTTGATGAGGTCAGCATCCAGAGATGGGCCAACCCGGCTGACTTATCCACAGTCAGGTAGCCGGTTTTCACCAGGCTCTCCAAAGCGGTTTTCGCCGTGTTATAGCTACATCCCATGTCCTTGGCGACCCGGCCGATCGACACTCGCGCCATTCCGGTGTACCGGTCGGCCCGGCAGCAGATGACCAGCAGGGCGTGCTTGACCGGTTCTTTGCCGTCAACCTGGAGGGCGGCCATAACGGCGGCGATATTCAAACCAGGCCGTCCAGCTTGTGGTTCACGGTCAACCACTGGCGTTTGAGCGCGCCGACCTGGAAGCGCAGCTCGACGGTGGTGCAGCGCAGGGCGGCAGACATGGGCAGACAAGTGGCCACACCTTTGCGGGCCAAAAGTTCGTTCCAGTCCTCGACCTCGTCGAGCAGCGCCTGGCGTTCTCGGCTCAGTTCGTTGTCATCCGCCATCAGTTCACCCCCGGATGGGTAGATTCGAATACGGCAAGTGTCCGGACTCCCCTCAAGTGACCGGCCCTGTCACACCTCCTGGCGCTGCCGGCCCACCTAGCAGGGCCGGCAGCCCTCGTTATTCGGTGCCCCATCCCGGGCCGATCCAATGTTTCGGTTCGTGTAAGGCCGGGTCGACCCACACCCGCCCGCGGTAGGTGTTCAAATGGTGGGCTCTGGGCTTGCAGCCGGCATGGCGGCCGGCATGGCACACCCAGCAAGTACAGGTGCGGGTGTGATCCCAGTGTTGGGTCATGATCTCCTCGACGATCGCGACCGCCCTGTCGACAACCAGGGGACGGGGCCGGTGGCGTGGCATCAGGGTCGGTTGTCCTCAAGCTGGCGGCACAGGTCGTCGGCCCGGTCGAGGCGCTGTTCGTTCGAATGGCTGGGGTGGCGTTCGTATTCGATCCAGGCGGCCCACTGGTGGTGGGCGGCCCGCCAACGCCGGTACCGCCACACGGCGCGTTCCAGATAAGTGGGCTTATCCGGACTAGACACCGCACATCCCTTTAGCGGGCATAGCACTCGCCTTTGGGGCACCGGCCGTGACCGTTAGCAAGCGACGCGCAAAACTTCGGGAACCGGGGGTCGATCAACCAGCAGGGCACGGAGTCGTCCTCAAACAACTGATCCTGCTGCTGATGGGCCTTATCAGGACTAGCCATCATCGCCCAGTCCCCGGGCAGCGTCGATGTAGCAGTCCTCGCACCACCATGTGCGGTCTGGGTCCTCGCCCTGATAGGTCGCTGGACCGCCGCACCGCCAGCACCGATAATGGTGCCTTATCAGGACTAGACATGCTTGCTCCACGGGAGTCGGAGCCCGTCGTTGGCTCGACGTGGCACTAGGTGGGCGTGAATGTGAGGCACTGTCTGTGTCGCCTCTGCGCCTTCGCTGATGATCAGGTTCCAGTCACCGCCCGTTTCCTCAGCCAAAAAGGACGCTCGACGAGCAGCGATGCCGGTGATCCACGGATCGGCGCTGAAGCGCTCGACATGCACGCGGGGGATCACCAGGACATGACCGATCGTGACGGGGTTCAGAGGGACGATGGCGATGGCATCCGGCCATTTGCGGACCATCTTCGCCTTCGCTTTCCCGGCCACAATCCGGCAGAAGGGACATTCCGACTCCTGATAAACGGGTTTATCGGTCATTTGAGGCCGCGGGCTTCGGGCAGCTGGTCGTAATAATCGAGCGGTGGCCCGGTCTCGACCGGCCGTTGTTTACGGGATTTGTAGGTACGGCCCGGGCCGGCGGACGCCTTCGCCGGCGGAAGCGTGGCGTCGGGAACGGGCAGTTCTTCGGACGCCGGCCCGGGGGTCTTGTGGGCGTGGAACCCGGCGATGGTGGTAAATACTTCGCCGCACGTGCAGGTGTAATGGTCCTGGGCGCCGCGAGCGTCGAGCATCCGGTGCTCCTCGGGGATCTCTGGTTCGGGCCCGTCGTCGCTGTCGTTGCCGTAGGCGGGAATATCGAACGCCCGGCGCAGGGCGCGGCGTTCGGCCCGGGCTAGGGCCATGGCCTGGGGGTCGTCTTTTTCTTCGCTGTCTTTGCATTGGGCGCCGTAGGTGAACGGGTGGCCCATGTCTTTCCGCCAGGCTGACACTCGGGCCGTCCAGCCGTCGTCGGTGGAGTTGCGGCGTTCTTCGTCGACGACGAGGCCGTCGAATTGGCCGGACTGGTGGGCGACGTGGAGCATGCCGTCGCGGGTGATGTAGATCTTGTTTTTGACGATCTCCAAATGGCCTAACAGGGGGTCGAGGCCGTAGCGTTTGCAGACCAGGACGGTGGCCCGGGCGTTGACCGAATTGGGGGGCAGCCCGAGGTATTCGAGGATGTCGCGGTCGGAGCGGCGGGCCAGCTCGGTGGTCATGCTGCGGGCGGTATGGGCGCGAGGGCTTCCTGGAGGTCGGCGAGCCGGAAGCGGAGCTGACCGGAGGGAAGGCGGATGTGGGTGACTTTCTTTTCGGCGGCCCAGCGGCGGATGGTTTCGTCGCTGACGCCGACGACGGCCGCGGCCTCACCGGTGGTCAACAGTTCTCCTGGCATGTCCCCCACTTTATAGACTATTGCTAACTTTTATCAACCGCTTACTTATCCACAACGTCTTGTGGATTCTGTGGATAGTGTGGTACGGTGTGGCGCATGGCTGCGAAGACGAACCCTCGGCGCCCGGAAGACACGTTCGGGACCCGGCTGGCCATCATGCGGGCCGCTTCGGGCGGTTGGAACGTCAAACGCACCGCCGAGCATTGCGGCCTCGATGACGCGGCCTGGCGGAACTGGGAGGCCGGCCGCAATCTGCCCCGCGATTACATCACCGTCTGCCACCGGATCGCCGACCGGCTGGGGTTCGAGTTCGAATGGGTGGCTTTGGGCGGTGCGCTGGCGCAGCCGTCTACCAAATGGTATTCGCCGCCGGTGCTGGCAGCGTGACCCGCGCCGACAGTCCGGCCTGGGAACAGATCGGCTACCTGGCCGGGTCGATCCGGATCGCCCTGCGCCACCTCGAAGACGTCCGCGGCGAAGACGCCCGCCGAGCCCGGGAAACCTTGACAAACGCTCTCAGTGATGTGACACAATCCGGCGCGGACGGAGCCAGACCTTGATCGGAGGTCATGTGCTGCTGTCCGACGCCGTCGCCGCCTATGTGGCCGACCGGCAGGAGCGGGGCGAGATCGGGGCCCGGACGGCCGGCCAGCTCGGCTGGCGGCTAGCCACGTTGTGTCGGTGCCGTCCCGGCCTGGATGTCAAAGATCTGGACCGGCAGGTGGTGTTGGACTGGCAGCGCCAGACGGGCTGGCAGCGCCCGGCGTCGAGGCGCAGCTACCAGTCCACCCTGCGGGTGTTCTGCGGCTGGGCTGTCGATGCCGGGCTACTCGACCATGATCCGACCGTCCGCCTGGCCCGCATCCGCGAACCCCGACCATTCGCCCGGCAGCTATCCGACAGCGAGCTGGCCCGGCTCAGCCTGGTGTTACCGGACGAGCGGGCCAGGTTGATCATCGGTTTGATGCGTCACGGTTTGCGATGTGTCGAGGTCGCCCGTCTGACCTCGGCCGATTATGACCCGGCCGGACCCCGGATCTGGGTCTGGGGCAAGAACGACCAGCGCCGCCGGGTCCCGGTCCTGGCTGACGTGGCCGCCCTGATCGACCGGCGCACGGCCGGCCGGCCGGCCGGTCCGCTGATCGGGATCTCGGCGGCGCGGATTTCGCGGCTGGTGTCGGGCTGGTTCTGGCAGGCGGGCATCAAAACCGCGGCCCGGGACGGCCGGTCCGCGCACGCTCTCAGACACACCGCGGCCGGGCATGTTTTGGCCGGCTGCGGGAACGTACAAACCGTCAAGGACTTCCTCGGCCATTTGAACCTGGCCACCACCACCCGCTACCTGCCCGACACGTCCGAGGAGAACATGCGCCAGGCCATGATGGCCGGCGGTGTCTAGAGGGTGGCGAGAAGGACGCCGAGGGCGGCGGCGAGGACGCACACCCCCAACGCGATGATCAGGTAGACGGCCAGGACGGCCCAGCGGTCACGGTTTCGTCCCATTCGAGCGGGCCACCCCCAGGTAGGTGGCGACCGCGCCGATGACCGCCCCGACCACCGTGCTAAGGACGTTCGATTCGGCCTGGCTGATAGCCCCGGAGTGGAGGACGGTTTCTACGCTGATGATGATCATGGTGGCGCCCACCGAGACGGCCAGGACCAGGGCGACCAGGCCGTGCAGGTCAGGGCGGCCCATGGTCGCCGTTTTCGGGGAGGTTGGTGACGATGATGGCTATGCCGCCGACGATCCCGATAATGGCCAGCAGGTCGCCGTCGACACTGTCATGGCGGGCCAGGACGGCCAGCGAAAGGCCGAGGACGGCGAACCCGCAGGCCATCAGGATGAGCAGCCGTTTGACCCGCCACGGCATGCGGGTTAGCCGGCGAGGGTGACGCCGGGCACCTGGATCCAGGCGGACCAGGTGCCTTTGCCGTCATAGGTTTTCCAGAACAGCTCCTGGTTGTTGTTGGCGACGGTGACCTGGAACCGGTTGGCGTCCAGCCAGCAGCACGAGGCGGTGATGGCGGTGCCGCCCAGGTTCTCTTTCTTCATCTGGCGCATGTCGCCGGTGTCGTCGGTCCAGGCGTGCCAGACGTTGTGGTTGGGGTCGACCCAGACGAGGTCGATGCGTTTGCCGGACGGGTGGGTGCAGATAGCCATGGGGGTGTCCTCCTGGGCGCCGGACATGAACGGCCAGGCCGGTAGGGCGGGTGGTGGGGGTTCGGGGGCTGGTGCGGTGCCGGTAGCCATGTCCAGGACGGTCGCCATCGGGAAGCCGGGCCCGCAGTCCCAGTGGCCGCCGCCCATCGAGCCCAGGTCGGCGTGCTGGCAGACACCGCGGACCGCCGGGTTTTGGGCGTCGGCGGGCGATAGGGCGACGATGGGGATTCCGAATCGGGCGGCCTCTTCGGCGATCCAGGCGGCCGTGTTGGCCAGCATTTGGGGGTGGGCGTTCCACTGGTCGGGCGTCCAGGCCGCGAAGGCGCACAGTTCGGCCTGCACCGACCAGGGGTTGGCGTTGGCGGCCGTCCACGCTTTGCCGGGCACGGCCTGGACGTATTCGCCGACCGTATTAGGGGTGTCGTCGATGCCGACATGAGAACTGACCCCCGAGGCCGGGTTGGCGAAGAAGGCGCCGAGCGACTGGTAGGTGGTGGCCCCTTCGGCGGTGTGGAGGACGATGGTGGTCACCGTGGCTCCGGCCCGCGAACTGTAGTTCGGGGAGGGGATCGGAACCCGGTTAAGCGGCATCGTCGGGGCTGCCGTCGCCGGCCGGGTCGTGGGACGGTTCGCGGTCCGGGTCGGGTTGCGGGTCCGGCCATTCCGGCGGGTCGGGTTCGGGGGCGGGATCGGGGGTGATGTCGGTCATGTGCCTATGTCCTCGATGAGCAGAAACGCCGGGTTGACGCCGGCACTGGCGGCCAGCAGGACCGGGCCGGTACCGGCGATGAGGCTTACGGCGAGGGAGTAGGTGTGGGCTCCGGCGGCCGGGACGCCCTGCCAGAACGTTGCGGCTGACACCTGGCCGGACCCGCCCGCGGCGGGGACGCGGGCCTGGGTGCGCTGCAGGGTGGCGGCGCCTTCCATGAGGGAGACGCCGACGGTGTCGTTGGCGGTGCTGGAGTTCACCCACCCGCAGAAACTGGCCCGGATGCGGCGGGTGCCGTCGGTGGTGAACGCCGGGGCGGTCAGGACGGTAAGGCTGCCGGTGGTGGTGCCGCTGTTGGCGGTCAGCTGGGCCTGGGCCAGGGTGCCGCGCGGGATGTTCGCGGGCAGGCCGAGGGTGGCTAGCGACAGGTAGCCGGGCCGGATGTCGGTGATGTTGGCGGCGATAATCGACGCCACCCCGGATCCGACATAGATCTGGGCGAGGGCGACGGCGTTGGCGGGTACGGCCGGGGCGACCGGGCTGGCGGCGGCGGTGCCGGTGACAACGGCGAACACGAAGTCGTTGTTGGCGCCGCCGTCGACATCCGCGCCGCGGGCCTGGCAGACGATCAGGTCGATCCGGTTGTTCCCGACGGGGGCGGCCGACACGGTGACCGCCTCGACGGCATCCGAGCTACAGAGCATGCTGCCGGTGTTGTTGCCGGTGGGGACGGCGATCTGGCCGGCGGCGACGTTGACGACCATGCCCGTAGACGCCGACACGGCGCATCCGGAGCTGGCCGCGGCGGGCCACAGGGCGCCGATGAGACGCCGGTCCTGGGAGGCCGCGTACGACCCGGCTTGCAACCATTGGGGGGTGTAACGGGTCATCGTGTCACCTTCGGGCTAGGGCGTTGATGTCGGAGCGGGCGTCGAGAAGGATGTGGGCCAGCGTGACGGCCGGGCGGCCGACGGTGAGGGCGACGTCCTCCTGGCCGTCGTCGCCGATCTGGAAGCTGATGCCGAGCACCCGTACGGTGGTGTTCACGTTGAGGCGGCCGGACTGGACGATCAGCGGGACGGTGTCGCCCATGTTCGGGAACCCGGACCGGTAGCCGCCCGGGCCGAGAATAACGGTGTAGGAGGGGATGAGGATGCCGTCGGAGGCGAGCGTGCCGGCGGCCTGGTCGTTCAACGTTTGCTGCTGGTTGACGTCGGAGGCGTTCTCGGCGGTCATCCAGGTGCCGACCGCGCCGGTCGACCCGTTGGTGGCGTCGGTGTTCCAGGTGTCCGCCGACAGCTGGGGGGCGGTCTGATCGCTGCTGCCGTTGTTGCCGAGGACCCGCACATAGTTCGAGTAGTCGGAACTGTTGACGGTGCGGGTCAGGCCGGCCAGGCCGCCGATGCCGCGGGCGCCGTAGACCAGGGCCAGGTCGGTGCGGGTGACCCCCTGGTTGGGGTAGAACAGGCGTAGATAGCAGGCCCCGTACGATGTGAACCCGGGCGAAACGGGGTACATGTCGTAGTCGAAACTGTTGACCTGGCCGGGCAGCGGGCCGGGCGGCAGCGAGTTGGCCAGGTTGTCGATCGCTTCGAGAATCTCCTGGCCGCCCAGGTAGGACCGGTCGCGCAGCTGGCCGGAGTTGCCGCGGGAGCTGCCGTCCGGGTTGCAGTACGACATCGAGATCGGCATGTAGGAGCCGGGGGTGAGGGTCGTGCCGTTGGTGGTCCGGGCCGATGACACGCCGAAGGTGACGAGACCGGCGACGATCTGGTCCTGGTCGGTCTGGGTGTACACGCCCGGTGTCGACCAGGTCAGATACCGGCGGGACAGCAAGGCCAGATAGTCGTGGCAGGTGACGTTCACGACATGGGACGAGGCGTCGATCTGGTCTTCGGTCTGGGTGACCGGCCCGAAGAAGCAGGGGATGTCTCGGCCGACGGTCTCATCCCAGCGCCAGGCGACCACATCCTGCTGGAGTTCGCGCAACTCGACGGCGGACTGGGAGCGGCCGTTGATGGTGAAGGTGAGCTGGGCGGGCTTGTTGAACGTCTGGTCGAGTTTGCGGGAGCGGGCGTCGACCAGTTCGGCGATCCCGGACTGGGCGGGCGGGACGGTGATCGACGGGGCCTGAAACTGGCGGGTGTGCAGGGTGAGACGCCAGCGGCCCCGTCCGGCCGGTATCGGGATCCACGCCCCGGCCTGCGGTTCGACCAGGGTCATGTCAGATAGCCGTCATTCCAGATGGCCTGCACCTGGGTGACACCCGACGTGGACGACCCGGTCAGGGTCATGGTGGCCGTCTGTCCGGGCGGGACGACCGGGAACTGGGACGACACCCAGTTGAACACGGTGGCCGCCGAGCTGTTCGGATCGGAGTTCCAGTAGATGGTCCGGGCCGCGGTGTCGATGTCGATCCACTGGCCGGCCGGGATGGTGGCCGTGGCGTTGAACCGCATGTAGCGGGTGACGCCGGGAAGGTTCACCTGCACGATGGGGGCGGTGATCGGCCCGTAAATCCGGTAGAGGGCGGCGATGCCGACGTCGCCGACGTTGGTGATCGACCCGGTGGTAGGGCCGCCGCCGCTGGCAGGGTAGACCCGCGGGAAGGTCAGGTTGTAGGTGCGGCCGGGTGTGGTCGACGACCCCGACCAGGCGGTCACCGTTTTCGGGTTCGGGTCCCGGGAGATCGGGTCGTCGGCGGTCACCCACTGCAGCAGGATGTCGCGTTCGTCGGGTCCGGCTATCGGCCAGTCGAACCCGGTGGCCCGCAACGTAAGGGTACGTTCGGGGGTGCCGGGCCGGTCCAGCACGTAATGGAGGACGGGGCGGGCGGCCGGGTTCATGAACGGCGCGAACAGGCCGGGCACGGCATCAATGACCGCACCCAGGCCGGCGGCCGCCCACAGGGTGGCCGACACGGTCCGGGCGGCCAAATACTGGGTGCGGTCGGTGACACCGGTCTGGTCGGGCCGGTTGTCGACCACGCTGCGGACCTCGGCCAGCGGCAGGGCCAGCTCGGTACAGAAATAGCCCTGGGTGGGATCCTCGAGCAGGACGGTGCTGGCGCCCAAAACCAGCCAGGCGGACCGGACGCAAACCATCAGCTCATACCGTCTGGGTGCGCACGATCCAGGCCGCCCGGCGCATGAACACGTCGACATCGAGCTCGCTGGTGAAGGTGGCGTGCTCGATATGCACGGCCGGGCCGGCCCGGGCTGCGGTCTGGTCGGCGGGGATCACGGTCTCGCCCTGGTGGAGGAGAGCGAGACCGGTGTAGGGCATGATGCCGCCGTACTGGAAGGTCGGCATTTTCGGCATGGAGAACCCTTTGCCGCCCAGACCGGGCACCCAGCCGGGAATCTTGAAACTGATGCTGCCGACGGTGGCGTTCCAGGCGCCGGCGATGGCGTTGAACGCCCACCGGAACGGGGCGGCGATAGCCGCCGCGACCCCGGAGAAGATGCGGCCGATGGTGCCGATCAGCCCGGAGAAAAAGTTGACGACACTGTTCCAGTTGTTGACGATGGCCAGGACGGCCAGACCGAACGGGCCGGTCAGGATGGCCAGCAGTAGCGGCCAGTGGCCGACGATCCAGTCCCACACGAACTTGATGGCCGCCCAGATCTGGTCCTTGTAGCGGACAATCAACGCGACGGCGATCCCGATCGGGCCGGTCAGGATGCCGAGCAGGAGCGGCCAGTTGTTTTTGATCCAGGTCCACACGATCTGGACGAGGCTGAGAATGCCGTGCCAGACCTTGTCCCAGTTTTTGGCCAGCAGGATGATGGCAGCGATCAGGGCAGCCACGCCAATGACGATCAGGACGATCGGGTTGGCGGCCATGGCCACGTTCCACAACCAGATAGCGGCGGTTACGGCGATGACGGCCGCGGTCAGGGGGACCAGCCAGTTGGCGTTGTCTTTGATGAACCCAACCAGGGCCTGCAATGGTGGCAGGATCAATGCCAGGGCCGGCAGCAGGGCTGTTCCCAGCGCGGCTTTGGTGTTTTCCATTTCGGCGGCCAACATTTTCTGCTGGTTGGCGGCCGAGTTCGATGTGCGTTGAAAGTCGCCCTGGGCGTCGCCGGTCTGTTTGAACAGTTGGGCCTGGGCGGCCAGCACTCTCTGTTGCGGTGTCAACGCCTCTTTGGTGGTTTTTATCAACCCCATGGACAGGGCCTGCTGGCGCAGGGTGGCGTCATCGAGGAGGACGCCGTAAGCCCGGATCGGTTCGGTTTCACCCCGGAGGGCGGCCCCGATCGCCTCGACAGCCTGCTCGGGTGAGGTGCCCCGGAACGAGGCCAGATCGCCGGCCAGTCCGACCAGTTTGGTGCTGAACCCGGCCAGTTTGGTGCCGGTCAGACCGGCGCCCTTCCCGAACGTGGCGAACGTGTCGGCCGCGTCGAGAGCGGCCTGGGTGGACAGACCCAGACCTTTATCAGCGCCCTGGGCGAACTTGACCACTTCGCTGGTGGCGCCCCCAAAAATCTGTTGGGTGGCGCCCATGGCGTCCTGCAGTTCGGAGGCGGCCCCGATCCAGTCTTTGATCTGGTCGACGGCGAAGGCGGCGCCGATGGCGGCGCCGACACCTTTCGCCCACGTTTTCAGTTTCCCGCCGGTGCCCTGAACTTTGGCTGTTTCCTCTTTCAGTTTGGAGGCGTCAGCCAGGAACTCGACGACGATATCAAGGGAACCGGCCAAGGTCGGCTACCGGCCCCGGGTTCGGGCTTTGGCCTGCTCGCGCCGGATGGCACGCTGCTCGTCGGCTAACACCCGGTCCATTTCGACGAGCAGACCAACCGGGAAGGTCATGACGTCACAGGGATTGAGGGTCCAGTTTCTGGCGACGACAGCGGCCCGATGCCATTGCCGTCGCCGGGCGCTTCCCCCTTGTCGTTCACGTCCACATCGAAGCTGACCAGCGGCATGGACAGCGTGTTCTCATAGGTGGCGTCGGTGTCACCGGCTCGCAGCCGGGCCCGCCAGGCCATGGCATACAAACCGGCCGCGGTGGTCAGCGCCTCGTTGAACGGTTTGCCGGTGGTCTCCTCGATGGCGATCAGATCGTGGCCGTCCAGCAGGTTCGGGTCGACCCGAAGTTTGGTGGTCACAGTCGGTTCACCTCGCCGGCGGTCATCTGGCGTTGAGCTCGGGCATACCGGTCGGGTTGGCCGGCGATGCCGTGGGCTACGTTCCGGGTTTTGGCAGCGACCGGCCGGGCGTAGTCGAGGTCGCCGCCGTAGGTGACCGCCCAGCCTTCCTTGACGGCGACAGCCGAAATGGTTGACATGAGCCGGCCGGTTCGCTCCGGGGTGTAGGAGCGGACGGTTTCGGCGGTGCGCTGCGCGGCCAGACGGGCCTGGTTGGGGGCTTGGGAGCCGACCCGGCCGGCCAGCTGGCGTACGCCCCGGTCGAAATCTTTGGTATCCAGACGGACTTCGCCGCTCATGCGGTGGCGAACGTGGGGGCGCCCTGCACGGCCAGGACGACGTCACATTCGGAGATCTCGCCGGCCGCGCCGTTGATGAAGTCGACCCATTTGACCATGCAGTTACCTTTCATGGACGGGTTGTCGGGGGAGGCGGTGGCGGTGTCGGGGCGGACCTCGAACGGTTGGATGGTTCCCATCATCGGCTGCAGGAGGTTCCAAAGGCCGGCCGTCCCGTAGGACATCAGCGAGGTGGCCGTGATGGTCCACTCGACCGGTTTGAACGTCACATAGGCGCCGCAGAACGAGATTTTTTTGTCTTCGTCCTGGGCGGCCTCTACCACCAGGTTGGTGGCCGAACAGTGGAATTCGACCTCGGACCCGGTCGGGCCGATCGAAATGTAGGGGTGGACGAGCACCCAGGGCGGGGCGGTCACGGTCTGGGCGGCGGCAGGTTCGATGTCGGTCATTTATCCTCCGGTGTCGATGGGGTAGCGAATGTGCATACGAGCGGCCAGATAGGTGACCTGGCCCATCGGGAACGCCGCCGGCCGCAGGGTCTGCCAGGATCGCAGCCCGGCGGCGGCGAGGACCGGTTTGGCTTCGTCGACCATGGCTTCGACGGTCGGATAGTTGGCCGCCGCGTCACTGAACCGGGCCGCGACGGCCACCACGACCAGTTCGGCGGTGTCGGTGCACATGGAGGCCAGACTGTTCATCGGTTCGGCCCAGTCCAGGACGTAGGCGGGCGGGTCGACCAGATCCGGCGGCGCGGCGTGTAACTGCCAGTCGCCGGCCGCGACCTCGCCGACGGTGGTGAGCGCCTGGGCGACGGCCTGGCGGAACCCGGTGTTGTTCACGCCAGCCCCCACTGCTGCTTGAGGGGCAGGACGGTGCCCACATAGCCGCCCGGGGATCGCAGCGGCGCGCCCGGGGTGGTGAAATCGTTGGCTTTCCACCATTCGCACGCCCGGTTCAGGTTGTCGGATTTGGCTAACGCCAGCCCGTCACCGGTCGGCGCCCACGGCGGGTCCGGGTCGACGGGGGCGGGCGCGTCGATGCGGTGGTCGATCTCGGCGGCGGCCGCGTCGAGACAGCGTTGCAGGGCGTCGGTGTTGGCCGCCGTCACGGATATCCGCAGGGCGGCGGCCAGCTCGTTCACCGTCGCATACGCCATGGCTACTGGTCGTCGGGTTCGGCCGGTTCGGTTTCGGTGGTCTCGAACGCCACCAGCTCGCCGAGCGTGGTCAGCACCTGTTCCATTTTCGGGATGTTGGCCTGCTCGTCGGGTTCGTCCTGCTCGTCGATGTACTGGGCGCCCAGGGCCAGCATCTGGCCGAGCGTGTCGAGGTCCTCCGGGTCGGGCATGCGGTCAGGCCTCCTGTTGTTTGGCGACGATCCCGGCGATCAGGTCGGCTTTGTTCATGGCCGCGTTGGCGGGGCTGACCCCCAACTGTTGGGCGTAGGCCAGCAGCTGGTCTTTGGTCATGACGTCCAGGTCGATCCCAGTGTCCGAATCTTTCGGTTCGGGGTCGTCCTGGGAGGAGCCGCCGTCGCCTTCTTCGGCCGGCCCGGACCCGTCCGGGCGTACGGCCTGCTGGTTGGGGGCATACCACTCCTCCGACGGCGTCGGGGCGATCGCCGGCTGGGCCGGGGTGTCGGTCACGGCGTCTTAACCACCTTGATGACCGACCCGGCCGAGATCAGCAAAGGTGTGAAATAGCCGGCGTAGGCCACCTGGATACCCAGCACGCTCGGTTCGACGACCTGCAAAGCGCCGACCCTTTGCTCGAACACTTCGGCGGCGGCCGACGAGAGGATCAGGAGCCGGGCCGCGCCCACCGCGGGCGACACATAGAGGGGAATGCCGGATATGGCGCCGACCAGCCCCGATCCCATCGACGAGGCGTACAAGCCTTGCGAGAAGGCGTTCTGCGGGTTCACGGGCGGGAACACCGGTCCCAGGATGGGGAGCATGTCCGGGCCGGTCACCGCGAACACCTGGCCGACACCTTTGGTGTCCGCATAGATTTTGCCGACGGCGTCCCACACGCTGGCCATCACCGCCGCGGAGGTGGCCGCCCCGGTCGGGATGGCGATACCGGCCGTCGAGCCGGCGTCGAGGGCGGAGACGGTGGCCGCCTCGGTGGCGATCGCATACTGGGCGGCCAGGTCGTTAATGATCAGGTCCATGACGCCGGGCTGGGAGAAGTCGACGTTCTGGCGGGAGACGTTCACATAACCGCCGTAGGTTTGGGCGGTGGCGGCCAGTTTGGTGATCGTCATCTTCTGGGAGACCAGCTCGTTCTTTTCGGCCGACTGGACGGCCACACTGGTGTGCTGGGTGACCTTCGGCCGCGACCACGACTGGGACGGCATCGCTTTCGGTCCCAGCTGGGTGACCGTCGGCCGGTTCGAGTCGATAAAACTGATGACCGGGCCGAGGATGGGGGTGGGGATCAGACCCGGGTTATCCGCGGTGGTCTGATGGGCGGCGGCCCGATGGTAGACGTCGAGACGTTCGGCGGCGTCACGTTCGCCGAGCTGGGAGCGCCACTGGTCGATCACATACTCGCCGGCCGAGCGGTATTCGACGGTCTGGGGGCGCTGGTCGGCCGGTTCGCGGATGAACTGGGCGATCTCGGCCAGCCGCGACGACGATTCCTGGCCGACCCGGCGGGACTCGATGAGCGGGCGGAGCTGGCCGTCGACCTCGGCGATACGGGCGTTGGCCCGGGTCACCAGCTCCATTTCGGAAGTGTTCAGGTCGCGGCCGTCGGCGGTGGCCGCCTCGACCAGGCCGTCGATGAACTGTTGGCGTTCGTCGATCTCGGACGCGTAGCGGGCCAGCATCTGGTCAGTGGAACGGGGCATAGGGGAACCTCTTTCAAACACGCGAACGGTTGGCTTCCACGCGTCCGTGGGGTTCGGTGCTTCCCCTTCGGCTCCCGACGCCCGGCTCTGGCGGGTCCCGGGAACTCAAGCCCGGGCGGAGATAGTTCGGCTACCAGCCGCGAACTATACGCGGCCCAGACGGTCGTAGGCGGCTTGCTGCTGCCAGGAGCGGACCAGATCCAGGTTGGGGGTGGCCAGGCCGGCAGCGGGCAGGCTGGGGCTGTCCGGCAGGTTTCTGACGGCCAGGACCTTGGCGTCGGGGTAGGCCGGGTCGGGGGTCATGGCGATATGGTCCAGCCAGGCTTTGGTGATCCGCCGCGATGAATGCGACTCCCAGACTTCGCCGTCGGGGTAGGGGGCGAACCCGGCCGACGCGTCCAGCAGGCCTTCCTGGGCGAGCTGCAGGGTTTCGTCGCCCAGGTCGGTGCGGGCCACCTGGCAGTCGGCCACCAGGCCTTCGGGGCGTTCGGGGTGGAACCCGACGGCCTTGCCGACCACCCGGGTCCGGTCATGATCCCGGTTCAACGCCACCCGTTTGGGGCGGGCCTCGATCCCGTCAAACGCGCCGCGGGAGACGACCTCGCGGATCAGCCGGCCCCGATAGTCGACCATGGTCTCCGATTCGTAGGGCATGACGATCAGCTGGATGGTGCGCCTGGGGAACGACACCCGGGCCACCCGGGCCGTCCGGAACTCCCATTCGGTCACCCAATCCGGGTTCATCCCATCACCCCCTGGTGGAACGGTGTGCCGACCTGATCGAACCGTTCGGCGGCCCGGATCTCGTCGACCGACAGGACCGGGTTGCCGGCCGGGTCGCGAATGTTGTTCAAGATCTGGGCGGTCTGGGCTCGTTCGAGCGGTTCGGCCTGGACGTAGGCGTCGCGGTTCAGTTCGACGGTGGTGCCGCGGGGCAGCGCCCAGCCGGACAGGGCGCCCATCACCGCCGATGCTTTCGGTCGTAGCCCGGCCCGCCAGTGGTAGTCGAACAGCATGGTCACGTTCTTGTAGGTCATCGGATCGCCGCCGGAGGGCAGGCCGACCAGGGTGGGCGGCACGCCCAAAAGGACGGCGATACGGGATTCGTTCCAGCGGGACAGGTCGACGAGCGCCATCTGTTCGGGGTCGAGCTGGACTGACTGCCAGGTGACCCCGCCGGACAGGACGGCCGGGGCGCCCAGGTTCGCGGTCCTCGCCGCGATCCATTGGGCTTGCAGGGCGGCGGCCTGCTCCGCGGTCAGCTCGTCGGGGTGGGTCAGGATGGACGACAGGACACCGCCGTTGGCGGCCACCTGGAACCCGTACTGGGCGAGCACGCTGGCGGCGACCAGGCGGGGCGCCCCGACCTCCAGGGGGCCGATACCGTGCATGCTGATCGTCGACCCCGAATACCGGATGTGCAGCAGGTCGCCGTCGGGAACCTGGGCCGAGCCGATCTGGTAGGTGCGCCGGCCGTCGACCAGGTCGACGGTGACCGCCCACGGTGGTACCACATGGAACCGGGCCGGCCAGCCGGTGGCATAGCGGGCGGTGCAAATGATGAACGTCTCGCCGGCCGCCTGATAGTCCCAGAACATTTGTTTGGCGAACTCGTCCCATGACGTATAGACGTCGGGGTCGGGGTTGGTGACCCAGTCGGCGGACAGGCTGGGGGCGGCGTCCACCAGGTACGGGGGCATCGACGCCAGCACCGAGGCGTTGAGGTCGATGCACGTCCAGGCCGTATCCGTGAGAGCCGCCAGCGGCCAGGAACCCCAGTAGGGGGTTTGCCAGTCGGGAGGCCAACCCGCCCACGGTGACGGCAGGACCCGCGGTAAGGGTCCGCCGGGCGGGACGTCACCCTCGATGGTGATCCCGGGCGGCGTCGCCGGTGTCACCGTCCCGCTGTCATCGGGACGGATCGACCGTTTAAAGACCATCGGCAGTCAGTATGACACCACCGGTTACCGGCCGGTAAGGATCAGTGGACGGCCGGGACTTTCGCCGGCCGGGCCGCCGCTGCGGTAGCCCACACCAGCGCTTTGATCAGGTGGATGGGGCCGACCTGGGCCAGGATCAGCCCCGACGCCGCCTCCCGCACCCGGCACACCCCGAGGGCGGCGTCCAGGTCCGGGGTCACGTCATGGACCAGGCCGCCCGACTGGCACACGTCGCGCAGGACGGCCAGACCGGTCCGGGTTTGCACCCCGGTCGCCGGCCGGGCAGCGACACCCAGGCCGACAGGAACCCGGTCGAGGAGACTGGCACCCACCTGGAGGCTACGAATCTGGCGGACCCGGCCCAAACCGGCGATGTCGGCCATGGCGCTAGCCCAGTCGGCCCGCAACCAGCCGTCCACCTCCAGGCGGCCGTCACCGCAGCGGCCGACCGCCACGACTGCGGCGCCCAGTCCGGCGTCGTCCTCAACGGCCACCCAGATCGGCCCGGCCGAGCTCGCCCCGGGTTCGAGCAGGGCGGCCCACACGCCGACCGCCAGGAGCGGTTCGGTGTTCCCGGTCGGCGCCGGCCGGCGCGGCCACTGGTTCAACCATTGGGCACGGAAGGATTGGACCGGGTCCGGTTCGTCCGGGTCGTCGACCTCGCCGGCCGCCATCTTCGCCAGTTGGCGTTCGATCAGGCGTTCCCGGGCCGGCGTCCAGTGCGGTGACGCCAGCCGCCACCCGTCCCGATCCTCCAGGTCGGCGCCCTGGGGGGCGGACCATTCGATCAGCAGATCCCCGTCACCGGATTCGAGTTCGGCGAGGGCGGCCTGGCGGCGACCCAACATCAGACTGGTGGCCGACCGGTGGGCGGTCGACACCAGCAACAACTGCGGCGAGACCCGTTCCACCATGGTCGGCGCCAACCCCTCCTCGATCGACGATTCGCGGACCTTCCAGGCCTCGTCGGCGGCGGCCATCGACACCGAATAGCCGTAGGTGGCCTCCTTCGCTCGGAGCATCCAGCGGGACCCGTCGGCCAACAGTTCGATCTCCTCCTGGCCGTTCACCTCGCGCACCTTGAACACCTCGGGGCGGGCTTTGGCCCAGATCCGGGCCGGGCGTTGCACCTCCTTGCACACGGCCAGATCCTTCCCGGTGTGCATCACATCCTGCGGTTCGCCGAACCGGCCGCCCTGCTGGATACGCCACAAGCACAGCTCGCGGAGCAGCCAGCTCTTGCCGAGCTGGCGGGCCATGGACAGGAGCGCGCCCGGCCACACCAGCCGCCCGTCGACGTCGACCTCAAGCAGGCGGCAGGTGGCCAGCTGCTGCCACCAGCGCAACGGCCGTCCCGAGCGGGTCTCGGCGAACCGCCAGAACTCGGGGCCGAGCGACCCCACCGCGGCCGGGTGGGGCACCGTCATCAACCGCGGCCAGGTGGCGTCCGGTGGCGGTGTGCGCAGCCCGTCCAGCCAGGCCACCCGCCAGCGGCGATCCTTCGGGTCGAGACCGTCGCGTTCGGGATCCGGTTCGGATACGGCCACATCGGCGCCCGGCCACCAGCGGCCCCGCTGCACCAGCTGACCGCCCCGCCGGTTACAGGCCCGGCAGGCCGGGATCAGCCGGCAGCAGCCCGACCCTTCCTGATGGTCGTGGAGTGCTACGGGCGGTTCATGGTCGGGTTCGACGGCCCGTTCGCGGTGGCAGCGGGCACAGACTTTCGGCGAGACCTGAAGATCGCGGCGGAACTGCTTGTAAGCCGGCTCTTCCCAGGGAGTCCGGGCCATTTATCGGACAAGGGGGGGAAAAGTAGGACAAGAGCCACGTTCCGGGAGATCGCCCACAAAAAACCGGGCCACTTAT
>Ga0126381_100003094_pt1 | contig 18121 bp, 16 predicted proteins | sample PanSoiMetPlot_28_FD_96465 | JGI IMG/M metagenome (GOLD analysis project Ga0126381, IMG submission 96465) | Tropical forest soil microbial communities from Panama - MetaG Plot_28 | ecosystem: Environmental > Terrestrial > Soil > Tropical forest > Bulk soil | place: Panama | collected 2016-02-17 | reverse complement strand
TAGCCCTGCGGGAGCGAGATTTTCGCGTTACGAGTTCGACGAGCTTGTCTAGCTCGTGCCTCCCAAGATCTCCGCGCTTCCGCACAGATTCGTTTTAGCGGCGTGTCGAATGATGCCGCCTTGGTTGAAACCTCAACAATTCGTTGAACGACCGCTCAGGCTGAAGTGGTCGCAAAGGAAAAGAGATCGATTCAAAGTACCTACGAACCATCCCCGGGGAATACCACGCTCTTGACCCGGCCGGTTCGGCTTGGAGCGGATTCTAATGCTTGCCGGACAACAATTCAATGTGAGAACTGAAAGGAGGCAGAAGGCGACGGGAGAAGGGGCGGTCAATGGGCTGGCGGGGTAGACCGTAATCGCATTTTAGGCTTGCATTCGGTTGCGTCATATATGAATATAAATTCATGTTTGTATTATGGAATCCATCGTGAATCGGAAACTGATTCGAAGCGGTTTCATCATTTGGCTGGGCGCTACACTGGCACTGCGTTTCGGAGGGCAGCATCTGTTGCGTCCTGGTGACTGGAAGGGGACGCTGATCCTATTTACGGTGACGTTTCCATTGATTGCGTGGCTTGTGCGACGTTTGTGCTCCGGAGCGGGGCTGGCTGAATCCGAATGGTTGCAAGGGGCTACGGCGCTGCTGCTGCCTACGCTCTTGCTCGATCCTTTTTCCAGCGCGTTTTTCCCGTTCGTGTTTCCGAATATGTCTCCTCAGGTAGCGGGCGTATTTGGCGGCTGGATGCTTTGGTGCTGCGCTGGAGGATTGCTTGGCGCGGGCTTGAGGTTGCCGAGGCGAGGATGATGTTAGTCGGGTGGATGATCGAACTGCTGTGAAGAAGCGTCCTGACCTGCTTGCCGGGGAAGATTTGCCGTCTGATCCGCGGCAGAGGCGTTCGGTGGATAAACGCGAGAGGCTGAAGGAAGCAGGGCTGGGGCTCTTTGGCGAAAAGGGGTACGAAAGCACTTCGATCGAAGCGATCGCGCAACGCGCCAGTCTCGCGGTAGGGAGTTTCTATCAGCACTACCGATCGAAGCGGCAGCTGCTACTGGGACTGATGGATGAGCTGCTCGAGAGGCTGAGCCAACTTGAGTTTTGTCCGGAGGCTGCGGCGGATACGCGGGCTGTGATCCGCGGACTGCTATCGAGATCGTTTGCGCATGACCTCCGATATCTCGGCGCGTATCGTGCCTGGCAAGAGGCGGCGCTCGCAGAAGCGGGCCTGGCCAGGAAGCAAAAGCAGATTCATGCATGGACGACGGCGCGCGTCACGGCGGTATTCGAGAGGCTTGCGCAGTTGCCGGGTGCCAGAAAGGGCCTCGACCTTGCGGGACTCGCACGAGGGATGGACGCATTGTTCTGGAGCTTGCTCGGGCAGGCTGGGGGGATGCCGAAGCCGGAACTCGAACGATGGGTGGAGTCGTGCACGCACCTGATTTACCACGCGCTCTTTACCGATTCCCCGAACATGAAAAAGTAAAGCGCTTCTTGACCTCAACATATTGAACTTCGAGCGGGACTTGAGCTGAACCGCATACTTCAAGTTAGACACGTTCGAGCTGCCGGAGATTCAAGCTAACACATGAACCATTATCGACCGGCACCTGTCGTTATGCCGACATATCGAGGAGAGAATTAGCTCGTGCGTTGCGACTCTGATTTTGGGTTCAAGCGATACTTTCGCCCACCATTTGCCGACTCGCCGTCCTTGAAATTTCTGCTGACTCGTGCGAGCGTGGGCTGCTGTTCAGGCGACTGCTTAATTTTCGAGGTCCAGGAAAGGCAATTGATGACCACGCATTCATCGGCACCCGCTAGACGGCGGATTGCGGTGATTCCCGGCGACGGGATCGGCAAGGAAGTGATTCCGGCGGCTGTGAAGGTACTGAAAGCCGTGACGGCGGCGTCCGGGAAGCAATTGGCGCTGACGGAATTCGATTGGGGCGCGGACCGCTATCTTCGGGATGGGACAACTCTGCCGGCTGATGCCGTGGAGATGTTTCATCGCAACTTCGATGCGATTCTGCTCGGAGCCATGGGCGATCCTCGAGTCCCCACCAATGTGCATGCCGCCGACATTCTGCTTGGCCTGCGGTTCAAACTCGACCTGTACGTGAATGCTCGGCCTTGCGTACTGTTTGACAAGCGATTCACGCCACTCAAGGACCGCAGCGAGAAGGATGTGAACTTCGTCGTGTTCCGCGAGAACACTGAGGGCCTTTACGTGGGGATGGGCGGTTTCTTTAAGAAGGGAACGGCGGACGAGATTGCGACGCAGGAGGATTTGAATACGCGCAAGGGAGTGGAGCGGATCATCCGCTATGCGTTTGAATATGCGCGCAAGCGTGGGTTGAAGCGCGTCTGCATGTCTGACAAATCGAATGCCCTCGCGTTCGGCCATGACCTGTGGCAGCGCGTGTTCAAACTGGTGCGCGCCGAATATCAGGACATCGAAGCGAGCCACCAATATATTGATAACTTACTGATGCAGATGGTTCGCGACCCGTCGCAGTTTCAGGTGATCGTCACTTCGAACCTCTTTGGCGATATCGCGAGCGACCTGGGTGCGCAGCTGGCGGGGGGCCTGGGCTTGGCTCCCTCGGGAAACATTCATCCGGGGCAAGTGTCGCTGTTTGAGCCGGTGCATGGATCTGCACCTAATATTGCGGGCAAGAATATTGCGAACCCTATGGGGGCTATTCTCGCGGTGGGAATGATGCTTGAGTATCTGGGCTGGGCGGATGAGAGGCGTGCGCTTGAGGGAGCCGTCCGCGCAGCGCTTCGAGAGGGTAAGATTCCTGCGGAACTTGGCGGGGCGCTCGGGACGCGTGAGGTGGGTGATTGGATCGCGAGCGAGATTACAAAGACCGGAACCGCTCACGTCTAGGATTCAAAGTTTCACTTTATGCTCGGATCAGTGGGCTGTTTCTAGGCTTCATATTTAACTTGAATGCAGCAAGGCCGACGCCGCCGGAAAGTGCAGAGAGACAAGGTTGAAGTGATTTCAAAGAACGAATCGGTCTGTTCGCCTACCTGAGATTTCACATGAGGGTTTCATCGTAAGTTCTCGAACCTAATTCAAAACCTGAACTGATTCGCTTAGAGTGTCAACTCCGGAATATTTCAACTGTAGGTATAGCTGTCGGCACGTCGACGACCTTCAAAAATCTTCGCCAAGAGAGCTCCCAGAACAAAGCCGCCAACGTGGGCCCACCACGCCACCCCTCCCAGGCTTGCCGCCCTAGGGGAACCGAGAGCACTCACTCCGCTGAGGAATTGGATGACGAACCAGAGCCCGATGAAAACGATGGCTGGAATCTGTGCGGTGAAGAAAAAGACGAAGAGTGGAACGAGAGTCAGGATTCTTGAAGAGGGGAAGAAGACGACATACGCACCGAGAACTCCGGAAATCGCGCCGCTTGCTCCGATCGAGGGCAAGCTGGAACCCCAACTGAATATGGCCTGAGCCAGTCCTGAACCAATCCCGCAGATAAAGTAGAAGATCAAGTAGGAGAAAGGGCCGAGCCGCTCTTCCACTGCCCCTCCGAAAATCCAGAGAAACCACATATTGCCGAGGATGTGCAGGAATCCGCCATGCAAGAACATGCAGGTGATGAGCGGCAGAAACGCCTCTACAAGCGTGTAGCGGCCGCCGACCAAAGCCAACTGCATTTTTCGAGGAACCAGGCCGAAGGCTCGAATGAGGGCATCGTTGGCGGCGTTGGATAGGCTGAGCTGATAGCAGAACGCGACCACATTCACGACGATCAACAAGATTGTGATCAGCGGCACGGAGCGCCGCACCATCATGTTCTTGAGCGGGATCATATTTGCGTTCCCAGACTCGCCGACACAGCGGTGCGAGATGCTTCAGCCAATTCTTCCTCTGTATAAGCGCGCTCGGAACGCTCGCCCCGGCGGCGCAATCTGTCAATTTCGACGAGCGTCGCGATTCCACCGCGCGCGCCGTGGCCTTCGCAGTTGAGGCCGGCGGCGGCGCAGCTGAATTCGAGTATCTCGCCCACGGGCCATCCGCGAACAATGCCATAGGCGAAAGCGCCGTGGAAAATATCTCCGGCGCCGGTGGTGTCAACCGTGCGCACTCGAAAACCGGAGCAAAGACGAAACCTCACACCGTTCCACACGAGCACACCGAGGCGCCCCATGGTCGCACCCGTCAAGCAGCACTTGAACTGCGCATGCATCTTCGGGAGTGACTTCAACAAGTCGCGCTCACCGGTGAGACGGGCTGGGAAATCCTTCGAGGTAATTGCGAAATCAACGTTTTCAAGCAAATCCTCAACTCCAGGGTAGCGATTATCGAAGTCGCCAAGCACCAGAGTGCGCGCTTCTCGCGCCCACTTGGCTGCTCGCGCCAAGGCAGCCGTGTCGTGCCCATCGAGAACGAGTACGCGGGCGCCAGCTATCCACTCGCGGTTCAGGTCGTCCGGGAGAAGCGCGATTTGACGGTCGCGCTTCCAAAGTACCGTGCGTTCGCCAGACTTTTCATCGACGAGGATGAATGCTGATTGGCTAATGCAACCGGGCGCCATGATCCAGTGCGCCTCGACGCCTTCGCGATACATTTCCTCTTGTTGAAACCTCCCGGCTTCGTCGTCACCTATTTTGCCGATATACCGTGTGCGCAGGCCCCAGCGCTGACAGGCCGTGATGGCGCTGGCGGTCTGTCCTCCTGCGCGGCGCTCGGCGGAGAGGATTTCAACTTTGGAGTCGAGCGTGGGGAAGTGCGGCAAACGGATGATAGTATCAGTTGCGTTGATGCCGACACCGACGACATCGAGAGACGATTGATTGAAGTGGTGCACGAGATGATTATCTTCGCGCTCGCGGCCAAGTGCGAGAAAATTCACGCGTATGAAGCGACGCGGCGAACTACGAGTAGGCGGTTAAAGAAAAACTTAAAGCCAGAATTGACGAGAATATTTTGAGGCGACTCTGACACTTTCTATTCTCAACAGAAACTTCACATGCGATCGAGCACGTTTATTATTTGCACGGCGTGAGTGCCTGTGATAAGAGTTTTTGTTTCGCGTTGCTGCGTCGGCGCGCCGACACCTGATGCCAGTCCACGAATCAGAGGCGATCATTTTACAGAGCTATCCCCTGGGTGAAGCTGACCGTTTGGTAAGTTTTTTTTCGCGAACCATGGGTCGCGTGCGCGGAGTCGCGGCGGGTGCGCGGCGTATGAAGAGCCGGTTTGGCTCGACGCTCGAGCGGCTCTCGCATGTGCGCATCTGGTTCTTTGAACGGCCTTCGCGAGACCTCGTGCGCATCAATCAGTGCGAGCTGATTGAGTCGTTTCTTGATGCGTTCCGTGACTACGCCTCGGGCGTAGCACTGGCGATCTTCAGCGAAGTAACGGAAGCGGTCTTGCCTGACCATGAAGCTTCGGATCCAAACTTCCGCCTGTTGCTGCTCTCAGCTCAAGCGGTGAAGAATTCCGGTAGGCCCGAGCTGGCCATGGCCTATTTCACGCTCTGGACAGTGAAGCTCGGCGGATGGCTGCCGCCGCTGGACGCTTGTGCGCGATGCGGTAGAGCATTGGTGGCATCAGACACGGCCTATTTTTCGCAAAGTGCTTCGGCGCTGATGTGTGGGAGGTGCCGGGCGTCGGGATTGCGGGTGATTTCCGTGTACGCCCTCGCGGCGGCAAGAAGAATGTTGGCGGAGCGGCTCAACAAACTGGATGAACAAATGATCCCTCCGCGTGCGGCGCGGGAACTGAGCGATGTTATGCTCGACGTCATCGAACATCAGATCGATCGTAAGCTGCAAGCGAGGGAACTGCTGGAGAAGCCCGCTTGAAAACTAACGAGCGTCGTTCAAATTATCTTCACAAGGCTCAGCCGCAACGCGCAGTGCCTAAGGGCCTGACCTTTCAGGATCTTCTATTAACACTTGAAGAGTACTGGGCGAACCGTGATTGTGTTCTGCAGCAGCCGTACGATGTGGAAGTGGGCGCGGGCACAATGCACCCGGAAACTTTCCTGAGGGTGCTCGGACCTGATCCCTATCGAGTGGTCTACGCGCAGCCGAGTCGCCGGCCAGCGGACGGAAGGTACGGCGAAAATCCGAATCGGCTTTTCAAGCATACACAGCTTCAAGTGATACTCAAACCTTCTCCGGTCAATGTGCAGGACCTTTATTTGGAAAGCCTCGCGGCGGTTGGAATCAACTTGAAGGAACACGACATTAAATTTGAAGAGGATAACTGGGAAGCGCCGACGTTGAGCGCGTGGGGTATGGGCTGGCAGGTGATGCTCGACGGTCTGGAGATTACGCAGTTCACTTACTTTCAGCAGTGCGGCGGAATTGATCTCGATCCGATTTCGGTGGAACTGACCTATGGGCTTGACCGCATCGCCGCTTATCTGCAGGACGTTGATAATGTCTTTGATGTGCGTTGGTCGGATTCGGTGAGCTACGCAACTGTGCGCCTGGCAGAGGAGCAGCAGTTCTCTGCGTATAACTTTGAATATGCAGATGCTGCGACGACACGGAAGCAGTTTGATCTGTATGAAGCAGATGCGGCGCGTTTGCTGGCTTCCTATGCGGGGGCAAAAGGGAAGGATCGCTTGCGCTTTCCGTTGCTGCAAGCCTACGAGTTTTGCTTGAAGTGCTCGCACCTCTTTAATGTGCTCGACGCACGCGGGGCAATCTCAGTGACGGAGCGAGCAGCGATGATTGCTCGTGTACGCAAGCTTGCCACTCAGGTGGCGAAAGCATGGCTCGATCAGCGCAATGCTTTGTCGCAGCCAGAACTTACCGAGGCTCGCGCATGAAGAAATCCGCACGGAAAGGAAGTGCTCCCGCGATAGGCGATTTCCTTTTCGAGATTGGCTGCGAAGAGCTTCCCGCCGGGATGATCGCGAAGGCGTCAAGCGAGCTTAAAGCGATACTTGAGAAGTATTTTTCGACAAATGGGTTGATCGATTCGAGCAATCATATTGAGGCGTCTGGCGGGCCACGACGACTGACGGCTGTCGCGCACGGCGTTCGGTTGCGCCAAGAGGATGTTGTTCGCGAAGTGATGGGGCCGCCCAAGTCGGTGGCTTACGACACTCTCGGTGAGCCAACTCGGGCGGCGATGAGTTTTGCGGGGAAGCAGGGAACTTCGGTTTCGAAGTTGGTGATCGTGAATACCCCGAAAGGAGAATACGTCTCGGCCACGCAGTTGATCGACGGCCGCCCCGCCTTGAAAGTTCTCTCTGAAGTATTGCCGCAAGTGATTCAGGAGATCAGCTGGCCGCGCTCGATGTATTGGACAGGGGCGCACGGACCTCGATTTATCCGGCCCATCCGCTGGATCGTGTCGATCCTGAATGGAAAGGTGGTGCCGTTTTCGTTTGCCGGCGTGAATGCAGGTAATCGAACTGACGGGCACCGCTTCCTGGGCGGGAGAAATATTCCGGTGAGCGGGCCACAGGACTACGAGTTAAAGCTCAAGAGGAACTTCGTGATTTGCCGCCCGGAAGAACGAAGGAAAAAGATTGAGACCGAGCTTCGATCGCAAGCGACACACAAAAATCTTCGCGCGCATGAAGATGAAGCGTTACTTGAGTTCGTGACATATCTCAACGAATACCCGACAGTGATCGCCGGCAAGTTCGATTCGAATTTTCTTGCGCTGCCGGATGAGATTCTGATCACTGTTATGCGCGACCATCAGAAATACTTTGCGCTCGAAGCGCGCGGTGGGCGGCTGGCGCCAAATTTTCTTGCGGTAATAAATCTCAACAAAGACTCGAAGGGCTTGGTGCTTTCGGGGCACGAGCGGGTGTTGCGCGCGCGCTTTGCGGACGCGCAATTTTTCTGGGAGACGGACCAAAAGTGTCGACTCGCCGACTACTTGCCAAAGCTCGCACATGTTACCTACGAGCGCCGACTCGGAAGTTACTTCGATAAAGTGGAGCGCATGCGCGCGATGGCGCGCTGGCTCGCGGAACAGTGGTTCAGTTCTGGAGTTACGGCTGGCGATGTGGCGGGATCCGATCGCGCGGCCGAACTCGCGAAGTGCGATCTTGTGACAGAGATGGTGAAGGAGTTCACCGAGCTGCAGGGAATTGTCGGCGGTTTGTACGCGCGGGCGCAAGGCGAGCCCGAAGAGATTTCCTGGGCGGTTTATGACCACTACAAGCCGCTCGGACTGGATGATCCGATTCCACGCAGCCTGACAGGATGCGCGGTTGCGCTTGCGGACAAGCTCGATTCGCTCGTTGCGTGCTTTGCCGTTGGTGCGGCGCCTACGGGTTCCAGCGATCCGTTTGCGTTGCGCCGCGCGGCGCTGGGGATCGTAAAAATTATCCTGGAACGCAAGATTTCGATTTCAATCTCGGCGGCAGCGTCCGCTGCTGCCCGCGCTCTGCGCGATCATGCGCCTAAGATCAGCGCTTCGGAAACGGTTGAGCAGCAGGTGCTGGATTTTTTGCTTGAACGAGCGAAGTTTGTCTTGCGCGAGCGGCGCGGGTTTGCTTACGACGAAATCAACGCGGCCTTCGCTGCTGGTGCGGATGATCTGGTGGACGCGGCTGAGCGGGTTGAGGCGTTGAGGGCGATCCGGAATACCAAGAACTTTGCGCCGCTGGCGGCTTCGTTCAAGCGTATCCGCAACATTCTGGAGAAGTCCGCGACTGCCGGAGACAAGAACCAGGCAGGAGTGAACAAGGACCTGCTGCGGGACCCGGCTGAGCAGCAGCTCAATCTTGTCGCGCACAAAATCGGCGAGGAAGCCACGCGCTTGAAGAAGGCCAGGAAGTATCGCCAAGCTCTGGAGAAGATTTCCGAGCTGCGGCCGTCGGCGGACTTCTTCTTTGACAAAGTTCTAGTAATGGCTGAAGAAGTGGATGTCCGCCGGAATCGCCTCGCGTTGCTCAGAAATCTGTTGAAGGAGTTCTCGACGATCGCGGATTTTTCGGAGCTGAGTGGAGACGAATCAAAAGACGTACCGAGAAGTCCGGTGTGAGGATGAGCACAACACTTGAGTATTTACTTTAAATGCTGGCGGGCAAGTTTTCCGTCGACAGGCCGACTTGTAATGTAGTGGTTAAACGGCGTAGCTGGCCAGCATCCTGTATTTTGAATGTGAGGAGAAATATGAAATACGTCTATTTCTTCGGCGCGGGGAAAGCAGACGGCTCCGGCGGCATGAAAGAGATCCTCGGAGGCAAGGGAGCCGGCCTGGCCGAGATGACGCGCATAGGTCTCCCGGTCCCGGCAGGCTTCACTATCACGACCGAAGCGTGCGACTACTACTTCAAGCACGCCCAGAAGTACCCGAAGGAGCTTCGCGCCGAAGTTGCGAAAAATCTCGCGCGGCTCCAGAAGCTGACAAAAAAGAAATTGGGCGACGCAAAGAATCCGCTGCTCGTGAGCGTTCGCTCCGGCTCCGCGAAATCCATGCCCGGCATGATGGAGACGATCCTGAATCTCGGCCTGAATGAAAGGTCAGTCGAGGCGCTGGCGAAGTCAACGCAAAACGAACGCTTTGCGTGGGACGCCTACCGGCGATTCGTGCAGATGTATTCGAGCGTCGTGATCGGCTTGCCCAAAGAGGATCTCGAAGCTCGGCTGCGCGCGATGAAGAAACATCTCAACGTGACGGACGATACGCAGGTTACGGCGCAGGGGTGGCGGCAGCTGGTTGGTGAATACAAGGAATACTACAAGCGCAAGACCGGCAAGCCGTTTCCGGAAGATCCCGAGGAGCAGTTGTGGGGTGCCATCGGCGCCGTCTTTGAGTCCTGGATGGGCGAGAAGGCTGTGACGTACCGGCGCGTTGAGAAAATCACCGGACTCTTAGGCACAGCCGTGAACGTGGTTCAAATGGTATTCGGCAATACGGGCGAAAATTCTGGCACGGGGGTTTGCTTCACGCGCGATCCCTCAACGGGCGAGAAGGTTTTCTTCGGAGATTTCCTGCTGAACGCCCAGGGTGAAGATGTCGTCGCGGGCATTCGCACGCCGATGCACTTGAAAGAACTGAAATCGCGCATGCCGAAGGTCTATCAGCAGCTCGAGCGTGTTCGAGCAAAACTTGAAAAGCATTACCGCGATATGCAGGACATGGAATTCACAGTAGAGAACGGAACGCTCTACATGTTGCAGACCCGGACGGGTAAACGTTCTCCGGCGGCAGCTTTCCGAATGGCAGTAGACATGAAAAGCGAGGGCTTGATCAAACTTGAAGAAGCACTTGAACGCATCAAGGATGAAGATGTCGAGCGGCTCTTCTATCCTGTGCTCGATCCCTCGCTGCCACGCAAGGAATTTCAGACGCGCAAAATTGCGGAGGGCATCAACGCTGTGCCGGGTGCTGCGGTGGGCAAAGCCGTCTTTACGGCCGCAGAAGCGGAGGAGTGGGCGTCGAAAGGCGAGAAGGTGATTTTGGTGCGCCGCGAGACTAGCCCCGAGGACGTCGGCGGCATGTATGTGGCGCAGGGAATTCTGACGGCGACGGGCGGGAAGACAAGTCACGCAGCCGTAGTCGCGCGCGGGTGGGGCAAGTGTTGCATCGTCGGGGCGGAGAAACTCGATATCGATTCCGAGCAGAAAAGGATGAGTTCCAATGGCCGCGTTGTGAAAGAAGGCGAGTGGATCACGCTCGACGGCGGCGACGGCTCGGTCTACTCGGGTGAGATCGCGCTGGTGCGCCCAGAACCGCCGAAGGCTTACGAAACCATCATGAAATGGGCCGATTCGGTGCGGCAAATTGGCGTTCGCGCGAATGCCGATACGCCCAGGGATGCACGGGTGGCCCGAGAAATGGGCGCCGAAGGCATTGGGCTTACACGCACCGAGCACATGTTCTTCAAGGATTTCGAGCATCCGGAGAAGAGCATCGAGCGGCAGCGCGCGATTCAGGAAATGATCCTCGCGGAGTCGCAGGGAGCGCGCCGCAAGGCACTCGACAAGTTACTTCCGTTCCAGAGGCGCGATTTCATCGGGCTGTTCGAAGCGATGGACGGACTTCCCGTAACCATTCGTCTGATCGATCCGCCGCTGCACGAATTCGTGCCGCACGATCCGGAGAAGCAAGAAGAACTGGCGAGGGAACTAGGGACAACGCGAGAGGCCATCGAACGTCGTGTGGAACAATTGCACGAAGCAAACCCGATGCTGGGCCATCGGGGTTGCCGTCTGTGCATCACGTACCCTGAAATTCTCGAGATGCAAGTGCGCGCGATCATCGAAGCAGCAATTGATTGCCAGAAGCGGGGCATTAAAGTGATACCTGAGATCATGCATCCGCTTACTCTGGACAAGAAAGAAATGAAAATTCTCGAAGAGGCTACCCGCCGCGTGGCCGATCCGATTATCCAGCAGGCTAAAGTAAAGCTTCACTATCTCGTGGGCACCATGATCGAGCTTCCGCGCGCTGCGCTGCTTGCCGACCAGATTGCGGAAGTCGCTGAGTTCTTCTCTTTCGGGACCAATGATCTAACGCAGACCGTGATGGGGCTCTCCCGTGATGATGCGGGCCGATTCCTTCCGGAATATGTGGACGAACGCAAAGCCGGAATCTTCGTTAGCGACCCTTTCCAATCACTCGACGTTCCCGGCGTGGGAATGCTGGTCGAGTGGGGCATCCAGCGCGGGCGCTCCGTCCGCCCGGACTTGGAGGTTGGAATCTGCGGCGAGCATGGAGGCGACGGGCCCAGCGTGAAATTCTGCCACCGGGTCGGGATGGACTACGTCAGCGCCTCGCCATTCCGGGTTCCTGTTGCGCGTCTCACCGCGGCTCAAGCCGTGATCGAAGAAAAGAAGAGCGGCAAGAAATCCGCACGCAGAAGAGCTCACGGATCACATTCACATTAAGGAGATACACCGCCATCCGTCCCCTCGATAGCCGTCCTCTGATTATCGGAATTTGCGGCGGGACCGGTTCCGGCAAGACCACCATTACAGCAAGGATTTTCGAAACCCTCTCTGAAACGAACGTTATCGTTCTCGAGCAGGACAGCTATTACAAAGACTATCCGGGGATGCCGTTCGAAGAGCGGGTGAAGCAGAACTTCGACCATCCCGATTCGATGGACACGCCACTATTGGCCGAGCACGTCCGACGGCTGCGAGAAGGCCAAACGATCGAGCGGCCCACTTACGATTTTGCGAATTTTCGCCGCGCCGATACAACTGTGAGGCTCGCGCCGCGCTCGGCGATCATCATCGAGGGCATTCTGATTTTCGAGAACAAGGCGCTGCGCGACCTGATGGACATCAAGATTTTCGTGGATACGGACGCGGATTTGCGATTTATTCGCCGCCTGGTACGCGACATTCGCGAGCGCGGGCGCACGATGGAAATGGTAGTGGATCAATACATGGCGACGGTGCGGCCGATGCACATGGAATTTGTGGAACCGTCCAAACGCTACGCGGATGTGATCATTCCGGAAGGCGGCCACAACGAAGTGGGCATCGATTTGGTCATTCAGAAGATCCGGTCGTTGGTGCCTGGTTAGCAATGCCTGATCTTGTTGACAAGGAACTGATCGAGGCGGCGAAAGACGCTATCCGGCGGCGCTATCGGCAAGACTGGCATACGGTTGGTGCGGCCGTCCGGATGACCTCGGGCCGTGTTTACACCGGTGTTCATCTTGAAGCGAACGTCGGACGCATTGCTGTTTGCGCCGAAGCGATTGCTCTCGGAAAAGCGATTTCCGAGGGCGACGAGGAGATCGACACGCTTGTTGCGGTTTATCACCCGCGACCGGTGTTCGTGTATCAGGAAATTCGTGTGGTGGCGCCATGCGGGATGTGTCGTGAACTCATTTCGGACTATGGACCAAGCGCGAAGGTGATAGTGCCGCACGACGACGGCGTGGCGACCGTTCAGATACAAGAGTTGCTGCCTGGTAGATATCGGCGACCGTCGCAATAATTCATAGAGCCATGAGAGAGCTACTCATGCGCGGGCAGCTACCCCGCTGGGCTTGATGACGCTGTCCGCGAAACGCTCCATCTCTTCGAGCTGCGGGCTGAATTGCAGCAGCAGCAGGTCGACGCCCGCTCGTTCGAATTCGCCGATGCGATCGGCCACCTGTTGCGCTGTCCCGACAAGTCCCGAGCGCAGGCCGCGATTCGATACCGAGTAATCTTCAAGTGAGACGCGCTGTTCGAGCTGCGTATTTGCAAGCCACTGCTCATAATTCTTGTAGCCGGCGGCGTTCTGCTTTACATCGGTGATGCGTTCCACTTCCTTCTTCGCTGCGGCTTCCGTTTCGCGCACCACGGCGTAGCCCGCTACGCCGTATTTCATCGGCGGCAAGCCTTTGCGCTCGCGGCGCTCGGCCATATCGCGAATTTTTGGCGCGATACGATTAGGCGGGTCGCCGTGCATCACGTAGGCGTCGCATTTCGTGGCGATTAATTCCTTCGCGGTTTCTGATTCGCCGCCCGCATAGATCACGGGACGCGGCTTGGCCACCGGTTTTGGCTGCAGCACGAGATCGGTAACCGAATAATATTTTCCCCTGTAGGAGAAATGGTCCTGCTTCCAGGCCTGGTCCACGACATCGAGCCATTCCGATGTGCGCGCGTAGCGGTCATCATGCTGATCAAACTGCACACCGTATTTCTTGGCTTCCTCGGCCCACCACGAAGAAACCACGTTGAGCGAGACGCGGCCGCCAGAGATGTTGTCGATATTCGCGGCTTGTTTGGCCAGCAGTGCAGGCAGATGAAAGGTAGGCCGCACAGCGATCATCAACTCGAGCCGTTCCGTGACAGCGGCGAGGGCGGCGGATGTGGACCATGCATCGAGCGACGGCGCGTCGACTCCTTTTATGTCGTTGAGGTTCAGCTCGGCGATCAGCGAGAGGTCGAAGCCGATTTTTTCGCTGCTGCGCGCCAGGCGTGAAACATACTCCCATGAAGCGGCCATCTGCTCGTCTTCGACATTGCGCAGCCAGCCGCCGAAGACGGGCATCCAGTATCCGTAGCGCATCACCTCGCCTCCTGCACCAGATAATCGACGAGGCGTTCAAATGGATTGAAGCCGACGACACGCGGGCCATCGGAAACGAAATTCGAGAGCGCGTTGATGTCATAGTAGTAGAGCTTGCCGTCGCGATCGTCAATGATGTACTCGACGCCGCCCACTTCCACCTTTGCAGCGCTGAAGATCCGCTGGACTGCCCTAATCACCTCGTCCGGCGGGCGGTAGCCTTCCACGCGTAAACCGGTCTTCGGCCCTTCCACCACGCAGGCGGTTTCGATCTTCGCGCCGTCGGTTGTCTTGCAAATGTCCATCGGGCACAAGTCAAATGTGTCGCCCGCTGTGAAAACCTTGATGCCGTACAGATACTTGTAGCCAAGTGTCTCGACGCGCGTGATGTGGCCACCCCGTGCGGGAATGAATTCCTGCACGATTCCCGTGCCGTCGAGCCCGAACTGCAATTTATCTTCGCGTGCTGCCGCCTCGATCTGCTCGGGCGAATCGAAGCGCACGATGCCCACGCCACTTCCGCCGATATTCGGCTTGATCACCACTGGGAAACGCATTCCACGCGCGGCATCGGCAGCCTGGCTCGGATGATTGATTACAGCTGAGCGGGGGTAGCGAAGGCCAAGCGTTTCGAGGAGCGAGAGCTGCAACGCCTTTGACGTCTCATTGCGAAATCCTTCGCTGCCGTTAATCACCCGCACGCCCATGCGTTCGAGATGCGCGAGGTAGCTGAGGGTATAAAAGATGGCGTGGGCGTTGCCGCGCGTCCAAGCCGAGGGGCTCATGCGGTTGAAAATCAGGCCGAACTGCTGCACGCCATTAGGCGAGACGTCAAAGTGGTGACGCGCTGCGTCGAGACGAACGTATGGCACCCCGCGGCGGTCCATTTCCGCGAACACCGGCTCAAACCAGCGCGGATGCTCATAGTAGACGCCAATTGGCCGCGAATACTTCAAGTTTCCCTCCGCCGCACGTCCGAGTCCGGCTCGCAGCACCCTGCACACACCATTCTACAGGGCCAGAGGCACTAAAGGTTGGATGCGTAACGCGGAGAGTCGTTTCGCGCTATTTTTGCGACACTGTCACGTTTGGTCAGCGTCAGGCTTTCAATTTCGCAAAAAGATCGCGGTGCATCTTGGCGCGCTCGCGATAGACGGCGCACTGCAGCTCGAGAGCCGCGCGATGTTCCTGCGGAAGGTTAGCGGCAATCCTCTCGCAGTGATTCGCGGCATCGTCCCAACGCTTGGCGTCTTCTTCGGTGAACGTCAGTAACTCCTTAGTGCGCTCGTCCAACGCAGCCTCCTGGGCCAGGTCCCAGAAAACGGACGAGTCTATCACCAAATTCAGATTTGTCGATGTTCGAGAGGAGATACTGCGCTGCCGGTTATGCCCTATCTTGATCACACACTCACGCTACAGCAAGCCGTGCGGCTTGCTTTACCGCAGAAGAGTTGGGAGGTGGGGGACAACAGCACGATCGATGGGCGCCAAGCTAATCGCCGCATTGCCTTGCGAGTCATTCGGAAATAGCGTACAGCGCTCTCGGTCTCGATGAGTGATCTCTAGCAGTAGGAGTCGGTAGACGATTCCCTTGCCGCCGCGCTTGGGACGTTACGTCTCCGGACGGAGAGGCCTGTCCCTACCTGAAAATGATCCGCATATTGGCGAAATCAAAAGTCACGGAGTAGTGTTTCAAAAAGTCGTTGCCAAACATTCCTGTGATATGAAAGCCAAATACGTTTTCCCACGGAAATGGGCCGTCATACAGGCCTGGCACGTCTTGCTCCGTAATTTCGCCGACCGTAAATTGAGTCACCGTGTAGGGAACTATTTTCAACGCGCCCCCGCCGCCCTCTCCTTCGGTGGCTTTTGATTCATCGAGATGGATGCTGGCTTGCTGAATGGCGGATTCGGCCAGTTTCACCCCAGCGCCGGCTAATCCGCTATCCACAAAGAACAGCGACATTGGTTGCGTGTTGACGCGCCCCCACGCGACCATGAAATGATCGCCGGCCATCCACATAGGCACAACGATTCCATTCGTAGCTGCCGTGTTTTTCGTGCCGGTTGAATCCTTCGGCTGCGCGTTGCGGCCACCCGATCGCCGGCTGGCCGCGGGGGGATTTGGCGGCCCGCCAGCCGCGTCGAACCGTTTGAGAGTCGCCGCGTTCTTCTTGCGCAGAATCAGTTCGCCTGTTCGGTAGTCGATGGTGGACAGGAATTGATAGAGCACATTAGTGCCGATGCAGCCATTGATCTGCTTCACCCCAAAGCCGCTGGACATGGAGCGCAGTGGCATCATGCCGACTGGAATGTTCCGCACCGTCCATGATCCGAGCGTCAGCGAATCGACGCGTCCGTTTTCAACTTGCGCGCGCTGGCCTCCGCTGAACGTGCCCTGCACTGAGCCCATCGGCTTCACATTAAGCTCGCGAGCGAATTCAGAATCGAGCAGAAGTTCGGCGCCGCCCGTGTCGATAAAAAAGGCAACTTCGGCACCGCCATTTACCCGCACGTTCACCACCGGCAGCGGATCTGACGCGATAAATGGCAGGCGCGTGCTTTCGCCCGCGTCACGCTCGAATCTATACGGATCCTCGTCGCGAAAGCTTTCGAGCTTGGCTTCGTTCAAGGTCGCATAATTTTGCAGCTTCGAGGCATCGCCGGGGCCAAGCCCCTGCAATGCCCGGGCTGCGTGGAAGAAGTCATTTTTTCGGTAGAGCACTTCTGCCAGCATGATCTTTGCGTCGGAGTCGCCGTGCTTCAGATCCAGCGCCCTGCGCAGCAATGATTCGGCATCGTCGAGTTTGTTCGAGAGAAGAGCGATGTAACCAAGCTGCGATGCGGCGTGAAAATCTTTCGGATCTTGCGCGGCGATCTCTGCGTAGGCTTGCTGGGCTTGAGCGAAACTGCCGTAATGGAAGAGGCGATCCGCCTTCGCGATTTCTTCGGGCGTGGGCTTCGGCTTCTTGCTGTGTGCTGCGGGTTGCGCGGCGGAATAGACTCCGCCCAGTACTGCGAACGTTAGAATCATAAGCGCGCAAGCGCGCTTCGAAAAAATCATTCAGCACTCCTAAAATGCTATGCAGGCCAGTTTAGCAAAACCTTCGTGGAGATGTACGCAAAACGCGTAACATCGAATTGGTCCCGCTGCTCTTGAGCGCACGGCCGGACATTGTCCAACCCTATTGCGCTATAAGCCGCTCGATACGGCGATCCGGCACAAACCAAATCACCGCCACCAGCACATACATCGCCATCGAAAGCCATGGATTCAAGCGCGCACACAGAATCGCCAACACATAAATAGCCAGCGACGTCTTGCCTTTGCGGTCGTCGCCGATCGCCACCGCAATCGGCGAATCTGCCCCGTTACATGCGATCAGCGTCTTCGCAAGAATTGTAAAAGCTATCGCTGCCAGCAATAGCAACACGCCGTATACCCCCACTGGCACAGCGGCAAAATGATTCTGGCCCATCCAACCAGTAACGAAGGGCACGAGCGACAGCCAGAAAAGAAGGTGGAGGTTCGCCCATAGGACAGCGCCGTTCACTTTCTGAGTTGCGTGGAGCAGGTGATGGTGGTTGTTCCAGTAGATCCCGACGAAAACAAAGCTCAGTGCATAACTGAGGAATGTCGGTATGGCAGGTCGCAGACCCACCAATGATGTATCGCGCGGGGCGTGCAGGTCGAGCACCATGATCGTAATGATGATGGCGATGACGCCGTCGCTAAAAGCTTCTAGCCGCCCTTTGCTCATGTTTGGTTTTGGACCACCACGCCGTTGGCATGATATCAAGTCGCGTCAGATTGGAACACGGGTGGGGCACGCAGGTGATTGCCCCATGATCTAGCGCTCTCACGCTAGTTATGCTTGCCCGAAACGAGCCAGCGAGAGAGAATGGCCCCGCGAGCACACTTTGCTCGCAGCAGTTCAACTGAGGGGGACAACCGTGGTCGACAACTATTCCGAGCAGAAAAGCACGCTGGTGATTCGCGTGCCACTCTCCGAGGAAAGCTACGCATCAATCTATTTCTCGAATCACGAAGGCAGGCAGATGAACGCGCGTGAATGGTGGCACTTGAAGCAGGTGGTGGAACTGGCCAGCCACGCGTTCAGTACACCAGAGGACAAGCAGCAGGGTGCCAC